>LFRM01156737.1_pt1 | contig 10254 bp, 8 predicted proteins | sample 618341 | NCBI WGS metagenome assembly LFRM01 (sample SAMN03654438, study PRJNA283298) | anaerobic digester metagenome | isolation source: pool of bioreactors CSTR01a, CSTR02a, and CSTR03a thermophilic anaerobic... | place: Denmark: Kgs. Lyngby | collected 2014-05-21 | reverse complement strand
TTGTCGTCAACTACGGTATCCCGCGGGATTGCGAAGGCGCGGATTTTCGTTTTTGCCGGGTTGCTTTGGATTGCGACAAAGCCCTGAGCCTGTTCCTCGTCCGTCGTAACCACCAGCAGGTTGCGGATATCCGATTCGTCAAACTGGATTAAATCAGATTCGTGAATTATAGCCGAAGAAGCGGCGGACATTCGTTCCTCGTTTATTTTAATCACCGCCCAAAGGCATATTCCGCCGAAAACAATCAAAAACACTATAAAGACCAGCAAAAAAATCAGCACATTATTGGGCTTTTTGGCGGCCTGCTTTTTTCGGCTGTAATTCGGCAATCCGGCTCCTCCTTCCCATAAAAGCTGCGGCGCGGTTTTGCGAAAAACCGCGGTATACTTACAGTATAGCAAACAAACCCTGTCAATATCAATTACATTTCTGTAATCAAAAGGGAACAGAAATGTAAATAGATTAAAAAGACAGCGGCAATATGCCCGGCAAACCACTTGCCCGGCAGAGCCAAAAAATGTATACTTTAATATGCAGTCAGAGGTTGAGAAAAATCCGCCATTTTATTCAAAATCAGTTGCCTAAACCATCAAAATATGGTATGATACAATGAAAGTGGGATGTATATGGGCATAATTACGGTGATAACATCGGGAAAAGGCGGAGCGGGCAAATCTACCGTGGCGGCGGGTTTGGGTTGTGCCATTGCCCGGTTCGGGCGCAAGGTGGTCCTGCTTGACGGGGACGCCGGTTTAAGGAGCCTTGATGTTATGCTGGGTATCAGCGAACGCGCCGTTTACGACATGTCCGATATTTTTGATGGCAACTGCGAGCCTATCCGCGCCGTCTATCAGTCGCCGGTCTGTGATGGGGTGTCGGTTGTCCCCGCCCCTGTAAGCCTTGAGAGGATGTGCTCGCCTGTGGATATGCGCAGGCTTTGCAGGGGGTTCGCGCAGTATTACGACCACGTGATTGTGGACTGCCCCGCCGGTATCGGGCAGGGCTTTGAATGCGCGATTGCGGGCGCGAACCGCGCGCTGGTTGTTACCACGCCGGACATGATATGCGCCAGAGACGCGTATATCGTCGGCAGAATTCTCGAAAAGCGCGGTATCCCTTCCCGGCTTATAATCAACCGGCTGCGCCCTGCGCCGATTTTGTCCGGGAAAATGCCGGACGTTGACGAGATAATCGACACAGCCATGCTTCAGCTTATCGGGATTATCCCGGAGGACGAGGAGGTCGCGCTCACCAGCGCCAACGGCCGCCCGCTGCCGACCGACTCAAACGCGGCAATCTGCCTTGACAATATTGCGCGGCGTTTTCTGGGCGAGTATGTTCCTTTGGCAAATCTTGAGAAGATGGTTTGATTCCATATAATTACGGGTTTTTGGTATTCTGAAAAAGGAGTGTTCTCTTTGAATATCGCGTTGATTGCTCACGATTCAAAAAAAGAGCTGATGGTGCAGTTTTGCATTGCTTACTGCGGCATACTCAGCAGGCATAACCTTTGCGCTACCGGGACGACGGGAAAGCTGGTTGCCGAAGCGACCGGGCTTGATATCATCCGATACATGAGCGGCTCGCAGGGCGGCGCTCAGCAGATTGCCTCCCGCATTTCGTGCAACGAGATTGACTTGCTATTGTTTTTCCGCGACCCGATGAACGTAAAGCCGCATGAGCCCAACGATTACGATATGTTAAGGCTGTGCGATATGAGAAATATACCGTTCGCCACCAATATCGCAACCGCGGAGGTGCTAATCCACGGGCTTGACCGAGGGGACCTTGACTGGCGGGGGATTGTAAATCCCGGCGGCAGCCGATAAAAAGACCAGATTATCCGGCGCGCTAACGCGCGCTTTTTTCCGTTTTGCGCAAGATTTTTTATGTATTTGAATTCTGTCAGTTGCTGAAAGGTTGGAATTCCGATGGCTTTGATAACAAAAGCGGTGCGCGGCACCGGGGACGTTCTTCCGTCCGCAAGCTATGGATGGAGGTATATCGAGGACACCGCGATGTCGGTTGCGCGGGATTTCGGGTATCATGAAATACGCACCCCCGTCTTTGAGCACACCGAGCTGTTTCAAAGGTCGGTAGGGGAGACCACCGACGTGGTCCAGAAGGAGATGTATACCTTTAACGACAAAGGCGGCCGCTCAATCACCCTGCGGCCGGAGGGCACCGCCGGCGTGGCGCGGGCAGCGCTTGAGCATGGGCTTTTCAATCAGGCCCTGCCAATCAAGACCTCATATATCGTTTCGTGTTACCGGTACGAAAAGCCGCAGGCGGGCAGGCTGCGGGAGTTCCACCAGTTCGGGGTCGAGTATTTCGGCTCGGCTGAGGCGTCGGCCGACGCGGAAGTGATTTTTCTCGCCAGCCTGATTTTAAAGGAGCTTGGGATAACCGGGGTTTCGCTGCATATCAATTCAATCGGCTGCCCCGAATGCCGCGCCGAATATCAAAAAGCGCTGAAAGCCTACCTTGAGTCGCAGAAGGACGGGCTGTGCCATACCTGCCTTGACAGGCTCGGGCGCAACCCGATGAGGGTACTCGACTGCAAATCCGGGGAGTGCGCCAAAATCGCCGCCGGCGCGCCGGTGATTATGGATTACCTGTGCGGGGAATGCCGCGGCCATTTTGAGAATGTCAAAGGCTACCTTGAAGCGGTGGATATTAAATACGAGATAGATACTAAAATCGTGCGCGGGCTTGATTACTACACCCGCACGGTGTTTGAGTTTATCTCGGACGAGCTCGGCGCGCAGGCGACTGTTTGCGCGGGCGGGCGGTATGACGGGCTGACCGAGCAGCTTGGCGGCCCGCGGATACCCGCTTTGGGGTTTGCGATGGGGCTGGAGCGGATATGGATAATCCTGCAGGGCAAAAAAGAGAGTCTGCCCGACCCGCCGCGGTGCGAGGTGTATTTCATCTCAAACGGCGAGCAGGCCCGAAAACGCTGTTTTGCGATTGCCTGCCGTCTGCGCGAGGGCGGGATTTACGCCGATTGCGACACGGTGGGGCGGGGGTTTAAGGCTCAGCTTAAATACGCCGACAAAATCGGCGCGAGGCATACCGTGTTCGTCGGGGACGACGAGCTTAAGACCGGCCGGGCGCGCATCAGGAACATGGAGACCGGCGACGAGGAGGAAGTCCGGCTGGACAGCAGCCTGTATACCGTGCTGTATAACAAATCGATTGACAGGCAGCTTGCGGATATGGCCGAAATGTTAAACGAGGCGAGCGAAAGCTAGGTTTGCACAAGACTTAATCTCAAAGGGGAATTGAAATGGCTGATACGCAGAACCTGTTTAAACGGAGCGATTACTGCGGCGTTTTCAGGACAGAGGATATCGGGCGGGAGGTTTCGGTCTGCGGTTGGGTGCAGCGGCAGCGTGATTTGGGGAACCTGCTGTTCATTGATTTGCGCGACCGCACCGGAATAGTACAGCTTGCGTTTGACGACAAAACCGACCCCGCGGTGTTTGAGAAGGCGAAGGCCCTGCGCGGCGAATACGTGATTGCCGCAAGGGGAGTGGTCAGGGAGCGCGCGTCCAAAAACAGCGCAATCCCGACCGGCGAGGTTGAAATCTCGGTTACTGAGCTTAACATTCTTAACAGGGCCGAGACCCCTCCGTTTGAGATTGTGGAAAACAGCCAGACGTCGGAGGCGGTAAGGCTGAAATACCGGTATCTCGACCTGCGCCGCCCCGACCTTCAGCGCAACATTCTGATGCGGCACCGGATTGTGAAGATAACCCGCGACTATTTTGACGCGCAGGGATTTGTTGAAATCGAGACACCGATGCTGATTAAATCCACCCCGGAGGGCGCGCGGGATTTCCTTGTGCCATCAAGGCTGCACAAGGGGGAGTTCTACGCGCTGCCGCAGTCCCCGCAGATTTACAAGCAGCTTTGCATGGTCGCAGGCTTTGACAGGTATATGCAGATTGCCCGCTGTTTTCGGGACGAGGATTTAAGGGCCGACCGTCAGCCGGAGTTCACCCAGATTGATTTGGAGATGTCTTTTGTGGACGCCGAGGACGTTATGGCGGTTGCCGAAGGGTATATGAAGACGGTGTTCAAAGAGGTTCTCGGCATTGATTTGCCCACCCCGCTGCCCCGTATGACTTACAGCGAGGCGATGGAAAGATACGGCACCGACAAGCCGGATACAAGGTTCGGGCTTGAGATAAGGGATTTGACCGAGGCGGTCCGCGGCTGCGGTTTTGCGGTCTTTTCATCCGCGGTGGAAAGCGGGGGGACCGTGCGGGCGATTACCGCGGAAAACGCGGCCGATGTGCTCACCCGCAAGGAGATTGACAAGCTCTCCGAATTTGTAAAGGGGATTGGCGCAAAGGGGCTTGCGTGGGCAAGGCTTACTTCCGACGGCGTGTCTTCGCCGTTTGCGAAGTTTTTGACCGAGCAGCAGATGGACGCGCTGCTTTCGGCCGCGCAGGCAAAAACCGGCGACGCGGTTTTAATTGTCGCCGATACCGTAAAGGATAACGCGCTGGCCGCGCTCGGCGCTTTAAGGCTGGAGGTCGCGAACCGGCTTTCGATTGAGCGCGGAGGGCACAGCCTTTTGTGGATTGTGGAATTCCCGTTCTTTGAATGGGACAATGAGCAAAACCGGTATGTCGCGATGCACCACCCGTTCACCTGCCCGACCGACAGGTCGGTTCAGTATCTCGAAACCGCGCCCGAAAGGGTGTTCGCGAAGGCGTATGACCTTGTGATGAACGGGATTGAGCTTGCGAGCGGCTCCATCAGGATAACCGACGAGGGGCTGCAAAAGCGGATGTTTAAGGCGCTGGGGTTGTCCGAGCAGCAGGCTCACGAGAGGTTCGGCTTTCTCACCGACGCGTTCAAGTACGGGGTGCCGCCGCACGGCGGGCTGGGGATTGGGCTTGACCGGCTGGTGATGCAGCTGCTCGGCGCATCCACCCTCAGGGACGTGGTGGCGTTCCCGAAAGTGCAGAACATGGTGGAGCTGATGACCGGCTGCCCGTCGCCGGTGGACGCCGAACAGCTTGAGGAACTGGGTATCAGGGTTATTGATAAAGAATAGCAGAGAAGATTTAAGCCCTGCGGCGATTGCCGCAGGGCTGTTTTTTGTAACCAGACCGCAGTTATTTATTTCGCGCCGGTATATTTATGATTTGCCTTTCAGGCCGGAGAACGAGGCGTCCGCGAGAATATTTACGTCGTAGGTGAAGGTAACCGCCTTCCGCTCGCGGTGCCGTTTTAAGGCAAGCTCAATCAGCCTGTCAAGGAGGTCCGGGAAATTAATCCCGGTCGCCTCCCACAGGTAGAACGAAAGGGAGCCGGGGATGGTGTTGATTTCGTTGACGTAAAGCTCGCCGGTTTTACTGTCGTTTAAAAAGTCAATCCGCGCGACCCCGGAGCAGCCGAGGGCCTTGAAAGTCTTTACCGCAAGCTCGCGCACTTTTTCCTCCAGCTCTTTAGGGATATCGGCGGGCAGTTTCCGCTTAAGGCTGCTCATCCCGCTTTTCTTGCCGCCGGCCTCCCCGGCGTTAGAGAGGTATTTGTCGCTGTAATCCAGTATTTCGTTTGTGGTAATCGGCTCCTCGCACACCGAGGGTATCGCCTCGTCAATATCCCCGAGCACCGCGCAGTTGATTTCCCGCAGGTTCTGGACCGCCCGCTCGATTAGCACGCGGCCTGAATACTCAAGGGCGAGGTCAATCCCGTTTTTAAGCTCGCCGCGGTTTTGGGCCAGGGATATTCCGACCGAGGAGCCGAGGTTCACCGGCTTTATCACCACCGGATAGCCGAATTTATCCTCGATTTCGGCGGTTATCCCGTCTTCGTCGGCGGCAAACTGCCTTGCGGTGAACGCCAGCGCGTCAAGCACCGGAAGGCCGTGCCGGCGCAGCACCGCTTTCATCGCGAACTTGTCCATACCGAGCGCCGAGGACAGCACGTCGCAGCCGGTGTACGGTACGCCGAGCATTTCCAGCAGCCCCATCAGGGTGCCGTCCTCGGCGTTTGTGCCGTGCACCACCGGCATCGCGACGTCGAAAACCGCGACGATATTGTTTTTAAACCGCTTTGCCGGGTATCTCATCAGCGCGGCCCGCCCGCCGAATGGCACCGGCACCACCCTTGTGGCTTTCCTGACCGCCTCGTCCAGATTTTTGTAGGTTTTGATGTCGCCCATCCGGCTGCCGGTGTAAAAGTGGTTGTCTTTGGAGATATAGACCGGCAGGGCGTTATATCTGGATTTGTCCAGAGCGGACAGGGCCTGAATTCCGGAAATTATCGAAATCTCGTGCTCCACGCTTTTTCCGCCGAAAAACACTGCAACCGTCGCTTTCATACTGGGCACTGTTCCTTTCCGTGCGTTGTTATTATAATCAGTAGTTGTCAGGGAGGTCGTTTTCCAAAAGCACCGTGCGCTGCCCTTCATTCGGCAGGGAATTCACGATTTCAATCGCCTTGTGTAGGTCGGGGGCGATAAACAGCCGCTCCTCTTGAAAACCCGCCTCCAGCAGCCCTTCCCGCAGCGGGGGCGCCTGCTTTTCCCCGACCAGCACCGCGTAATCGCAGCGGGAGGCGGCGTAGGCGCCGAGCTCGCGGTTGAGCCGGTACTGCCGCTCGCCGAGCTCCACCATTCCGGGGGTTACCAAAACCCGCTGCCCGTCAAACTGGCTTAATACGTCGAGGGCGGCGCGAAAACCCGCGGGGTTGGAGTTGTATGAATCGTCGATGTAGCCGTTCGGCAGCAGCTGCAGCCTGTGCTCGACCGGTTTCAGCCGCCTGATTGGAAGCACAAGCTCGGACAGAGGTATTCCGAGCCGGTGCGCCACCGCGATACAGCCGGTGATGTTCTGAATGTTATGCGCGCCCAGAAGTTTTGTGGTGAATACGCACCTTTCTCCGCCGGGCGCGGCGACCGTGAACCTGCTGCCCTCGCGGCTGACCGAGATGTCGAAAGCGGTGTAGTCGCAGCCGCTGCCGGCCCGCACGCTGTAAGTAACAACGGGTTTGCCGGTTTTTTTGTTTTTGATGTACTCATCGTCCCCGTTTAGGAAAATCAGGCCGTCGTCCGGAATGTAGTCGGCAAGCTCGAATTTGGCGCCGATTATATTCTCGACCGTCTTGAAGGTTTCGAGGTGCTGTTCACCGATTGCGGTTATTATCCCGTATTTCGGCCTGACCAGCTCGCATATCTCGGCGATGTCCCCCGGCCTTCTCGCGCCCATTTCGACAATAAGTACGTCGTGGACGGGCAGCAGCTTTTCGCGCACCGTGCGCACCACTCCCATTGTGGTGTTGTAGCTTTCGGGGGTCATCAGCACGTTGTATCTGGCCGCCAGAAGGGAGGCTAAAAAGTTTTTTGTGCTTGTCTTGCCGTAGCTGCCGGTTATTCCGATGACCGTAAGGTTATCCATGGAATTTAAGATTTTTCTTGCGTCCTCGATATACCATCCGGCTATTTTATTTTCAATCGGGCGGTTGATTGTGTTTGCCGCGAGCACCGCAATGCCGGTGAGGGAAGCCCACAAAAACAGCCCGCCGAGACTTATTCTGAACATTCCGGAAAAATAGACCGCCGCGCCCGCAGCCGCGGTGAGAATGAAATAGGTGGCGTAAAGGCGCTTTACTCTCGCGGTGAATACCAGCGGTTTTTTCGCTTTTTTCGGCAGGTTGAGGTAGGCGTGTATAAAGAAGATGATGGCGCAGGCAGTCCTGACCTTCCAGTCGGTGGGTTGGATAAAAAAGCTGGCTACGGCGACGGTGGCAAGCAGCAGCCAGCCCATCCGGTAGATTATTTGCCCGCGGTTTTCTTTCATCCACCGCCTGTACCTGTCGTTCTGGTAGGAGTTAAGCTGAAGCATGTGGACAAAATGCAGCGACAGTAAAAAGCAGTCGGCCGCGAAAGCGGCAAACAGTATCGCGGTTGAGATAGCCTCAAGCATTCAATCGCCCCTAATACTATTTTATAAAGGAGTCGAGCACGCGGGAGAACTGCCCCCAGCGCTCCGCAAAACAGAAATGCCCGCAGTCCCTTAAGACCACAAGGCCGGCGTTCGGGATTAGCTTTTCCATGGTTCTGCCGTCCGACAGCGGGGTCGCGGTGTCCTTTTCCCCCCATATGAGCAGGGTGGGCGGTTTTATCCCCGGCAGCAGCGGGGTTAAATCCTCGTTGATGGAAAGCACCATGGTCCCGCGCATCACCGGGCTTGCGCTGCGGTAGTCGGTCGAGCCGATTTTGCCCCGCATTTTCTGGGCAAGGGCAGGGAAAAGGCGTTTTGCCGCCTTGTACGGCAGGACTTTAAGGTAATATTTCAAGCCGCGCCGGGGCTTTATTCCGGCGGAGGCAATCAGGATTATTTTAGGCACGGTGAACGGNNCTAAGCCCCACCGCGCTTGCGAATTTGATTACAAAGTCGGCGTAATCGTCCACCGACCACGGCTTTTCCGGCTCGCCGCTGCCGCCGAACCCCGGAAGGTCGGGCGCCACTACCCGGCACCTTGGGGACAGGTGGTCTATAATCAGCCGGTAGGCCTGTGCGGGCGCGCCCCAGCCGTGCAGCAGCAGCACCTCGGCGCCCTGCCCCTCGTCCACATAGTTTATTCGCAGCCCGTCGATTGTTATTTCCATCACAGTACCTCCGGGTCGGATATCGCTATCTTTTCAGTATATGCCTAAGGAATAGGATAAATACCCAAAGGCACGATACACTGAAAGCCGCCGTAAAAGCCACACTCAGGCCGTTTCGGTCTGGCTTTTTGGGGCGGCTTGACTGTTTTTTGGGTAAAACCGGTGGCGTTTTGGGCACGCGCTCCGATAATCAATCGAAAAAGTCATCCCACCAGTTTTGAGGCGGCTCGGTCGCGGTGGTTTTGGGGGTGTCGCTTACCCGAAGGTTTACAAGGCTGCCTTCGGGGAGCTCCCTGCCCTCCTGCTCGACGCTTTCGACGATGTCCTTGTCGTAGGTGTCGGAGAAAATTCTGGTGATGTTCACCCGAAAGCCCAGCGCTTTGAGGTAGAGCTCGGCGTGCTGGTAGTTCCACCCCGTAAGGTTCGGGACGGTTATCAGCTCCGGACCGTCGCTTATGGTAACCTTGATGGTCGCGCCTTTTTCGGCCGGCGTTTCGGCGTTCGGCTTCTGGGACAGGATTTCGCCTTTCGGGCGGTCGCTGTAAACCTTGTATTCCACCACCACTTTCATCTCGCCGATAAGCGAGTTGTCGCGGATGTCAAAGAAGTTCTTGCCCACAAGGTCGGGAGTGGCGAACTTGGCGGACGCCGTTCTGGTGGTTTGCCGGATGGTGGTAGTGGTTTCGTCAACGACTATCGAGGAGGCAGGCTCGGACACTACCTCGCTCCCGCTGAAAAGGTCGGGGAACAGCAGCAGCACCACAACTCCGCCCGCCAGCAGAAGAAATATGAAAACAGCGAGCACTATGAGGATTGCGTATTTAGCGTGGCTTCTTTTCTTTTCGGGCTCCTGCGGCTCCTCCGTTTCTTCTTCCGAAAGCTCTCCGCCCTCCCGGTCCTCGCGAAGGCGGGAGACCGCGGGCGCGGTCGAAAGCTGGTCGCGGAACTTCTCGATTGAACGGGTGCGGCTTTCAGGGTTTACCTGAAGCGCGTTGAACAGCGCCGCCGCGATATAATCCGGCATTTCCTTCGCGATTTCGCTCGGCACCAGCAAATCGTTTGAGTCCTTGGCGCGCTTTGAGCCGTCCGGCGGGGGATTGCCGGTTAAAGTCCTGAATATGGTGGCGGCAAGGCCGTACACGTCGCTCCATTCGCCGACCTCCTGCCCGAAGGTGTATTGTTCGGGCGCGGAGTAGCCTGAAATCAGGTTGGGTTTTAAGTCGGTGTTTACCCGCCTTGCCTCTGTAATGCAAAAGCCCCGCAGGAGCAGTTTGCCGTCGTTGCCGATAATGACGTTGCGGGGGCTGATTCCAAGGTGCAGCACCCCGGCGGAATGGAGTGAAATCAGGGTGGACAGCAGCGGCATGAAGAGCGGGCGGGCTTCATCCCATTTCATTCTGCCGCCGATTTGCTTAAGCCGGGTCTCCAGAGTGTTGCCCTCGCAGTACTCGGAAATAGTGTAGGCGGTGTTGTTCTGCTCAAATATATCGTAAACCGGTATGATTGAAGGCAGTTCGCGCATACGTGCGAGCGCGCGGGCATGGGCGCGGAACTTCTCGTAATATTCGCGGAAGGCGTTCTCACATCCGGTGATGATTTGCAGTTCCCCGTTTTCCCCGCGC
>LFRM01009598.1_pt1 | contig 10254 bp, 9 predicted proteins | sample 618341 | NCBI WGS metagenome assembly LFRM01 (sample SAMN03654438, study PRJNA283298) | anaerobic digester metagenome | isolation source: pool of bioreactors CSTR01a, CSTR02a, and CSTR03a thermophilic anaerobic... | place: Denmark: Kgs. Lyngby | collected 2014-05-21 | reverse complement strand
TCAGATATCACAAAAAACACCTCATTTGTTTGGATTTTCGGAGCTTGGCAAATTTATTTTATCTTCTATACAAAATTTTGTCAAGCCCTAAAATTAAAATTTTTCAGGGAATTTTTAAAAGTCAGGAAAGGTCAAAGTTTAAAGTCAGTAAAGGTCAGGGAATCTCGAAAAAAAATTTCTATAAGGGGGGATAACTCAACCGATAAACTTGTGGTAAAAGTAGACCAATAAACACCTCTTAGAATTTTAGTAATAGGTTAATAGAAATAACCAACCGGTAAACTTATGGTAGAAGAGTAAACCAATAAACACCTCTTAGAGAGTAAAGTAAACCTGTAAACTGCTTTTAGAAAGAAATTAAAGGATATCGGTTATATTAATTAAAGTAGTTAAATAAATAAAACCTATTATCTTATTATATATATATTGTTATTAGAAAGAGATGATAGTGTGTAAAGGCATTTTTTAAAATTCAAAGGCAGAAAAAAGTAAACCAATAACTCCATCGTTTGACCTTTCTTGGTGCAATATTCATTTGTGCGATTGTATACATATTTTGAATACTATTTAAACTTTCATGGTATAATAGTATTAGATAGTCGAAGAAGGAGGCATCTTTATGTGCAGTGATACCGAATCTATTCTTGACATGATTGGACAATTGCCATGGAATGAATCAGAAACACCTACTGAGGCATCAGTGCATCCTGTAAAAAATATTGCAGAAAATCCTGAACTAATACTTGACACAATGATTCAAATGTTCTATACTAGATTTGTTGATAACAGCACAGTATTGGTAGATCAAATAGAGCTTGGCAAGCTATTGAAAGATCTTGTAAAAATACGGTGTACATTATCAAATACAGATAGCGTACATAACAAGAAACAGGCACGTAGTAGGACGGAACTTGTTGCTTTACTGAAAGATGCGGGTGTAAACTTTACAGGGTCTGATAAACATGAGTAATACTATAGACGCTGTATTATTCGATCCAAGTACATATGTAGACACCTTACGTACATTTGTACCAACGTTTTTCCCGCATATAATAACACAGCATTTTCCTGATGGAACCAGTAAAATTACACAATCTCCTGAGTTCCATCAGGAAATTATCGGTGTGCTTAAAGAACAGCACCCACGCACCTTGATAGTTGCTCCACGTGGTTCAGCAAAGTCAACATTGTGCTCATTTGTATGGGCACTCTACGCATCTGTTTATGGGCTATCTCCATTTACAATACTGGTATCTGATAGCCATAAAAAGGCTGTATCATTTTTATCAAAAATAAAACGTGAGTTAGAGGATAACCGTTTCCTGCGTGATGTTTACGGTATTCACTTAGGAACTCCATGGTCTAGTGACGATATCACATTTACATTGGGATGGTTAAATAACCAGCGGGTACGCATTGCAGCACGTGGTGTTGGTCAGTCCCTTCGTGGTTATATTGATGACGTTAGACCTACACTAATTATCCTTGATGATGTTGAAACTGATCAGAATTGTATGACAGCAGACCGGAGAGAAAAGTTGCGTGATTGGTTTTGGACAGGTGTTATCCCTACAATAGACCCTTACATTGGGAAGGTTATTACTGTTGGTACTATTGTGCATAGTGATAGTTTACTTTCACGCTTTATACAGAACCCTCCTGATAACTGGGTTATTAGAAAGTATGCTATATTAAACGATGATGGCACTCCATTATGGCCTGAACGGTTCACGCTAGAAATGATACAAAATATTAAGGACGAATATATTAGGCAGGGTATGGTACATAAGTTTTATCAAGAATACTTAAACGATCCTGTAGGTATTGAATGTCAGACATTTGATATAAATAAGTTACGCCCATATGACACATTTAAGCTTCCTTACGATTTACGTACATTTATGGCAGTGGATTTTGGTGCTACTACAGGTTCTGAATCTGACTATACTGTTATTATGGCTGGTTCTGTAAGTAGTTCTGGAGATATTTATATTCGTGAGTACGTACGAGACAGACTAAAACCTAGTGAAATTATGGAAGCTATATTTATGATGTATGAAAAATATAACGCATCTGTGATTGGTATTGAGACGAACGGACAGCAAAAAGCATACTATTACATGCTAGAGGATATGTGTAGAGACAGAAACAAGTACTTAAAACTTTATGCAATAAACCATAAAATACCAAAAGATCAGCGCATTCTTACATTGCAACCACTTGTTGATAGTAACAAAATTTATTACATACCTACAATGACAGATTTATTAGAGGAATTTCGTGCCTTTCCTCGTGGTAAGCACGATGATGTTATTGATGCGTTAAGCAACTTATATATCACAATGCGTGAGTTTGGTGCAACACGTCCTAAACAACGCTATACATATACACAATCAAATACATCAGCACCTACAATATTTATGCCGTAGGGGAGGCAGGTTTATGGATACAGAAGATAAGAAAACCTTACAAGAAGTAGCTTCTGAACTTGTACACGAAGTTAATAGTGACACTGTAGATCCATCTGAGATGGATTCTACATTGGATTCTATTGGGAAAATAACGAAAGACCTTATAGATAATTCAGAGGTAATGTCTACAGAAATAGAGTTAGTTGCAGATAAAGAAGAAGACGTTGACACTATAATTATTGACGGCGATTTTGAGACTCCGCTTACAGAAGAGGATATTTTAACGCTTGTAAAACGAGACATAGATGCTGCTAGTAATTATCATGAGACATTTGCTGAGAAATTTTTAGAATGCTATAAGGATTACCATGCAGTTATCGATCCAAAATATAATGCTGAGGGGCGCTCAACCATATCCTCAACTGATGTTGCTGATACTATTGAATGGATGCTACCATCATTTATGCGTATTTTTGCATCTGCTGAGGATATTGTTGTTATAGACCCTATAGGTGAAGAGGACGTGAAATCAGCAGAACTCCATCAGGCACTTCTTAACTATCAATTTTCTTATAAGTTAGATGGATTTACAAAATTTTATACGTGGTTTAAAGACGCTCTCATTTATGGTATCGGTATTGTTAAAGTATACTGGGATAATGTGTATTCTAAAAAAGTATTTTATTATAAAGAGCTTACTCAGGAACAGTTTGATACGTTTTCCCTTGATCCAAATGTTTCTATAGAAGCGTTTGACGAATTTGAAACCGTTGAAATAACAGCTACTGAAAACGAGGAAATACATTCTGAACCTAAACGTGTATACAAGAACGTAAAATTATTTGTTAAGAAATTAGCATACGCTGGGCCACAGGTTGAGAATATACCTCCAACAAGTTTTTATATAGAGCCTGGTGCAAAATCTATTAAAGAGGCTAACTTTGTTGCACATCGTGTTCGGAGAACAATGGATTACCTCAGACGTATGGAACGTGATGGTATATATCATAATGTTTCCGATGTACTATACAATGCTCCAAGCGCAGTGGATTCAGAAAATCAAAAGTACTTAGAGATTGAATCACAATCTGAATACACAAATACAGACGAATTACTAGGATCGGATATAAATGGCAGAGAGCCTGTCTGGGTATGGGAATGCTATGTAAAGCTTGATATTGATGGTGATGGGTTACTTGAACCACTTCTCGTTACAGTATGTAACGATACAATTTTACGTGTTACTGAAAACCCATTTGACCATGGAGAACCTCCATTTGAAATTTTAGCACCTATACTAGATACCCATAAATTCTACGGAATATCTATAACAAGTATTGTATCTGAGTTCCAACGTATGAAGACTGCATTGCTCCGTAACATATTTGATAACATTGCATTTGGTGTAAACAACTATTTTTTAGTTAACAGAGATGCTGGTGTTGACGTTGGTTCGCTACAGAACCTTAAGCCTGGTTCCGTTATATACACAGAAGATGTATCAAATTCTGTACGTGAGATGCAGCCAGGACAGTTACCTAATTATATTTTTAATCTACTTGAGTACTGTGATTCAATGCGTGAGAACAGGACTAGCATTACAAAATATAATCAGGGATCGTCTTCTGCCAGTTTAAATCATACAGCTACTGGTATTTCAACTATAATGAATGCTTCGCAGCAACGTCTTGAACTTATTGCTCGTTTGTTTGCCGAAACTGGTGTCAAAGGTCTGTTTAGGAAAATGATTTCACTTAATCAGCAGTTTATTAAACAGGCGTTTGTGATTCGTTTGTTTAACAAATCACTTAGTATTACACCAGATGCCCTTGATGGTAGCTTTGATATTAAAGTCACTGTTGGTGTTGGCGCTGGATTACAAGATATAAAGATACAGCAGTATATGCAGATATTAAATATACTTCCAAGCCTTTCTCAGGTTGGACTTGTTACACCAGAACATGTTTACAACTTAGTATCTAATTTATATAAAGCTATGGGCATAAAAGATATTAATACATATATACAAAAACCTGTGGCACAACAGGTACAACCTACACCACAAATACCACAACCACCTGATGTGAGTAAGAATCAGCCTGAGATGCTTTCTACAGGGCAACCTATAGTAAATCCACAAAATAATCAATAACTTTTATAATACTGTTAAACGTTTGTTATTTTGTATGCTATAATTATTATAGGAGGTTGGTGCATTGGCAGAACTTAACCTTAGTGACGTAGATAAAAGCGTGCTTAAAATTTTGGTAGCATCCGAAGCATGGCCTTTAATAAAAAAGCTTATAGCCATTTATGGAGAAATCCAATTAAATAAAGGAGTTGCTCTCGATCCAACGGAATCTTCTGACCGACTGCGAGTCATTCACGTTGAGAACGGAAAGTGTGTCAGAAAATTTATTTCGTGGGTTGAGAGCCAGGTTACACAGTTACATTAAATTATTTTATCTGTATGTTGATAGAGGCATCTCGTAAGAGCACTGCCTGATGAAAGGGGATAGCTTTATATGGCATGGTTGGACGCATTTAACAGAGTACTATCCACTGAGGATACTACTACGAGTGCAATGGATGATTCTAAAGAGACTCATGTCGACGACACATCGACCACTGATACTTTAGATACAACATCTACCACTGATGTAGAAATACCTGATGATGGTACAGATGCTCCTGAGGTTACTGTTGAGAAAGCAAATGATACAGAAGTACCTAATGTAGCTGATGAAACAGAAGTAACTAAGCCTATTAAGGAACCTGTTGCTGTTTTAAAGGTATATGGACAAGAGATTCCAGTGTACAGCACAGACGAGCTTATATCTTTAGCCCAGAAGGGTGTAGACTATAACGCTAAGATGTACACACTGAAATCTTGGAAAACGCATATTAACGTATTATCTAAGAATTCTTTACTTCGTGACTTAGTTGAACGTGCTGCAAACGGTAGTGAGGATGAAGTTCGTAAGATAATTGAGCGTGGTATGGCGTCTACTGATGCTGTACTTACAGACGATACAGAAGATGTTACAGACGAATCTTCTTACGATACTGGTGTAAAAAAAGTATTCGATAATTCTGTGAAACAGGCTGTCACGCCTATTTCTAAAGATGTTGAATCTATGCAGCGTGAATTATTTCTGCTTAAATTACGCACCGCAGATCCAACTTATTTTGATTCTGTGTACAATGTTATGGGTGAATTGTATAACACGCCTAATGCACTTCCTAAACAGTTAGCCGACGCTATTAATAACGACCCTGAAACGTTTGTTTCTTTTTACAAAGCTATTCGTCAGGAACTTATTAATAGAAATAGCAAGCAGGTAGAAAAAGAACCTGCTGGCGATACATCTGAGACAGTACAGACTAAACATGAGGCTGAACCTACAGTTAAAACCAAAACTGTAGAAACACCTGTGCAGCGTTTTACAAAGACACCTGTATTAGAACGTGCTACTAGCGACACAGTTGATATTGAATCACAGGTACGTGATGAAGCAGAAAAAATATGGAACATGTCTGATAAAGAATTTAGAGAATACGAATCCAGAATGCGTAAGAGATAACTATTTATTAAATAGGGGTGTTAAATAATGGCAACAACGACTACTACACAAGTATCTCCTGCGACTCAAGCATATTATGATAGGAAGTTGCTTACACGTGCACGTCCTAAGTTGATTGCACTTGATTTTGGACAGACACGTGAGCTTCCTGCAAAGAATTCTGCTACTATTAAGTTTAGACGTTATGGAGCGTTTCCTGTAGCAACTACTCCATTAACAGAAGGAACTTTGCCGGAGTCTACACAGCTTTCCATTACAGATATTACTGCTACTGTACAGCAGTACGGTGCATATGTTAAAGTAACTGATGTTGTTGAATTGATTGTTGAAGATAACGTGCTTAACGAAGCTACAGATCTTTGCAGTGATCAGCTTGCAGATACAGTTGATACACTTGCTATGACTGCACTTGCTGCTGGTACTAACGTGTTTTACGCTAATGGAGTAGCAGACCGAGCCTCTCTTGCATCTACTGTAAAGGCTACAGATTTTGATAAGGTTATACGCGCACTTCGTCGTAATAACGCATCTGAATTTACAGATATGATTAAGGCAAGCACTGGTGTTAGCACCACACCAGTTAGACCAGCTTACTGGTGTATCGTACACCCAGACGTTGCAGCAGACATTGAAAAGCTTGACGGGTTTATTAGCATAGAAAAGTATGCAAATGTTGGTGGAATTCACTCTGCTGAAATCGGTGCCTATAAGAATATACGTTTCGTTATGACCACACAGGCTCCATATGTGGAAGCCTCGACGAACCCGCTTGCAAGTACGTTTGTTCCTTGTGAAGGTGATGAACTTACTACAAAAGCTCGTGTGTATCAGTGTATTATTCTTGCTCAGAATGCTTACGGTATTATTGACATCACAAAAGGTAACGTTGAGAGTATGATTAAAACTCCTGGGCCACAGAGCACAGAGAACGCTCTTAACCAGTGGAGCACTGTTGGATGGAAAACGTGGTTTGCTACTAAGATACTTAACGATGCTTGGATGGCACGTATTGAGTGCCTTGCTTCTGCGTAGTATAAGTTTGGTGATATAGGGGTAGTATTAACTACCCCTTATTATTTATAAAAAGGGGATAATGAATTCTATGGCTAAGATTGAAAGGAAAATGAGAGTATCGGTAGTACCATTGGATGAAGCCATGCGTGCATCAGGAGCACCTATTTTTGTTGCTTGTAATGGTCGTCAGTTTTATATTAAACAAGGTGCAGAAGTGACTGTTCCAGAATCTATAGTTAAGATCCTTAGTAATGCAATGGAATCTGCTGTTACTGTTAAAGATAATGAAGGTATTAAAACGATTCCTGCACAGCCGAGGTTCGCTGTTACAATCTATGATTCGGATGTGAAGGATGCTACTGCTATTACTAAATCTGCTGTACCAGATAGCTCTGAATTTCGTATGCCAGAACCCATTGACGATTCTGATGTAACTGAAAAAAAAACTGCAACACGATCTCGTAAATAATGGTATGTTAGTGAACATGAACGACGTTGCAGCTATCTGTGTAACGTCGTTCTTTTCTTTATAGAGGTGGTGAGCTTATGACAACATTTAATTCTATTTTAGGTCGTATTATGTATGAGTTAGGTGAGCCTGTTCATATAACGTTTAGACCAGAGGAACTCTTTGAATATACAAAAGAGGGTGCTGCATTACTTTATAAACTAGTATCAACATTATCTCCTAAGCATCTATTAAAAAAAGATACAACATTACATATAGATGCAAATACCTCTACTGTACAATTGCCTACTGATTTATTAGCATTAAAGTATCTGTACTTAAAATCACAAACTACTAATCGGTATCGGTGTATACCTACAGATATCGAAACCTTAAATGAGCATGCTGACACTAGTGGTACTCCATTATATTTTTCACGCATAGGCACTACATTAGAGCTTGCACCAGTTCCTGATACACAGTATGACATAATATTATATTACTTACCCAAATATACAGCACCTAATGTTTATGATGATAGTATAGGTATACCTGATGAATTTGTTGAATTTGTTGTTGATTATGTTGTAATACGGGCAAAGAATAGAAGTGATCGTAATACAATAGTAGAGCAGAACTTTATTAACTTAAAATTAAACGCTATTAAGTCTGTATTATATAGTGAAAGCGAAGAGATACAAGTAAAGGGTACTTTGTTTGAATCACAATATTTTAAGTAGGTGTTATGTATGCCTAAAGTGNNTGTGTTATGTATGCCTAAACATAAACTACGTGTAGCACAAATAGGTGAGAATCAATTTTGGAATGGGCAACCCTTTACCTTTGTACAGGAAACATTTGAACGTGGTATAAATAAGTCACGATTACCGACTGCAATTAATTTTCAGACAGAAGTACAGGATAGCAATAACGTTATTGTAATGCTAGATAAGCTTTTGCGAGCACGTCCTGGAACATCTTTAGTAACTTCACTTCCAGATACTTGTATACAAGGTATAGGTTCTTATATGGGTTATTCTGTTATAGCTGCAAGCGGTCACGTATATATTGATGGGGTATCTATAGGGGCATGCCATGAAACGAACGATGTCACGTTCGTAAATTTCCATGGCTATTTAATTATATTAGATGGGTTAAAGCTAAAGATATATAACGGTACTGTATACCAAGAATTAATAGATGGACCTACTGCTAGTTTTGGTTTAGAGCACAATGATAGATTGTGGGTTGCAGGTAGTACAGATTATCCCTATAGAGTTAGCGTATCTGGGCCAAACGATTTATTTGATTGGGGTACTTCTGGATTAAAGCTTGGAACATTTTTTGACATCACACCTTATGATGGTACTGGTATAAATCAAAGTAAAGTAACAGGGTTGGCTGTATTCTATAACTCTGTACTTGCCTTTAGTGAATCTAAGCAGCCTATTATAAAACGAATTAGTGGTACTAATCTTGCAACGTTTATGGCAGAAACACTTATAACTAATGTCTCTTGTGTATCTTCTCAAACAGTTGCTATGACACCTATAGGATTGGTATTTATGGCACGAGACGGTTTGTACTCTATAAACTCTAGTGGTGAGGTAACTTTGCTTAGTGAACCTTTGGGTCGTATCTTGTTAGATACTTACGATTTGTCTACTTTAAAATCTATATATAGTTCTCAATATGGTTTATATATTATAGGTTATGGTACTACATGGTATGCGTATAATGTAGTTACACGTGGTTGGTTTAAATGGACGTTTCCATTTTCAATTACAAGTATAGAACAATCTGTTGATGGTACTTATATAGGGACTGACTCAGGAGAGCATTTAAAATTTTCTGATTCTATTTATACAGATAATTCAATACCATATCAGTGTAGCGTAACAACTGGGTATAATTCATTTGGAACATCTAGTATTAGTAAGCACATTTACGCATCTTATATAACAGTAAGTAATACAGAAGATAAAGATGTATCAATTACGTTTTTAATAAATTACTCAGACATGTCTGGATATAACGTTTCAATAGTGAAGGATAAAGATTCGAATACTGTATATAATAATATAGATTTAGGTGGTACCTCTTCTAATGAGTTTTCATATAACATACAAATGCAAGATTTACAGGGATGGGATTCAGATATATTTGGATGGGATAGTAGCGGTTCTGTAGGTTTTGATGGTAGGGTTGCCAACCCTGTTGTTTATAAGTTACCATTATCACTACGTTGTAATGATATTGCAGTTAATATAAGTTTTGAAAGCTCTAATATAGTAGTACAAAAAATAGAAATGATTGGTAACGTGTTAACACCTGCTCCATAATGGGAGGTATGAATTATGTCGTGGAGTCCTAATGTGGCTGATCTTCCTGTTACAGGAGAAAAGCCTATATCCTCACAGAAATGGAAAAATGTTGTTTATGATATATATAACAAATTAAATGTAATTCGGTTATTAAACACAGGTGTAGTAGCACCTGTTGATGCAGAGACTGGAATGCCGTGGGTTGATACTGCTAATGGTATTACGCTAAAGCTATACAATGCTTTAGACTTGCAGTGGCATGCGCTTGCATTTTATAGTGATTTACTTGCTAGTAATGTTGTTGTTACACCTTCTGGTAATTTATCAGCGTCTGATGTGCAGGCTGCTGTTATTGAGTTACAAGCAGACATAGATACACGGTTGCTGTCGGCTGATGTTGCTACAGAAGCTACAGCAAATAAAGTGTTGAGACTAAATGCAGACAGTAAGTTACCTGCATCTATTACTGGTGA
>LFRM01380393.1_pt2 | contig 10255 bp, 8 predicted proteins | sample 618341 | NCBI WGS metagenome assembly LFRM01 (sample SAMN03654438, study PRJNA283298) | anaerobic digester metagenome | isolation source: pool of bioreactors CSTR01a, CSTR02a, and CSTR03a thermophilic anaerobic... | place: Denmark: Kgs. Lyngby | collected 2014-05-21 | reverse complement strand
TCTCTGCCCGGTTTTACGCCAATCCTGTTCATCCCGGTTTCTATCTTGACTTGAAGTTTTGCCCTTTTCCCCTGTTTTTTTGCCTCATCGTTTACAAGGGCTGCAAACTCGTTGTTATAAACCGGCATCTGTATATCATGCTCCACCGCCCCGGGGATATTATGGTAGGGCACGCCGCCCATGACCAGTATCTCGGCCTTGATACCCGCCTGTCTCAGCCTTGCCGCTTCGTAAACCTGGGCAACGGCTACCGTCTCAATGCCGCATTCCTCGGTATAAAACTTACCCATCTGTTCAATCCCCATGCCGGCAGCGTTTGCCTTAAGCACCGGCATCATTTTGCAGTTTTGGCCTATATGGGCCTTAATCTTGTCAACATTACTCTTAACCTTTTTCAAGTCCACTTCCAGGTACGAGTTGCCCAATCCCAAATCCACCATGCTCTCCCCTCCCGCCCTTCGCGTTTTGGATTATGCCCTTTATAATTCTTTTTGCTGCTTGTCACGGTTTATAATATTATATTGCCGGTCTCATTTCAAGCATTTCTTGACGGTCCCCGGCCTAAGTGATAGAATTTAGTAAATTAATAGAACTCAGTCTTATGGTCCCGAACGGGATAATAGGGAAAACGGTGCGAATCCGTTGCAGCCCCCGCTACTGTAAGCGAAGACGAGCCCGAAACGCCACCGGGAACGGGAAGGCCGGGTATAGGATGAATCGCAAGCCAGGAGACCTGCCATAGGGCTTTGATGCTTGACCTTCGGAGGGAAGGTGCGGTATTTGTCATATCGCAGGACCTGCCCAAAAGAGCAGGTTTTTTAAGTTCCCTCCCCAAAAAACAATAAAAGGGATACGTCCGGCGCAGTGTGGAAACTATATGCCACAGGCGGGCGGAATGTACCCGATAAAAGGGGAGAATGCTATGAAAAACAAAAAAAAGTCAATGCTTTTACTTACCATTATTGCAGCAGCTGTACTGCTGACATCCTGTTACAATGCTGCGCCGCAGCCTTCGGAAAAGGAAGGGCAGCAGCCGGATGGCGGTAACAACGGCGACTTTCCCATGGAGATAACCGATTTCAAGGAAAGAAAAGTCACTATAGAAAAACGTCCCGAGAGAATAGTAACCCTCGCCCCGGGAATCACCGAAATACTTTTTGAACTGGGCCTGGGCGACAATGTGGTCGGGGTTACCGATTATGACGACTACCCGGAAGAGGTGTTTACAAAGCCCAAGGTGGGCGATTTCCAGGGACCCAACATGGAGGCCATAGCCGCCCAGGACCCGGACATAATATTTGCATCCACCCTTTCGGGCAAAAACAGCATGGATGCCCTGCAGAGGCTGGGAATACCGGTCCTCATGCTTGAAGCAAAGAGCATTGAGCAGATCTACAGTTCCATAGAGATTATAGGCAAACTCACCGGCAAGACCGCCGAAGGAGATGCCCTTATCAAGCACATGAAGGAAAGGATGGCCGATATCCAGCAGAGGGTATCAGTCTATCCCAGGAAGAAAGTTTTCTACATAGTTGATATAAACGGTAATTTCACCGCAGGGAGCGGTACGTTTATTGACTACCTGATAGACCTTGCCGGGGGTGAAAACATAGCCGCCGACAGCGAGGGCTGGGCCCAATACAGCATGGAAAGCATCGCAGAAAAGAATCCCGAGGTGATTATGGCCCCTCCCCATGCCGGGGATATTAAGGACGTTTACAGGCTGCCGGGCTACAGCGGAACCGACGCCGTTAAGAACAACAGGGTTTTCATGATAAGCGATGACAATATTATAAGCCGTACCTCCCACAGGATAGTACAGGGCCTTGAGGAAATAGCAAGATTCCTGCACCCCGAAGCCTTTTAGCGCATAGGCTGTGCCCCGCGGTTTTTGCACCCGCCCACCCTTGGCGGTTCACGGCACCCCTGCCGCGGCCGCAGCCTTTGGTACAGTGTTTACATCCTGTTTCGGCATAAAAAAGTTGGAGGCGAAAAAAGTTTGAAAAAAACGGCGGCTTTTGCGTTACTTGTAATACTGCTTATAATACTCACTGCTGCCGCCCTGGTGGTGGGCAGCGTAAAAATACCCCTGGAGGAGATAATATCCATAGCCAGGGGCGGCGGCGATGCAACCTACCGCAGGGTGCTGCTTGGCATAAGGATTCCCCGGATTATACAGGCCGCCGTGACGGGTATGGGCCTTTCGGTAAGCGGCGCCTTTTTGCAGGGGCTTTTAGGAAACCCCCTGGCGGACCCCTACATACTGGGCATATCCTCCGGGGCAGCCCTCGGCGCAGCGGTTTCGATTGTACTGGGATTGGGAATGCTGGGTACCCAGGCCATGGCCTTTGCCGCGGCCCTTGCCACCATATACCTGGTGGTCTCTCTTTCAAGGATTGGGCACGGCACCGGCGGGGCCACGCTGCTCCTTTCGGGGATAGCGGTAAGCACCTTTTTGTCGGCCATACTGTCCTTTGTAATGCTCAGAAGCCACCAGAAGCTGTCGGGTATAGTATTCTGGATGATGGGTGACTTTTCGCTGATCTCGTGGAATGAGGTTATTGTATCATCCCCCGCCATAATTGTAGGTACTCTTTTAATGTACCTTTATTCCAAGGAGCTAAACGCAATAATAATGGGCCGGGAGACCGCCGAGCACCTGGGAGTAAACACCCAAAGGGTGTTCGGGATAATACTGGCCTGCGGCTCCCTTGTAACCGCCGCTGCGGTGGCGGTTAGCGGAATAGTAGGTTTCGTGGGACTCATGGTACCCCATATTACCCGCATGTTTGTGGGGCCGGACAACAGGGTGCTGGTGCCCTTTTCAGCGTTAACCGGTGCCATATTCCTTGTGTTTGCCGACGCCCTGTCCCGGACGCTGATTCAGCCCGCCGAGATACCCATCGGAATAATAACCGCATTGTTCGGCGGCCCGTTTTTCCTGTATATACTAAGAACGAGCAAAACTATAAAATAAAGGACGATTGACCATGGAAGCAGTAAAAATAAGCGGTTTATGCTTTGATTACCCGGGAAAGCCGGTGCTTAGGGATATAAACTTGGCCCTGACCGCGGGCAGCTTTACCGCCGTGCTGGGGCCCAACGGCTGCGGTAAGACTACGCTTCTTAAGAACATATCGGGCTACCTGAAGCCGGTAAGCGGCCAGGTCACGGTATTGGGCACTCCTATTCAAAAGCTGACCCAAAAAGAAAGGGCGAAAATGATAGGGTATATTCCCCAAAACACTTCCCCGGGCTTTGGCTTCACCTGCCTGGATGTTGTGGGCATGGGCCGCCTTCCCTACCTGGGCCGCTTCCAGTGGGAGACTCGGGAAGACAGGGCGGCAGTTAAGGAAGCCATGGAACTGACCGGCACATGGGACCTTAGGGACAGGCTTTTCGGGCATATAAGCGGGGGCGAGATGCAGAGGGTGCTCATTGCCCGGGCGCTGGCACAGCAGCCCAAGGTTTTGCTTATGGATGAGCCTGTTTCCCACCTGGATATCAGATACCAAGTGGAGATTGTAAGCCTCGTTAAGCGGCTGTGCGCTCAAATGGGAATCACGGCGATTGCGGTACTGCATGATATAAACCTGGCAAGCCGGTACTGCGGCGAGATGGTGCTTGTAAAGGAAGGCAGGGTGGTATCAATCGGAAATGCGCCCGAGGTAATAACCGGAGAAAACATAAAGAACGTATTTGACATAGAAGTTGATATAATAATGCCCCACCGCCTGGTCATTCCCCACTAAAGGGACGGAGGGACAAGGGACAGGGACAAGGGACGGTTCTTTGTCCCTTTTTTATATTTCACGTACCACGTTTGGCGCCGGATATCCGCAGGAATTGCCCTGCCCTTGTAGAAGATATATAGTGTGAAATGGAAACCCGTAGGTGCCGGGGCAAAAGCAATTCCGACCGGCCAACCCAATATCGAAAGGAGCGCTAACATGCCAAGCACACAAAAGTCGGTAAGAGCAGCCGTCGTACAGGCCGCACCGGTAATAATGAACCGGGAGGCCACGGTGGAAAAGACCCTGACCCTTATTAAAGAAGCAGCCTCAAAGGGAGCGCGAATTATTGTTTTCCCCGAGGCTTTTATATCCGCCTACCCAAGGGGCCTTACCTTCGGAGCGGTTATAGGCAGCCGTCCCATGGAATCGCGGGAGGACTGGCTGCGCTATTACGAAAGCTCCATTGCCGTGCCCGGTGAAACAACAGCGATACTGGGCCAGGCTGCGGCGGAAGCGAAGGCTTTCGTTGTGATAGGCGTTATTGAAAAGGACGACGGAACCCTGTACTGTACCTCCCTTTATTTCGGTCCCGACGGCAGGCTCCTTGCAAAGCACCGCAAGCTGAAGCCCACCGGGCTGGAGCGCCTAGTTTGGGGCGAAGGGGACGGCAGCACCCTCGCGGTGGTAGACACCCCCTACGGCAAGCTGGGAGGCCTCATCTGCTGGGAGAACTATATGCCCCTTGCCCGCACCGCCATGTACATGAAGGGGGTATCCATATATGCGGCCCCGACGGCGGACGCGAGGGACGAATGGCAGTGCACCATGAGGCACATCGCGCTGGAGGGCAGGTGTTTTGTCTTATCCTGCAACCAGTTTGTCACAAAGGATATGTATCCAAAAGACCTTATGTACTACAAGGACCTGGAAGCCCAGCCGGAAATCATGTGTCGCGGCGGAAGCACGATAATTGACCCCCTTGGCAAATACGTGGTGGAGCCGGTGTATAACCGGGAGGAAATACTGGTGGCCGACCTTGACCTTGATATGATAGTAAAAAGCCGCCTTGACTTTGACCCGGTAGGCCATTACTCGAGGCCGGACGTATTCGAGCTTATAATACACGAATAGTAATTCATTTCAACGGCATGGGACAAGGGGCAGAATTCTTAGCCCGCTTGTCCCTCTTTGCACTTTCCTGATAACTTTTCGGTTCACCCCTCAGGATTGACTCATCCGCTGCATTCCTCGTCGCGAATCTGTTCAGGCATCACCATTATTGACACATTACATATACTATTATACAAAAACACGGCGAGGTGGGATGATATGTCATTTAATGAATTAATCGTAAACGGCGGTTTTGAAACGGGTACCCTCGAACCATGGACTGCACTAAATACACTAATTACCGACCAATACAGCCACTCCGGTTTATTTGCCGCTCGCTTGGTAGGTGGAGCGTCCATTTCTTATTTATTTCAGTTTGTCCCCGTAAATCCGGGGCAGAGGTTTGAATTCCGGATATACCTGGCCAAAATTGGAATAGCGCCAAGCCCGCCGGTATCCATTTCAGTTGGATACTATAATGAAGCCAAAAACTTTCTTGGTTATGGATTCGTTACGAGCATCCAAAAGAATCTTCTTGCCGGCGCAGATGAAAACGATTGGCTGGAGGTCAATAAGGCAGTTGATCCGGCACCCGCCGGCAGCACCCAGGCACTTGTTTTCGTCAATAAACTGCCCCAATCCGGAAGCGCCGATATCATCGTCGACGATATTTCTTTACTGGAAACGCAAGACGTGACAATTGGAACAATTACAGATTATGCCTATATCTACAATAAGTCCGACCAAGTCGTTCATATTAATGAAAAGGTAAAGTTTGATTCCAACGGAATTATTTTAGGGGGCATCGGACACCTTGCAGGAGATGGAGATATTATTCTTTTAAAACCGGGAGACTATAAAATCAGTTTTTCTGTAGCGGGCGCAGATGCAAACCAGTTTGGCCTATTTCTAAACGATACCTTGGTTTCCGGTACTATTTACGGCTCCGGGAATACAAACCAGCAAAATACTGGCCAGGCCGTTATTTCTGTTAATGACCCCATTCCATCTGTTCTGAACCTACGCAACCATACATCAAATACACCCGTTGCTTTGCAGTCGGTACAGGGAGGAAATGAGGCAAATGTGACCGCATCAATTTCCATACAAAGGCTGCACGAACAAACAAGCACCGATGTGTCCACTTCCGAAGAGTTGTTGGCGGCACTGCAGGATGAAAACATAGACATCATAAACCTGGAGCCGGACTCTTACGATTTAAGCGGCAGTCCCGCCATAACCAGGATCAAAGCTGTCTGTCTTAAATCAATTGTTCCCGGCGCTGAAATTCAGTTCGCCGTAGACCAGGACCTGACTTTTATTATTCTGGGGAATTATGTTAGCCCTGCAGCCAATACTATATACAATATCACCCAAAAACTGTTTTTCCCAACTATTGACGACGCCTTGGCGTCAGCAGACCCTTTCGATGAAATACTATTGTTCCCCGGAACCTATACACAAACAACACAGATAAAAATTGATAAACCGCTAACCCTGCGAGGGTTGTCGTCAAATAATACTGTCATTGAATTTGATTCTTCCCTTATAGTCAGTCTTTCAATCGAATCCGATGATGTAACCATCAAAAACCTTCATATGATTGGCCCAACCATGCCCGCAGGTGACAACTGGCTTTTTCAAATTCCGTTAAAAGCGTTTCCTTCGGATTTTTACAATAACATTACAATCAGTGGCTGTATAATTGAAGGGGGTAGGAGAAACGGGTTTATATATGCCTCAAATCTCTCCATTGTCGGCTGCAAATTCATTCATACCGGCAATAGAAATTCACTTAATATAGTGGCAACCGAAGGATATGCCCTAATCTCCGGGAACATCTTTCAAGGAGGGGCCGAAAGCCTAGCCGCTATCACCTATGAAACGGGAGGCAACGAAATTACCAGCGGAACGATAATCATCCGGGACAACGTAATGGAACGCCATTCACAGTTCGTTTTGTTCAATACTTCTCTTTGGGGAGATATTGAACAGCTGCTTGTGCAAGGTAACAAGGTCAATCACCTGGACCGCAGCGGCAATTCCATTATAATTCTGCCGATAGCAGACTTTAACCAGTTCAAATCTATCATTATCACAAAGAATACTATTATAAATGAAAATGCCGAACGTCTTGGCGTCCTATTGGATTATCGGTTTGGGGGGGCTGCAGTGCCCAACTTTGAACAGATTAAGGTGCTGTTTAATTCCTTTGATGTGGTTAAGCCTTGGGGAGGCGCCGGTTTTACAGTGGACCCGAATTACCCAATTGGTTTTAGTGATATGGCCCCTGCTGAGCTGACTTTTGATACGTTTGAGGTGGTCGGGAATACTGTTATTCATTAGAAACCAGGAATACACTGCTCCAATTCACCTGATTTTTTCGCTATACCATGTTTTTGAGCATCTCAGTCGCAGTCTACCAGTGAAGCAAAAACATCAAAAAAGGAACAGAATTCACAGGCCGCCATTTGAGGAAGGATAAAAGGCGGCTTTTTAATTACGCATAAAAACGCTAAGCATGGAATACCCAATCGTCCGGTCACAAATACTAGAACAAGACTGCTCTTGGGGTGATTACAATGAATCTTTTCGAAACAACCTACGGTCATATACTTAGCACCGTCCTTGGCATTGCCAATCCTGTAAAAAAAAGAATAATAAAGACCGAATGCGAGGTCCACAGGATTATCAATGTCCAGGCCCTAAACATTCTAAAGAACGACGGATACGCAGAGGAATATATATTCTTCAGCAGCTATATATCGGATATTGGAAAAGGGGCGGTGTGGGCGGACCAGGACTTTAAAAGTTCAAACCATTTTTATAACCCATACAGAAGAAAGGGGCTCTACGGCAGGAACAGCGCCATGGACCTGGGGGTGGATTATTACCATAGGTCCATAAAGCTGTGGAAGGAGGGACAGTTTAACCAATCGCTGTTTTATCTGGGTGCGGCCCTGCATATAATTCAGGATATGACAATTCCACAGCACGCCAACATACGCCTTTTGGACAACCACCGCCAGTACGAGACCTTCGTCAAGCGCACCTATCAGCATGTTGGGGACTTCCAGGCGGAAAGGGGTGCATACCTATTGGATACGGTAGAGGAATACATACGCTTCAACGCCCGTATAGCCCTCAAGGTCCATAAACGGTTTAAAAAGGTCACCGACGACGAGCGGCGCTACCACCTGGTGACCAAATGCGCCCTGCCCTTAGCGAAAAGAACCACCGCCGGGGCGATGGTCATGTTTTATGGCGATATTTTTTCAAAGCGGTAGATTACCTATATGAAGATTTCCTTATCAAAGGCTTTCCCGTCTTCGTACTCCACATGAATCACCATGCGTGAAAGGTCCTTGGAATCCACCACATAATCCAATCCATATGTCTTCCGGGAATCATGGATGTCCCGCACCTCCATAGCCTTTTCCGCAATAAGCCTGACGCCGTCAAAGAGTTTCACCGTGACCGACTGAAAACGGCTGCCGTTATGGGGTTCAACCAGTGATATATGGTACCTGTCATTGTTTATGTCGACATGTCTCACAATTGTTTCATATTTTATTTTTGCCAAATAGGCCACGTCAACGTATGCAATTTCGCTGCTCCTTGTAACTTCACCGGTTTTCATGCTTACATAATAGCTAATTGATTGGTAATCCGGTCCTACCGGTTTAACTTTATGTTCGGAGGTCACCGTCCCGCCCGCTGTCCTTTTACTCACACCAATTTCCCAGTAGGGCTCCACCCTTATATCAAAGGGGATTTCCACTTCAAAGAACCCGTCACCTTTGTTTTGGGCCGGAACTGTTTCGAACTCACCGTTCTCATTTTGGCGGTAATGAAATACAACCTCGGCACCTTCAACAAAGTCCTTTATCTGCCAGTTTAGCACCGCCAGCCCCTTTTCGCCTTGAACCCGGGTTTTCCCGTCATCCACCCGTACCGGAGTAATCCAGCTTTGCTCCCTGGTAAACCGGTTCAGGCTACTATTTACGTTACCCGAAATGGAATTTATGCTGGACTGAAGGCTGTTATAGTTGAACCTTAGGTTTTGAACCTGGTTGATTAAATCTCCAACCTTCCATAGAAGGCTAATGTTGATAATCAATACTATGACCAATATAAAGAACAAACGCCTATCGGACTGCAATTGGATTCCCCCTTGTGTAGTAACTGACTAGTACCATTGTATCACGGACTATCAACCTATGCACTTCATGTTTTCATTTCCAAACTAATTTCCTGCCCCTTTGCCTGCCGTTCCCTTTTGCCTTTTTAGCTATTTTTTTATGTCAATAACTTTAGAAAATGTCACCCCAAAAGACGGTTAATTATCGTTAGAAAATGTCACCCTTAACCTGGCTTGTGGGATGATAGCAGACTGCTACTGGCAACGTCAAGGGTCAAGATGAACTCGCTAAAGCTCGCCCTTGACATTGCCAGGCAGCCCGCAGTGTGATAGTTAAGCCAGGTTAAGGCAAAGTATGTTAAGCCATTTTTGAGAGGAATATGTCTTCAAGCATCATGAGTATTTCTTGGTCACTTTCGGTGAAGGCCACCTTTTTTACAAGCCTATGACCGTACTTGTAGTAGTGGCTGTCCGGTGGTGACCAAGTCTTCCTCTCTTTTGAAGCGCTATGTTCTTTAGACTTCTTTGGCTTGATATACGGCATCGTATCGTATATAGCTCCCCTGTAGGATACCTTAACACCGAAATGGGGGCTAATAAGTACATCAACGCGAGCGCTTTTGGGCAGTGGGGGAAGCTCCTTGGACTGAATAATCTTAAAATGTTTGCTGTAAAATGAGAATACCCCTCCGTTGTCAAATGTACGCTGTTTAACAATGCAAAGGATGTGGTCTATGCATAGGCTAGAAGGTACAGGCCTGAAGGCACATTCGGTATTCTCAGGTTCTACGGCAAACTGCTTGTTAAACTTGTGTATGTACTTTGATAAAAAGGCATTAGCCTCATCAAGAGTGGTAACGTTGTTACGCTTAAACTCGACCGGCAGCCTGCTTTGCAGCGTTTCCCACAGACGTTCTACACGGCCTTTAGCCTGAGGAGAGCGTGCGGTAATGATGGTTACACCCAGCTCTTCCATAGCACGGCCAAACTGGGTGGGGTTTGCTCTTTTACCAGCCAACTGCTCTTCAATAGACAGTTTATCCTTTAAGGGTGATTTGAAAATGGTATGGCCGTCAGAATAGATACTAACCGGGATACCGAAGTTTTTAAGCATAAAGCGCATAACTTCAAAGTACCCCTGGAGGCATTCATTCTTGGCCAGGTACAGGGCTACTACTTTGCCTGTAGCATCATCAATACCACCATGCAGGCTAAACTTTTCGCCGGTACCAAACCAGTCATGGGGACTAGCATCCATTTGGATTAAAAG
>LFRM01368506.1_pt2 | contig 10257 bp, 6 predicted proteins | sample 618341 | NCBI WGS metagenome assembly LFRM01 (sample SAMN03654438, study PRJNA283298) | anaerobic digester metagenome | isolation source: pool of bioreactors CSTR01a, CSTR02a, and CSTR03a thermophilic anaerobic... | place: Denmark: Kgs. Lyngby | collected 2014-05-21 | reverse complement strand
TTATTTATAGGTAGGTTAAACTCTTGCTCCATTACTAGACGATTTTGCAATAGATCCTTACTGATGTTATTTTTCGCTGCAGAATTTGAATCTTGCTGAGAGGCAGAATCCTGTTGAGTATTCGAATCTTGCTTTCTTTCTTCGTTCCATTCATCCATAGGCAGAGGGGTCTTTTTGCCTTTCGATTTTTCGGAGCTTTTGCTCGAGGCATTATCAATATTATTTTGTTCATTGATTTTACTTGAGTCCTGTTGAGATTCTGAATCCATCCCTTCTGATTCGTCTTCTAGCAGCTCAAATTGTTCAACTTTAAAGGATTCCTTATAAGATATAAAATCTTTTATAATCTGAAAAAATGTCATACAACCACCTTACTTTACTTCACAAATGCTTTACTTCTTAAGCAGCGCATTTACAATGTCATATAAGTAGATTGTTAACATTATTGAGAAATATTAAACATATATGTTGGTATTCTTTCACACAAAAGTATAGGGTTAGAAGGTTGAAAAACTCGGGACAAAATTTTACACGAGTTAAGATTTTTCCGTTGACTTTCCCCCAGTCTTGTCTTATAATAGTAAATTGTTACGCAAGATTTTATTTTCGGGGGAGTACCCAAGTGGCCAAAGGGGGCAGACTGTAAATCTGTTAGCTCAGCTTTCGATGGTTCGAATCCGTCCTCCCCCACCAAGGTGAATAACCATAAGGGACATAATTGTCTTTTGTGGTTATTTTTTTAATTTTGGGTGTTGCTTTTAAGCGCACCCTCCAGACCTGCACGGTCGAATAAATTTACGCTGTGCATAACAATACTTTTGTAAAATTTGATGTTGTATTTTACGAAAATTATGATACGATTAAGGAACGGAGGTGGACGTAACCTTTTCGTATATCGCTGGTGCGTTTTTTCTTTATTGACATATTTGTCCTAACTGATATAATTATCATAAATTATCGAAGTGCTAATTAGCACGGTAGTTACTTTGTTGACAACTTAATAGGAACCTTATCATGAGAGGTGGAGGGATGGGCCCTGCGAAACCCGGCAACCGCTTGCTTGCAAGAACTGGTGCCAATTCCCACAAGATATTTTATATCTTGGAAGATGAGGATAAGTAAATAATTCTTAACTCATCTTTTCAGGTGAGTTTTTTGATATATATTTGCAAACTATAATACTCTAGGAGGAGAAAAGTTTTGAATAATAGACTGTTTACATCTGAATCAGTTACAGAAGGACATCCGGATAAAATCTGCGATCAAATTTCTGATGCTGTTCTAGATGCAATATTAAAACAAGACCCTAATGGCAGGGTTGCTTGCGAAACAGCAGTTACCACTGGTATGGTGTTGGTAATGGGCGAAATTACCACAAACTGTTATGTTGACATTCCGAAAATTGTTCGTGAAACTATAGAGGAAATCGGCTACACTCGAGCTAAATATGGCTTTGATGCAGACACCTGTGCAGTTTTGACATCCATTGACGAGCAATCTCCTGACATAGCTATGGGAGTAAATGAGGCGTTAGAGCATAAAATAGGAAAGAATGAAGGTCAGGGTGAGGGAGTAGATACTGGTGCAGGAGACCAGGGAATGGTTTTTGGTTATGCCTGCAATGAAACCCCTGAGCTTATGCCCATGCCCATTTCATTAGCACATAAGCTTGCAAAAAGGTTGGCTGAGGTTAGAAAGATGGAATTAGTGAATTATTTACGACCGGACGGAAAAACACAGGTCACGGTAGAGTATATAGGTGATGAACCAGTAAGAGTAGATACGGTTGTTATCTCCACTCAGCATAGTGCTGAAGTAACTAGGGAAACCATCGAGAATGATATGATAGAGCTGGTAATTCGCACAGTTATCCCAGATAACCTATTGGATGAGAATACAAAGTTTCTTATAAATCCTACTGGACGTTTTGTTGTAGGAGGGCCACAGGGCGATTCAGGCCTTACCGGTAGAAAGATTATTGTAGATACATATGGTGGATACGCCCGCCACGGCGGTGGAGCCTTCTCAGGTAAGGATCCGACAAAGGTTGATCGTTCTGCAGCCTATGCATCCCGCTATGTAGCAAAAAATGTTGTCGCTGCAGGTTTGGCTGAAAAGTGTGAAATTCAATTGGCTTATGCCATAGGGGTAGCAAAGCCTGTTTCCATTCAGGTTGAAACTTTCGGCACCCATCAATTAGCCGAAGAAAGAATAGTTGAACTTATAAATGAAAACTTTGACTTGCGTCCTTCCGTGATTATAAAAAACTTGAATTTACGCAAACCTATCTATAGACAAATTGCAGCTTATGGTCACTTTGGACGTACAGACGTTGATTTACCTTGGGAAAGAACTGACATGGCAGAAACCCTGCGTCAACAAGCCTTTGGGAAGTGAACTCGTTTTGCCTCTGGCAAAACATCGGGGATTCAGATGGAGACTCTACTCCACCTGAATTAATGAGAGTGAACGCGCCACTTATAGAAGTGGGCGTCTTGACGTAGGATAAATAGGAAGCACGTGAATCCTCCTGTTTGCATACCATATATCAGATAAAAATCTAATATTATGGTGTAAGGATAGGAGGGTTAACATGTATCTTGATGTCTACATAGCTATCCCATTGTGGATATTTGCTATCTTTGGTTTTATCTATTTCTTGTTTCGAGTTTATATGTCTCTAGATTTATACAGGAAGAGGAAACAGGGAGCTTGCACCTTAGTGATTTCAGCTAAGAATCAGGAAGATATCATGGAAGGACTTGTTCGAGGCTTTATTCTTAAAGCGGGGATGGATTCTACAGAAGAAAAGTTTCTGCAAATTGTCATGCTGGATATGGGCTCTACAGATGGTACGTTAAAAATAATGGAGAATCTGTCCTATGATTATACGATGATAAAACTGCTAAAGCCCGATGATTTGCCGATATTCTTAAATAATCTGATATAAAATTGGCTTATTGGGTATTAATACTCTAGGTATAGAAAATATAAGGGCATGATATACTTGGCTAAAAGTTGCGCAACCTTGGTTTAGCAGTTTATAAGTTTATTTGCTTGACACCCAGATTAGCCTATTGTATAATCCTTACAACTTTATAAAAGTGAAAGTGATGAACGGGAAAAGTACTATCCCTAGTCAAGCAAAGCGAGCCGGGTATGGTGGAAGCCGGTGCTGATTGGGATTAGGAAGTTCTCCCGGGAGCTGCAGGCTGAAGGGTGTTTTCATACTCGGTAGGCTGAGCCGGAATCCTGCCCCGTTACAGGAAGGAAGATATAACATCTTTTTCATAAAGATTAGTATCTTACACGAGTGGGCTTACGTAAGCCAATTTAGGTGGTACCACGGGAAGTATACTTCTCGTCCTATAATTCTAGGATGAGGAGTTTTTATTTTTAAATAGGTGAATCTAATATTAACAAATTATGATAAAGAAGGTGCAAGCATGATTATTGTAATGAAGAATAATGCTACAATAGAAGAAATCTCTAATGTGGAAAAAAGGTTGCTGGACTTAGGATTTCAGACACATCCCATTTATGGAGAAATAAAGACGGTCATCGGAGCCATTGGTGATAAAAGTCGAGTAGACCCATCGAGTTTATCCAATTTTCCTGGTGTAGAAACCATTGTCCCTATAATGAAGCCTTATAAATTGGTTGGTAAAGAGTTAAATAAAATGCCTACTGTGGTGGATGTTGGAGGCGGTGTCAGAATTGGAGGAAATGAGCTGGTTGTCATTGCCGGTCCCTGTGCCATCGAGGGTGAAGAGCAAATATACAAGGTGGCTAAAGCTGTTAAGGCGTCTGGTGCGAAAGTTCTTCGTGGCGGTGCATATAAGCCTCGCACGTCTCCGTATTCCTTCCAAGGCTTGGAGGAGGAAGGCCTTAAGCTTCTTTACCGTGTAAGGCAGGAATTGGATCTGCCAGTAATAACTGAAGTGGTGGATACTCGTGATGTGGAGCTTGTGAGTCGCTATTCTGACATCCTTCAGATTGGTGCCCGGAATATGCAAAACTTTCGTCTGCTTAGTGAATGTGGTAAAACCAAAAAGCCTGTGCTGCTGAAACGGGGATTATCTTCTACCATAGAAGAGTGGTTGATGGCAGCAGAATACGTTATGTCTGAAGGGGACTCCAAGGTTATATTGTGTGAGCGTGGTATTCGAACCTTTGAAACAGCTACCCGTAACACCATGGATATTAATGCAGTACCTGTGGTAAAGGAGCTGTCTCATTTGCCGATTATCGCAGATCCTAGCCATGGTACTGGAAACTGGAAGTACGTGAACGCTGTTTCTCGAGCCTTTNNGATGGACCTCAGTCTTTGAAGCCTGATGTGTTTGATGAGTTAATGCAGGTGTTAAAACCCATAGCCGAAGCGGTTGGTAGAAGTATATAAGGTTTAGATTCCTCGATAAACTCGGAATGACAAAATCTAAACTTACATTGTCATCCTGAGCTTTTGCGAAGGATCTTTCCTGTCCAGATTCCTCGATAAACTCGGAATGATAGGATTAAGTGTTGCAGCATACTTGTTTATTTTGCGTTACTTCTTGTAATTTATAGGTATTTCCGATACCATGATAGTTAGCTATTTAATTAGGTTTCTGCTGATTGAAGGATAAGGGAAGTGGGGGAAACATGGCAGAGGTCATTGGTATCATAGAGGACATTGTATTCCGCAATGAAGAAAATGGTTTTTCAGTTGTTGGTATTCGAGAAGAAGGCACACAAGTTATCGTTACTTGCGTGGGTAATTTTCCTTTTATCAATCAGGGAGAGCGAGTCCGCTTAGAGGGCGATTGGACTACTCATCCCGATTATGGCGAGCAACTGAAGATGGTGACCTATAGTAGCGCTGCACCCACTACCATAAATGGTATGGAAAGCTACTTGGCTTCAGGGTTGATACGTGGAGTTAGGGCTTCTACAGCCCGAAAGCTGGTTCAGCATTTTGGCGAGGATGTACTGGACATCATTCAGTTTAATCCTCAACGCTTAACGGAAGTAGATGGCATTGGTGAAAGCCGTGCGGAAATGATAGCTTCTTCTTTTTCCGAACAGAAGGAAGTCAGAGAAGTCATGATATTTCTGCAGTCTTATGGTATTACAACAGCTTATGCTCTTAAGATATACAAGGCTTATGGCGGTAATACCATTAATGTTGTGCGAGAAAACCCTTACCGTTTGGCAGAGGATGTCATTGGAATTGGGTTTAAGACTGCTGATCGAATAGCTAAAACCATGGGTGTAGACTCAAACTCCCCTTATCGGGTAGCTGCAGGAATTAAATATGTTCTATCTAGTGCAGCTTCCCAGGGGCATACATACTTGCCAAAAGAGGAGCTGTTGAAAAGAGCAAATCAATTATTGGGTGTAGAATCATCACTTGTAGATAATGGATTAACCAATCTAATGTTGTCTCGTACCCTAGTAATGGAGAAAAAAGAGGATCATACTGCAATCTATCTGGCTGGATTTTACCAAGCTGAATCTGGTGCTGCACGTATACTTAGAGACTTGGCTACAGATCAAAATGTAAAACAATTTGACAAAGTTGAAAAGAAAATAGATCGCTTTGAAAAAGATAATCAAATAACTCTGGCAGAACAACAGCGAGAGGCAGTTCGACAAGCCATGCAGTATGGGGTAATCGTCATTACCGGAGGACCTGGAACAGGTAAAACTACTATTATAAACTGCATGATTGATCTATTGTCTGCAGAAGGTCTAAAGGTGGAGCTGGCTGCACCTACTGGACGTGCAGCAAAACGCATGACAGAGGCTACCCATCAGGAAGCAAAAACAATTCATAGGCTGTTGGAATATGGATATGGAGAGGAACATGAGGAAGCTTTTCAGCGAGATGAGGACGACCCCATTAAAGCTGATGTAGTGATTATAGATGAAATGTCTATGGTGGACATTTCATTGGAGTATTACCTATTAAAAGCTATTATACAAGGCACCCGTTTAATTATGGTAGGCGACGTAGATCAGCTGCCTTCTGTTGGCCCGGGGAATGTCCTTCGGGATATTATTCAAAGTAATGTGCTTCCAGTAATTAAACTAACGGAAATCTTTCGTCAGGCAGAAGAAAGCATGATCATTGTTAATGCCCACCGAATTAATCGTGGTGAAATGCCCATGCTTAATGTTAAGGAAAAGGACTTTTTTATAGACAAGCAAGACTCTGCAGAAGACATTCTGAAGACATTGGATGACTTAATTACAAAAAGACTACCAGGCTATGGAGAATATCATCCCTTGCAGGATATTCAAATTATGGCACCTATGCGTAAGGGTGTAATGGGAGTAAATAATCTCAATGTAGAACTTCAAAAGGTACTGAATCCACCTGCTTCTAATAAGAAGGAAAAGGCCTATGGAGAAACTATATTTCGACAAGGCGACAAGGTTATGCAAATTAAGAACAACTATAAACTTGAATGGACGAGAACTGAGCAAAATGGAGAGACCTATGAAGGAGAAGGAATCTTCAATGGAGATATGGGCTTTATTCAGGATATTGATAAGGAAGACCAAACCCTTACGATTCTGTTTGATGACGACAAAACCGTTGTTTATGAATTTTCTCAATTGGATGAACTGGAGTTATCCTATGCTATTACCATACATAAAAGCCAGGGAAGTGAATTTCCCGTTGTGGTAATTCCTTTGGTTTCCGGTCCTCCAATGCTTATGACTAGAAATCTGTTATACACAGCTGTAACCCGTGCGAAGGAACTCGTAGTGCTGGTAGGCAGAGAGCATGTTATACGCCGCATGGTAGAAAACAATCACATTGCCAAACGATATTCCAGTCTAGATGAACGTCTACAACAAGTTTATGGGATGGTAACATCATGAGTCAGCTTCGCTTATTAATGGATGGAGTTTTGGATTTTCTCTATCCTCCCATAGACTGCGTCTGCTGTGGGAAACGTCTTGAAAAAAGAGCAATCCATGGTATATGCAAGCACTGCCATGATAACATGCCATTTATCCATGAGCCAAAATGTACTGTTTGTAGCAGACCGGTAAATGACGAGACTGAAGTTTGCCTGGAGTGCAAGTATCATAGACATAGCTATGACCAAGCATTAGCAGTTTTCGAGTATTCAGTAGTTATTAAGGATCTGATTCATAGATACAAGTATGGAGGAGAATACAGCCTTAGCCGTACCTTTGGTTTCTTTTTATCAGAGCAGCTTCAGGTATCCGGTTGGAAGGTGGACTTGATGATTCCGGTCCCACTGCATACTAACCGTCAAAAAAGCAGAGGCTTCAACCAATCTGCCCTGCTTGGTGATTATTTGTCACAACGAAATAGGATTCCTTGTAAGGATGATGTTCTCGTTAGAAGCATTGACACCCAAACACAAACTGGGTTTAATCGTGACAAGCGGGCAGAAAACTTGAAAGACGCTTTTACTGTTGTGGATCCACAGGCTATTAAGAATAAAAGTATTTTGATTATAGATGATGTTCATACCACAGGTGCTACTGTTGATGGTTGTAGTAGAATGTTACGCCAGGCAGGTGCTAGAAAGATATATGTGTTAACCATAGCGACAGTAGTGTTAGAATGATTCATGTAGTATAATCGCGGAAATATCCATACTATTCGACAAATATTTCCCGGGGAATAGTACTTATCACAAATATTGTATACTAATTTGGCTTTTCGCCACTGGCCTAGTAATTTCATTATCTGGGACATTTGTGGACATGTATAAGAGAAATAGAGATAAATAGAGGTTGAGATAATAATATTATATTATATAATATGAGAAATGTATGGAGGGATAACTATGGCAAACGTTTTTATGAGATACCCTGAGGGCAGGGCAAAAGCTCTAACATTAAGTTATGATGACGGAGTAGAGCAGGATATTCAACTTATCGATATAATGAATAAGCATAAACTAAAGGGAACATTCAATCTAAACAGCGGATTGTATGCAAGTGAGGGCACGGTTTATCCAAAGGGACAAATACATCGCAGGATGAGCGAAAAGAAGACTACAGAAATAATCAAGAATTCCGGGCAGGAGGCAGCTTTACATTCCTTAACACATCCATATCTAGAGCAATTGCCCGCTGACATGCTTGTTAGTGAGATAATGAAAGACAGGGAAAATCTAGAAAAGCAATTTGATACTATCGTTCGCGGGATGGCATATCCATTTGGCACCTTTAATGATAGTGTGGTTAACGCTCTTCAATCCTGCGGTATAGCGTATTCGAGAACAACAATTTCGACAAATGATTTTAGAATGCCGAAGGATTGGCTACGCTTAACAGCTACTTGTCATCATAATTCACCTGAACTCCAAAATCTTGCGAATAAGTTTGTAGAAGAGGTAACATATCGCACACCTTATTTATTTTACCTATGGGGTCATAGCTATGAGTATGAAAGCAACAACAATTGGAATGTAATTGAAAAATTTGCTGGGTATATAGGAAATAGAGATGATATTTGGTATGCAACGAATATTGAAATTTTTGAATACATAGATGCTTATAACCGATTAGTATTTAGTACTAATGGTAAGCGAGTAAAAAATCCAACAGATAGAAAGGTTTGGTTTGAATATTCAGGTACGATTATTCCTGTGGAAGCTGGAGCTACGATAGAAATATAAGTCAGGCCAGCTTGTCATTCCAAGTTTGTCGAGGGATCAGAACAGGAAAGATACTTGGGAAAGTTCAGGACTAAATTTAAGTTATTTAGTAGATTATATGATGTTACAAGGTACTACAGGTAGATTATACTTCTAATATGCTGCCTACCATGGTATAATAAATCAAATGAACCAAATATTAGGGGGAATGCACATGCCAGATTCATTAGTACCATTTGTTGTTGCTCTGGGAATTATTGCTGCTATTATTGTCTTGATTCTTATTATGTGGAAAAAAGCTCCGCAAGATAAGGCGATTATAGTAACTGGACTGAAAAAACGTGTTATTCAAGGCCGTGGTGGTCTGGTCATTCCAGTCTTGGAACAGACAGACAGAATCTCTTTGGAAAACATAAAGGTAGAGGTAAGGACTTCTGAATCCTTGGATAGAAATGGTGTCCCGATCTCTGCCGATGGCGTAGCTATAATAAAGGTTAATTCTGATTATGAAAGTGTATTAAGTGCTGTAGAGCAGTTTAACACTGGAAACGAGAAGGGCACAATAGCAAATATAAAGGAAACTTCTCAGGATGTACTAGAAGGTAAACTTCGTGAAATCATATCAAAGATGTCAGTAGAAGAGATCTACCGAGATCGAGAGAAATTTGCCAACGAGGTAGAGGAAGTCGCAAAAGCAGATTTCAACAAGATGGGTATAGAATTTAAAACCTTTACTATTAGAGATATCGATGACAAAGAAGGATATCTGATTGCATTAGGAGCAAAGCAAATTGCAGTAGTGAAGAAGGATGCTGCTATTGCCGAAGCTGAGGCTGAAAGAGAGAAAAAACAAAAAACAGCTGAAGCACTCCGCTTGGGAAAAGAAGCTGAATTGCTGGCTGAAACTCAGGTTGCATCTGCTGAAAAAGAGAAATCGCTAAAGATTCAGGAATATCGTCTGGCTGAAGACAAGGCGAAAGCAAAGGCAGATTTGGCATATGACATTGAGAAGAATATTATCAGGAAAGATGTTATAGAGGCTGAAAAAAGAGCTGAGCTATTTGAGGAACAACAACAAACATTAATCGCTGAGCAACAAGCAATTAAAACAGAAAAAGAGCTGGAGGCAACTGTTAGAAAACAAGCTGAGGCAGCAAAGTTTCGTGCTGAAAAAGAATCAGAAGCTTATAAATTTCAGAAGGTCCAGCAGGCAGAAGCTGAAGCCGAATCAATTAAGATAAAAGGTAATGCTGAAGCAGAAGCCATACGATACAAAGGTATTGCTACCGCTGATGCAATGAAAGCTGAAGCAGAAGCAATGAAGGAAAAAGCAGAGGCATACAGAATGTATGGCGAAGCAGCTGTTCTAGAAATGATCATATCCAGGTTGCCGGAAATTGCCCGCAATATTTCAGAGCCATTAAGCAAGATGGATAAGATGGTTGTGATTGATAATGGAGGCCAAGGTGGAGCCAGCAAGATAACCCGTAATGTCACAAATATCTTAAGCGAGTTACCTGAGGTAGTGGATGCATTGACCGGTATAGACTTAAAAGAAGCATTGAACAAATTTATGAATAAAGACTCTGAGAAGATTGACCCGAAGGAAATTATGGAGACTACT
>LFRM01357195.1_pt1 | contig 10257 bp, 7 predicted proteins | sample 618341 | NCBI WGS metagenome assembly LFRM01 (sample SAMN03654438, study PRJNA283298) | anaerobic digester metagenome | isolation source: pool of bioreactors CSTR01a, CSTR02a, and CSTR03a thermophilic anaerobic... | place: Denmark: Kgs. Lyngby | collected 2014-05-21 | reverse complement strand
CTTTTAAATGTTAAGAAAAATTAATAAAAACATATTTAACCTAATAATTGTTAAAAATGTCACAATATAGCCATTTTGTTTAAAGTTTTCGCAATATATAAAATTGTTATACAATTAACTTATCCTCACAGTATTGCATAATTTTAACATGTCGGGTATAATTATATCGATACTACCAATATTTGAAGCAGTACCGGTCACAAAATCAGTTTATATTTATTAATTTTGGGTAATATATTCGTAGTATGCAAAATTTAAGGAAGGAGTGGTTAAATGGATGGCAGGAAAACCCCATTATATGAGGAGCATGTGAAGTTAGGAGGTAAGATAGTCAACTATGCAGGCTGGTTACTTCCAGTTCAATATGAGGGCTTAGTACCCGAACATGAAGCTGTTAGAAACCAAGCTGGTCTATTTGATGTATCCCACATGGGTGCAATCAGGGTAGCAGGCAAAGAGGCTGAGAAGTTCTTAGACTATTTATTGACTAATGACATTAGCAAGATGAATGATAATCAAGTAGTATATACCTTCATGTGCTATGCACATGGCGGAGTAGTAGATGACTTACTAACTTACAAATTCAATAATGAAGAATACGTATTGATTGTAAATGCTGCTAATATCGACAAAGACTATGACTGGATCATGGACAAAAAAGAAGGTTTTGACGTTGAAGTTGAAAACCAATCAGATGAGACTTCCATATTAGCTCTACAAGGTCCAGAAGCAGTTAATATTCTTCAAAAATTAGTAGATATTGATCTGTCTGAAATCAAATCATTCTATTTAAGAAGAGATGTAAAAGTAGCAGGTATAAACTGTATGATTTCAAGAACGGGATATACTGGAGAAGACGGATTCGAAATCTATGTAGATAATGAAGGAGTATTAAAAATCTGGAATGAACTACTAGAAGTAGGTAAAGATTTTGGATTAAAGCCTGCAGGGTTAGGATGTAGAGATACATTAAGATTTGAAGCCACATTACCACTTTACGGCCAAGAACTTTCTGAAGAAATAAATCCATTAGAAGCTGGATTAAAGTTTTTCGTAAAATTAAAGAAAGAAGCAGACTTCATTGGAAAAGAAGCTTTAGTTAAAATGAATGAAGAAGGCTTAAAACGCAAGATGGTAGGTTTTGAGCTAAAGGGAAGAGGAATCCCAAGAGATGGATACGAAGTACAAAAAGATGGCAAGGTAATAGGCCATGTAACTACAGGTTATATGTCACCAACATTGAAGAAGAGCATAGGAAATGCTTTAATCGATATTAACGAATCAGAAATAGGCAACGAAATTGACATAATGATTAGAAATAAACCTGTTAAAGCAGTTGTTAGAGACAGAAAGTTTTTACAAAATAGATAATAATTAATAATATTCAATATAATAATAAAAATTTATAGGAGGGTTAAATATGAAGGTAATGAAAGATTTATACTACACAAAAGATCATGAGTGGGTTAAAGTAGAAGGAGATTTAGCTTTTGTAGGTATTGCAGATTTTGCTCAAAGTAGTTTAGGAGATATAGTATATGTAGAACTACCAGAAGTAGACGATGAATTCGATAAAGAAGAAGCTTTTGGTGCTGTTGAATCAGTTAAGGCTGCTTCAGACGTTTTCATGCCAATTGGCGGAAAAGTTGTAGAAGTAAATGAAGAATTAATAGACGACCCAGCTTTATTAAATTCTGATCCATATGAAAACTGGATGATAAAAATTGAAATTAAAGATAAGGCTGAATTAGATGAATTAATGACAAGCGAGGAATATGAAAAGTTCTTAGCTGAGGAGGAATAATATGATGTATCCATATATCCCGACTACTCATGAAGATGAGCAGGAGATGCTAAAATCTATTGGGTTAAATTCCTTAGATGAACTTTTTAGCGATATTCCTGAAGAGTTTAGATTAAAAAGGGATTTAGATTTACCAAAATCTAAAAGTGAATTAGAGGTAAGATCTTATTTAACTCAATTAGCAAATAAAAACTGCTCAACTAGTGAAATGACATGCTTCCTTGGAGCAGGAGCATATGACCACTATATACCATCAATAATCAACCATATTATTTCTAGATCTGAATTTTATACATCATATACACCATATCAACCAGAAATAAGCCAAGGAACATTACAATATATATTTGAGTTTCAAACTCTAATATGTAGATTGACTGGTATGGATGTAGCAAATGCTTCTCTATATGATGGTGGTACTGCTGTCACAGAAGCTGCCTTAATGGCTGCTGCTCATTCTAGAAAAGATGAATTATTAATCTCTAAAACAGTTAGACCAGAAACAAGACAAATCCTAAAGACATATGCCCATAGCCAAAATCTAAAGGTTATAGAAGTTGAGATGGCTGACGGAGTAACTGATTTAGAAGATTTAGAAAGCAAGGTAGGCGATAATACAGCTGCAGTAATCGTTCAAAGTCCAAACTTCTTTGGTATCTTAGAAGATTTACAAGCAACTGGAGAAATTGCTCATAAAGCTAAGAAAGCAGTATTCATAGCTTCAGTAGATCCAATTTCCTTGGCAATATTAAAGAAACCTGCTGAACTAGGTGTAGACGTTGTAGTAGGTGAAGCTCAAGGAATGGGTATTCCACTATCCTTTGGTGGACCATACTTAGGATTTATTGCTGCGAAAAATCCATTCTTAAGAAAATTACCTGGTAGAATAGTAGGTGAAACAGTAGATAAGGACGGAAAGAGATCCTATGTATTGACACTTACTGCTAGGGAACAACATATTAGAAGAGAAAAAGCTACTTCCAATATTTGTTCCAACCAAGGATTAAATGTATTAGCAGCAACTATCTATATGGTTACAATGGGTAAGGAAGGCCTAAAAGAAGTTGCTTTACAAAGTGCAAAGAAGGCTCATTATGCCTTTGAAAAAATTACTGCATCAGGTAAATATAAACCACTATTTAACAAACCATTCTTCAAACAGTTTGCAGTAACTTCAGATATAGATCCAGAAACTATAACTGCAGCCTTGAAAGAAGAAAACATAATAGGTGGATATAACCTAGGTAAAGATTATCCCCAATTAGAAAAAGCTGTCCTTTATGCAGTAACAGAAAAGAGGACAAAGGAAGAGATTGATAAATTATGTAGTGTATTGGAGGGGATAAAATGAGAAATTACGATAAGCTAATATTCGAATTATCCAAGCCAGGAAGAAAGGCTTATAAACTTCCAGAACTTGACGTAGAGGATAAGGAAATTAAGGATCTCATCCCTGAAGAGTTTTTATCTGATGCTGAACTTGACTTCCCTGAGTTAAGTGAAGTAGATGTAGTTAGACACTACACTAACCTATCAAATAAAAACTATGGTGTAGATACAGGATTTTATCCTTTAGGATCTTGTACTATGAAATACAATCCAAAAATTAATGAAGATGCAATTAGATTAGATGGATTTGCAAATCTTCATCCACTTCAACCTGCGGATTGTATACAAGGTGCACTACAACTAATGTATGAACTAGATAGATCCTTATGTGAAATATCCGGTATGGATAAGATGAGCTTGCAACCAGCTGCAGGTGCCCATGGAGAGTTAACTGGTATCATGGTTATCAAGGCATACCATGAGAAGAACGGTGATTTCAAAAGAGATAAAATCATAGTTCCAGACTCAGCCCACGGTACAAACCCAGCTACAGCAGCTATGGCTGGATATAAAATAATAGAGATTAAATCTAATAAGCATGGTTTAGTAGACGTTGAAGCATTAAAGGCTGTAGTAGGAGACGATACAGCAGGCTTAATGCTTACTAACCCAAATACCCTAGGTATATTTGAAAAGGAAATTAAGGAAATTGCCAAAGTAGTTCACGATGCTGGTGGTCAATTATACTATGACGGTGCAAATGCCAATGCTATCTTAGGTCAAGCAAGACCTGGAGATATGGGATTTGACGTTGTTCACTTCAACCTTCACAAGACATTCTCAACTCCACACGGTGGTGGAGGACCAGGAGCAGGACCTATAGGAGTTAAAAAACACCTAGAAGAGTTCTTACCTGTTCCAGTTGTACAAAAAGATGGAGATAGATACTACCTAGACTACAACGTACCACATACCATAGGAAAGGTTAAAGACTTCTTTGGACACTTTGGTATACTAGTTAGAGCATATACCTATATCCTAACTATGGGTAGTGATGGATTGAAGAAAGCCAGCACAATGGCAGTTCTAAATGCAAACTACATGGCAAACAAATTAAAAGAATACTACAACTTACCAATAGATACATTGTTCAAGCACGAGTTTGTATTAGGTGGATTAAAAGATCCATTATCAGAAGTAACTACTTTGGATATAGCTAAGAGACTATTAGACTTAGGCTATCATCCACCAACAGTTTACTTCCCATTAATCATCAACCAAGCCATAATGGTTGAGCCAACTGAGACTGAATCTAAGGAAACCTTAGATGAATTCATAGAAGCTATGATTCAAATAGCTAATGAAGCAGAAGAGAATCCTCAACTGCTTAAGGAAGCACCTCACAATACAATAGTAAGTAGACCGGATGAAACGAGGGCAGCAAGAAATCCAGTTCTAAAATATGAAGGGTAGGTGTTTACCACTTGACTAAAACTATTGCAGTTATTGGTGCTGGTCCAGGAGGCTATGTAGCGGCAATAAGAGGAGCTCAACTCGGTGCAAATATAGTTTTAATAGAGAATAGAGAAGTTGGGGGTACATGTCTCAATCGAGGCTGTATCCCTACTAAAACATATTTTAGAAATGCTGAAATAATGTCTAATCTGAGAAAAGCCTCTGAATTTGGCATTGAAGTAGGTGACTTCAAGTTAGACGGTAAAGCATTACAGGATAGAAAAAAGAAAGTAGTTAGTACCTTAGTTGGGGGTATTGAGCAACTTATTTCCTCTTATAAAAACATAGAATTCATAAATGGCACAGCTACCATTAAAGATAAAAATACTGTTTCTGTTGAACTTTCAGATGGAAGTTCTAGAGATATTACCGTTGATAATATAGTAATTGCAACAGGTTCCAAACCTCAAATGACTGAAACTAAGGGAGTAGACCTAGAGGGTGTTATTACATCAGACGATCTATTAGAGATGGAAGAGATTCCAGAGACCCTAATAGTAGTAGGTGGCGGTGTAATAGGTTTAGAGTTTGCTAGTATATACCAAGAACTTGGTTCTCAAGTTATACTTCTTGCATCTAGAATATTAAAGAATATAGATATGGAAATAACAAGAAGGCTTCCTATGTTCTTGAAAAAACAGGGCATGGAGGTATACGTAGACATAAGAGCCAAAGAAATAGTGAAAGAAGGAGACAAGCTAAAGGTAATTGCTAAATTCAAAAACAAAGACGAAGAAATAGAAGTTGTAGGAGACAAGGTACTTATTGCCTCAGGTAGAGGACCAGTAGTAGAAGGATTAAATCTAGATAATGTAGGGGTAAAATATGACCATACTGGAATACATGTAGATGAAGACTTTAAGACCTCAGTAGAAGGAATTTATGCCATAGGAGACGTTAACAATCTAGGCATCCAATTAGCCCATGTGGCATCTGCCCAAGGGGTATATGTAATGGAAAAAATTATGGGTCTTGAGCCTGATATAAATCTAGATGTATATCCAAACTGTGTCTTTACTTTGCCAGAGGTAGCCTTTGTAGGTATGACTGAAGAGGAATTGAAAAAGTCTGGAATAGACTACAAAGTAAGTAAATTCTTGTTTGCCGCCAATGGAAAAGCTTTATCCTTAGGAGAAGGAGAAGGCTTTGTAAAGATATTTGCTTCTCAAGAAGACAACAAGGTACTAGGGGTTATGATTTTAGGCCCCCATGCCAATGACTTAATCCATGAGGGCGCTATAGCCATAGCAAATGGATTAGATGTCCAAAGTATAGCTAGGACTATCCATGCTCATCCAACCCTTTCAGAAGCCTTTTATGAGGCTACTTTAGGATTAGTTGATGCGGCTATTCATATAGCACCTCCAAGAAAGAGAAGAAGGTAAAAGATAATCTCAGTTAATTAGGGACAGGTATCTGTCCCTTTTGTTATTTGGTAAAATAGTAGTTGCCAAAGGGGGAGTACAGATGTTTAGAGAAATGAGGCGGATTGAGAAATTATCGCCTGTAGACAGGAGTCAGCCTTAAGAAAATTTATTGAAAAATACTCAAAAGAATTTATGAAAGCAGGGGAAAAATATATAAATAGTTCAAAGGATAAGACTACAGTAATAAAGGTCAATATTCTACATAAGACTGGAAAGATAGGAAGATGAAAAATGAAGGGGTCTAAAAACAGAAGGTATAATTTTTTTCTATTAACTACAATGTCCATATTATTTCTTATCATAGGTATTTTGGTTAGAGGTAATGATGAAGGTATACTCTTTGACCTTGTAATACTAGAATATATACATAACAATATAAATCCATTAGTCCTAAGGATAATGAAATTCATATCCTTTATTGGCTCAGCTTACTTTATTATACCTGTTATGACAATTGTAATAGCCTATAATTACAAAAGAAAGAAACACTATGAATCAAGTTTATTGCTCTTATCTACAGCTGGCTCTTGGATATTTAACTTTCTACTAAAGCAAATCTTCCATAGAACTAGGCCCTTAGACTATTTTCTAGTTGACCAGGGAGGCTTTAGTTACCCCAGTGGACATACTATGGTAGCCACAAGCTTCTATTTTACTATAGCCTACCTATTGACTAGAAATATGAAGGAGAAAGATAAGAGAGTGTTTTATCTTGTAGCAACTATAGCCATACTTCTCATGGGGATTAGTAGGATTTATCTTGGAGTCCATTGGCCCACTGATATATTAGGTGGACTTCTAATGGGTTATATATTTTATTATTTGTCCATAACTTTAGTAAAGAGGAGGCGTAGACTTGACAAGTAAAATTGTTCATATAATTTTTATAGCAGTCGGCTTGTTTTATCTAGTATTGCCAAAGACAGCCTGGCGTTTAAAGATATTTAGGGATGATAGAAACAGTGAGCCACCTAAATATGCTATAAACATTAATAGGGTATTAGGAGGAATACTTGTTTTAATTGGTATATATAGATTAATATTTTCATAAAGAAATTTTTAGGGACTTAACATGACCCTTTTTAAATAGATGTCATTTTCATAACAACTATTTTGAACCGAACAACCCTTTCTTGCATATTCTAAAGTACTAAAAGATTTGTAAGGAGGGTTTTTTAATGGACGTTCAATTGACGAGCTTACACTATATTTACCTAATATTCACCTTGATCATCTTAGGTGTAATGGTAAAAAAAAGAGATACGACCTTAGTCTGTGTACTAGGGATATTTTTACTAAGCATAGTTGCTACCTCTTCTCTGTACCAAGGTGTTATGGGTATCTTTAATTCATTTATCTACGCCATAGTAGAACTAATGGGGACGATTTTGATCATATCAGTAATAGTAGGTATGAGTACCATCTTAACTGAAACGGGAATAAATGAAGTGATGGTATCGCCCTTTACTAAGTTGATTAAAAATCCAACTCTAGCCTATTGGGTAATAGGTATCCTTATGATGGTAATCTCCTGGTTTTTCTGGCCATCACCAGCAGTGGCATTAATAGGTGCAGTTATGTTGCCTGTAGCCATAAAGGCAGGCTTACCTGCTCTAGCAGTGGCCATGACCATGAACTTATTCGGCCATGGAATAGCCCTATCAGGAGATTTCATCATCCAAGGAGCACCAAAGCTTACTGCTGATGCAGCAGGCCTTCCAGTAGGAGAAGTTATCTCTGCCAGTATTCCTCTAGTATTTACCATGGGCCTTGTAACAACTGTAGTGGCCTTCATCTTTTTGAAAAGGGATTTAAAAACTGGAAAACTAAAAGTAGAAGAAAAATCAACTAGCAAGGGGATAGAAGCTGAAACTAATAACATAAAAACAATCCTATCTCCAAATACCAAAAGGTTCTTAGCCATACTAACACCTGTACTTTTTGCTATAGACGTTGCAATAATGTTTATTGCTGACTTACAAGGTGGAGATGCTACAGCTTTAATTGGTGGAACGGCTATTTTCATATTAATACTTGTATCTCTATTAACCCATAAGAATAAGGCATTGGAAGAGATAACTAAATACCTAGTAAAGGGATTTAAATTTGGTTTTGAAATATTTGGTCCGGTTATTCCAATAGCAGCCTTTTTCTATTTGGGAGACGAGGGATTTATTAAGGTAATTGGAGACTATTTACCACAAGGTTCTCAAGGCCTAGTTAATGATCTAGGTATAGCCTTGGCCAATACTGTTCCATTAAATGCAGGAGTAGGAGCAGTAACTTTAACAAGCGTAGGAGCCATAACGGGCTTAGATGGTTCGGGATTCTCTGGTATTTCCTTAGCAGGTTCTGTAGCTAGACTCTTTGGTACTGCCATAGGTAAAGGAGTTGCCACCCTTACTGCCTTAGGACAAATAGCGGCTATTTGGGTAGGAGGAGGTACCTTGATTCCTTGGGCAGTTATACCAGCAGCAGCCATATGTGGGGTGGACCCCTTTGAACTGACAGCTAGAAACTTTAAGCCAGTAGTCATAGGCTTAGTAGTAACTACTATTATAGCAATGATTATTATTTAACATTAAACCGGGATTAATATGTTAATAAATTAATAAATAATAAGGGAAACAATAATAATAGATTACCTAATTTTCTACCATTGGTAAAATTAGGTAATTTTTTTTTATTTAAAATATTCAATTCATTAAATCAATATGATAAAATATAATCAAAGTAATGTGAAAAAAATAGCATTATTTAATATACTAATAGCCCCGATTCCACACAGTTATTAAATATATATTTTATATATATAACTTAAAAGAAAGGAGTAATGAGGAAATGAGTAGGCTAAGTATCATCACAAGCAATAGGGCACAAGAAACTGTTGAGCGGCTCTACAAGGACCTAGAAAGGCGGATTGTCTCAAGTCCACCTGGTTTATGTCCAATAGATTTAACCAGTTCCTTTGTGAAGATGGGGCACGCACAATCCTGTGGTAAATGTGTTCCTTGTAGAATAGGGTTAGGACAGCTTATAAATATGCTAGAAGATGTATTAGATGAAAGAGCAGAACTATCAACCATAGACCTAATTGAAAAAACAGCAAGGGCTATATACTATTCTGCAGACTGTGCCATAGGTTATGAAGCGGCAAACATGGTATTGAAAGGTATTGAAGGCTTTAGGGAAGATTTTGAAGAGCATATCTTACGTGGCAGATGTATTGGAGGATTGGAGCAAGCTATACCTTGTGTATCTACATGTCCAGCTGGCGTGGATATACCAGGATATATTGCATTAATAAAAGAAGGCAGATATGCAGATGCAATTAGGTTGATTAGAAAAGACAATCCGATGGTATACACTTGTGCTCTAATATGTGAACATCCATGTGAAACCAGATGTAGAAGAAACATGGTAGATAATGCTGTAAATATTAGGGGATTAAAGAGATATGCAGTAGAAAATGCAGGGGAAGTTCCGATTCCAGAAAGGGCACCTTTAACTGGAAAGAAAGTTGCTATAATTGGAGCAGGGCCATCAGGCTTAAGTGCAGCATACTATTTAGCCTTGATGGGTCATGATGTTGAAATCTTTGAACAAAGAAAGCAATTAGGTGGTATGTTGAGATACGGTATACCAAGCTATAGGCTTCCAAGAGAAATCTTAGATAAGGAAATAGAAACAATCCTTTCAGCAGGAATTAAGGTTCATACGGGCATAACAGTAGGTAAACACATATCAGTATCTGAATTGAGAGATGAATTTGATGCCATCTATATCGCCATAGGAGCCCATACAGATAAGAAGATAGATATCGAGGGTAAGGAAGAAGGGGATGTTGTTTCTGCTATTGAAATATTAAGGAAAAAAGAAGACAAGGAACCTATTGATTTTAAAGACAAGGAGATCGTAGTCATCGGTGGAGGAAATGTTGCCATGGACGTGGCTAGAACTTCAGTAAGATTAGGTGCCAAGAAAGTAACAGTGGTTTATCGTAGAAGAAAAGTGGATACGACCGCCATGGAAGAGGAAGTAGAAGGAGCCATAGCTGAAGGAATTAAGATAATGGATTTAAGTGTACCCAATAGAGTAGAAAAGGATAAGGACAACAAAATTGTAGCTCTTTGGGTAAAACCTCAAATTATAGGTAGGATTTATACAGATAGGCCTAATCCA
>LFRM01346675.1_pt1 | contig 10259 bp, 12 predicted proteins | sample 618341 | NCBI WGS metagenome assembly LFRM01 (sample SAMN03654438, study PRJNA283298) | anaerobic digester metagenome | isolation source: pool of bioreactors CSTR01a, CSTR02a, and CSTR03a thermophilic anaerobic... | place: Denmark: Kgs. Lyngby | collected 2014-05-21 | reverse complement strand
TATTTGATAAATTTTGGCATAAAAAGCCAAACAGAGATCCCGCACATAGGAACAAATGCTAAGATGAATGAGTTTGAAGCTGCTATGGGACTTTGTGTGCTAGAAGATTTGGGAAAGATTAAAAAAGCTAGAAAAAAACTGATAGAAGTTTATAAAAATGAGCTTGAGGGGGTTGTAGCGTTTCAGCTTCAAAACAAAAACTCTACACAAAACTACAGCTATATGCCAGTGCTTTTTAAGGATGAGAGTGAGCTTTTAAGAGTGCAAAAAGCACTTAATGAAAAAAACATATACCCTAGAAGATACTTCTACCCCTCACTTGATACTCTTAACTATATAGAACCAAAACAAAAATGTAAAAATGCAAGAAATATAAGCAAAAGAGTGCTTTGTTTACCGCTATTCGCGGAGCTAGAAAAAAATATACAAAAAATAATATTAGACACAATAAAAGGAAATATTTAGTGAATTATCCAAAAAGCACACTGATTATCTCTGTTTACAAAGATGTTGATAGTCTAGATTTGATACTAGAATCCCTAGCAAAACAAACAATATTGCCAAACGAAGTAATAATCTCAGAAGATGGCAACTCATTAGAGATGGCTAATTTTACCTCAGAAGCAAAAGAAAAATACCAAAATCTTAATATTATCCACTTGACTCAAGAAGATAAAGGGTGGAGAAAAAATAGGGCTTTAAACCGTGCTATTGTAGAAGCATCTAATGAGTATTTGATATTTATAGATGGAGACTGTATTCCATACATGGGTTTTGTAGAGGGACACTTGCATCATTCTAGGAAAAATGTAGTTTTGTGTGGAAAAAGAATGGAATTAGGTCCTATTCTAACTAAAAAAATAAAAGATAAAGAACTTAGTGTTTTTGATGTGGAAAAAAATTATATAAAATTTTTACCAAAACTATTTAAAGATAGCTCTAGGCACATAGAAGATGGGTTTGTGCTTAACAAAAACAATATTATTGCAAAAGTTATTCAAAAAAGAAAAGTGAGACATATTTTAGGTTGTAATTTTTCACTTTATAAAGAAAATTTTCTAGAAATTAATGGGCTCAATGAAGATTTTATTAATCCAGCAGAAGGGGAAGATGTTGATCCAAGCTGGAGATTTGAAGAGATAAATATTAAGCTAAAAAGCGTAAGATTGGTAGCAAATATAGCACACTTATACCATAAAAAGATATTTGATCATGAAACTGGAAAAATCAATAGAATAATAATGAACAAATCAAAGCAAAAGAAGCAATATTTCACTACAAATGGAATAATCAAGCTAAAAGATTAAAAATAAAAGGAATTTTTTATATTGTCACCAAAAATTAAAATATTAAATTATGAAACTATGATCAATTATTTGATACTTTTTTACGCATTTTGCTTACCTATCTCAAAAGCTGGAGCTTCATTTGCTAGCATAGCTTTAATGCTACTTTGGATACTGCAAGCTAATTTTAGTAAAAAGTTTGAAGAGATAAAAAATAGTTACTTCATTTTAGCCATTTTTGCTTTTATAGCCTATGGTGCTCTTGCGATATTATGGAGTGATGATAAGTTTTTTGCACTAGAGTATGTAAGGAAATATTATCATTTTTTACTAATTCCTATCATTTATACATCGCTAAAAAAAGAGAATATAGATAAAGTTTTTTCAGTTTTTTTACTTGGTATGCTAATAAGTGAAGTTACCTCTTATGGGATATTTTTTGAGTTTTGGACAAAAGCAGGCGTCTCTCCACATGATCCTAGTCCGTTTATGGACCATTCAAACTACAGCACTTATTTAGCCTTTACTGCTTTCATTTTGATACATAAAATAATTTACACAAAAGACTTGAAGTGGCGTATTGCCTATGGACTGTTTTTTATCTTCTCTACGAGCAATCTTTTTATAAACGGAGGAAGAACTGGGCAGTTTGCTTTTTTAATAGCCTTGTGCATAGTTGGGGTTTTGAGTTTTAAAAATAAGATAAAAGCAACTTTAGGTACTGTTCTTTTGGCCTTTTTTATTTTTTCCTTAGCATATACAGCTAGCCCTGTTTTTAAACATAGGTTTGATTATTTTATGCATGACATAGAGCATATGATATATCACGATGACTACACGCAAAGTTTTTCAGCTAGAGTTGGCCTTTGGATATCAGGAGTCGAGTCTTTCATGGAGCATCCTACTTTAATTGGTGCAGGCATAGGAAATGAAAGAAAGTTTGCATCAGTTAGTCTTAAAAGACACAATTTAAGTAATAAATTTAAATCAGTAAATACAGAAAATTATATTGATTTTCATAATGCTTTTGTGCAATACCTAGTTCAATTAGGACTTGTAGGGTTTTTATTATTCGTATCAATTTTTTACTTTTTTGCAATACTTAAAATAAAAGATAAAATATATAAAAATCTTCACATACTTTTCTTAGTGCTCTACATTAACCACTCCATGCTTGGCCTATCTTTCCACATAAACCAATCCATGGTTTTGTTTGTATTGTTTAGTAGTGTTTTCTTAAAAATAAGTAGATTAAAAACAATTAATGTTGATTTAGCCCTAGTGAACAAATAAATTTATTTGCTTTTTGATTTTTAATCATTGTTTCTAAAGCTGCTGATTCTTTTAAATAAAAATTATGATTCAATTGATGATATAAGTGAAATACATTAGCGATAAGCCTTACAGATTTTATTTTTAATCCACTAGCTAAAAATCTCCATTCTAAGTCAGTATCCGTTCCTAAAGCTGAGCCGTCTAGCTCTTCATTGTATCCATTAATATTTACAATATCTTGCTTAAAGCACGAATAGTTGCATCCCAGTAATGATTTTGTAGAATTTCTATTTTTTAAAAATAACTTATACATTAACCCATTTGGTGAAAATTTAAAACCTTCCTCACTATGTCCTTCTATGCAGTCTTTTACTATAAAAGGATATCTTAGTATAAAAAACTTTTCTAGATTTATAGGAGATATCTTTTTTTCACGAAGTTTTTTTGAATATTTAGGCCCTAAATTTACTCTTCTCCCACTCAATATATATTCTCTTCCAGCTAAAGAGAGGTGGCTCTCCACAAAGGTACTATACGGCACACAGTCTCCATCTATAAATATAAGATATTCACCGCTACTGGCGAGTATGCCGTTATTGACTGATCTTGATTTTCTTATACCAATATCTTCTTGAGTAGTATGTTTTATATCTAAATTCTCTATAGTAGATATAAACTCTTTAACCTCTTTTGAATTTCCATCTTCTGCAATTATCACTTCAAAGTTTGTATATGTTTGCTTCTTTAAAGCCTCAATTATCACACTTAGTGCTTCAATATCTCTATATATAGCTATGATTAAACTGGCTTTCATTCCACTCCTTCTATTATCCCTCTTAGTTTTTCAAATTGCACCTTGCTATCATACTCTTTATCCGCCTTCTCTTTCCCAGCTTTTGCCAAGCGATTTTTTAGCTCACTATCACTTGCAATAAGTTTTAACTTTTCATATAAATCATCGCTATCCATAGTTTTAAAATGAAGCCCAGTTTCCATATGCTCAATGCTCTCAAGTGGTCCTCCGCTATCACTCCCAAGAGCGCAAACTCCGCACCTCATTGCATCCATTATTGCCATTCCAAATGTTTCATTTTTAGTTGCCATAACCTTGCAATCAGATATCTGCAAAAGCTCATTTGCATTGCTTGCAAAACCTGTAAATATATCTTTTGGATATTTTCTCACAAGATTATCAAAATACTCCTTATTCATATAGTGCCCAACTATCAACGCCTTTGCACTCACCCCTTCCGCCCTTAGTTTCCCAACAGCCTCAAGTACAATGTGTTGTCCCTTTGCCTCTTCAACCCTAGCTACAATGCATACTATAAACTCATCTTCTATTCCAAAACTTCTTTTTAATTCACTCTTTTTATCCTCATTTATAATCACTGGCTTAGGAACACCATTGTACCAAGTGACTATTTTGGGCCTTATGTCTTCAGGAATATATTTTTCTAACTGCTCACACACTTTCTTAGAAATTCCTATCATAGTGTCTATGTTTTTATATAAAAATCTATGATAAAAATCGCTCTTAAAGCGCGTCATGTGCATATTTCTAGTTTGGACGATCTTGGGCTTTTGCTTTGAGACTAATTTAGCTAAAACTGCTGTTGGAATATCTTTTGTCCATTGTAAATGGACTATATCTATCTTGTTTTCATCTATTATTTTGGCGAGCTTCAAAAAGCTTCTTCGCCCTATCCCCTCGTACGCTATGCCTTCTTTTTCAAAAACATCTTTGAGTCTACCTTTTTTATTTATCACTGCTTTTAGGTTTAAATACTTTGTTAAATCTTTCATATGGATTTCTAATCCGCCTAAATCTGGCGAAAGACAAACTTCTAAAATGTTTTTCATAAATTGCCTTTTTTCTCATTTTATCGACTATTCCATCAATCCAAAATTAAACACTATTTTGTTAAAATAACTTATCTTTATAAAGGTTGGGGTTGGTAAATTTTAAAATAAATAGTGATTTTTCTCATCTTGAAAACTTTTTATTGGATATAAAATTAAATTTTCAAAAAAATCAAGACTTTATCCACAAAGCTAGAAATGAGATAAAAAATTTAAAGCATGATGATCTTAACATCACAGCCAAATCCTTCAAAATTCCAAATTTTTTCAATAGACTTATTTACTCATTTTTTAGAAAATCAAAAGCTAAAAAATCATACCTTCATGCTGCTAAAGTGGGTGACTTTACTCCAAAACCCATTGGATATATTGAATTTTATGAAAATTTCTTACTAAATGAGAGCTATTTTTTAAGTGAATATTTTAAGTATGATTTCACCATTAGAGAGCCTCTTTTGGATAAAAACTTTAAAAACAAAGATGAAATCTTCAGAGCTTTTGCTAGGTTTACTTTTGCTTTGCATGAAAAAAACATTTTTCATAAAGATTTTAGTCCAGGCAATATTCTAGTGAAACAAAAAGATGAAGAGTATATTTTTAAAATTGTAGATATAAATAGAATGAAATTTCAAGCTCTCTCATTTAACTTAAGAGCAAAAAGTTTTTCAAAACTTTGGGCTAATGATGAGGATTTAAAAACAGTGTCAAATGAGTATGCTAAGATTTACGGAGTAGATAAAGAGCTTTTTACCAAAAAAACTTTGCACTACTCCCGCCAACTTAAAAGAAATATGAACTTCAAAAAACGCTTAAAAGGAGAGAGAGTTGTTGATTAGCGTAATGTATCACCATGTAAATAGTGACAGATGCTCTAATGAGCTCTCCATTTTTGAAGAGCATCTGCTCTATATACAAAAAAACTTTACTACTGTTTTTCCTCAAGATGAATTATCTAAAAACTCTATCTGCCTCACATTTGATGATGCTTATGCAGACTTTTACCATTTGATTTTTCCACTTCTTAAAAAATACAACCTAAAAGCCCTACTTGCCATCCCCGCAAAATACATTTTAGAAAAAACTGAACTCTCATTTAAGGAGAGATTAAACTATGAACACAATGACTTGTTTAAAAACTACAAGAGTGCAACTTTTTGCACCTTTGAAGAGTTAAAAGAGATGAGAGATAGCGGGTTTATTGAGTTTGCCTCACACTCCCACTCTCATCTGAATTTACTTAAAGAGGGTGTTGATTTAGAGCTTGAGCTGAGGCATTCTAAAGAGATTTTAGAGGAAAGTTTAAATGTGTGCGTGAATAGTTTTGTCTTTCCATTTGGCAAATACAATCAAACCATCCTAAAAGAGGCAAAAAAGCACTATAAATACAACTTTCGCATAGGAAACGCCATACATAGAGATTTTAATGGCATAAATGGCGTAATCTATAGAGTAAATGGGGATGGTTTGCAAGAGCCAGATGAGATTTTTAAACCAAGCAAAATTTTCAAATATAGACTAAAAGCTCTGCTAAAAAGGTTGGGTAAAAAATGAATATAAGCGCAGTAGTTTTAGTAAAAAATAGTGAAAAAACTCTTAAAAAAACTCTTGATTCACTAGCTAGATTTGATGATGTAGTGGTTTACGACAATGGCTCGACTGATAAGAGCAAAAAGATAGCCAATAGTTACGAGAATGTAAATTTAATTGAAGGTGATTTTAAGGGCTTTGGTTGGAGTAAAAACAAAGCTGCAAGTTTTGCTAAAAATGATTGGGTTTTGATAGTTGATAGTGATGAAGTTGTTAATAAAGATTTATTAGAAGAGTTAAAAACAAAAAAATTAGATGATAATATAGTTTATAGATTAAATTCAAATGGATATTATAAAGATATACAAGTTAAATATTGTGGCTGGACATTAACTGTAAAAAGGCTATACAATAAAAAAATAACATCTTTTAATGATAAAGATGAAGTTCATGAACATGTTTTATCAAACGGCTTAAAAGAAGAGGTTTTAAAAGGAAGTATAAATCATTATAGCTATCATTCAATATCAGAATTTATAATTAAAGCAGATAGATACTCAACACTTTTTGCCTCTAATAATGCAGGCAAAAAATCTTCAAGTCCAGCAAAAGCATTTTTCAATGGATTGTATTCATTTTTTAGAACATATATTTTAAAACAAGGTTTTAGAGATGGTTATGTTGGTTTAATTATTGCATATTCTCATATGGTTACAAACTTTTATAAGTATATAAAACTTTATGAGGCAAATAAAGAGTTGAAAAAATGAATTTACTTATAACAAGACACGATAAAATAGGGGATTTTTTAGTTAGTTTACCTCTTTTTAAAGCTATAAAAGAGCAATACCCATCTACAAAATTAACAGCCCTTGTATCTAAAATCAATTTTGATTTTGCAAAGAGTTTAGATTTTATAGATGATGTTATTTTATATGATAAAAATGATTTAAATAAGACTCTACAAGATATAAAATCAAAAAAGTTTGATGTATCAATATCATGTTTTATAGATACATCTTTGGCAATTTTATTATTTAAAAGTAGAATCAAAAAAAGAGTTGCACCTGCTACAAAAATTGCACAAATATTTTTTAATATTAGAGTTAAACAAAGAAGAAGCAAGGTAGAAAAAACAGAGTGGCAATATAATCTTGATTTGGCAAAAGCTATTTTTCCTGATATAAAACTAGATTTTAAAAGACCACTTTTAAATCTTGATGTAAAAAAAGAGAAAAGAGTGATTTTTCATGCTGGTTTTGGTGGAAGTAGCGATGGAAATTTGAGCTTAGATGATTATCTGAATTTAGCAAGAAGTATTAAAGATAGTGAGTATGAAGTAGTTTTCTCTTTTGGACCTGATGATGAAAAATCAAAAGAGTATATTGAATCAAAACTAGATTTTAAAGCTACAATTTATAACTCAAAAGGTACTTTGCTTGATTTTACAAAATATATTGCATCTTCAACTCTTTTTGTAAGCACTTCAACAGGACCTATGCATCTTGCAGGTGCAACAAACTCAAAAACTTTATCATTTTTTGGAGATAGTTTATTTGCAAGTAGTAAAAGATGGGCAACTATAAGCGATGAAAAATATCAAAATAATTTTATGCTAAATAGAAGCTGCTCAAAAGAAGATTTTTTAAAGATCAAAGACAGTTTAAAAGAAATTTTAAATGGCAAATAAACATTTTATTTGGGATAGTTTTTCAGATCAACCTCATATCATAAAAGATAAAGAATTTAAAAGAAACGCAAGGCTCTCAAACTTAAGAGATTATCTAAAAATGTTTTTCTCTTCTTTTTTCATTTTACCTTTTGCTTTTTTAGTAATGAAGTTTTTTAAAGGAGAAAAAAAACCTTCGTATAAAGAGCTAATTGGCATTGGGGTAAATTTAGATAAAGGAAATGCCCAACAAGAGCTAGTTGAAGAGCTAGGAGTACAAAACCTTCTAATAAGAGTTTTTTTAAGTGACATAAAAAACTTAGACTCTTATGTGAAATTTGTAGAAAGTTTTAACAGAAAATCAAAAAAAAATATTGTGATAAATGTAGTGCAAGATGGTTTTAATTCAAGAGAAATGGACAATTTAAATCAAAATATCGAACTTATTTTCTCAGAATTTAAAGATATTTCATCAACTTTCCAAATAGGCACTGCTATTAATAGACTAAAATGGGGTTTTGCTTCTGCTAGAGATTTTATGAAATTTTACATGAAAGCTCAAAGAGTTAGGGATGAAAAGTTCCCACATATTAAGCTTTTAGGCCCTTCAGTAATAGATTTTGAGTACTATTATAATGTAAAAACTATGTTCACTCGCAAAAAAATAAGCTATGACAAAACAAGTACACTTTTGTATGTTGATAGGCGAGGAAGTCCTAAAAACAGACAATATGGCATCTTTGATTTGAAAAATAAAATCGACCTACTTTACGCTCTTGTTAGATTAAGTCCTAAAACAAAAAGTAATGAAATCTACATCACAGAAGTAAACTGGCCCATCAAAAACAGTGCTCCATACGCTCCTACAAGTGAAAAAGAGTGTGTAAGTTTAGATGAGTACACAAAATTCATGCTTGAGTATTTCCAAATAGCAAAGGAGAGTAAAAAAATATCAAAAGTTTTTTGGCATCAGCTAATAGCCCCTGGCTATGGACTGGTTGACAATAGAGATGGCAAGCTTATTAAATACCCTCAATACTTTGCATTAAAAGAACTTTTAGAAAAAATTGATTAAAACAGTCCCTGTTTTTCATGCCACTTATGGCATAATTAATTAAAAGGATTTAAAAATGACAAGAATAGAATTTATAAAAAAAATTGAAGAAAGACGAAAGCAGCTTGACATTACTATTGAAAATCTAGCAAAACTTAGTGGCTTAGGCACTAGAACTGTTAATAGGTTTTTTGCTGGGGAAGATGTAAAATTAAGCACTGTTGAAAAAATAACAACATTCTTAGGTACTAACTTAGCAGGAGATGAAAAAGTAAGCATAAAAAAACTTAAAAAAAATAGAGCAGCCAAAAGAGCTCTGTTTATGGCATCTTTAGTGCAAAGTACTTCCGCTTTAGAAAAACAAGGCCTTGAAAAAAAAGAGATTGGAAAAATGACAAAAGAGTTTGAAAACCAATTTTTAACTGGCTTGTACAAAGATAGACTTTGGATAGATTAGTGATAGAAAATATCAAAACTGTAAAACACTCAACACCAATTGATGATATATCTGGGCTTATGCTACCAAAAAACAGGGCCTATACGCTAAAGGAGATCTATATAAAAGAAGCTGAAAATATTGCTATGGCTACTATTAAATATCTTTCACACATACCAGTAAAAAGGGAAGCGCCTTTTACTTATGAGTGGTTTTTAAAATTGCATTTTGAAATGTTTGGAAAAGTATGGCAATGGGCTGGCAAATTAAGACAAGCAGAGCTTTCTATTGGCATAAGAGCTTACTTGATACCAACTGAGCTAAAAAAACTATCTGATGACTTGCATTATTGGGAGGAAAATAAAACTTATGATATTTATGAAATAGCTACAAGGCTACACCATAAAGCCGTAAAAATACACCCTTTCCAAAACGGTAATGGTAGATGGGGAAGAATGCTTGCAAATATATATCTTAGGCAAAATGGGCTAATGCCAGTTAAGTGGCAAGAAGAGCTACTTGCCATAGAAAACCCCAAAAGAAATGACTACATAAAAGCTCTAAAAAAAGCTGATGAAGGGGATTTTGCTGAGCTAATCAAGATGCATCAAAATACTTTTTAATCATAGCTTTCATAATCACTCCATCTTTTATGGAACCAAAACCACTCATCAGGTTTTTCTCTTATGGTTTTTTCAATCGCGTTTGCTTGGGCTTGCGTGGCTAAAAATATATCTTCTTCCATGTTTGTTGTTTTAGGAGTTTCAATTGGAGTGTGGAAAGTTATGATGAAATGTTTATGATCATCAGTTTTAATAAACATTGGGACTATGAGCGCATCCATCTTTCTAGCTAGTATGCTTGCAGCGTGAATATGACTGGTTTTTCTTCCAAAAAATTCAACTTCTATTCCATCATTTCCAGCTCTTTGATCTACTAAAATGCCTAAAATTCTTCTTTGGTTTAAAGCCCTCATCATTGGCCTTAAAGCATTTTTCTTGTCTATCAACTCAACATCAAACTGCTCCCTATTTTTACTCAAAATCTTATCCATCACCCTAGAATCAAGCGCTCTTCCCACAACACTTGCTGCCCCAAATCTAGCTGCAATAGTTAAGCCCAAAAGCTCCCAATTTCCATAATGAGCAG
>LFRM01012015.1_pt1 | contig 10262 bp, 9 predicted proteins | sample 618341 | NCBI WGS metagenome assembly LFRM01 (sample SAMN03654438, study PRJNA283298) | anaerobic digester metagenome | isolation source: pool of bioreactors CSTR01a, CSTR02a, and CSTR03a thermophilic anaerobic... | place: Denmark: Kgs. Lyngby | collected 2014-05-21 | reverse complement strand
TCAACGCCGATGATAGTGAGGGGTGACTCTCGCGAAAGTAGGTAGTTGCCAAGCTTTCTTTCCATCTTTTAATGCGCCTCCGTAGCTCAGCTGGTTAGAGCACATGACTGTTAATCATGGGGTCATAGGTTCGAGTCCTATCGGGGGCGCCAGTCATTAGGGCCCGTTGGAGAAGCGGTTTAACTCACATGCCTTTCACGCATGCATGCACGGGTTCGAATCCCGTACGGGTCACCATTTGAACAAAACGCGCATGCGTTTTGATATATATATAAACGGCATCCGAAGATGCCGTTTTTTGTTTTCCATATTTATTTTTCCACAAAACTATACACGCCGTTTTCGATCTTATGCACATAATCGCCAGTTTCTGCATACCCCTCAAGCGATTCACCATAGATCGAGACAAATTTTTTTAAAAACGAATAAGCGCAATACATGTTGTTGTTGTCGTGGTATGCCGCCCGATAGGTATCATATTCATTGGGCAAACCCTGCGCCAGCTGAATATAGAACCTGCTTCCGTTCCTTACAAGTTCCGCCACCATTTTGGCTCCGTCTGAGAACGTGACTATGAGGGAGAGCTGTTGGCTGATCTTGTCTGATTTGTAACGGAAAACAAAAGTGGTTTCCTCGCCATATTCTTCTGTAATGATTGTTTTCGAATCATTTTCCATGGTGAAGGTGAATTTATCGAATTGATTAAGATCAAGAACCTTCTTTTCATAATCAGCAAGCAACCAAAGATAATCGTTCAGGGCGGAATATGTGAGAGTGAATAAGGATTCGTCAAACCATCCTCCACTTGCTTCCGCGGCATCAGCCATCCGCTGAAGGAAGCTTTGTTCCAAGCTTCCTTCGTATTCCCCATCCTCCCCCATGAAGGATTTCCAGAAAATTTCCGATTGGCAGGTCAGTCTGTCCACAAAAGTGAGCGTCCCGTCTACCAAGGTCATGGTTTTGTCTCCCTGTTTGCCGTAATCGGACAAATCTGCGGTGGTTCTGTAAAGCGTTGCCGGGGGATCCGCCCAGAGATTTTGGCTGATCACACCTTCCGTTTGGGTAAAGCGAAACTCGTAATTTGTGTAAAGCCCCTCGTCATCATTTTCGTCGACAGGGAAATAGAGGTTGGCGGCATAATTTCCATCTACGATTTTTTTGTATTCTGTGTAACCGCGGATTAATTGTTCTTCATCGACTCCGCATTTTGCAACTGCCCGCAGGGAATCGGTCGCCTCGTCATAGGAAATTTCCTGTTCGAACCAATATGTGTAAAGACCCTTTGTATTCCAATAACCGATTGCAAAGGTTTGCGTTTCTTCATTGTAAGTGACGTAAGCGGTTTTTCCGTAGTTGTTGGCCGGATCGGGGAAGAGCGCATCAAGCGTTCCAGCTTCATGGGCGGTAATCACGGAGATTCCTTCCAAAAGGAGAGTGATGTTGCTCCAGAGGGAGAAGGAAGCGTTGCTGAATTCTTCGTAGAACAATAATTTTTGCGGATCGCTTTCGCTAAAAGCCGCATTCGCAAGGCTACCCAGGAAACTTGGAGTTCCTGATGCAAATGTGCCGGAGAAACTCAAGAATGACTGTTGCAATTTTTTTGAAGCAGTCTCTTCTCCGTTTTCTCCATTCCCGTTCTCTCCGTTCCCGTTCTCCCCATCTTCTACAACCTCAAACGTAAAGCTTTTTTGGATCCCGCCGTATTTCAACTTCAGCGTTTTTGTTCCGGTTGAAGAGGTGTCGGGAACGGTTCCGACTACCATGGAGGAAGTCACGTAAATTTCTTCGGTGCTCCCGTCGCTGTAGGTGATGCGGATTTTGATGCCGGTTAAGAAAATTTCCTCGTTCAGTTCATACTGCTGTTTCAATCCGGAAACGATGGTGAAATTGGTCACGGTTTTTTGTTCGGAAAGCGAGCCTTCAAAAGAGAATTCTCCCTTATCAAGGATGTATACCCTGGTTCCGGAAGTTGCAAAGGATTTCGGAACGGATTTGGCTTTGTAAATCGTGGACGGTATCTTTGTTGCTTCTTCGTCCACGCTGAGCTTGCCGTCCTCTCCCATGAGGAGCATCTGATAGACGCATTTTTTTTCGTTGGAATCCGTGTAAATTTGGTAGGCAAAATGATTCTTGCCCAACTTTGTCATTTCGGATACCAGAGTCACGGTTCCGTCTTTGGACACTTCCAATGAATATGAATTTGTTTTCTGATCAAATTTTACTTTCACCTGTTCGTTTTCATCTTCATCGGAAAATGTGTAAGTGTCACCCTTCTTTTCGATGTCGACAGTGCTCAGTTTCGGCGTCACCAGATATAGCTCAACGACCGCAAGGTAGAGGCTTGCGGAAAGGTCGGCGGTGCTGACCATGAACAAATCCGCTGCGAAAGTCAGACTCTGGCCGTCGTCATCAATTTTTTCATCGACCGCTTCATAGAAACTATCTCTCAACTCCCCGGCATCTTCGATGTTGTCGAAGAGTTCGGTGTAATCATCCTTTCCGCCGGAGAAAAAGTTGCAGCCTGCCAAAACCAAACCCAGGATTATGACCAATAGTATTCTTTTCATAAACACCTCCATAAGTTTTCAAGGAATTATAGCATCATACCGCTTTTTTCTCATTAAGAAAAGTGCTACATTATCAGAATATTGCCTCATTTTCCCCATTTTTTTCTTGTTTTTTATTTACAGATGTACAAATGTAAAGTATAATAAAATTGTCATCGGAAGGTTTTTGGGAAAACATGAAGTTTGAGCAGGAAAAAAACTCATGTTTACAGTTTGGGGCAGAAGATTTGAGGATCAGGATTTACAAATTTGGAAGGGAAAATGTCCTTTCCGCTTTTTCCCATGCCCATTCGGAATATGAGTTTTTACTTCCCATCACCCCGCTCCCCCATCTATCCCTGAACGGGGCGCTGCATTATGGGGAATGCGGGAAGATTTATTCGATTCCGAGTTTTGTGGAACATGGCATCGGGCGGAATTGTCCGAGGTTTCCTATATTTCGATTCTGATTTCTAAAGAATTTTTTGAAGGAATGATGGCAAAGACGGGTTACAACATGTGCGGTTTTCTTTTGGAATTTGATCTATCCCACAAACTGAACAATCTGATGCACCTGTTTAAGGATGAGGTCACTTCCAATCCTGCCAATGGGGAGTGCATGAGAAATATTTCTGCTCTGATTGCCGCGGAACTGCTGATTGCAGGCAGCGGCGCACGTAACCAAGCCCGGAGCGAATACCATTACATCAAGACCGTCAAAGAAACCGCCGATTACATTAACAATAATGTCAGCCAAGATGTTTCAATCGATGAGCTCGCTTCCCTATGCAACATGAGCCGCTACCATTACATCAGAACCTTTAAAAAGTGTTTCGGCGTTCCTCCCTATAAATATCTCATTAAAGCAAGGCTTTCAATTGCAAAGCTTTTGTTAGAGAGCACGAATTTGTCAATGACGGAAATCAGTTTGAAAAGCGGATTTTTGACACCGAATAGATTTTCCGAAGTTTTCAAACAGAACATGAACATGACGCCCACGGAATATCGGCGTTTATTCAATAAAAACTATCGACCCACGATAAAATAAGTTTCTTCAAAAGCATAATGCTTTTGCTTTTTTATTTTGCGGGTCTAGCGTTGTGTCGTAAAAGGAAAGAAATTATTGCATAAGAAAGGCGGTTGTGCTATAATAATAAAGGTGTAATTTGGAGGCGGAAAATGAGCGAAAAAAAGAGAGAGTTTGATGAAAAGAAATTAACGCTGATTGTGGCGGCGCTTGCTTTCCTTGCAATCGTGGTCGTCATTCTTTTTAACATCCCCTGGGGCGGAGACAAAGCCAGGATCAACAAAGAATACGACAGTCTGGAAAGCAATGACCATGTTTTTGTTTCGATAACATATGGAAAATTGATTGAAAAAATTGAAAACAACGAAACTTTTCAACTTTATATCGGTTCCGGAGAATTGCAACAAGCAGAGCAGTTTGTCTATACCGTCAACAAGCTTGCAAAAGAATACGGAATTGACACAATTTATTATCTGAGATCCTCAGAATTGTCCTCGCTTGAAATTGAGGACATTAAAGGCCGTTCCAGTCAGGAACTCACTCTCCCGACGCTCATGTACTGGGTAAGCGACGAGGGCGAAAGCGTCGCACCCTACATCAGCAGCCTAAAAGATTTCGAAGAGGATTATTATTCCAATTGGTCAATTCTATTAACTGAATATTTTGAGGAATGCGATAAGCATCAATAGGAGAAGAAATTAAAATGAGGAAAAAGGGATTAAGCAACCTGATGAAATGGGCAAAGCCGCATTTGCCCGAACTCCTCGCAACTTTGTTTCTCTCCGTTTGGAATCCGTTGCTGTATTCCTATGTTCCCCAATTCATAAAATATATTGTTGACGTCGTCTTTGAAGGCAATTTAACGGAAGGAAGAATTAATCTCCCTTCTTTTTTAGTTTCATTTTTCGATTCCTTTGAAGACCAGTTGACGGCAGTGGTGATTGTCGGGGTAAGCCTCGTCATCTACCAACTGTTCAGGGGAATATTCATGTTTCTCAACGGATTCATCAGGGGGAAATTTGCAGAGGGTGTTGCCTTTGACATGCGCATCAGCATGTTTAAGCACATACAGAATTTGTCGTACACATACCATAACAATGCCGACACCGGGGATTTGATCCAACGGTGCACATCCGACAATGACACGGTCAAAACATTTTTGAGCGCACAGCTTCCGCAGCTCTTATACATCATCGGCTCCTTTACCTTCGGTGCCGTGCAAATGGCTCTTATCAACCGGACGATCATGCTCGTCACCATGGCGGTCGCACCGATCACTTTGACGGCATCGATAATTTATTTTCGGTACATCAGGAAAAAATTTGAACTGGTTGAGGAATTGGAAGCACAGATGACGACCGTGATCCAGGAAAATGTCAACGGCGCCAGGGTTGTGAAGGCTTTTGCGAACGAAGCTTTTGAAATCAATAAGTTCAGAAAAGAAAACAGGAAGTTTGCGGATGAGAACCGCCACCTGTCGAACTCGATGGCGCTTTATTGGGGTTTGAGCGATTTCGTAACCTTTCTCCAATATACGCTCACGATATCCGTTGCGATATATCTCGTGAGGACGGGGGCGCTGTCAGCCGGGGACATCATCGCCTGCCTGATGTACATCGGCATGCTTGTCTGGCCGATCCGCGGCTTGGGAAGAATCATCGGCGATTTCGGAAAAGCCGTTGTTGCCAGCAACAGAATCGAAGAAGTGCTTTCGCTTCCGGACGAATATGGGGATGACGGCACGGAGACGCCGGAAGTCACCGGCGCAATCGAATTTAAAAATGTTTCCTTCCGTTTCCCGGACAGCGAAGTAAATTTGCTTGAGGACGTAAGCTTTAAAATAAATCCAGGCGAAACGGTTGCCATCATCGGGAAAACCGGAAGCGGAAAATCAACGATTGCGAATTTGTTGGTCAGACTCCTTGAATATCAATCGGGAAGCATTTTGATTGACGGCGTGGAACTGAAGAAGATATCTAAACGTTGGATCCGCAGCAAAATCGGCGTCATTCTCCAAGATCCTTTCCTGTATGCCACAACCGTCTATGAAAACATCAGAATCGGTTTCCGAAACATCGGCCCGGACAGGGTCTATCAGGTCGCGAAGACCGCTGCCATTCATAATGACATTATCGGTTTTGAAAAAGGATATGACACGCTCGTCGGAGAAAAGGGCGTGACTTTGTCCGGGGGCCAAAAGCAAAGAATCGCGATTGCGAGAATGCTGCTCTTGGATAAGCCCGTGGTTCTCTTTGACGACTCTTTGAGTGCGGTCGACACGACGACCGATCTTGCAATCAGAAACGCTTTGAAAGAAACCAACAACGAATTGACTTCGATCATCATCACGCACAGAATCACGACGGCGAAAGAAGCCGACAAAATCATTGTTTTGGAAAACGGGCGCGTTTCCGAAATCGGCACGCATGAAGAGCTCGCTCAAAAAGAAGGGCTCTACAAGCATCTCTGGGACATTCAGGGAGCCTTGGAAAGTGAGTTCATTAAGTTGGTCGAAGGGGAGGAAGACAATGAGTAATTTTGAAGAACATGATTACACGAGCGAGAAATTCAGTTTCGGAATTTGGAAAAAGATTATGAAGCTTGTCTTCAAACGGAAGAAACACCTCTTCATCATGCTCTTCTTCGTGGTGGGCCTTGCTCTTTTGGACATTGTTTACCCTTTGGCGAACTCCTATGCCATTAAGACCTTCTTTTCCGATTCCCCAGACTTTTCAAAAACCAACCTCTTCATTCTCAGTTATGTGGGGATTTCTGTCGGTTATCTCATCACGGTTTACGGTTTCATCCGCACTGCGGGGCATCTGGAAATCGAAGTGGGGTATGACCTGCGCGACGAGGCTTTCAAGAAACTGCAGCTGCTTCCCTTCTCGTATTATGACAGAACACCCGCGGGCTGGATAATGGCGCGCCTGACTTCGGATTCACGCAGACTGGCCGGGATCATTTCCTGGGGTTTGGTCGACATGGTCTGGAGCTGTTTCACGATGCTGGGAATTTTGATTGTCATGTACATCGTGAACTGGCGCCTGGCTCTCATCATCACCGCCCTCCTGCCCTTACTGGTCGTGGCGAGCATCTTTTTCAGGAAGAAGATCCTCAATTCCTACCGGAAAGTGAGAAAGATTAATTCCAAAATTACCGCTTCCTTCAATGAGGGAATCATGGGCATCAAGACGACCAAAACCCTGGTCATCGAGGAGGACAAAAACTCTAATTTTGAAGCTCTCTGCACCGACATGAGGAAAAACTCAATCAGAGCCGTCCTGTTCTCTTCGCTCTTTTTTCCGACCATTCTCTTTTTGTCCTTCGTCGGGGTCGCCCTGGTTCTCCGCGTCGGCGGCGGTTTCATCGTCAATGCGCTCTTTGGTTTCCAGATAGCGACGCTCTACCTTTTCGTCTCCTACACCATGCAGTTCTTTGATCCGGTGATGCAGCTTGCGCGGATACTTGCGGAACTGCAGCAAGCCCAGGCTTCTGCGGAAAGAATATTTTCCTTGATTGAAACCGAGCCAGACATCACTGACTCCCGGGAGGTTGTAGAAAAATACGGAACGCTGCTCTCTCCGAAAAAGGATAATTGGGAATCACTTGAAGGCGACATTGAATTTCAGGACGTCACTTTCAAATACCAGGAGGGAGAAGTCGTTCTCGAAAACTTCAATCTCCGTGTCAAGAAAGGGACGTCGGTCGCCCTGGTCGGAGAAACGGGTTCCGGGAAAACAACGATCGTGAATTTGATCTGCCGCTTCTATGAGCCGGTTTCCGGCAGGATTCTGATTGACGGCAGGGATTACCGTGAGCGCTCGATCGGTTGGCTCCATTCCAACCTGGGTTACGTTTTGCAGACGCCGCATTTGTTTAACGGCACGATTATGGAAAACATCCGTTACGGGCGTTTGGATGCGACCGATGAAGAAGTGATTGAAGCCGCGAAGGCTGTTGGCGTTGATGATTTTGTAAAAGACCTGCCCGAAGGTTATAACACCATGGTCGGGGAAGGCGGAGCGAAATTGTCGGTCGGCCAAAGGCAACTCATTTCCTTCGCAAGGGCTTTGATAGCTAATCCGAGAATTCTGATCTTGGACGAAGCAACTTCCTCGATTGACACCAAAACCGAAAAGACTGTCCAGGAAGTGCTGCTTAAGCTGATGCAGGGAAGAACGACCTTCATTGTCGCGCATCGCCTCTCTACCATCATTGATGCCGATCAGATTTTGGTTATCAAGGATGGGAGGATTCTTGAACAAGGAAACCACAGGCAATTGTTGGAACTGAAAGGAGAATACTACAATCTCTATAAAAATCAGTTCATCAACGAAGGAATTGAGAAATTAATCAATTAAAGGTCCCGACGGGACCTTTTTTGCTTAAATTTCCGGAGTTGTATTATTATGGAAAATGATATATAATTATTTGGGGAGACATATGAATTGCATTTTTATTTATAACCCGAAAAGCGGCAAGGGTAAGATTATCAAATGGCTGAGTTATATCAAAGAAACTCTGGAAAGCATTTATGATCGAGTCGATTTGTATGAAACCAAGTCGCAAGAGGATACCATCAATGCCGCCAGGGCTGCCTGCGGGAAGTATGATGCCTTGGTTTTTTCAGGGGGCGACGGCACCTTCAACAACATCGCCTGCGGGGTCGCTTCCGAACCGGAGCGCCCCGTTCTTGGATACATTCCTTCCGGAACCGTGAACGACATTGCCAAGAACTTAAAGATTCCGAGGAATGTGAAAAAGGCGCTGAGAATCATTACCGAAGGAAACAAAACATACCATGATGTCGGCAAAGTCAATGGCAGGTATTTCATGTACGTGGTCGCGACCGGAACTTTCACGGGCTCAAGTTACCGCACGAAGCATGACGTAAAAAAGATTTTTGGGAGATTGGCTTATTTTTTGGACGGAATAAAGGATTTTTTGAATCCCCATCTTGCAAAGATCAAACTGAAAATAGGCGAGGAAACGATTGAAACGGAAACGCCCTTGTTTTTGGTCTTGAATTCCATCAGCGTCGCCGGCATCCCCTTCCATAAGCACGGGCACTTAAATGACGGAAATTTTGACATCGTGGTTGTGAAGAAGGGTTTTCGCAGGGGGATTTTCAATGTCCTCCGCCTCTTCTTATACGGTCTCATGAGAGTCAGAAAAAGGCGCCTATTGGATTTCTACAGGGCAAGTTCTTTCGTAATCGAAACGGAAGGCGAACCTTGTTGGACGGTTGACGGCGAAGAGGGTCCGAAGGGAACAATCCGGATCGAAAATCTTCATAACCATCTGGAGATATTCGTGCCTTTCAATAGGAAAGCAAAAACGAAATCCAAGTATTTCAAATGATGGTTGTATTAATTCCCGATTAGTGGTAAAATAAAAACGATGAAAGGAGCATGGTTCCATCACTATGATAAAATATGATGAAGCGCTTGAAATTTGGGAACATGAATTCGGAGATAAAGAATATGCTTATGATTTTACGGGCAAGAAGATCAAAAGAAGCGATTATCAGGTGAAAAACCAAGTCGGATGGGTCATCACATACTTGTGTCCCCTTGAATTGGGAGGAAAACCCGATCTCGGGAACACGATCATCATGCATCACCGCACTTTTGAAGAAAGAGGCATGCAATATCCTCGTGTCGTCATCGACAATCACATTTACAATATCCATCATTGCGAGAAGGACGATTATTACTACATTGAACACGAACTTAGCGACGAAGATGATGACGGCATAATCTTTTAAAAAGAAAAACAGAGTTTGAATAAATCAAACTCTATTTTTTGAAATTGATATATGTGAAAGGGAGAGGAGAAGTATGATAGAAGAATAGGGGATTCTTCACGCAAGCTTCTTTGCTTGCACCTATATTATGGTCACTTTTTACAATTCCTATTCATAAATTTAATAAATTTTTTGAGGTTTTTTTATGAGAATAATAGCTGGTAAACATAGATCAAGGCGTTTGGAAACCTTGCCCGGAATGAACACCAGGCCAATGCTGGACGCCAAAAAGGAAGCCGTCTTCAATGTCCTGGGCCCCTATTTTCAGGGAGGCATCGTCCTTGATCTCTTTGGCGGAAGCGGCGCTCTGAGCCTGGAAGCCTTAAGCCGGGGTTGCGAGTTCAGTTATGTCGTTGATCAGTCCCGGGAGGCATTCCGTGTCATCCAAAAAAACGTTGAGGCCTTGGGCGAAGAAGAAAATGTGAGGCTTTTGCGGATGGATTTCCGTGCCGCGCTTACGCTTCTGAAGAACGAAGGCGTCATTTTTGATTATGTTTTTTTGGATCCCCCCTTCCGGATGAAGGTCATCGGTGAAATCATTGCCTATTTAATTGAAAACAAAATGGTGAAGGCCGGGACCTACATCGTCTGCCAATACCTGAAGGAAAATTTCGAAGCAAAGGAAAGCGCGAAACTGAAGATTGTAAAAAAGTATGATTATAAAAAAAGCGAACTTACGATCTTTGAAATAAGGACCTGAATGGTCCTTTTTTATGTCAGGGGCCAAAGCATCAGAAAAAGAAATCCGGAGAGCAGAGCCTGCAATAGGCGATGGATGAGGAATATTTTATAGGATAACTTCTCTTCTCTGATCACCGAATAAACCTGGAGGTGAATCGAGACGCCCGCGAAGGATGAAGATATGGAGAAGAGGAGGAGG
>LFRM01267779.1_pt1 | contig 10263 bp, 8 predicted proteins | sample 618341 | NCBI WGS metagenome assembly LFRM01 (sample SAMN03654438, study PRJNA283298) | anaerobic digester metagenome | isolation source: pool of bioreactors CSTR01a, CSTR02a, and CSTR03a thermophilic anaerobic... | place: Denmark: Kgs. Lyngby | collected 2014-05-21 | reverse complement strand
TGGACTTACTAAATGAAGTAAGAGCAGTAGGGTCTATTGATAAATTTATAGAAGAAGGTTTTGTGAAAGATGGTCTTATGAAGACCCTAATTGAAATGGAAATTCCCTATGTATTGGCAGGCTCTATACGAGACGATGGACCCTTGCCAGAAGTTTATGGAAATATGGATGAAGCCTTAGATGAAATAAAAGCACATTTAAATAAATCAACACTAATAATAGGCTTGGCTACTTTACTGCATAATGTTTCAACAGCTACTATGGCATCAAGTTACAGAATTAGAAAAAATGGAACAATAACACCAGTTTATATGTATGCCATAGATTTAACTGAAAATATTACTAATAAAATTGGTGCAGCTAGAGAGTATATGGCTTGTGTACCTCTGATAACCAATGTTCAAGATTTTGTAGTGAATTGTGAAAGAGCCTTAATAGAAAGTAGAGAGGTGAAATAATGGAATTTAAATTACTAGAATATCATCATCCAAACTTCCAAGAAGAAAAGCTTAAAAATGCACCAGATTGTACTTTAGTAGAAGTAGAAAAAGATGGAATATGCCCGAGAAATTATCACGCACTGTGTATATATCCAGAATATTTTAAAGTAAACGGGAAATGGATGTTAGCCACTGAAAGCAGAATGGACACAGTATGCGTAGTAGATAATACTCTGGGTCAAGAAAAATTAGACACTAAGGAATTTAGAAACCTAAAAAAGGGAGATAAAGTTGTAGTTGGTAGAACGGAAGATGGTTCACAAGGCATATACATATGGACTGAAGGATTTCTTCCTGAAGAATCTGTAGAACAAAGTTTTGCCTTTAGATCTGGCAGATCTAGAGAGACAGCTTTTTCAGTAGATTACGATAATTTATATAAAGTCTTAAAATATGAAAAAGAAAATAATGGATATATTACTTTGGTAGTTGGTTCTGCCATAGCTTTAGGTAGAGATTCTAGAAAAGCTTTAGAAAGCTTCATTAGAAAGGGTTATGTAAATGCTATTTTCTGTGGAACTGAAACAGCAGCTTTTGATTTAGAAAAAGGAATTTTTGGCACCACTTGGGGACAAGAAAGATTTAAAAGAGAGCAAAATACCAAACAAAATTTATATGATGCAATTAATTTGGCTAGAAAACATGGATCTATGAAATCTTTAGTAGAATCTGGTATTGTAAAAGATGGTTTTATTAAAGCTGCCATAGAATGTGGAGTCCATGTAGTAATACCAGGAACCATAAGAGACCGTTTTTCTCTGCCTGAAACAATTAATAATGTATATGATGGACAAGATGAAATGAGAAAACATGCTAGAAAAACCTCTACAATGATTATGATGGGTTCTGTATTATACTCAATAGCTACAGGCAATATGACTCCATCATACAATGAATTCAATGGACTAGTAAGACCTGTTTATATGTATACTGTAGATATTCAAGAATTTGCTGTAAACAAATTAACAGATAGGGGTACTTTAACAGCAGTTACTGTGGTTACAAATGTACAAGATTTTATGAAAAATGTTGATAGAGCATTAAATGGTTAGATAGCTGTAACATTACAACTTAAGAGTAAAATGGTTTACTTTTGGGTAGTATATAATTTAGAGGTTAATTATCAAAATATATTATTTAAAAAAGATGATTTAAATGGCTAATGTTGAAGTAAATTTATTTAAGCTAGGCAGAATGCTAGCACAAATGTTAGTTGACAAGGAAGGCGTGCTTAGATATGTACACTTTGGTCACTCAATGAAAGATATACCTGAAAATAAAGAAATATTTGAGTTGATAGATTCACTATAATAAATATTAGAATTTCGTAAATAAGTTAAAAAGAATTACTTCCAGAGTTAGTTTTAATCTGGAGGTATTTTTATCCTTGTGACTTAGACTAATTTCATGATACAATGTGTAATGTAGATGAATTTCGGATGGTGACTTTAATTTTAAAACATAGAGTGAGGTTAGAGATGAGAAAAAAAATAGTTTTATTAATGATAATTTTAGTAATGGCAACAATAACCATAAGCTGCAATAAAGCAGATGGGATTCAAGTAGATAGCGGAAAACAGGAGCAAGTATCCCAAGCAGAAACAGGGGATACTCCAGTAGAAGTAGAAGAGATTCCTGAGCCAGAAGTTCTTGATCCAAAGGAGATAATTGATCTTTCACTTGAACCAAATGAAGCTGGTAAAATAATGGTTCTAATGTATCATAATATTGGGGAAGAGGAAAAAGAATGGGTTAGAACTCCTGAGAATTTTAAAAAAGACTTGTTAACTCTATATGAAAAGGGCTATAGACCAATTAGTCTTAGGGATTATGTTTCAGGAAATATAACCACTGAAGAAGGCTATACACCTATAGTTTTAACATTTGATGATGGAAATAGGAATAATTTTGAGTACCTTGAAGATGGGACAATTAATAAGGATTCAGCAGTAGGAATTTTGTTGGATTTTAATAAGGAGTATCCAGACTTTGGTCTAGCAGCTACTTTTTTCATTAATGATACGGTAGCATTTGGACAAGGTGGCCGTGAAGCTGAAAAGTTTAATTTTCTTATAGAAAATGGAATGGATATTGGAAATCACTCAAGGACTCATGCAAACTTTACAAAAATTTCTAAAGAAGACCTTCAAGAAGAAATTGGAGCCCAAGCTCAGTTCCTTGAACAATTTATCCATGATGAATCTTATAAGGTAGACACTATAGCTTTACCATATGGAACTAGACCAAAAGATGATTCCTTAACTAGCTTTTTAAGGCAAGGAACTTATAATGGTATAGAATATAATAATGTTGCCATATTAAATGTTGGATGGAATCCAGCACATTCCCCTTATGATACTAGATTTGATTTTGAAAGTATTCCAAGAATCAGAGCCAGCGAAATGAAGGTTGATAATGTTGGAATGTACAATTATATAGAGTACTTTGATAACAATCCAGGTGAAAGATTCATAAGTGATGGTTTCCCAGAAATCATTACAGTACCTGAAGACAAAGCTGAACTTATATCAACAGATTTAGAAAAGGAAATTTATATTTATGAAAAATAGACGAGGTGAGCAATTGAAAAAAAGTATATTATTATTACTTTCTTTACTTGTAATGGGATTAGTACTTTCAGGCTGTGATTCTATTGGAGAGATAACTGAAAAAGTTGTAAAAGGTGAACCCAGCATTAAAGTAGAAGAAACGCCGGAAGAACCAGAAATTAGTGAAGAAGACAAGCAAAAGGCTCTTGAATTAGAACGAGAAGAACTTGAAAAAACTAGAAAAGAAGAAATGGGAGAGTTTTATGTTCCTCTACCGCCTTTAGGAGAAGATAATGAAATTCGAACAGTAAAGGCAAAAGCACTTTATATTACTGGGAATGTTGCAGGTTTTAAATTTAATGAAGAAGATGTAGATTACTATGCAGATTACATTAAAGCCTTAAGCGGAGAATCAGGACTGCCAGTAGATTCATCTAGACTAGATGAAGTAAATAAATTAGAAAAAGCATTGGGAATTGCAAAAGCTTCTGAAATTAATGCATTTGTAATAGATATTAAAAATGACCATGGACTAGTAACATGGGAAAGCGATCTTGAAATTGTTGAACAAGTAGGTTCTAACAAAGATATGCCTTTAAAAGACTACGGAGTCCTTTTCGAATATTTAGATAAAAATGAAATTTATAAAATAGCAAGGATAGTTGCTTTTAAGGATCCATTGTTTGCAAAAGCAAAGCCTGACCAAGCAATATTATTAAAAGCAGGAGGAGTATACCTAGATAATGCAGGAGAATCATGGGTAAACCCTTTTAGTAAATATGTATGGGATTATATGGTTAGCTTATCACAAGAGGCAGCACTTAGAGGTTTTGATGAAATTCAATACGACTATGTAAGATTTCCTGATAGAGCAAAAACATATAACCCAATAACTGAATTTCCAGGAAGAGATGATAGAAATAAAGATGAAGGTATAGAAGACTTTCTAGCATATGCTAGAGAAAAACTAAAGCCCTATAATGTTCATGTGGCTGCTGATGTTTTTGGAATTGTTACTCATTCCTGGGATGATATTCCTGATGATATAGGTCAAACATGGAGAAAAATTGCCAATCAAGTGGAATATATTTGTCCAATGATTTACCCTAGTCATTATGGTCCTGGGCTTTATGGCTATGATGTACCAGATAGATATCCCTATGAGATTTCAAGGATAGCTGTAATGGAAGCAATTGAGAGAAATGCTGCACAGAAAAATCCAGCTATAATTAGACCTTGGTTTCAAGGGTTTTCTGCACCTTGGGTAAAAGGTAATATTAAATATGATGGAAAAGCAATTTCAGACCAAATGGTTGCAGCTTGGGAACTTGGTGTTGAAGAGTATATAATTTGGAATGCAAGTAATAACTACGACCCAATGAGTTTCTTTTATCACGATAGAGTAAATAAGGATATGCAAAAAGAAGGTCATGATATTATGGATAGAACTGCTGAAACAGCCCTTGTGAAATTTCTTAAAGCACAAGTAAGCACCAGGTACAACCAATTATATTTAATAACACCAATAGGGGATAGAGAAGAGGATTATGATGACTTTGTAAAAGAGATGAAAAAGACTAATCCTGTTTTAAAGTCATACACTGTGACTTCAGTAGAAAAGATTAATGATACTACCTACTCTGCAATAGTAGATGTTTCATATACATCTGATCTGGGAGATTATATTAATGAAAGTGCAAAGTTTGAAATTATAGAAGAAAATAGAGTGTTTAAAGTTAGGACTCCTGAAATGGAATGGAAAGAAAAAGCAAGTCAATAATTAGATAAAAAGTCTGCAAAACAATTTAAATTGTTTTGCAGACTTTTTTGTTTTAAAATATTTGCCTTTTATTGAGGGTTAAAACTTTTTAGAAAAAATTCCTAAAACTAAAATTATTGCAAGCCCAAAAATCATTAGCCCAGTTTGCTTGATTGATGTTATACCAATATATGCAACTATTGCAATAGCAAGAGGAATAACATATTTAACTAAGTTATACCAGACGTTAAACAGGCCAAATGCAACAGTTCCAGAATTTGTAAGTTCATCTTGTAAATCTTCTTTTTTCATAAACCAACCAACAAAGATTGCAAGTAACATACCACCAATAGCTAAGAATATTTTATCTGTTAATATATCAAAGAAATCAAATACTCCAGCTCCAAAAATAGTAAAGCCTGACATCAACCCCATTGATAATGAGGAAAGAATTCCTGTAAAAACCATTATACCACCTGAAACATAAACAGATTTCTTTCTTGTCCATCCTCTTTGATCCATAAGAAAGGCTACAACAACTTCAAGTAATGAAACAGATGAAGTTAATGCTGCTACTGTTAGGGCAACAAAGAAAATCGCAGAAAACAAAGATCCTATTCCACCCATGGCTGCAAATATTTGAGGTACAACTACAAATACTAGTCCGGGGCCTGAATCTGGTTCTAATCCAAATGCAAATAATGCAGGAAATATAGCTATACCAGCTAATATAGCAATGCCAGTATCCATTAATGTTACGATTAATGCATTATTAGGTAGTTTTTCATCCCTATTTAAATAACTACCATATGTCATCATACATCCCATACCTAAACTAAGTGAGAAGAAAGCTTGCCCTAGGGCTGCAAGAAATGTCTCACCATTTACTTTGCTAAAATCCGGTTTAAATAAAAATGATAGACCTGCTGATGCACCTGGAAGTGTAATACTTCTAATGGCAATTAAAATTAATAGGGTAAATAGTGTAGGCATTAATATTTTCCCAGCTTTTTCAATACCGCTTGCAATTCCCTTTGCTACAATTAAGATATTTAAAAATAGAAAAAATATCATCCATGCTACTGGCTGAATTGGATTAGAAATAAACCCAACAAAGGCATCTTTAATGCCAGTTGAATTTGAAAGAAGACCAGTAAATGATTTTATTATATAAGCCGTAGACCATCCTCCTACTACTGGATAAAAGCCCATTATAAAGAAAGCACTTATAACTCCAAGTACTCCTGCAAATGTCCATCTTGTATTTATGGACTTGTATGCGCCAACAGCAGCAAGTTGGGTTCTACGACCAACTGCAAACTCTGCAATCATAATACTAATACCAATTACTAATGCGAATATAAGATAAATAATAATGAATGCACTACCACCATTTTCTCCTGCTAAATATGGGAATCTCCATATATTACCTAAGCCAACTGCTGAACCTGCAGCAGCCATTAAAAAACCAATTCTTGAACCCCAATGCTCTCTCGGTTTTCTTTCCATCTACAATCCCTCCTTTTTTTATAACTATATATTTAAAAATAATTATAGAGTCCATATTATTACATTTCTAAAGCTTTGTCTAGGTAAATTAACAGATTATTATGAAATATCAGTAAAAACTTTATTAAGTTTATGTAATATTGCTTTTATGTCTAAAGAGTTTGTATAATTACACCTATTTAGATGTTTATTAAAAATATATAATTATGGAGAAATCTGGTTAATGTTATAATATAAAATAGAATATTAAAAAGTTTTTATGAAAAAGGTGTGACCTTATTGTTTCTAAATCGTTTATATAGTGAAAGGGGTGTTAGTCAGTGTGATAAATGATCAAATGGAAAAACTTTATATTAAATATTACAAAGAGTTGTATCTATATGCATTTTCATTGTGTAAAAATCATCATTTAGCACAGGACTTAACAAGTGATACCTTTTACAAGGCATATATGTCTCTTGATGATGTTAGTTATTTTAAATATTGGTTGTTTAGAGTATGCAAAAATCTTTATTTAGATTATCTTAAGACTAATAGAGAGTATAGCAGTAATAATATTATTATTGAAAATACTTTGTCTAATAATGAAACTCCTCTAGATAAAATAATCCAATCTGAGGAAAGTAGACATTTATATAATGCAATAATAAATATGAATGAATCCTATAAAGACATACTTTTCTTATATTATTTTGCTGGGTTTTCCTTAAAAGAAATTAGCAAATCTAAAAATACTACAGAGGGTGCTGCTAAGACCATGCTTTATAGAGCTAGAAAAAGACTTAAAAGAGAAATGGAGGGAGAAAATGAATTATAAAGAATTATTAAATAGATATAGAAATGGTCAAGTTAGCGAAGAAGAGAAACGTTTAATTGAAGAAGAACTAGAAAAACAAGAAGCATTTGAAGAATATATATCAGAAACTTTTGATGAAGACTTCAATGATGAAGACCATATTCTTAAAACTCAAATACATGATGAAGAAACCCTTAAATTAAAGAAAAGTGTAAATAGCAAGTTAAGAAAAGTGGTAGTTAAATCCGTATTAATAATAGCTTTACTTTATATTAGTATTTTTTATGGTGTTTCCGGTATTATAAATGGAATATATTATAATCCTACTTCTGTTAATGTATCAGAAAAGGAGGAATATAGACGGTCAAATTTTTACTTTGATATGCAGGCCTATGTAAGCTTAAACAAGCCAGGTTACTCTAGCTCATTTACCATGGAGGATCCAAAGGGATTTGGGAAATATGAAACAATGTATTCCTTGAGAAACCTTTTTAGTAAAGAAGAAGGCATGCATTTTATGAACATTTCAAGAGGCAGATTAACCTATGGAATAGATGGGATTTTTGGCTCTAAAAATTACTGGCTATTTGAAGGATTTCAAACAATACAGCATGCTTTTTCAGAAGAAACTAGCGAAGACACAGACCCAGGATGGGGCAAAGAAATCCAAAGAAACAATGAAGAAACAATAAGATATTTAAAAGAGTTAAATCCATTGTCCTATATTTCAATGAGTATTGTTTTCCAGGAGGATATTACCATGGAAGAATTTTGGAATATGAGCAATGAAGAATATCCATTAATTAATTTCAAATGGCTAGGAATTAGAACTGCTGACCCTGCTACAAAACCAATGCACTTAATTGGATTTAATCCGAGTTTTACTGATGAAGGATCTCACAGTCAAAGACCTAATTTAAAGAAATATCCATTATTTTATTTACATGATGTAAGGACAAATCCAACCTTGTCTGATTTATGGATGAAAGATTATCCTAAAGCTATGAGCGAAGCTTATGAAATTCATTTTAAATCACGTCTTCAATATCTAAGGGATCGTGAAGAATTTGTAAAGATATTTAGTTTTAAAACAGAATTTTATGATGATGCACTATCATATATTGATGAGAATGGAGTTAAAACATATGGTGTTCTAGCATATGCAAAAGCGGAGGATTTTTTAGAGCATATAGAAGATATTCCTTATGATAGTATTTATATTAACCAGGTTTTACCAGCCAAGCCCAATTTATATTACCATTAAAATTAAAAGCCTATCTATACTTGTATTGTCAAGTATAGATAGGCTTTTCTTTTATAAAGCATTTAAGAAAAGGTAAATTTCTTCTTCTGTATTGTAAAAAGATGGACTTATTCTTATCATACCATCACGAAGAGTTACAATTATATCAATAATAATTCCTCCTGATCTATAATATACATTAATTTTACCATAAATTATCACCTATAAGTAAATGAACAAAGAATGCATTAGGGTTTGTTTTATATGGATTTATGGGTATTAAATTAGATTAATTTTTTATTATAACATTAAATAATTAGGGTGTCAATAGAAAACTTGAAATAGGTTGATTTTCATGGTATAATGGTTATGACTGTAATTATATTGTTAACGGAAGAAAAAAATATTTTTATGTATTAAGAATATTTAAGTATAAAAGAGGGAGGAAGCGCAGTTATGGATTTAATTAATAAAAAGGTAATGCATAAGACTTTTGGAAAAGGTAATATTGTTAATTACGATGATTCCTATATGAAGATAAAATTCAAATCTGGTGCCAGAAGATTTGTGTACCCAGATGGATTTAAAAAATATCTTACGCTTATGGACCAAAAAGCTACAAATTTAGTAAATGAAAAGATAAAAAAGAAAGAAGCAAGACAAAGAAAAGAAAAAAAACGAAAAGCCGAAGAATTAGAGAAACAAAAGATTTTACAAGAAGAACAACTACGTATGCTTGAATTTAAAAAGAAAGCTAAAAATAGAAAATTCGATCCTAGAATCCAATCTGTTTTTTGGGTAGGCTCAGATGAAGAAGACCAGATTTTCACCGAGTGGAAGGTATTTACTGGAGAAATTAAAAGTGGGGCAAATAAAGGAAAACCTAGAAAGCTAGCTAGAATGAGTCAGAATAGTGCTTGTCTTATAACTAAAAGAGAAGATGATATGGATGAAAAAGATAGACAGATATTAGGTGTTTTTATGGCTAACAAGTACTTTGATGGAAGAACCTGTGATGATGGCTATATTAGCGCCCATCCTGAATATAGGATTCAGCTCTCAAAAGAAGAAGCAGAGAAAATGCTGTTTTGGTATTATTATGTTGACACAAAAGCCACTGATAAAACAGTATGGAACTCAGGAAGGCAACGTTATTTTGATAATATCTGGATGGCTCAAATTTTAAGAGACATTGTTCTATTAAAAGAAGATCCTGAAGAAAAAGAAGAAGCCCAAAAGTTTTTTGATTATTTCTGTGAAATGCATTTTATAAACAAGGACGAATTGCCAAAAGCTGATGGTCCATTAATGAGAAATTAAAACAAAATATATCTTTAAAGTTAAAATCCTATTAGGATACTAGTGAAAGTATCCTAATAGGATTTTTGTTTTCCATAATTTTATTAAGTATATTTTTTAAAAAAGGGTAAAAATAAAAAGACGGATCCTGTTTTTATTAATTGTAATATGAAAGGAAGATTAGAATGACTATTACATTTAGAGCAGAACTATTAAAGATTGGAAGCCGAAAAGTCATAAAAATACCTTTAAGTTCAAGCCAACAACTACCATCTCGTGGTATGGTTATGGTTGAAGGAACTATAAATGATATAGCATTTATAGCTCCCTTAGAACCAGATGGTAAGGGTAGCCATTGGCTAAATGTAAGTTCAGATTTATTAGAAGTGATGGGAAAAGATATTGGGGACTCCTTATTTTTGGAAATAGAACCTATAGATGAATGGATTGAACCTGAGATTCCCGAAGATGTTAAAGAAGCAATTATGAAGATGGGTTTAATGGACCAATGGAATTCTATAACTACAAAAGCACGGTGGGATTGGATTCGTTGGATTAGATCCACTGAAAATAGGGAAACTCGCAATAAAAGAATCGAAGTTGCCTGT
>LFRM01174154.1_pt1 | contig 10264 bp, 11 predicted proteins | sample 618341 | NCBI WGS metagenome assembly LFRM01 (sample SAMN03654438, study PRJNA283298) | anaerobic digester metagenome | isolation source: pool of bioreactors CSTR01a, CSTR02a, and CSTR03a thermophilic anaerobic... | place: Denmark: Kgs. Lyngby | collected 2014-05-21 | reverse complement strand
TCTTTTTTAGGAGGGTTTCGTAAAATAAAAAAATCCCCATTCCAAAATTGGAAAAGGGAGGTCTGTTTATTTTATGTGCACCACTCTATTTCAAGGGTGCCCTTCAAAAATATTACGCTACGAGGGGGCAGGCGTCAATCATTTTTTAGGTGGGATTCGGATTTTTTGCGATGATATTCAGAGTGAAATGTCCGAATACGTTACTTTCCGACAAACATGCTCACGCGACGCATCGCTTCCGTCACTAAATCGGTTGCTAAGGCAAAGCTCATACGGACATAGCCTTCGCCGCCCGGACCAAATATACTTCCGGGAATCATCCCTACGCGCGCTTCTTTTGCTAGTATCTGACAAAATGTCAAATCGTCCGTCCCGAATTTTTCGGGAATACGCGCAAAGACATAAAAAGCTCCTTTTGGTTCGGGAACACTAAAGCCAGCGTCTTGCAAGGCAGCCAAACAAATATTTCTGCGCACTTCATACGCTTCACGCATGCGCTCAATATCGGCTTCACTATTTCGGAAGGCTTCAGCAGCAGCCGCATAAGATACGGTCACACCGGTTGTCACCACCGTTTGGTGAACCTTGAAAATAGGCGGAATCCATTGTTTCTTCGCTGCGATAAACCCAACCCGCCAGCCTGTCATGGCAAATGACTTCGAAGCGCCATTAATCAAAATGGTTTGCTCCGGCAATAATTTTGCCATCGATACGTGTTCCACACCGTAAGTCAGTTCACTATAGATTTCATCACTGATAACAAACATTTCATACTGTTTAATCGCTTCTGCCAATGCCGTTAGTTCTTCTTTTGTATACGTGACACCGGTCGGATTACTTGGGAAATTTAAAACGATTGCTTTTACATTCTCATTCTCAGCCATCGTTTGGTGCAATAATTCCGGTGTCATCAGAAATCCGGTCTCTGATGTATCGACTTCAATTGTTTCTCCATAAGCCGTTGTGGTTGCTTGTTTATATAACGGGAAATACGGACTCGGGACAATCACCTTCTCGCCCGGATTCAAGATACCGAATAAAGCCGAATAAATCGCTTCGGTGGCTCCCGTTGTCATAATAATTTCTGTCTCGGGGTCAAAATCCAAGCCATGACGTTTTTTCATGAACGCCGCCACTGCTTCACGAGCCTCACCGGTTCCCATTGAGTGGGAATAATGCGATTGATCTTTTTGGATGGCCGCAATGGCCGCTTCCTTCACGTTTTCGGGCATTCCAAAATCCGGCTCGCCCATTGTCATCATGATGCAACCTTCTACTGAACGGAAAATTTCATCCATTTCACGAATTTTTGAAGGTACGATTTTTTCCAATTGCTGATTCGTTGTCAAAGCCATGGCTATTCCCCCTACGTCACTCTATTATTAAAAATCTCTCATTTATAATTGTAGCAGTGTTTCGCAACATTTGAAATAGCCATTTTATCCTTGCCATTCGAGCAATCGTAAATTCAACTGTCCGATAAATGCATCCACATTTGGAACATTCTCCGTAAACACAGCCACAACGTAAAGGGGGGTGTCGCCTTCAAAATAAACCCCTATATCATGTTGGTAGGCACCAAAACTGCCGTACTTCGCCGCCATGTCGTTCGAAACGAACATTTTTAATCGAAAATCTGCTTGCGCATTCCGCATAATCGCAACAACTGTGGCATATTGTTCATTTTCAACTGCCCGCATTAAGGTGTGGGCCATAATATCCGTGGTCGCGAAGTTACCTTCCATTATTTCCGGGTTAGTGATATCCAAACCGCTCATTTGCGTCACATCGTACCAGTAGTCCCCAACATTATCTATATAGTAAAACGCCAGCGTATTTGTGGCGGTATTGTCAGAGTGCGTTAACATCTCATAGACCAGTTCTTCGACGGTATAGGCGGCTTTCTTCTCAGAATTCGTCACTGCGCCCTCGCCTGCTTCATAGTAGGATTCGTTATAGGGCAGCTCACTGTCCCAAGCCAGATCTCCTTGCCAAATCAAATCCGAAAACAACATCGCCGTCGCAACTTTTGTTGTACTGGCTGCATTCATCATCCAATCTTCATTCAACACATACGCGTCGTCTTGCTGAAAATGATAATAGGAAATCGCCACTTGTTCAGGGCTGACGCCATATTCATTCATTACTGCCATCACAACCTCTTCGACAGCACCTGCTTTTTCAACTTCTGAACTTTCCGGGCTCACAATTTCGCCACTATCTGCAACAGAGTCAGACTTTGAGAAATGAGTGCCCAACAAGACGGCACCAGCAGTAACAAGCATTCCCAAGATAACAAAAACCTTCGTTTTCTTCTGCATTATTCTCACCCCTTCTCATGAAAACCTTACCATAATCAGCTCAAAATCGCTTCTGATAACCCTATCAAAAATCTTTTTTATTCAAGCTGTTGACATTAAATGAGAAATTGGTTATAGTAAGCACATCGAAAAACACAGCGAAGAGAAGAGTACTTCAGGACGTCCCTTTAGAAGAGAGCTTGGTCAGGTGAAAGCAAGCAGGGAAAGAATGTAGGAAGATGGTCTCAGAGTGGCTTGGCCGAATGCATATGCTTTAGGTCAGGACGGGAACGCCCGTTATAGTGTCTCAGTATCATCCGTTTCTTTTGACGGAGGCACTGGCTAAGGTTAAAGTAGTGATGCTTTGACGAACAAAGGTGGTAACACGAGAATGAACTTCACTCTCGTCCTTTCTGGCACGTAAAGTGTTAGGAGAGGACGAGTTTTTTTATTTTCAAAAACGCAATGAAAAGGAAAGTACAGTGCGGGAAGTTTCAAAGAGAGCTTGGAATGGTGGGAACAAGCAAACCGAACGACTGGAAAATGGCCTTGGAGCGGTAAAGATGAGCGGTAGCGTGAGTCTTTGCTGGGTACGCCCATTATAGCGTCGAAGTGATTGATTCACTTCTTAAGGGGTCGGCTGTGAGGTCGATCCAAACGAAGGTGGTAACACGAATGCTTTGGCACTCGTCCTTTGAATTCTCTCTTTAGAGCGGATTCGGGATGGGTGTTTTTTTATATTCAAATAGAAATGAGGAAACAAACATGATTGACTTACAAAATGTATCAGTCACATTTGTCGATGAGCGCAAACGTGAAATAAATGCAGTACGCAATGTCTCATTAAAAGTAGAACGCGGAGATGTTTACGGAATCGTTGGTTATAGTGGTGCCGGTAAAAGTACGTTAGTACGGACGATTAATTTACTCCAACCGCCTTCAGAAGGAAAAGTATGGGTAAACAAAAATGAAATAACCGCTCTTAATAAAGAAGAACTGCGTGAAGCCCGCAAAAAAATCGGCATGATCTTTCAACACTTTAACTTAATGGATTCACGGACCATATTTGATAATGTGGCTTTCCCATTAAAACGTTCGGACTTAACCAAGCAAGAGATTGCCGAAAAAGTAACCGAGTTATTGGAACTCGTCGGTCTGGCGGATAAAGCCAAAGCGTACCCTTCTCAACTATCAGGTGGTCAAAAGCAACGGGTGGCAATTGCGCGTGCGTTGGCAAATGATCCGGAAATCCTGTTGTGTGACGAAGCAACCAGTGCTTTAGATCCAAAGACAACATCTTCTATCTTAACGTTGTTGAAGGAATTAAATAAAGAATTAAATCTAACTATCGTGATTATCACGCATGAAATGCAAGTCGTGAAGGAAATTTGTAACAAGGTTGCGGTTATGGAAGATGGGCATGTCATTGAAAATGGTTCACTTCTGGAAATCTTCACCCAACCACAAAACCAACTAACAAAAGACTTTATCGACACAGCAACCCATGTGGATCAAGGGATTGAAACAGTTCTATTGCATCCAACCCTTCTAAACTTGGCAGCAGATGATGTCCTGGTTAAACTGTCCTTTGTTGGCGGGTCAACCGGTGAACCGCTCATTTCCAAGTTGAGTAAAGACTTCCAAGTAGCCGGAAACATTTTATTCGGAAACGTTGAAATCCTCCAAGAAACACCGGTCGGAACTTTACTAATCGTTTTATCCGGTGCACCAGATAAAATCGCTGAAGCGGTTCGCTTCCTACAAGATAGCGACGTTACAGTAACGATTATCGAACCGGACGAGATTGAAGCTCGTAAAGTTCAGAAAGGAGAGGAATAATGATGGATTTCATTAATAATTTACTGCCAAACGTGACACCGATATGGGATGACGTATGGGTCGCTTTCCTGGAAACTTTGTACATGGTGACCATGACCGCTTTAATCGCAGGAGTACTGGGTATCATCCTAGGTGTCATCCTTCTTATTACAGATGAAAATGGACTGACCCCGAACCATCTGCTTTACAATATTTTAGACAAAATCGTTAACGTGTTCCGTTCTCTACCGTTTATTATCTTGTTAGGTGTTATTTATAAATTAACCCGTTTCATCGTAGGAACGTCAATTGGTTCTACGGCAGCAATCGTCCCGTTGGTTATTTCGACTACTCCTTTCTTTGCCCGTCAAATCCAAAATGCTTTGCTGGAAGTTGACCCGGGGGTTGTGGAAGCTGCGCAAGCCATGGGAACAAGCAATCTGGATATTATCTTCCGTGTTTATTTGAAAGAGGGCTTGGCATCTATCATCCGCGTGTCTGCTGTGACCATTATCAACGTCATTGGCTTAACGGCAATGGCGGGCGCGGTCGGCGGTGGTGGTCTGGGTAACCTGGCTATCTCTCGTGGGTATAACCGATTCCAAGACGATGTTATCTTAGTCGCAACAGGTTTAATCTTAATTATTGTTTTTATCAGCCAAGCAATTGGTAATTATTTAGTCAAAAAAGTTAGTCACTAATAAAAAAAGAGAAAAGAGGAAATAATTATGAATAAGAAATTCTTAGGTTTAACAGCAGGTTTGGCATTGTTCTTGGCAGCATGTGGTTCTGAAACAGCGACGGAGGAGTCTGTTAAAGTTTCAGTCGGCGTCGTAAGTGAAGTTGAAGTTGAAGTATGGGAAGACGTAAAAGAGCGCTTAGTGGATCAAGGGATTGAATTGACAATCGAACAGTTCGGCGACTATGTACAACCAAACTTGGCAGCACAGGCCGGAGATGTTGATATCAACGCTTTCCAACACGTTGCGTATTTAGAATCATTTAACGCTGATAACGATGGTGACTTGACACACATCGGTTATACCTATGTTTCGCCACTTGGTCTTTATTCAGAAAAAGTTGAAGACTACGCTGATTTAGCAGACGGCGCGGAAATTATTATTCCTAACGATGTGACAAACGGCGGACGTGCGTTGCTATTACTGCAAGCAATCGACTTGATTACTTTGGACGATGCGGCAGGTACAGAACCAACTCTTAACGATATTACTGATAATCCTAAAAACCTAGTCATCACGGAATTGGATGCAAGTCAAACAGCTCGTGCCCTTCCAGATGTGGATGCAGCAGTTATTAATACAAACTTTGCAACAGACTCTGGTTTGGTACCGAGTGAAGATGCTTTATTCTTGGATACAGACAATATTTCCGAAGTAAGCGAAATTTATAAAAACGTTGTTGCAACACGTGCTGATGATGCTGATAACGAAACATACTTGAAAGTTGTTGCAGAATATCAAACAGAAGCAACAGCTAAGAAACTTGAAGAAGTAACACAAGGCAACGACGTTCCAGCTTGGGATTAATTTAATAAAAAAACTTGGGGGTTAGTGATCATGAATAAAAAGAAATTTTTTGGTAGTTTAGTAGCAGCAAGTGCGCTTTTCTTGGCAGCTTGCGGAGGCGGCAGTAACGAAGCAACGGAAGTAACAGTAGGTGTTGTTGGTGAAATCAACGAGCCTTGGGAACATGTTATCAAAGAGTTGAAAGAAAAAGAAAATATTGCAGTTACTTTACAAAAATTCACTGATTACGCAACACCTAATACTGCATTGGCAGATGGTTCGATCGATTTGAACTCTTTCCAAACAGAAATTTTCTTGGATGAGTACAACAAAAATGCCGGAGAAGATTTAACGGTGATCGGTTATACAGTCATGGCTCCTCTTGGTATTTATTCTTTAGACGTTAAAGACGTTGCGGATTTGCCGGATGGTGCGGAAATTGGTATTCCAAATGATGGGTCAAACAACGGACGTGCGTTGAACTTATTACAAACAGCAGGTTTGATTGAAGTAGACCCCGCTGCTGGATTACTTCCTACTTTGAATGATATTACGGCTAACCCACATAACTTCGTATTCCACGAATTGGATTCTTCCTTAACTGCACGTTCATTGGAAGATTTGGATGCTTCTGTAATTAACAGCGGAATGGCTGTGGATGCAGGCTTCATTCCAACTGAAGATGCGATTTTCTTGGAGCCTGTTTCTGAAGAATCCGCACCGTACTACAATACAATTGTGGCACATCCGGATAATGTCGATAACGAAGTCTTCAAGACAATCGTTGAGTACTACCAGACAGAAGGAACAGCAGAAGTAATCAAAGAATCATCTAAAGGCTCCAGTATTCCAATTTGGGATCAGGTTGATTAGTAAAACAGTACGTTTTCGTTTTAAGCGAGTAGTGATTTACGATTCATTACTCACTTTCAATAATAGAAAGAGGGGCAAAGGCGACTTTGCCCTTTTCTTATAAAAAGGAGACTAGTTATGGTTGAACAAGCAGTGATTCAGCAAGATATTTTAGATATTGAAGATTATATCGTAGCGTTACGCCGTCATTTTCATAAACACCCGGAAGTCAGCTTGAAGGAATTTAATACCATTCAACGGATTCGTGAAGAACTAGAAGAGATCGGTCTACCTTATGTAAATGTTGGTGAGACAGGCGTACTGGCAACTCTAACAGGTGGAAAAGGAGCGGGTAAAACACTATTGTTACGTGCAGATATTGATGCTTTACCGATGGACGACCGGACCGGCGCAGAATACGCTTCGGTAAATCCAGGTGTAAACCATGCCTGTGGACACGATGGACATGCCTCGGCACTTTTAGGCGCGGTTCGTGTATTAAAAGCACATCAAGATGCCTTTGCCGGAACGATTCTTATCGCCTTCCAACCTGCCGAAGAAATCGGTGCGGGTGCGCGCCAATTTGTGCGTGGCGGTTTTGTGGATGATGTGGACCACGTTTTTGGTATTCACTTGAGTTCACGTAATCCAGTCGGTACCATCGTAGCAACGCCGGGACCTAGTAACGCCTCTTGTGATATTTTCAAAATTGTCGTTCATGGAAAAAGCGGCCACGTTTCAAATCCCGATTTAGGACGCGATGCGCTGGTCAGTGCGGCTGCGATTGTAACGGAGCTACAAACCATCGTCTCACGTGAAACCAAACCGAGTGATGAAGTGGTCGTTGGTATCGGCGTTTTACGAGCAGGAACGAATTATAATATCATTGCCAACGAAGCAGTCATTGAAGGAACGGTTCGTACGTTCGATCCCGATGTTCGCGCACAAGTTCTGGAAGCCGTTGAACGCATCGCGCGTTTGACAGCTGAGGCGCACCGCACTTCAATCGAATTTTCCAATTATGATGCAGCTGCGCCATTAATCAATGACGCACGTGCGGCAGAACATGCTTTCCAAGCCGCTAAAAAAATAGTTGGCGCAGAGAATATTATTACCGACGCACCAAAAAGTATGGGCGCCGATGACTTCGCTGATTTCTTGGCAGTCGTTCCTGGCATTTACTGCTTTGTCGGAACACAAAGCGGTGAAAGTACAGCCTTCAACCATCATCATGAACAATTCGATATAGATGAAAAAGGTTTGTTGATTGCAGCTGAATTACATGTCACCTATGCATTGGATTATTTAGCTAATCCTTTTTAGATAGAAATAAGATAGTGTTTCCGCGGGCTGTTTGAGCTTTGTGGGAGCACTTTTTTTAAAGGTACTTTCCGGTTTATTTTCGATGGTTCAAAGTACCATAGGGAGAAAGACATATGAGAAGGCTTTCTTTTCGGTAGTTAAAAGAGTATGATTTTAGATAATAAAATGTACGCAAGGAGTTATCCGGATGAAAAAGAAATGGTTTATATACACGATGCTAAGTTTGATGCTTTCCAACCTCTCCTTAACACTTAAACAACCATTGTTTGCTGTCGCTGCTATTTTGATGGCGGTAGCTGGGATTTTAGCTGCGCGAAAGGGGAAAAAGCATGATTCAAGATAATGAAATAACAATCCGTTCGATTAAGGAAGAGGACCTTCCGATTCTTTGGGAGCTGGCATTTAAGGATGAATCGCCCGAATGGAAGAAATGGGATGCGCCTTACTATTCGCATCAAGCTTTGTCTTATGAAAAATTCTTGGAAAATGCATATCGTTGGCAGGAACAAGATGATTTTTGGCTCATTGAAGTGAACGGCGTTGTCTGTGGGACTGTTTCCTATTACATCGAAGATAAAACGTCTTTTTGGATTGAAACAGGAATTATTTTGTATGAAGCACCTAATTGGGGAAATGGCATCGGCACGCGCGTTTTCCGCATGTGGTTCAATCACCTTTTTCAAACGTTGCCGATTGTAAGGATTGGCTTTACGACTTGGTCCGGCAACAAACGCATGATGCGTGTGGGTGAAAAATTGGGAATGACGTTAGAAGCGCGCATCCGAAAAGTGCGTTATTATGACGGGAACTACTATGATTCCATTCGTATGGGCATTTTGCGTGAGGAATGGGAACAGAGGGAGGATACTGAATGAAAGCACAGTATGAAAAATTACCCATTCATTTGGAAAAATTCTATATTGCTTTTGTTGTTATGATTCTAGCGGCTTTGCTAGTATTGGTTTATTTACAAATCATGACGATTCCATATGCACTCGTCTGGGGACTTATTTACGTCCTTGGCCACGCTTTTTTTATAAATAAAGCTATCTACGGAAAACGGGAATGGATTTACTATGAAATCGTGACGAATCTACGGGCGGTTGTTTTGATTACACTCTATTTCAAGATTCTGTATTAATGAAGGAGGAGCAGATATGTACTCAAAAATCGATATATTAACTGAAAAAGAGCAAAAGGCGTATGTCTTTCTCTTCAATATCCCCTTCTTCTCGCTCTTATTCGGGATGTTATGGTTCGATTTCTACTCGACCTACTCTTTAATCCTGATGGGAATCATCTATTTGACCGGCGAAGTCTATTTTATCAATAAGCTCGATGAAGGGAAACTCTCTGTATTTTTCGAGGTCGCTTCTACTGCGATAATACCGGTGATTTTCAAATTAATAACGGGATGAGAAAAAGGTTTACTCCATTTTGCGAGTAATCCTTTTTTTACTATTTTCGCGCACTCAGATGGGAATTTCCTTTTGAGTGCGCGTTTTCGTCTCTAATCTGCGCACTCAAACGTCTTTTTTCATTTGAGTGCGCACTTCTCTTCTATTTTTCCCCTTTTATCTCCAGCGCCAACTGATTCAAGAATTCTTCCATAAAAATGGTGCGCTCTCGCGCCATTTTCTTGCCGGCTTCAGTGTTCATCATACTTTCTAATCGCAAAAGTTTTTCATAGAAATGATTAACGACATTCGCAGAGCTGCGGTAGGTCGCTTCGTCCATCTCTTCAGGATTAAAGGGACGAGAATCGTCATACATGGCATGTCCTTTTGAGCCGCCGTAGTAAAATGTCCGGGCGATTCCGATAGCGCCGATTGCATCCAGACGGTCCGCATCCTGGACAATTTTCCCGATGGCTGTCAGCTCGTTCTTTTCTTTTAAATTCTTCGAATAGGACATATTTTCAATCGTATCTAAAATCACTGTCCGGGCTTCTCCCGACCGCACCGTTTCAGAAAGAATACGCACTACTTCTTGTTTTGCAGCCGCGACGTCATCGGTTAATTTATCGTCGCTAATATCATGAAGCAATACCGCTGCGCGAATCGTCGCCACGTCCAATGCAGCCATTTTTTCCTGCTTCGCCAACGAAACGGCCAAATTCTCAACGCGCGCGATATGACTCATATCGTGTCCGGTTGTGTCTCCGCCTAGTTTTTCCTCAGTAAAGGCACGTAATGGCGAGAGTTCCACCGCTGAATAGACAACTTCAAATTCTTCACACACCACTAAGGTCGTTTCTGAAAACGGCAACTCTGCGCGCGCAAACTCGCCCCCAAAAAACGTTTCATGAACGGCGCGCCAATATGCAAGCGAGCGATCCCCTTCGCCTTCTTTGTAGGCAAATTCTGCCGATACTTCGTTAAACGGAACAACTGTCACATTGGTTGTGACGATGACACAAACTGCCTGTCCTTTTCCATCTAAAAT
>LFRM01324920.1_pt1 | contig 10265 bp, 8 predicted proteins | sample 618341 | NCBI WGS metagenome assembly LFRM01 (sample SAMN03654438, study PRJNA283298) | anaerobic digester metagenome | isolation source: pool of bioreactors CSTR01a, CSTR02a, and CSTR03a thermophilic anaerobic... | place: Denmark: Kgs. Lyngby | collected 2014-05-21 | reverse complement strand
AATAATCAAAATCGGTGAAATGATAATTAAAACTATCAAGCTGCCAAAAAAATCTATTAATCTTTTTATAAATAAGTTAATTTTTCTCATATACCTCGGAGTCCTTTAACGTTAAATAATCCTCTATCTCAAAAACATTATTCTATAAAATCTCCTACATAAACAATCCTGCTACAAGATAGCCCTATTAATTGCTAATCCCTGTCCCTTTTCATTTGCCCCACAACCCTTTAATAACTTTACACACTCTTGTCAAATCTTCGTCCGTCATCTTTGTATCACTTGGTAAACAAACACCATTTTCAAATAACTTCTCAGAAACTCCTTCACCAATGTAATCATACTCTTCAAACACTGGTTGCATATGCATCGGCTTCCAAATTGGCCTTGATTCTATGTTCTCTTTTTCCAAAGCTTCTATAATATCAATAGGTCTAATCCGGTCACTTAAGGTAATGCAAGACAACCAATAATTTGGTTCATTCCACTTATTGGTAGGCATAAACTGCAATCCTTCAAGTTCTGCTAATTCCCTCTGATAAAACTCAAATATATACTTCTTCTTAGCCACCCTTTGGTCTAATACTTTAAGCTGTCCCCTGCCAATACCGGCAACAACATTACTCATTCTATAGTTGTAACCTATCTCTTCATGTTGGTAATGCCTTGCTCTTTCTCTAGCCTGAGTAGCCCAGAATCTTACTTTAGCAATTCTTTCTTCATTATCTGATACAAGCATTCCACCACCAGAAGTAGTGATAATTTTATTTCCATTAAAGGAGAAGATGCCGAAATCACCAATAGTTCCAGTATATTTGCCTTTATATGTAGTACCAAGTGACTCCGCTGCATCTTCAATTAAGGTCACATTATACTTCCTACATAACTCCACAATAGGATCCATATCTGCTGAAAGACCGTATAAATGCACAACTATTACTGCCTTCACATTGGGGTATTTTTCAAAAGCTGCTTCCAGCGCCTTTGGATCCATATTCCAAGTTTCAAAATTACTATCGATAAAAACAGGAGATGCATTTTGGTATATTATTGGATTGGCTGTAGCTGCGAATGTTAAATCCTGACAAAAGACAATATCCCCTTGCCCTACTCCTGCAGCCTTTAAAGCCATATGGATAGCAGCTGTTCCTGATGACAGTGCTGCCGCGTGTTTTGCTCCTACCTTTGCAGCTAATTCCTGCTCAAATTTATCTACATTTGGGCCTAATGGTGCTATCCAGTTCGTTTCAAATGCTTTATTAATGTATTGGAGCTCGTAGCCTTCATCGGACATATGGGGGGAAGAGAGGTATATTCTTTTTGACATTACAATGCCTCCTTGATTAGCTCGTCAGTGTGTGACCACTTGAAACGTGAATAGCCACAGATGCAAACCAATATCAGAGACTGAATATGCCCCCTCATATCATATTTACAACTTGTGGCCGGTATGCTTACATGAGTAATTCATATTTTACATGAGCAGCATACGTAATTCAGAAATACAAATAGGACGGCCGTCATTGATTAGTAATAATGCTGCCATAGCTTTGTTGGGCACTCTCCTGGGCTTGCATTCTGGTGACGTTAACAGCAGGCAGATTATCCTGCAGCAACCCAACCATTTCTCCATCTATGTGGTTCTTAGCAGACAAGCCGTTAAGGATCCGCAGAATATCATCTTCTGCCATACCGGCACGATAAGGGCGGTCTTCAGCGATGGCTGTAAAAACGTCGGCCACGGCCATGATACGGGAGCCAAGGGTTAACTTATCAGCTGATAATTTAAAGGGATAGCCGCTACCGTCAAGGTGTTCGTGATGCAAGGATGCCCATTTATTGATGGTCTCCAAACCAGGTATATTCTGCAGGAGACGGTAGGAAAAATAGGTGTGGCTTTTAATCAGGTTATATTCCTCCGGCGTCAGCTTACCTGGCTTCTCTAAAATCTCTCTTGGAATAGCCAGTTTGCCCAGGTCGTGCAGATGACCAGCTACACGCATTAGCTGTACCTCATGCTGCTTGAAGCCGGCCAGTTCTGCCAGTTTAGCCGCAGTGGCGGCGACACCGGCAGAATGGGTAGCAGTGAAGGAGCTACGGAAGTCAATTACTTTAGCAAAAAGATCAGTTAGCTTGGCTAGCTGTTCAAGATTAAGAGTAATATAATCAGACTGCAGAGTCTGAGCCAAATCTGTATNNATATTGCCGTCCTTTTTCACTAAGACGGCGACACGGTCAGCCAGATGGATAATGTGACTGGTAAGGGGAGCAAACTCTCCCGCTCCGTGATCCCAGTGGGCATGATGATGGCGGATAATACGGGCAATTGGCTGCAAAGGCGGGAACTGCTGCAGAAGATCAGAAGCGATGCGTTCATGTTTGCTGCCTTCTTCAAACTCAAACTGCAGAGCAGTTATGCGCTCCTGTAAGGAAAGGGCACCGATATCATGCAGAGCGCCGGCTAAATAGAGATCGGCCTGCTCCTGGGGAGTAAGGTGCAGCTCCTGAGCAAGACTATAGGCGATAAAGGCCACCTGCTGATGGTGGTGAGCAAGGCTGGGGCTGACTAAATCAACTGCCTCAGCCAGGCAGGTCACAAGATCAAGTAAAGAGATAGAAAGATTTGTCATCATCTTTATAAGTCCTCATCAAAGTATAATAGTATTTTAATTATTATATTAAGTGTGTTGAAGCAATTGTATATGCAACTAATGAACTACACTATACCTCTGTACTGCCAGCTTATTGAAGTAATACTCGCGCAGGTCTGTACCCAAGATATTTTCCAGATGTTCAAGCTCCTCTAAGAATGAACTGGAGCTTTGATCAATGGGCCGGGCAATAAAAATACGTTCGTGGGCGGTGGTATGGGTATCTTCTTCAGCAGCGTGCAGTTCTTCGTAAAGCTTTTCGCCGGGACGGATACCGGTGTAGACGATCTGGATCTCTTTTTCCGGCTCAAAGCCGGAAAGGCGGATCAGATCGCGGGCAAGGTCACAGATCTTTACCGGTTCACCCATATCCAGTATAAAGATGTTGCCGTTGCTGCCCATGGCAGCAGCTTGAATGACCAACTGCACCGCCTCAGGAATGGTCATAAAGTAACGGGTCATCTCCGGGTGGGTCACGGTCACGGGACCGCCGGCAGCAATTTGTTTCTTAAAAAGAGGAATAACACTGCCGCGGGAACCTAAGACGTTACCAAAGCGCACGGCACAGAAGTTGGTTGCTGATTTTTCCGCCAGCATCTGGATAATAATTTCCGCGGCACGCTTAGTAGCCCCCATGACGCTGGTAGGATGGACTGCTTTATCAGTAGAGATAAGCAGAAAACTTTTGGCCAGGTGACGGTGGGCTGCTTCCGCCACATTTTTTGTGCCGCCGATATTGTTCTCCACAGCCTCTTGGCGGTTGACTTCCATTAAAGGTACATGCTTGTGGGCAGCGGCATGAAAAATGATGGTGGGCTTGTACTGGGTAAATACATCTTCAATCCTTTGATAGTTGCGCACATCGGCCACAATGGGCACGATGGCGCAGGCTAAGTCGAGCTGGCGTAGTTCCATTTCTATATCATAGACATTGTTTTCCGTATGATCTAATAATAAGAGCTGTTGGGGGTTAAACTGCACGATTTGGCGGCACAGTTCAGAACCGATAGAGCCGCCGGCACCGGTGACTAAAACGGTTTCGTTATGTAGATATTGGGCAATTTCCGCCAGATTTGTTTTAATTTCTTCCCGACCTAAAAGATCTTCAATCTGCACAGGGCGGATTCTGCTGTAGGAGACAGTGCCGTCAATTAACTCACTCACACCGGGGATAATTTTGACCTGCACGGGCAGCTGACTGCAGATACGGGTCAGCTTTTTTATTTCACTGCGGGGTGCAGAAGGAATGGCAATGATAATTTCAGTTATCTTATGCTTCTGCACCAACTGTGGGATATCCTCGCGGGTGCCTAAGACTTTGACCCCGGAAATGCCGCAGCGCTGTTTACCCTCGTCATCATCAATAAAACCAATTAAAAGCTTTTTAAGGCTGGCAAACTGCTGCTGTAACTCTTTGGCCACCATGATGCCGGCAGCACCGGCACCAATAATCAGCACCCGGCTTTCCGCACTGTGGAAATAGTGAAAGCGGGCGGGAAAGATGCGCATTAAAATGCGGCTGCCGCCAATAAAACCTGTATCCAATACCCATTTAATGATAAAAAGGCTGGTGGGCAGCGTGGTACCGGTAAAAAAATTTATATATAAATAAATCAGTACGCTGCTGATGGTCACCGCTGTTACCACGAGCAGTAGTTCATAAATACTGGCATACCGCCAAAGCGGTCGATAGATACCGACAAAATAGAACACGGTTAGACATATTCCGACAATTGAGAATATTTGTTCTTTTAATTCTAAAAGATAAGGAGTAGCTATGCGAAAATTAAACTGTAAAAGTAAGGCAAAGTAAGCTGAAACAGCCACTAAACAGAGATCTAGTGCGATCAACAGCACTTGCCTCCTGTTGATACGTAGATCCATAGATTATCCCCCTAAGCGCTGTATGTACTTTTGAATCTACTAAACAGCTGATGCTGTCATGCTAGCGCGAGCCGTAATAATAGTGATAGTAATAACCTTCCTGCATTGGTGCTTTATTCAGAATAACCCCCAGAATATTGGCCTTAGCTTTTTGCAGCTGCTCTTTGGCGGCTAAGGTCTGCTCATGTGTTGCGTCACCGGTACCAACCACCAGGATTACACCATCCAGGTAATTAGCTAAGATCGACGCATCGGCTACCGCCAGCACCGGCGGCGAGTCTACCAGAACCACATCAAAGCTTTCACTCACAGCAGCAACAAAGCTGCGCATTTTATTTGAACCAATTAACTCAGCCGGGTTGGGCGGTATGGGACCGCTGGTCAGTAAATAAAGGTTTTCCTGACCGGGTGAAAGCATAACCTCCTCCCAGCCTAAATTGTCATCAAGCAGCAGATTGGTTAAGCCAACGTGGGAGGACTTATTAAAATACTTACCGAGGGTAGGATTGCGCAGATCGGCATCAATTAAAAGGACCCGTTTGCCGGCGGCGGCCATGGTTACACCTAAATTGGCGGCAATGGTGGACTTACCTTCAGAAGGTATCGTACTGGTCACCAATATATTTTTGATCTGTTTATCAATACTGGAAAATTCAATATTGGTACGAATAGTGCGAAAGGCTTCAGAGATCGGTGATTTAGGGTCACTGGAAGTAATTAGTTTAGCTTCGTAGTTGCGGCTGCGATTTTTGCGCTTCTTTCTCATCTTTCTCCCTCATAGTAGGGAACTACGCCTAACAGGGGCAGCTCCAGTATTTGCTCCACATCTTTTGGTGTTTTAATGGTATTGTCAAGATACTCTAAGAAAAAGGTCAAAAACACACCCGCCATTAACCCTAACAGGGAAGCAATAGCCGTATTGAGCAGAGGCCGCGGTGCTATGGGCACCATGGAAGTGGTGGCCGGGTCAATGACACTCACATTGCTGACCTGCATAATGGTGCCAATCTTAGCAATAAAAGCACTGGCAACGCCGTTGGCAATCAGGGCAGCGCGTCCCGGATAAGTATCTTTAACCGTCACCGAAATAATCTCTGTATCGGCCACTTGGCTAACAGTAATTTTTTTCTTCAGCTCGGCCGGTGTCAGCTGCAGATTTAGTTCTTTAATCACCTCATTGGCAACTAAATCACTTTTGGCAATTTGCTCATAGGTAGAGACCAGTTGGCGGTTCAGCTGTATATCCTGGATCACAACCTGAGAACCTTCAGCAGGTTTTCCTACCAGTAAAGTGGTGGAAGACTGATAGACAGGCTCCAGCACAAACAAAGTTATAACTACACCGGCAACAAAAGAGAGTAATAAACAAGCAAGAATGAGTTTCCAGCGTTTAGCGATAATGGCGAGAAGTTCACGCAATTCCAGTTCCTGTTCCAAGTCGATTCTCCTCTTTACAGACGCCAAGCGTCTCCTTGTTTGGTTACAATCTGAAAAGTTTTTTCAAGGCTGCCAATGGGGTTCTGTTTTGAGACATCCTTTTAACAGGCTCATTATTTAAGAGAGCTTTCGGGTTTTCCTGCAGCAGCAGCTGCAGCGGATACTGCTTTGCCAGTGACTGCAGGTTTGCTTTTTGCAGCTGTTTGACATGGTGGCTGTCGCTGGCTAAAAAATGTGCCATACCGTCATTAAGCAGCTGCTTGGCAGTACGCTGGACTCGTTTGCCGTACAGGCCGCTGAGACTGGTGAAATTAACCTGCACCAGGCAGCCAAGCTGCACTAAAGTTTGCAAGCTGGCCGGATCACTCTGCAGTGCCTGACAGCGTTCCGGGTGGGCGATTATCGGCTGACAGCCCTGCAGCTGCAGTTGAAAAAGCACCTGTTCGGTATAAGACGGCAGAGCTTGATATAATGGCAGCTCCAGCAGCAGGCTTTTGGTACCGGCAATGAACGGCAGCTCCTGAGGAGCTAAATCTAAGAGCACAGGCGTCAATAAAATTTCGCCCCCCAAAACGACATGTAAAGGAACTCCAGCTTCCTGCAGAGCTTCACAAAGCAGCTGATACTGCTGCTTAATCTGTGCCTGATAACGCTGAGAAAAATCCTCCAGATAGTGGGGGGTCGCTACAACGGTGCTGAAGCCCTGCTGCACTAAAGCTTGTGCCAAGGCCAAGGCATCTGCCATTGTAGCTGGGCCGTCATCAACATCCGGCAGGAGGTGACAGTGTAGGTCAAAATAATTTGTCATAAAACCCTCCCTTGTTATCATAAATTCGACAATAAATTGACAAGTCCTGCCGCCTGCGGCATTGATTTAATCTGTTAAAGAGATTTTTTAAGAGGGCAAATAAAATAATTCCTCCAGCAGTGCTGCCATCTCCTGCGCATCAGCACGCCAGTAACTAACCCCATTGCGGTGATAAAACCAGCCGGGCACTACTTCTGTGTGCACTGCTGCGATCTGTAAACCATTAAGGGTTACTACCAATTCTGCCCCTTCCTCTGGTGTCAGGTTAGTTTTAACATGCTTCCAGCCGGCATAGAAAACCGGTAAAAGCTCTTTGACAGACCGCTCCTTGACCTGTCGTGCCAGCGCCAGAAGAAAACGCTGCTGCCTTTTTACCCGGGCGATATCCCCCATAGGCTCGTAGCGAAAAGAAACCAGGGCAAAGGCTTGGTCACCGTCAAGATGCTGCAGACCCGGCTCCAGCGTCAGACCGCGCGCTTTAATGGTACGGTCCACCTCAAATTCCAGGCCTCCTAAAGCATCCACTACATCCCGAAAGAGGGTGTAGTTTACTTCCAGGTAGTAGTCGACGGGAATCCCGGTAAACTGCTCCACCGTGCCCAACAGCAGTTCAGAACCACCAAAAGCATAAGCATGATTAATTTTGTCTGTGCCGGCATAACCGGGGATTTCCACCAAGGTATCCCGGGGAATGGAAAGCATGGCCACGGTCCGTTCTTCCAGATCCAGCTGTAAAAGGACAATGGTATCTGCCCGTCCTTTACCAGGCCGATAGCTGCCCTTAACCCACTCACCGGCATCTACGCCGTAAAGCAGAAAATTATAATAGCGGTTCTGCAGCAGTTTTGTTTCTTCCGGGGCCGGGGAAACGGGCGCAGTAGCCGGCGGCGGAGTTTTGAGCGCCCGATACATTTGGTACAGGGGGCGGACATAGTAAACGACGCCCCAAAGCAGGGCGACAAACGTCAGCAGCAGGATTAAATAAAACCAATTTTTCTTTTTCATCCAACACTCACCTTACTTATGTATCTGCCGCTTGTTCAGAGTCAGGCTCTCCTTCATCAGGCGGTTCCTCCGGAGGCTCCTCCGTTTCCGGAGGCGGCTCATCAGGCGGCACTTCCGGTTCTTCTTCCTTTGGTGTTTTATAGGTAAAGGTTACTACCGCACTGGGCTGTTCTCCCTTTTTAATTGCTATGGTTTTTAAAGTCATTCCCCCGGCCGGCACTACCGGTGGCTTGCTGCTGTTATAGCGCGTACTGTTGGCAGATGGTTTACTGCCATCCAAGGTATAGTAGATAGCTGCATCAGCTGTAGAACAGCTTAAAATAATCTTGGTACCTACGGCTACCTCCCCGCTGCCAGGGTTAGCAGTGGGCTTGGCTGTCTGCAGCTGTTCCACAGTAACGGAAAACACTGTGGAAGCTTTAGCATATTCGGGATGATCAGCCCACAGCAGAATACGGGCAGTCCCGGGGGCTACTGCCACCAGGCGGATCGCATTCTCGGAGACGGCGGCAGTAACCACTCTACTGTTAGTAGAGCTGACATCAAGGATCACACCCTCATCCGGAATGGTGCGTACCGGCACAGTAACGGTTTCACCGGGAGTAAGTTTGGGGTTTTGAATATAGGAAATGATGACCGGTGTTCCCTCTTCAGTTTCCGGCTGATTTTCTTCATCTGTACCGGGCTGCAGCGGTGACGGTGCCGTTAACTTCTCCGGCTCCAGCGCTAAATGAACATCGGGAACATGGATTATAGCTTCCTGAATCTTCCCCTCACCTGTAACTTCAGCCTCGGCAAACAGCTCCAACAGTTCCACCACGGCAGCTTCGGCTACTGTAATCCGGCTACCGGTCAAACCCCGCTCCACCATGAGCTTATTGATGGTGCCGCTGGTTAAGGTCAGTTCCGTATCGTTGCCGCCAACGGTCACGGCAGTCGTCAGCTCCCGCAGCTCCAGGGCAGCATTATCCTCAAGCCTGAATTCAGCTATCCCGGCACCGTTTAAGTTTTCTGCCGTTACAACCGCCCGACCGCTAATCTTTGCCAGCGGCAAGGCGGTGGAACCCTGCGTAACAATCATTGCTTTGCCTTCTGAACGGCTGACGGCCAGCTTAGTAGCTGTCACATCCTGCAGCCGTACAGTGGTCTCCTGCAGAGCAATGATTACTAAATCACCCTCCACCTGGAGGTTCGAGAGCGTAATCTCGCCACCCTCCCTTTCCGGTGCCAGGTAGAGGTTGCCCGTTACTTTTAAATTCTGCAAATGGATACCGCCTGCCGCTACTTCGACATCGCCAAAATATTCTTCCTCACCACCAGCGGGACCGTAAGTCCCCGGCGTAGAGAAAACAAAAAAAGACGGTTCTGCTTCCGTTTTTAATAAACGTTCACGTATCAGCCAAACTGCAGCCAATATCAGCAGCAACAGCAGGATAATCAGTGGTTTCTTTTTCATGAATTTACACCTTTAGGCATTTTTTAGTATTATTCTAGCTCTACTGATATTTATCCTGCAAGAAAAAAGAAAATGACTGCAAAGAGCCATTTTCACCTCAATGTTAATTTATACCATTCAGCCGCGGTAGTTTTGCTCAAAGCGCCAGGCATCCCGGCACATCTCCACCAGGCCGCGTTTAGCCGTCCAGCCTAACTCTTTTTTAGCTTTGGTGGCATCAGCATAGCATACAGCAATATCGCCAGGGCGCCTGTCTACTATTTCATAAGGCACCTTAAGCTGATTGGCCTCTTCAAAAGCCTGAACTAGCTGCAGGACACTAGTGCCCTGCCCTGTACCCAAATTATAGATGTGAACTCCGGGTGTTAATTTTGCTAATGCTGCTACATGACCTTCGGCCAGATCCATGACATGAATATAATCCCGGACCCCCGTACCATCTGCAGTCGGATAGTCATTGCCGAAAACACGTAATTTAGGCAGCTTACCCTTAGCCACCTGCGTTATATAAGGCATCAGGTTATTGGGAATCCCGGTGGGAGCTTCACCTATTAAGCCGCTTTCATGGGCCCCAACAGGGTTAAAGTAGCGCAGCAGCGCTACCGACCAGTCAGGGTTAGCCTGTACAACATCTGTTAATATGCGTTCACTGATAGCCTTAGTTTCACCGTAAGGGTTAGTGGTGGGCAGAAGAGGCATCGTTTCTACAAAAGGCACTTCATTTTCACCGTACACTGTGGCTGATGAACTGAAAACAAAACGCTTTACGTTGTACTTTTGGCACAATTTTACCAGCACCATCGTACTGACGGTATTATTGTAATAATACTGCAGCGGTTTCTCTACCGATTCCCCTACGGCCTTGAGTCCGGCAAAATGAATTACGCCACTAAAGTTATGATTCGAAAAGACAGACTCTACTTCTGCCTCCTCGGTAACATCAATTTTATAAAAAGCAACCTTTTTACCACTGATTTGTTCTATTTTTCCTACGGTTTCGGCTTTACTGTTGCAGAGATTATCA
>LFRM01125486.1_pt1 | contig 10266 bp, 8 predicted proteins | sample 618341 | NCBI WGS metagenome assembly LFRM01 (sample SAMN03654438, study PRJNA283298) | anaerobic digester metagenome | isolation source: pool of bioreactors CSTR01a, CSTR02a, and CSTR03a thermophilic anaerobic... | place: Denmark: Kgs. Lyngby | collected 2014-05-21 | reverse complement strand
TTTGATTTTGTCATGCTTTCCATCATATGAACCCCTCCTGTTATCTCACTATTGTCAAGATTCCGGCATCCATCTCGCAAACAGTATCACAAAGCTCGTCGATATCCGCTTGATTATGACTTGCCAGTATAATGGTTTTACCCTGTTCCCGCAAACCCTTAATTAGGGAGCGCATCTCTGCCACACCAACTTTATCTAAACCGCTTAAGGGTTCATCTAGTATCAATAAGGATGGATTTTCCATAATAGCCTGGGCGATTCCTAATCTTTGACGCATTCCTAACGAATACTTACCTACTGGTTTTTTCATATCAGGATCAAGACCCACCTTACGTATGGTATCCCGAATAGCTTCCTTATCTATCTTTTGTTTCAGTGAAGCGAGTATCTGGAGGTTCTTCATACCTGAAACATTTGGTAGAAAACCTGGGGTTTCTATGATAATACCCATATCCTCTGGGAAGTCCATGTCCTTACCTACCTGTTTGTAGTTGACCATAACTCTCCCCTTTGTAGGAAGTAGAAAACCGCATATACACTTCATCATTACAGTTTTACCGCTACCGTTATTTCCCACGATACCGTGAATTTTACCTTCCTCAAAATCATGGGTCACATTTTTCAAAACTGTTTCCTCACCAAATCTCTTAGTGACGCCTTGGACACTAACAGCTATATCCATGGTCAGCCCTCCGTTCCAGTAAAGTTAAAATTATAATAGCGTATGCCTCGCAAAGCCAGTAAAAAACACAAAATAATTAAAGCTACAAAAATCACATAGGTATGCCACAAACGAGGTAACAGGTCATAACCAAAGTTGTGCATATGATAGGTAGCATGGTTTAATGGCGAAATCCATCCCATGAACACATTTGCTTTATACATCAGCTCATCAGGTAATTGCATAAGTGTCATAATAAGCTGTGGATTCAATAAAAACCCATACAAGCTGAATACAAAGACGCTTATTACGCCGGCCATCTGTCCTTTGTAAATATTGAAGATTAGCATGATGAATGTCATTAATAATGTGTATAGGAGCATCAACAAAAATATGGTTATCATGCACTCGTATGGGGTGCTCATCTCCAGGGTCTTCACCAAAGCCGGCAGTGCTACTGCCTCCCCTGCTCCTGAATAGCCCAGTATGGCAGCTGTCTCACTCCACATGTTACCAACAAAGGAATTTCTCATTGTTACAAAGGCCGTAGAAAATAAAATGAAGACCATATATATGCTAGTTGCCAAGCTTATGTAAAGAGCCTGTCCCGCCAGCCAGACTTTTCTATTTACTCGCACAAGGTATAAGGGGGTTCCGTTACCGATAAAGGGCATATCGGCAAAGAGCAGAACTAGAAGTAAGGACGATAATAGTATGGAATTGCTGTCCCCGAAGGTCCAAACAAAGGACTCCACAATCTGCATGATGGTGCCATATTCCTTAGAAAAGCGCACCGCCTTATCGGATAATAAAAAGCAAAGAATAAATGCTAGGGCAAAAGTTATGAAGATACGCGGATTCCTTCGCCATTGACGGAAATTATATGCTGCAACAGAACCAATCTGCCTAAGTCTATACATTGGCCAGCCTCCTTTTTGCAATAATGGTAAACCACAGACATAATATGGCTATCAGCTCAATTAAAAGCAATATGACGCCAAAGCTTCCCATCACCCAATTATCCGATGGAAACAACCATTCCTTAGGATAAATTATATATAGGGATGGATAGTAGCGTTCGTTTAAGATAATAAGAACATAATAGAGTATAAATGGAGAAGCATAAGCCATATACTTATTCATTGTAACAGCTGCCAAGGTAAAACCCACTAATGACCAGAAAGCTCCCGAGAAAAACAGTAGAGCAGCCTTCATCAGAACCTGAGCAAAATATGGCTGGGCAGTCTCACCTGGGCCAAGAGCCAACTCCATGGGAATAAATAAGAGCATTGCTATTCCATATGCCAGCACAATTCCCACAGGTAACACCAACCCTCCTGATAAAGCACAAGCAGTGAGTTTACCTTTTATGTAAGGGGCAATCCCAGAACGATGAAGATACTGTTTTATGTATCCACTTTTAATATCGTCCACAAAGACGGTAGTATAGGGCAAGGCACAGAGTATAGGTAGTACAAAAGTCATCCAGTCAGAGGATAAAGCCTTTAAGATAAACTGACCATGGTATCCATTGGGAAGTAAGCCATCATCTCTCATAATACCTACTATATCCTCTATGGATGCAAGACCAATAATCATAACCATACCAATTATGCCAGCTAAAAATCCTTTTCCGGTTAAGGCCCTCTTTATATCTGATGCAACGGCATATTTTTTACGGAACTTCGTACCAAGTTGCATAGTTGATTTTTCGATTATGTGATTCACCTCTTTGCTCTTAGCTTTTATATCTATCTGTAAAGTCTCTGAATTCATTATAGTTTTCAGTATCCATCACCCTTTTGACTCACCTTCAACAACACCATAATATATAGACACAGTAGCTTTAGAAAATATGACGATAAAAATAAAAATATTTCAAAATATATGATTTTGCAATAGCTACCATGTAATAGACAATCATACAAAGTGATTTGTTCATTATTTTCTATTGTTTTTTTATGAATTTTACTATTTGGATATTCTTCGCTAAAATATTACTACACTCCCATTCGAAGTAGCGACTTATACTTTACATCACATTTACAGACTACATTACTTAGTCGCCACTGTCAAGAGTTCTTTTATTGATTTCACCATGAATTATGACATACTAATGGACAACATGTATTTATCGTTTTGTAAACAAAATGTAATTTAGTTTTTAATATCCCAGGCTCCTATCGATTACGCTGCCGTCGATGGCGTTAATGGTAAGGAAACTGTGGGCAAAATTGTCGACAGTTTCTTCGTATTCACGACTATAAAAATTGTAGGTCGTTTCAGAATCATTATCCATCACACTGACGTAACTGCCGTAAAAATCCCACACCGGTACCAGCGCATAGCGACCGCTGCCGTCGGATAGCTTAACGCGAGAATATCCCAGTTCAACGCGGTCAATATCCAGATCCATCTTCTGAATCATCTGAAAATAATCGGAAGGGGTGTTGTAGCCGCTTATGCCGATGTTACCTCTTTCAAATTGTTGCCGTGCGATTGCCAGGATCTGATCTTCCGGCAATAGTTGGGCATCATCCGATAGCGTATCCCCCAGCGTTGACCCGCTACTCGCCCATACCATCTGGGTGACACCAGTGTCGTCCACCACAACGCGAAGGTGCTCGTAAGGCCATGGTTCATCATATTGATTCAAGAACATGATTACATTGGAGCAGTAGTTTTCCGTCACACCTGCAAGGCTGCGGGTGAAAAAGAAGACATAGCTTCTATCCTGATATTCGATCGTGTCAAAATCGGTGAAGTTAGCAGGATCTCTATGATTCAGGTTGTTTGTCAGGTTGTTGTAAGCAATTTCCTTGGCCGACAAAGCCACATCCATATAATCAATACCTAGTCTGTTTACGATTTCTTCAGCCTGAGCTCGTGCTTGGGCATAGGTAGTCTCAAGTGCCAGAATATCCTCATTGTTGGCGATGATATTGGTGTTGCCAGTACTGGCACTGAGCGCATCGATGGCGGAAGCAGGAGAGGAATAGTTTCTGGCGATATTTGTAACAAAACGTAATTTGTTGCTGGAGGGGAGGTCCGATTTCATAGCGTAGAGCGCCATGGAAGTTCCGTTCCAATCCCACGTCACGTCGATGGCCTCGGTGTGGGTACTTTCGTAGTGCTCTCGCGCCCCTCTGCCTGGGTTGGGATTGACCGGCTCGTCATCACCAAAATGTTCAGGCTCCGAATCCCGAGCAATGATGTACTGGTTGGTAAACTCAGCCGGAACGATATCATCTACCGCTTCAGGTGCGTTGACCATATCTTGCTGTAATAATTTTATACCCGTATTACATTGCTGTTGCCAATCTTTTTTATCCTGATCGGTATATTCATCGTTAACCAGCATTTTAGCCAGTCCAGCTTGCAACCGCACAATGTCGTTTTGATAATCTTCTTTGGTTTTGATATATGTGTTCAAATGATACTGTGCGCCGCTGTACGGGCTTAGGAAACCATCTATCTGTTGTTGAGTCATGCGTTGAGGGGTTACCAGTACCACAGGGATCTGATCCGACTTCGGTACCCGAACAGCAGCATCCATTCGAACGGTAATGGGATAGGGCTTCACCTCGACGGTATCCTGCCATAGGGTCTGGGTATATTCCACAGTTTCGGTTGCTGGCATCAACGTACCGTCTGTAGCGGGGGTAGATAGATTGTTCAAGAACGAGTCTCCCTGCTTGTTGATTATCGAATCTTTTTCCGGTGTAGGCTGGCAGGCAGTGGTAAAGCAAATTATGAACAATATGACTGCCATCAATGTAGCAGTTATCCTGACATTACCTTTTGATCTGGTTTTCTTAAAAATGCCTTCAATTCTATGCTCTGCCATCTTCCGTGTCTTTATCGCAGCCATAGAGAGTACATATCGAGGAGATGACTTTAAGGTAAACATACTAAGAATAACAGTAGCATATTTCCTTTTGTATTCTATATCCATATTTCCAACCATTGTACTGTCACAGGCTATTTCCATATCAAGCCTCATAAGCTCGAAAACAATCCATACAACGGGATGGAACCAGTAAACACATCGCAAAGCCAGTAAAAGCAGGCAAACGAGATGATCCTTCCTTTTGTAGTGGGTAAACTCATGTCTGAGTGCATATTCGATTTTTTCCTTGTCATCGTAGAAAATCATCTCCCGGGGAATGAAAATGGATGGAAATAAACTCGCATTGATAGCCGGTGAGGTAAATCCCTCCACCATTCTTACACTAATATTTTTTCGGATTCCTAGCTCATTTTTTATCACATCTGCCATAGCCTGGTACCGATATGGCAGGGGCATACTATGTTGTTTCATAGAATGATTTAACCTGTTAAAGGAGATAAAGGCACAAGCAATGAAAAAGCTTGTTCCGGTGAGCCATAATGCAATCAATATAGATTTTTGATTCCATAAAATAGAAGTATTCTTTGTTGCCTTTACCTGAGGCCCCGAAATGGTTTCCACTATTGTTTCCGTAGTAGCTTTGTCAGCCGGGTTTACTGACACAGGTGTCGGAATGCTTGAATAGGTATCAGTGTTTTTGTCAATCAGCGGACTTGGTTGTTGGAAAGCATTCTCAACATTCTCTTTTAGTATTTGCTGCATAGGCTGCGTAGGAATAACAAAAAAACTGAATCCGGTATTCAGCGTAACCGGTATCATCAGTCGAGCAATTAACAGAAACCATATCATATACGATAAGCCAGGTGAGATACGCTTCCTGAAAATTGCTTTGAATATTATAATAGCGGAAAATAATATAGTTGAATAAACCGTGATTTCGAATAATATATCCAGTACAGACATTTTATTCACTTCCTTTAGATAGCTTGTCAAGCAGTTTTTGTAAATCTGCATGGTCTTCAGGCGATAGCCCGCCTTCTTCTATCATATTTACCAGTAAGGCTTTTTTACTGCCTTTGCCAATCTTTTTTAGAATATTTCTACTCTCTACTCGAATACATTGTTTTTCTTCTACAAGGGCGTAATAAAATTTGTCCCGACCTCGTGCTTCAAAACCAACAAAACCTTTTTCACATAATTTACGCAAATAGGATGAATATGTGGTATAGCTCCAGTCCATAGTGTCCCCCATGCTTGCTATTACTTCCGATAGGGTTTGAGGTTCTTTACCCCATAGAGCCTCCATCACCTTCCACTCAGCATATGTTAGGCTTCCCGTCATTTTTCTACCTCCTCTTCTTATCTAAGACTGATATTATAATCTAGTTACTATACTAATAGTAACATAACTACTTATATCATAAATAAAAAGATATGGCAAGTAGTTTTTTCAATACCCAAGCTCTCTGTCAATGATGCTACCGTCTATTGCGTTAATGGTAAGAAAGCTATCATTTTTATCATATGATTCGCCATCGATCGTTAAGAAGCCAAAGAAATCCCACACGGGAACAAGCAGCCCGGAATCTCGCTTGTTCTGTTCGGTGACTCGCATGAGTCCCAACACTATCTTGTTGATATCAATGGTGACATCATCCTCTATAACAACTGCATAGGGACTTGTTACAAAAAACATCTTTTCAAAAATATTCTTTGCGTCCTCCAGAGAAATCATATTGGTGTTATCCGTTATTTTGTCCTCCATATGATAGGGATTCGTCCATTCAAACTCTACAATCCCCCTATCATCAACGGCAAAGTTCATCTCTTCATAGGCCCAGCCCGCTGCATAGTTGGAACCTTTCAGCGACTCGTCCGGTTCCGTGCCTCCTGCACTGGTATCTGTTAAAGGAACACCATCTATTTCCCGTACATATTTCAACAGGTAGACGCATCTTCTTGGGGCTTTATTCCCAATTTGACCTGCATGAATGGAACCCATTGTTCGTGAACCTCCATAAGCCCGCTCTGCAGACCAAAGGGTCATGTCGTCTATTCCTGCCTTTTTTAGCAAGTCTTCCGCTTTTCTTATGGCTTCTTCCTCTGTTATCTGAACATCAAAAGAGATCTCCTCTAATCCAAGTTGAATTAGGGTATCCAAAGGGGAATAATCACCAAATCCTTCTTCAAAATATCCTTTCTCATTTGTATAACAAACGGAATCCACATTCGTTTCCTTACTATTCATGAATATCAGACTTTCATATCTGTCATCTACAGGCTTTGGAGCAGCATGCATAATGCGAAAATCACTTACACTATCACTCATTTTACGAAATTCACCAGCAAAGGGTATGGGCGGGGGTGGATTATCAGGAGCAGTTTTATATGCTTCCTTTAGATTGTTTATATAAAGCTGGAGGATGATATCATTCCCAATGCCCAATTTTAGTACCTCTTCCGGCAGGTCATCCAAGCTTTTTATATCCTCCAAATTTTTTACCGGGTATCGGCTTTTTGAGCCTGGGTCTAGATTAGCCAGCTCATTTTCTAATTGGATGATTTCATCCTGGATTTGACTTTTGGTCTTCTGTTGAAAGGAAAAAACCTCATATAGCTCTCTATCGTCGAAAAAGGCTTTTAATAACCTATCTACCATCTCTTTGGTAAACTCCTGTTTGCTCACCCGATAAATCGGTATGGAATCCACCTCCGGCACAAGTAGCTCGGCATCGATATTTACTGTGCAATTGCCTTTTTTGTTTACAATTGTCTTAACGTACCTTTCTGCTACATTTACCTCTGTTATAGGATTGGTGTCTACCCCTTCCCTAACAGCCGACTCGATCATCTTATCCAGATCCTTACCAATCACAATGGGCTTCTCCGGAGTAGCCTGACAACCGAAGAACATAAATGTTGTGGCAACGGTTATGATAAAAATCATTTTTTTCATCTTTCACACCCCATTTATTGTTTCCATCATTATGCCATGCCAAGGGACAACAAGTATTCATCGTTTTGTAAACAAAATGTAATTTAGAAAACCACCATGACTATGGTTCCTTTATCAAGCTCACTTTCAAAGATCAATTTTGCATCATGAAGGGATGCTATTGCTTCACCAAGTGCCAATCCCATTCCAATTCCCTGATTTTTTCTGCTTCTAGACTTGTCCACCATATAGAAAGGCTGTTTGATTTTCTGCAACTCCTCCTTGGAAATCCCCCTACCATAATCAACAACCTCAAGGGTATGATCATATACATTAAACTCTATTACATCCCCCGATTTGGAGGCCTTGGCACCATTGTCGATAAGATTGAGCAAAAGGGTTTCCATGAGATCCATATCAATACAAAACACATGATTTGTAAGACAGCTGGTACTTAATGTAATACTTCGTTTATGAAGCAATGGTTCAGCCTTTTTTTGAATATTTTCTATCAGGTCTATTGCCTTCCATGGCTTCATCTCAGCATCCATCCCCTGATGCAAAAAAATAAGCTGCATCATTTTTTGGGACAGCCGCTCCACCCTTGTACATTCTTCATTGATTTGTAGGAGGGCATCAATTCTTTGCTCCTCATCTATTTTTGTCATCAATAGAGTTTGTGCATAACCGGAAATAGCAGTCATAGGTGTCTTCAATTCATGGGTAAGGGCGGACATAAACAGAGTTCTTCTATCTGCCTCCTGTTGTAGTTCATGCATATGGGTCTCTATGGAATCTGCCATCCGATTGAAGTCCTGTGCCAACTGTCCAATTTCATCCTTTTGCTTAAAATCAATCCTCTTATCATACACCCCTTGGGAAATGAGTGTGGTGCTCTTCTTTAACTCATCCATGGGAGCCATAAACCATCTGACCAGCAGAATAATCGCTACGACTGCGATGATGATCACTATAATGTTAATCATCATAAAATAGACGGACATCTCCTCTATTCTCTCGTAGATAGGTGTAATATCCCTTTGATGATACATATGATATGTAGTTTCCTTAAGCTTGAAAGAGCTTCCGGTAATGAGCAGGGAATGACTATCCATATGCTCTATTGTGTATTGCTGCTCCTCACCTTCTATAGGCAAAAGAGCAATAGCCTCCAGAGTAGAAGGATTATACAACTCCTCATCATCAGAGTATAAAATAAGGGAATCATTTCCCATTTGATTGATTAGATAGTGGGCAAGGCTGCGTTGGGCAATAAATTGATATTCATCATCCAATCTCTGATCCATGGCATTGCGAAAAGAAAATTCCTGGGTGCTTTGGTTTTCCAACCCACTCTCAATGGCAATCTCCAAGCTGTTCCTGCTGAAACCCTTAAGCATGATGATAGTACAGATTCCCGTTGCCAGCAAGGTAATTACTATTCCAACGAGAGCTACCTTAAGCCAAATTTTCATGAGTCAATCCTCCAAACGGTAGCCTATTTTGGGTATGGTCTTAATTTGTTGGTCTAAGCTTAACTTTTTACGTAGTTGTCCTATGTGAACATCTACCGTACGGGTTTCTCCAATATAATCCACTCCCCAAACACTATGGAGTAAGCGCTCTCGGGTAAGTGCAATATTCTTATTCTTGGCCAACATCACAAATAGGTCAAACTCCATGGGTTTTAAATAAATTTCTTTTCCATCCCGCCGGACAGAGCGTTCCAACGGGTTGATTTCTATCTCTCCTATCTTCAATATCTTCTGGGTCTTTCCCCTTCGCTCTAACACCTTTTCAATTCGCACAAGAAGCTCCAACACCTCAAAGGGTTTCACGATATAATCTTCTGCCCCATCCTTCAAACCCTGCACCTTTGAATCCACATCGGCTTTTGCAGTCAGGTAAATGACAGGGATGCCCTTCCTCTTGAAGTCCTCTAAAAGAGCAAAGCCGTCCCTGCCCGGCAACATAATATCTAAGATTGCCAGGTCAAAATTCTCATCAGATTCTAGCCTTCGGGTAGCTTCATCCCCGTCAAAAGATGTAGATACCATATAGCCCGCCGCCCTTAGGTTCATTTGTATTATCGTTGAAATGGAAGGATCGTCCTCAACCACTAGGATTCTATTTCTCATCATATATCACTCCAATCTGTCCCTTTTATTGTATCATAATTATTGAAGTGCTTGTCTAGATTTATGTGACATAATGAAAGAAAGATGAATTATGGTGTAAGTAGGTCAAGAATCAATACCCAAGCTCTCTGTCAATGATGCTACCGTCTATTGCGTTAATGGTAAGGAATGAAGTATATGTATAGCGGCCACCGTCATCGCCTTCGGCCAGATTTGGCTGCCCAGGTTTGCTCTTGAGCGTCAGTGTTCCAAAGAAATCCCACACTGGAATAACGAGCCCGCTGTCACCTACATCCTGTTCGGTTACCCGCATGAGGCCGAGGCGTGCTTCTGTCACTTTCATCTCATAGAGGTACATCTCATCTTGATCCCAGTGATCATATATGATAGGCGTCATTTCTTTAAAAACATCTTTTATATCGGAGAAGGGCAACATAGTTGACGAGTCAGATACGATTTCTTTTACGTCATAGGGTGAACTCCACTTCATGTAGAATACACCTTTGTCATCAATAAAGATTCGTATTGTTTCATACATCCAAGGTTGGAAATATGCATCGTGAACTGTAGTCAAGCCTTCATCATTGGTATATGTAATAGGCACTTCGTTGATTTTGCGGGTAAACATAAATTCATACATGCTCTCCCCCTGATCGCTTGGTTCATCTAATGTTCGACTACT
>LFRM01075742.1_pt1 | contig 10267 bp, 5 predicted proteins | sample 618341 | NCBI WGS metagenome assembly LFRM01 (sample SAMN03654438, study PRJNA283298) | anaerobic digester metagenome | isolation source: pool of bioreactors CSTR01a, CSTR02a, and CSTR03a thermophilic anaerobic... | place: Denmark: Kgs. Lyngby | collected 2014-05-21 | reverse complement strand
GTACTACCACGACGAGACGCTGCCGGCCGAGCCCGCCAAGACCGCCCACTTCTGCTCGATGTGCGGGCCGAAGTTCTGCTCCATGCGCATCTCGCAGGACGTGCGCGACTACGCGAAGGAGCACGGGCTCGAGACCGTCGAGGCCATCGAGGCCGGCATGGCCGAGAAGTCCGAGGAATTCGAGGCGGCCGGCGGCCGCGTCTACCTTCCGCTGTCCGCGGAGTAACCGGAGCCGTCGCGCCGGGGCCCATGAGGCGAGCATCACCCCGGCGGACGGGTTTTGTTTACCTTCCGTTCATCTTGTTTCCTTTACTGGGACACCTGGCCCGGGCACACTGTGACGCACGCATGCCCGCGGCACCCATGCCGGGGCGCATGCTCCCGCCCTGATGTCCGGGGAACACCCGAAAAACCAGGAATCGAGAACCGATGACGACCTCCCCACGCCCGGGCGACGACGCCCCCGCCACGGCCACCGCCACGGCCGACCACCTCGCCGCCGGCCACGGTGCGGACGACGCCGCCAGCGACGTCCCCCACGGGCTGCGCCGCCTGCCCAATTGGGTGCTGACGCTGCTGGCGATCGCCACCCTGTACATGCTGATCGTCGCCATCGGCGTCATCGGAGACGGCTTCAAGGGCCTGGGCAAGGACGCCGCCGAGGGCCTGTTCGACTTCGCCACGAACCCGTTCATCGCGCTGTTCGTCGGCGTGCTGGCCACCGCGATCATCCAGTCGTCGTCGACGACGACGACGCTGGTGGTCACGGCCGTCGGCGCGGGCGCGCTGCCCATCGAGGTCGCCGTGCCCATGATCATGGGCGCCAACATCGGCACGTCGGTGACCAACACGCTGGCGTCGTTCGGCCATGCCGGGCACAAGGACGAGTTCCGCCGCGCGTTCGCCGCATCCACGGTGCACGACTTCTTCAACCTCTTCGCGGTGATCATCCTGCTGCCGCTGGAGATCCTGTTCCACCCGATCCAGCGCAGCGCCGAATGGGTGTCGGAGCAGCTGTTCGGCACCGTGCTGCCCGACCCGGGCCAGGCCGACCTCGTCGGCACGCTGACCGACCCGGTCGTGGACGTCCTGGGCATGAGCGGCCTGATGGGCGCCCTGCCGGGCTCCGACGTCGTCGCCGGCACCCTGACCATCCTCCTCGGCGTCGCCATGATCTTCTTCGCGGTGTCCTGGCTGGGCAAGATCCTGCAGCTGATCATGGTGGGCAAGGCGAAGGCGATCCTGGAGAAGTCCGTCGGCGGCCACCCGCTGACCGCCATGGGCGCCGGCATGCTGGTGACCATCGCCGTGCAGTCCTCGTCGGTCACCACCTCGGTGATGGTCCCGTTCGCCGGATCCGGCGCCCTGACCACCCGCCAGATCTACCCGCTGACGCTGGGCGCCAACGTGGGCACCACGGTCACCGCCCTCATCGCCGCCATGGCGGTCACGGGCGACGGCGCGAAGCTGGCGCTGACGATCGCGCTGGTGCACACCCTGTTCAACGTCTTCGGCATCCTCATCATCTACGGGCTGCCGTTCCTGCGGAGCCTGCCGCTCATCGGCGCCGAGACGCTGGCGAAGGTCGCGGCGGAGCGCAAGATCTACGCCGTGGCGTGGGTGCTGACGGTGTTCATCATCATCCCGGCCCTCGCCATCCTCATCAAGGTCCTGTTCACGTAGCTTCGACCGCCCCACCACGTTCCAGGAGACCCCATGACGAACGCGCCCATCCGCGACGAAGAACCCCGCGACATCGATACCGCGACGGTCGACGAGCTGGAGAACATGCTCGCCGACGCCGAGCGCAACATCCACGCCATCCGCGCCGAGCTCGCCGAGCGCCGCGCCGAGCGCCGCCACGAACAGATCGAGGAGCTGCCCGACGACATCTCCACGTTCGAGGGCAGCTGGCGCAGCATCATCAAGATCCTCCGCGACGTCATCCGCGAGGAGCGCGAGGCCCGCGCCGCGGCCAAGGACGGCACGTAGGGATCGCCCGCGGACGGCTCGTCCGCCGCCACGGACGACGAACGCCCATCCGCCGCACGCAGATGGGCGTTCATTATTCGTTAACCTTGCGTTTACCCTCCGGGCCCGGTACGTTCGTCGGCTAACCCGGTTATCCGGGTGTGATTCACGTCGCATGCAATGAGCGCATGCCCGAAGCGATCAGTGAGGTGACCGCCATGTTCGACTGTTCCCGGAACGTCCCCGGCCCCGACGGCGTCTCGCCGTCGCTCACCGACGATCAGCGCCACGCGCTCTTCGTCGCACAGCTCCAGGTCCTGCCCGACGATTGGTCGCGGGCGAAGGCATCCTGGACCACCTGGCGGGACTTCGGCCGCGCGCTGCGCGCCGAGCTCTCCGCCCCTCCCATGGCGGCCTGATACCGCATAGAGTCGGGGCCATGAGCGCCCCCGACGGCCGGGCCACCGGCGACGACCCCCAGCCGCGCCCCCTGCGGGCGACGGACGACGAACGCCGCCGCGTGGCCGACGAATTGTCGGAGGCCCTCGGCCGCGGCCAAATCGACCTGTCCGAGTTCGACGAAAGAACGAACCGGGCCTGGGCGGCGCGCACGCGCGACGAGCTCGCCGACCCACTCGCCGATCTCGTAGACGACCCCTGGGCGATCATCATGGATCGGCCGCACCCGAACGCGGGAGGCGCGGTGGGCGGCATCGAGCCGTTTCGGCCCGCATCGCCCGCGGCGCATCGGCCTCCCGGAGAGGTGGCGGGGCCGTCGTCACGCGACCTGTCGGCGGTGGCGAAGGCGCACGTCACCGGCGAAACCGGTGGCTCGACCTTCAGCGTCGCCGTCATGTTCGGCGCCGACCAGGGCGGCGACTGGATCTGCCCGCCCACCCACTACTCCATCGCCGTCATGGGCGGCGTCGGCGTCGACCTGCGGCGCGCTCGATTCGAGGCGCACGAAACCGAGATCGTCGCCGTGGCAATCATGGGCGGCATCGAGATCATCGTTCCCGAGGACATTCGCCTGACCGTCCAGGGCACCGGCCTGATGGGCGGATTCGGCACGTCGAAGTCCCGCGACGTGGTCATCGCCGGCCACGATCTCCCGCCCGACGCCCCGCGCGTCCGGGTCACCGGCATCGCGCTGATGGGCGGCGTCGACGTCCGCCGCGTGCCCCGGTCCGACCGGCGCGAGCTGGAGTAGCCGGCCGCCGTTTTTCGCGCGGCCGGCCTTCCACGCGGCCGGACCATGGAAACGACGAAACCCCTCCCCCGGCCATTGGCCGGGGAGAGGGGGTCGTCGTAAAGCGGCCGTTTACTGGTCGTACGGGATGTCGTCCAGCGGAACGGCGCGGCCGGTCGGCTCGCCGTAGGTGTCCTCCGGGCCGTAGAAGCCCTCGCCCAGCGAGGCGAACGGGGCGGCGGCCTGGCGGGCGGCCTCCTCGGTCGGCTCCACCGCGATGTTGCGGTAGCGGGAGATGCCCGTGCCGGCCGGGATCAGCTTGCCGATGATCACGTTCTCCTTCAGGCCGATCAGCTTGTCGGAGCGCTTGTTGATCGCGGCGTCCGTCAGCACTCGGGTCGTCTCCTGGAAGGAGGCGGCCGACAGCCACGAATCCGTGGCCAGCGAGGCCTTGGTGATGCCCATGATCTCCAGTCGCATCTGGATGGCCTTGCCACCCTCGGCGACCGCCTGGCGCGACGCGGCCACGGCCTCCGCGTGCTCCACCAGCGAACCCGGCAGGAACTCGGTGGTGCCCGAGTCGATGACGGTGACGCGGCGCAGCATCTGGCGGACGATGACCTCGATGTGCTTGTCGTGGATGGCCACGCCCTGATCGCGGTAGACCGACTGGACTTCCTCGATCAGGTGGCGCTGCACGCCGCGGCGGCCGCGGATGCGGAGCACCTCGTGCGGGTCGGCGGCGCCCTTCATCAGCTGCATGCCCATCTCCACGGTGTCGCCGTCGCGGATGGTGCGGCGGCGGCCGTCGACGGTGATCTCCGCGAGGCCCTGGCGCTTCGACAGCTTGTCGAAGACCTCCTCGTCGGAACCGTCGTCCGGGACGATGGTCAGCGTGAAGAAGTGGTCGTCCTCCTCCAGGCGCACGCGGCCGGTGGCGGTGGCCAGCGGGGCGCGGTTCTTNNGTGCCGGGCTCGCCGATGGACTGCGCGGCGACGATGCCCACGGCCTCGCCGATGTCGACCATCTTGCCGGTGGCCATGGAACGGCCGTAGCAGGTGGCGCAGACGCCGGTGGGCGTGTTGCAGGTCAGGACCGAGCGGACCTTCACCTTGTCGATGCCGCGGGAGAGCAGATCGGTGATCTCCTCGTCGCGCAGATCGGTGCCGACGGGCAGGATCTCGTTGCCGTCCGCGTCGACGACCGGGGCCGCCAGGTAGCGGGCGATCGCCGAGGTCTCGACGTACTGCGCGCGGCGCAGCTCGCCGGTCGGCTGGCCGTCGGCGCCGAGCACGTGCTCGCCGATCTCGACCTCGACGCCGGCGGTGGCGCCGCAGTCCTCCTCGCGGACGATGACGTCCTGCGCGACGTCCACCAGACGACGGGTCAGGTAACCCGAGTCGGCGGTGCGCAGGGCGGTGTCGGCCAGGCCCTTGCGGGAACCGTGCGAGTTGTTGAAGTACTCCAGCACCGACAGGCCCTCGCGGAACGAGGTCTTGATCGGGCGCGTGATGTACTCGCCGCGCGGGTTGGTGACCATGCCCTTCATGCCGGCCAGGGAGTGGATCTGGCCCATGTTGCCGGCGGCGCCGGACTTCACGATCATCGGGATCGGGTTGTCGTCGGGGTACAGGCCCTCGACCTTCTCGCCGACCTCCGCGGTCGCGGCCTTCCACAGGTTGACCAGCGAGTCGTGGCGCTCCAGCGGCGACAGCTTGCCGCGGCGGAACTTCTTCTCGATGGTGTCGGCCTTCTGCTCGTAGGAGTCCAGGATCTCCTTCTTGTTCGGCAGAACCAGCACGTCGGACATGGCGATGGTGACGCCGGAACGGGTCGCCCAGTAGAAACCGGCGTCCTTGAGCTTGTCGACGGTCTGCGCGACGGTGATCATCGGGTACTTCGACGCGAGGTCGTTGATGATCGCCGCCTGCGGCTTCTTGGCCATGACGCCCTCGACGTACGGGTAGTTCCACGGCAGCAGCTCGTTGAACGTGACCCGGCCCAGGGTGGTGTTGGCGGTCCAGATCTGGCCCTTCTCCCAACCATCGGGGAAGTGCTCGGCCTCGATGTCGGCCGGCGGGCGCAGGTGCGAGATGCGCACCTTGATCGGGGTCTGCAGGCCGATCGCGCCACGGTCGTACGCCATGATGGCCTCGGCCGGGGAGGCGTAGATGCCCTGCTCCGGACGGTCCTCGGTGGCGTCGGCGTGGGCGCCGGGCAGCTCCGGCTTCTCCAGCGTCAGGAAGTACAGGCCCGTGACCATGTCCAGTCGCGGCATGGCCAGCGGCTTGCCGGAGGCCGGCGACAGGATGTTGTTCGAGGACAGCATCAGGATGCGGGCCTCGGCCTGCGCCTCCGCGGACAGCGGGAGGTGCACGGCCATCTGGTCGCCGTCGAAGTCGGCGTTGAACGCCTCACACGCCAGCGGGTGCAGCTGGATGGCCTTGCCCTCGACGAGCACGGGCTCGAAGGCCTGGATGCCCAGGCGGTGCAGGGTGGGGGCACGGTTGAGCAGCACCGGGTGGCCGGTGATGACGTCCTCGAGGACGTCCCAGACCTCCGGGCGCTGGCGCTCGACCATGCGCTTGGCCGACTTGATGTTCTGCGCGTAGCTCTTGGCCACGAGCTCCTTCATGACGAAGGGCTTGAACAGCTCGAGGGCCATCAGCTTGGGCAGGCCGCACTGGTGCAGCTTGAGCTGCGGGCCGACGATGATGACCGAACGGCCCGAGTAGTCGACTCGCTTGCCCAGCAGGTTCTGGCGGAAACGGCCCTGCTTGCCCTTGAGCAGGTCGGACAGCGACTTCAGCGGGCGGTTGCCCGGTCCGGTGACCGGACGGCCGCGGCGGCCGTTGTCGAACAGCGCGTCGACGGACTCCTGCAGCATGCGCTTCTCGTTGTTCACGATGATCTCGGGCGCGCCGAGGTCGATCATGCGCTTGAGGCGGTTGTTGCGGTTGATGACGCGGCGGTACAGGTCGTTGAGGTCCGAGGTGGCGAAACGGCCACCGTCGAGCTGCACCATCGGGCGCAGCTCCGGCGGGATCACCGGGACGCAGTCGAGGACCATGGCGGCCGGGTCGTTGCCCGACTGCAGGAACGCGGCGACGACCTTCAGGCGCTTGAGGGCGCGCAGCTTCTTCTGGCCCTTGCCGTCGCGGATGGTCTCGCGGAGAGACTCGGCCTCGGCGGCGAGGTCGAAGTTGCGGATCAGCGTCTGGATCGCCTCGGCGCCCATGCCGCCGGTGAAGTAATCCTCGTAGCGGTCGACGAGCTCGGTGTAGATGCTCTCGTCGATGACCATCTGCTTCGGCTCGAGCTTCAGGAAGGTGTTCCAGATCTCGTCGAGACGATCCAGCTCACGCTGCGCGCGCTCGCGGATGTGCTTCATCTCGCGCTCGGCGGCGTTCTGCACCTTCTTGCGGGCGTCGGCCTTCGCGCCGGCGGCCTCGAGCTCGGCGAGGTCCTCTTCCAGGGTCTGGGCGCGCTCGGCCAGATCCTGGTCGCGGTCATCCTCGACCATCTTCTTGTCGACCAGCATGTCCGCCTCGAGGGTGGTCTGGTCGTTGTGGCGCGCTTCCTCGTCGACGGAGGTGATGATGTTCGCCGCGAAGTAGATGATCTTCTCGAGATCCTTCGGCGCCAGGTCCAGCAGGTAGCCCAAGCGCGACGGAACGCCCTTGAAGTACCAGATGTGCGTGACCGGCGCGGCCAGCTCGATGTGGCCCATGCGTTCGCGGCGCACCTTGGACTTGGTCACCTCGACGCCGCAGCGCTCGCAGATGATGCCCTTGAAGCGGACGCGCTTGTACTTGCCGCAGGCGCACTCCCAGTCGCGGGTGGGGCCGAAGATGCGCTCGCAGAAGAGGCCGTCCTTCTCCGGCTTGAGCGTGCGGTAGTTGATCGTCTCGGGCTTCTTGACCTCGCCCCGCGACCAGCGGCGGATGTCGTCGGCGGTGGCGAGCCCGATCCGGAGCTCGTCAAAGTTGTTGACGTCGAGCACCTGTTATCCCTTTCCCCCGGCATGTGTTCACGGGGTTTTCGTGCGTGCTTTGAATGTGCGTACTTGAAGTGGGTTGTTTCGCGCGAGCGGGGCGCCCGCGCCGAACGCCGCGGTTAGGCGGTGTCGGCGTCGGAACGCTCGTCACGCGACAGGTTGATGCCCAGCGAGGCCGTGGCGTGGTCCAGCTCGTCGTCGTCCGTGGAGCTGAGCTCCACCGGGACGCCGTCGGCGGACAACACCTCGACGTTGAGGCACAGCGACTGGAGCTCCTTGAGGAGCACCTTGAACGACTCCGGGATACCGGGATCCGGGATGTTGTCGCCCTTCACGATCGCCTCGTAGACCTTCACGCGGCCGACGACGTCGTCGGACTTGATGGTCAGCAGCTCCTGCAGGGTGTAGGCGGCGCCATACGCCTGCATGGCCCACACCTCCATCTCGCCGAAGCGCTGGCCACCGAACTGGGCCTTGCCGCCCAGCGGCTGCTGCGTGATCATCGAGTACGGGCCCGTGGAACGGGCGTGGATCTTCTCGTCCACCAGGTGGTGCAGCTTGAGCATGTACATGTAGCCCACCGACACCGGGAACGGGAACGGCTCACCGGAGCGGCCGTCGATCAGCTGCGCCTTGCCGTCCGCGTTGACCAGCACGTCGCCGTCGCGGTCCGGACGGGACGACGCCAGCAGGCCGGCGAGCTCCTCGTTCTCCGCACCGTCGAACACCGGGGTGGCCACGAGCGAGTCGGCCGGGACGTCGTGAAGCTCCGCCGGAAGGCGCTTGGCCCAATCCGGGTCGCCCTCGATGGTCCAGCCGGCCTTCGCCAGCCAGCCGAGGTGCACCTCGAGAACCTGGCCGATGTTCATTCGGCGCGGCACGCCGTGGGTGTTCAGCAGGATGTCGACCGGGGTGCCGTCCGGCAGGAAGGGCATGTCCTCCTGCGGCAGGATCTTGCCGATGACGCCCTTGTTGCCGTGGCGGCCGGCCATCTTGTCGCCGTCCTGGATCTTGCGCTTCTGGGCGACGTAGACGCGGATCATCTCGTTGACGCCCGGGGCCAGATCGTCGTCGTCCTCGCGCGAGAACACGCGGACGCCGATGACCTTGCCGGACTCGCCGTGGGGCACGCGCATGGAGGTGTCGCGCACCTCGCGGGCCTTCTCGCCGAAGATGGCGCGCAGCAGGCGCTCCTCCGGGGTCAGCTCGGTCTCGCCCTTCGGCGTGACCTTGCCCACCAGGATGTCGCCGTCGCGGACGTCGGCGCCGATGCGCACGATGCCGCGGTCGTCGAGGTCCTTGAGCATGTCCTCGCCGACGTTCGGGATCTCCCGGGTGATCTCCTCCGGGCCCAGCTTGGTGTCGCGCGCATCGATCTCGTGCTCCTCGATGTGGATCGAGGTGAGGATGTCGTCCTCCACCATGCGCTGGTTGAGGATGATCGCGTCCTCGTAGTTGTGGCCCTCCCACGGCATGAAGGCGACGAGCAGGTTCTTGCCCAGCGCCATCTCGCCGTTGTCGGTGCCCGGGCCATCGGCGATGACCTGGCCGGCCTCGACGCGGTCGCCCTCGTCGACCAGGGGCTTCTGGTTGTAGCTGGTGCCCTGGTTGGTGCGCTCGAACTTGCGCAGGATGAACGTGTGGCGCTGGCCCTCGTCATCCATGATGGTGATGAAGTCCGCGGACACGGTCTCGACCACGCCGGCGCACGGCGCGATGACCAGGTCACCGGCGTCGTATGCGGCGCGCTGCTCCATGCCGGTGCCCACGAAGGGGGCCTCGGCGCGCAGGAGCGGCACGGCCTGGCGCTGCATGTTCGCGCCCATCAGGGCACGGTTGGCGTCGTCGTGCTCGAGGAACGGGATCATGGCGGTGGCGACCGACACCATCTGGCGCGGCGACACGTCCATGTAGTCGACCTCGGTGGCGCGGACGACCTCGACGTCGCCGCCCTTCTTGCGGACGGGCAGCGTCTCGTTGACGAACTGGCCGTTCTCGTCGACCGGCGTGTTCGCCTGCGCGACGACGAAACGGTCCTCTTCGTCGGCGGTCAGGTAGTCGACCTCGGTGGTCAGCTTGCCGTCGACGACGCGGCGGTACGGGGTCTCGATGAAACCGAACGGGTTCACGCGGGCGTAGACCGACAGCGAGCCGATCAGGCCGATGTTCGGGCCTTCCGGCGTCTCGATCGGGCACATGCGGCCGTAGTGCGACGGGTGGACGTCGCGGACCTCGAGGCCGGCGCGCTCGCGCGACAGGCCGCCGGGGCCCAGCGCCGACAGGCGGCGCTTGTGGGTCAGGCCGGACAGCGAGTTGTTCTGGTCCATGAACTGCGACAGCTGGGACGTGCCGAAGAACTCGCGGATCGCCGCGGAGACCGGGCGGACGTTGATCAGGGTGGTCGGCTGGATCGACTCGACGTCCTGGGTGGTCATGCGCTCGCGGACGACGCGCTCCATGCGCGACAGGCCGACGCGGACCTGGTTCTGGATGAGCTCGCCCACGGTGCGCAGGCGACGGTTGCCGAAGTGGTCGATGTCGTCGACCTCGACCGGGACCTCGCGGCCGTCCGGGGAGGTCATGGTCTTCTCGCCGTCGTGCAGGCGCACCAGGTACTCGATGGTGGTGGCGATGTCCTGCTCGGTGAGGACCATCTCGCCGACGCCGTCGCCGCCGAGGCCCAGCTTGCGGTTGACCTTGTAGCGGCCGACCTTGGCCAGGTCGTAGCGCTTGGGCTTGAAGAAGTTGTTCTCGAGCAGCGCCATCGCGGACTCGCGCGTGGGCGGCTCGCCCGGGCGCTGCTTGCGGTAGATCTCGAGGAGGGCTTCGTCGGTGTTGGCGACGCCGTCCTTCTCGAGGGTGGCCATCATGATCTCGGAGAAGCCGAAGCGCTCCTTGATCTCCTCGGTGGTCCAGCCGAAGGCCTTCAGCAGCACGGTGACCGGCTGGCGGCGCTTGCGGTCGATGCGGACGCCGACGGTGTCCCGCTTGTCGACGTCGAACTCCAGCCACGCACCGCGCGACGGGATGATCTTGACGGAGTGCAGGGGGCGCTCGGTCGACTTGTCGATGGTCTCGTCGAAGTAGACGCCCGGGGAACGGACGAGCTG
>LFRM01178592.1_pt1 | contig 10270 bp, 10 predicted proteins | sample 618341 | NCBI WGS metagenome assembly LFRM01 (sample SAMN03654438, study PRJNA283298) | anaerobic digester metagenome | isolation source: pool of bioreactors CSTR01a, CSTR02a, and CSTR03a thermophilic anaerobic... | place: Denmark: Kgs. Lyngby | collected 2014-05-21 | reverse complement strand
CACCCTGCAGGTAAGGCACTCAGTTTCTTTGAAGTTGAAGCTGTAACCGTTCCCGAACTTGTTGCCGTTGGGACGGAGCAACTTGCCGATACTGTTTTTGTTCCATCAGTGTTATGCCCCACATTTACGGTTTTTGTGTACAATGTTTGTGAACCGCTAGTTGTTCTACTCGGATTTATATTGGGAGTTGTAAAGCTGTAAGTAGTACCGTTTATTTTAATCGTTGATGTTTTTCTATTGTGGTCCCACGAACCAGATGACCACGTTAATGTTATTTTTCCAGAAACATTTGAATAGTTTGCAGATGCAGATTGTGTACCTTGTGATATGGACATGCTTGCAGCTATAGCCATTTAGTTCACCTCCTTTTTAGTAAACAAAGAACTCATCACCATCTTCTCCTTCGGAGTTAGCGGGGATAGTAGTTCTAGCAGGAGCATAGTCTTGTTTATCTGCTAACTTACTATTAATTTGATCAGTAGCCCATGTTTGTGAAGCCAATAAAGTTAAATCAATACCTAAAGCCATCCGTGCTGCAAGAGCTGTTGTTTTACCTGTACCACCATTAGCAATAGACACTGGCCAAAAGCTAGGATGCTCATGTGTAGGTGAAGAAAAATCTTCTGCTTTATAAAGCAAGCCATTAGATATTAAAGCTGCAGCCTTGTCCACGGCTCCTACTGGAGTATTACTTCCCTTAGCATAGGCAGCTTTAGTCATGTCTCCGTTACCTGAGTCACCAGAAACTAGATTCTCTATAGTTACAAGCATTTCACTCATTAGAGCGGCGTTGCCATTTCCTTGGTTTACTAAGGTACTAACAACTGCATTCCATTCTGTTGCTTTCACTATATCTCCACTAGCCATATTAAGTAGTGCCGCATCTAATCCTGTTAGTATTGGGGCTTCTATTGTATAAGCCATTTAGTCCTCCTATCTTGAATTCATCATTCTGTACACCCAAGCATAACCAAGTAATTCATACTTATAGTCATCCTGAGCTATCAACTTAAATCTTGGTGCATAACCTTTACCTGATACAGGTACCCTAACTTTTGTTAGATGTACAGACGGAAAGTGGGAACCATCTAAAGACCAAGTGCCCAGTCTAGTTTCACTAGGGGTTACTAAATGCATATCTTTTTTTAGCGTTCTATTTAAAAGTAATGTATTAAAATCTCTAGTACGTATTATTGGTTCTCCTTCTGGGACTGGGTTCTCTCTAATTGTTTCAGCAGTGCTGTCTACATAGACAGGCTCATAGTCAAACATATCTCTACGAGTTCTTCCATCTATTAAGAATTCTAGTCCGAAATCTATTGAAGCTCCAGAGATGTTATTAAATCTAAGCTGTACTTCTCTAAATCTTTTATTACGATTTAATAGATAGTCGTGGTAACCTGTGTCTAACATCTGCCAATTTTTAAATTTAGTAGCTGCTCCTAATTCTAGAGTTTCATCTGGGACCACTAAGTTATCTCTGAGGTAAAGCTTTATAGTATCTGTGGTTGCGTTTAGAGGGCTAACACTTACCAAGTTTCCTGGGCGTGTAGCATCTGCTAACGCTGGGTTAAGGGGATTGGTAGACTCATAACAATGCATTCTCCAGTATCTCCCGACTGTGTTATAGATCATGTCTACGTTAACATAGTTAGGTGAAGAGGTAGAAGTGAACACATACACATTGTGTACGTCCTCATAGTCTAAATAGTTGTAAACATTTTGTATGGTGAAGTTAGTTCCTGACTGTAACAAGTACAATTCGTTTAGAGTGTCTGTGATGTTTCTTCTGAAGTCATCAAAGAAGCCCATTAAAGGTCTTGATATAGGGGCAAGAGTTAACTCTCCAGTTAATGATTTCGCCTTAGGAACTATCATATAAAAATAGTTACCTGATTTAAAGAACACCATATTCTTTACAACCTGTATGAAGCCTGTATCAAAAGGATTGATACGTAAGTTGTTTTGTATTAATTGTTTATTCCAACCCATACCTGTAGGAGCCATTATCAATCTCCAAACTTGTGAAGAGGTGAATACCAATAGGTCATCTAGGAAAGGAAGAACATAAACAATAGCTTCATCAAATGTATCTACATTATTTGGGTATGGAAAGTATCCTGGGTCATTTGTATAACTTACAAATAACACTGTAGGGTCCTTGGCACAACCATATAGTATTAATTTATTATTCCAGAAAGCCATGCCTGTAGCAGTGCTTAAATCATAAGTTTCTAATTTAAGATTTGCAAGGCTTGTTTTATTCATAGGGTCAAAACTAAATCCAGAAACCATAGCAGCTTCTGTTATGTCTGAGTAAGCTGCTCCTTCTTTTTTAAAGAAGCTAACTCTTACCATGTAAGTTTCTGTAGGCACAATAGTGCTAACAAATATCTGATTAAGGATGCCTTCAGTTTCTGTAATAGTAACGTGCTGAGTATCTAGAGTAACATAGGCGTCAGCAGCAGCATCTCTTGTTTCCCAAATTACTTCATACTCTGCACCTGCTGGAGCTTTATAGTATACTCTAAAACAAATGTCTGTATTCATCTGTGGGTTTAATAGGATATCCCCACAGCCTGAAGCGGTATGTGCATGAGGCATCATTCCTAATAGCTGAGCCTGTCCTGAAATAGCAGTGTCAGTAAAGTTGTAAGGTTCCTTTTGTAACATATTGTAACCATAAGTAGTTGCTTCAGTAGGGTTAACATCCTTAGGAACAATTACAGTTGGGACAATATCTCCTGAAGCATCTAGTTTTTCCATGTCTATATAGCTGATGATTTCTGGAACTGGTAGTGCAGGCACAGGTTCATCTGCTTCTAAATAATAGTAGTTGCCTCCAAATGCTTTAGTTCCAATATCATCATAAAGATTATCTCCGTCAGGGGTAATCATATTGTGCATCACTTGTGAATTAAACTTTTTTAACTTTGGACCTTTGCCATCAGTACGATAGACTCTGTCCCCCTTAGCTATTGTCAAATTAGGAAGAGCTCCTAAGCCTGTGTAAATTAGAGATGGATCTTTCCCAGGATTATCTTGCACATGGACTAGGGTAGGTAAAGTGTATTGTGTAGGATCTGTAAATTGTGTTAAATCTATTTCAATATCTTTATATTTTCTAATTGCTGCTCTTGGAGTAATAGCAGTAGTATCTGCAGAAACATCAAAATTTACTAACAGTCTATGAACATTTTCGTCCAATGGAGTGTCAGTAAATTTCATGCCACCAGTGAAATCTAGTTCAATACTAGTCTGTCTACCAGTTCGCATATTTTGTTTAAAAATTCCATTCATGGACATAGTCTACTCCTTAAAAAAAATAGGGGAGCATTACACTCCCCCATATAGTTATTTTTCAAACCATTGTATTTCACCTGCAGAGGATTCATAATTTTGCTTAACATTAGACATTGCCTTACCACGCAGTAAGATTTTATCCTGTGCGTAGATCCTAGCTTTTATCTCGTTTGCAAAAGTCTCTGGAAGTTGATAAGTCTTTCCATCTACGGAAACCCATATAGTGATTCCATTAACGGAGACCTGCATTACTCTTCCAAAAGCATCTGCGTAGTGCGGTGATATTGCAACACTAACCTTTGGTTCCTCTTTGTAGCGTTTCAATAATGATTTACGATTTTTCTCAGCCTGTTGTATTGTTGCCTCTGCTCTACTTACTCTAAGTTCTGTAAGCTCCTGAGGTGATTCAACTACTACAGTAACAGGCTCTTTCTTTGCTTGTGCCATTTATTGGTGCTCCTTTCTAGGACTACTAGATAGCATTCACCTGAGATGGAACACATACGTAATCGACAATAGCTTCTAGTCTGGTTGAACCAAATCCTACGGAGTTGATTTTGAAACCGATAGACTGTCTCTGGTCGATTGGGTCAAGTACACCTGCAGAACCTTTAGCTTTAACATACATTTTTACATTGCCTTCGCCTGTTAAACCAGTTCTTGTAAGTGCGTCCTTACCAACAACTAACACGTGCTGTGCTTTGAATTCTGAGTAATCACTAAGGTCAGTCTGGTCAGCCGTTGCCATATCCCAGATAAGTTGATCAGGAATATAAGAAGCGTTCTGTCCAGTTCTGGAATCTTGTACGTAACCACTAGCAGTACTAGCATAGTCTGAAGCTGGAGCTGAAGCATACGCATAAGTAGTAACTCCAGTTGTACCGTCAGTTGTTCCTTTTACCATTCTCTTATGGACTTCTGTCACGGATCCGTTGACTTTCAAGAAATCACCAGTAGTAGGAACTACTAATGTTTCATAGAACTCCATACCGAACAATGGGACTAACTGAGTGTCATCATACATTGTTTTAGTTGTTTGGTTTATTGTCATATATTTCTCTACAATAGGGTCTGAAATCATATCGAAGAAGAATTCAGGAGAACCAATTACGTGGTATCTTCCATTACTTCTAGGTTTAACTAAAGCCTTCTTTAGAGATAGTACGATTAGTCTTAAATCTGTTAAGGATGGTTTTGAAGCTAATGTTAATTCTTCAAAGTTTAATGCCTGACCTGCATAGAACTTCTGAGCTACTGAGAACAACACTTCTCTTGCAAGCAAGTCAAATGTTTCCATAGCTACTAATGAATATTCTTTTGAGTAATGTGCTACTACAGGATCTACTATTGCGAAGTCCACCTTATCAGTGAATTCCATGTATCTACCATATTGTAATGCTTTTAGTGTATATTTTTCTACTGAACCTTTATCTGAAACTGGTGGAATACCTTCTACTAATGGTGTGGTGTGTGCCTGCAAAGGTGCCCATCTTCTTACAGTTAGTTCATCTGCCTTGTCCTGAATCGGGGATTCATCGGCAAGTCTGTAATAAACGTATTGATCTCCGTCTATTCTGATAGTATCCAATAATTGTTTTGAATAGAATACTTCTGGATTAACTAGATTCTTAGTGTCTCTAGCTAAAGCTATTTGTGTATTAATGTCCGCAGTTGCGTTTAAAAACATAGCCATGTGGTGTGTCCTCCTTTAAATTATAAGTTCCTTATGATTGTGAATTAAGAAATTTTGTTAAATCATCTACAGTATTAATCTTTGCGTCACCTGGGTCATGTGCTCCTCCTACACCTTTCGTAGTTGTTGCACTCTGAGTATTAGCTTTAGCAGATCTTTGTTGTTCTGCTGTTATTGCTTTGGCTACTGCCTGCTCTTGGAGAGTTGCCCAATTTCTTTTGATGAATTCCGTTTCTAAGTCTACGTCTACTTCCCAAGGATTTAGATCCTCGTCAACTAGAGCTTTGCAGAACGTGTCCATGTTTTCATCAGAGACGTTGAATTTTTCCTTGAGACTGATTAAGCCTGTAGCTGTACTAGTCTTTCTTGTTTCTTGTATGTATTGCTGATTACTTTGTCTAGCACTTTCAGCCATCTGTTCTGATCTTTCTAATCTTTCTAGAAATTCTGTAGGAATAGATAACTGTTTAGCTTGTAAGTCCGTGATGATTTTACTAACTTGATTAGCTAATTCTTCTGGTTCTAAATTAGGATCAAGCTGTAAAGCCCCCGCTAAGTTCTTTAAAGTTTTTGTCATTGTAGAGTTTTGAACTCTCATTGTTGCAAAAGCTTTGTTGTCCTTAGGCTTTTCAAAGTTTTGAGTGAAGTCTGGTTCATCAGGCTCCTCTTCTGTTTCTTCTGTTGCATTTTCTTCAGTTGCAGTTTCTTCTGTTTCTTCTGTTTCTTCAGTTTCTTCTGTTTCTGCGTCCTCTGCTTCAGTAGTCGTACCTGATAAACTATTCAGGAACGCTGTTTGTTCTTCTGTGTATTCTGCCAACCTGTGTTCTCCTTTCGTAAGTCGGTGACGCTTACGGAGTAGTACTGCACGATTGTTTAAAGGAGGTAATCGGAAGCCTCTATCTATGAGGAATCATAGCATGAAATCACTAAAAAGTCAATAGAAAAACAACACATCGGCATAATGTGTTGTTAATCTTTTCTATTAAGAAAGGAGAATTAAAGGACTGGGGGTCCTCCGCCCTGTAACTGTTGGTCTAAACCACCAGCTTGTAGTGGAGTAGGTTCCCCCGCCCTCTTATTTTGTAGTCCCATTGCAGCGTTTTCCAGAGCTGCGTCTGGATGTAGGCCTTGACCTATCATCTGTGCGTACTCGTCAATTACTTGACCAGCTTCCTGTAGAGCATCTGTTGCTCTTTGTAAACCCATACGCTCCATCATCTGTTCCTTGTAAGGAACGTCTTGCATCTGTAACCATTCTTCATTGGTTATCAAATCTACTTGCTGTCCTTGCTGTTGGTACTGCATTTGTTTTTCCATCATTGTGTTAGCCCAAGCTTGAACTCTTTGTTTGTTCTTAGGCATCTCTGAGGAAATCTGAAGTGCATACTCAAATAAGGTATCGTTATCAATATTTGGGAAATCAATACTTACTTCTGTCCAAGTATCTGCTTCAATCTTATCCTTAGCAAAGTACTTTCTCTTAGGAGCAAAGTTTAATAGGTTCCCTAAAATTAGTTTAGTTAATTGTTTTGTATAATTCTCATAGGTCATTATTGCAGGAGCATCTGAAAGAGTAACTCTGTTGAGCATCTCTTGGGTTCCCCCTGTGGTAATAATTGAACCTGTATCTCTACCTGTGTATCTACCATCTACTCCAGACATCTCTTGTATACTGTCATACAGTGCTTGCTGCTTTGAAGGCAACATGTTACTAATCTCTGGGAACTGGTGATAGAACACTACTGCTTTAGGGTCACCCTGAACAATGAATGTCTTATCTGCTTCAGCTCCGTGTTTAGCAAAAGCATTTATATTAATTCCTGAAGAGGCACTAATAAACTTTGGTGGAAACTGGTTCTTATAAATAGATGTATAAGCTATTGAGTCCAATAGATTATATGTTACCTGATTTGAGAACTGCTTTGCAGGTTGTGAAACTCCTACAGGGTCTCCATGAGGTAAATTATAATACAGTTCTGCAAAGGGCATCGTGGAAGGCTGTATGTCCTTCTTATGATAAACTATAGTTTTCAAATCTATAGTGTGGTACTCATTAATTTTACCATCCTCTTCCCTTGTCCAGAACACTATTAAGTTAAAATAGTTCTTCCTAGTTGTATCTTTGGCATCATCTGAAGGTAGAATGTCTGGAGGAGTGTCTTGATTCTTCTCACAGTAGTCTTTAAACTTTTCCTTGTAATGTTTGTTTGCCATTAATACAGACTTAGGTAAGCTCTCATAAGTGCAGCACCATGAAGCCTCATCTATATTAGCTGAGTAAGGGTCTCTCATAAACTTCATCGGGTCTACGTTCTTTAACTCAATGTCTCCTTTAATGAAGGTGTCTTCTGTTCCCCCAGTGATTGTTTCATTCCACCCTACCTGAGTTATACCCAGATTAAGTAGAGCGGCTCTTTCACCTGCTTCGAATTGTATGTTAGCAACTCCTAGCACATCCCAGATATGTTCCATTGCTATGTTCACATCTGTGCACATACCTATATCATCTTGGGAAGTTGGAACAACCTCTGCTGTTTTAGAGACTGTATACAAAGAAGCCAATAGGTTATTTTTTATATAAGTAATGAAAGGTGTGTCAGGGAGTATCTGGTATGGTGGGAACTTAGCCCCTATTGCTTCCCAGAACTTACCCTTGTCAGTAAGGTCTAACATACGCATCCTTCTAAAGATAGGAGCGTAGATCATTTTTCCTAAATCGTAATGCTCTTTAAGTTCTTTAAGAACTTTCTTTTCATCTAGTTCTTCTACGTCTACTTTAGATTTCTTCGCCATCGTCTATACCTCCGAATAATGAATGTGTTGCTTTTATAACATCGTGAAAATTATTTACTGGAGTGTCATCTTCCTCTTCCTCTTCAGGAACTTCTATAAGTTCTACCTCAGGAAGAATTTGCTCGTGTCTAATTGTAATAACGGCTCCGTGCCTTAGCAGGATTAATACTGTGCCTGCTATTATAAGTGCTACTAATATTGCGACCATAGTGCTGTCTCCTTATCTTCCATATCATCAAAAACGTGTTGTGAATATAAAACCTCATCCTTGGGTGCAGGTTTAGAGATGTCTCTACCCATTCTATCATAGACTCCAAAGACTAAGTTAGATGGGTCCGCAGGTAGTTCCATTATCATAAACTCTAATGCACAAATTCCGTGGTCATCTTTGTCTACTGGTTTCCCTGTAAATCCTGTGTTAGAGTTTTCATCTGACTTAAACTTGTAGCCGTCTAGTTCTCTCTTTAGATCTACGCAAGTTTCAAAAATCTCTAGTGTCAGAGACTCAATGTAGGTGTTAGTTCTAAACACTCTAGCATTCTTGTCTATCTGACTATTCATAAAGTGTATCCCTTGTTCAGCAAATTGCTCACTTAGAGTCTTCTTATTATAATCCCTCTTCGGTCCTGAACGGGAATCTATAATTGGTGGAAGAATCATAGTACCGAACTCAATGTCTTCACAATGCTTCTTGAAGTACTTTGCTAATTCTATCACAGATTTGTTATTTGTTCTAGCCTCTTTGTAAACTATTAGTTTATGTCTTTTCTCATCTATCGCTCCGAAGAGGAATACTGAGTCATCAGCTAGTCCATAGTCGTAGGCTATTATTCGTTTCCAATTCCTTGGAATCTCAAATGGTTCTACGAATGCTGCACGGTAACTTGGGTAAACCAACCCCTCTGCGTATAGGAAGCTTCCATATAAGTATCTATTAACCCACCATACTGCTTTGTTCTTAGAGTTCTGCTCTATAAAGTCTTCAGGTAGGTAGGCATTTGCGTCTGTACTTGTTACGTGAGTGGACATCATGCTGTCTGCTTTACGCTTATCTACCTCATAGTTGTCTTTAATAGTTCCATGTGGGTAGATAGCACAAGAAGATAACAGGACATCATCTCTAATCCAACCAGTTGAAGGGTTGGATTCAATGATACCCTTCATCCAGTTAGATTTGATTATCGGTATCTGGACGCCATTATGGGCCCTATATTCAATATCTCCCTCTTCGTTCGTCTCAGGTACCGTTGCTGCTAGGTTTCTCAGTCTAGTTTTCAACTGAGTGAAGGCTGCCTCTTTAACTTCAGAGGCTTCTAATATAACAAAGAAGTCTATGTTATATGATCTGAGCTTTCCAGCGTCATCAAATGGTCTGTACATTACCCTGTACCCATTAATCATATCAACAAAAGACTTCTGTGTTGAAACGTATCTAATAAAAGTAAAAGGGAAGTCTTCCTCGATTTCCCTTTTTAGTGTTTGTTCATACTGAGAGGAGACATTGGCCCCTATCAGTGCATTCCCGTTTGGTGTCAAAAAGATATGCTTATATAATTCTTCCCTTGTGGTGGTTGTCTTTCCAGATCCGTAGCCCCCAAAGTTACCTACTAGCCTATGGTTGTCAACATGGAATGCTGACTGATGCTCCTGTGGCTTGTAAGTATTATAGAACGCATTGCACTCCCTGTTAGAACACTGTACCCAGAATTCTGAAAGCCCACCGTTCATAGCTATTGTTGGTTCCCACTCGGAACCGCATCTAGGACAACGGCGTAATAGGAGTTCTTGCATTCTTCTTTTCCTTTAGTAATTCATCTAGTGTAATCTCTCTCTTAAAGGCTTCCTCAATCATAGCGTTCTCTGCTTGCAGGGTTGCCTCTACTGTTATGTCAGGGATGTCCTCTGTTGGAATTATACGGTCTAGGATATTTCCGAATGCTATATTCAACATATCGTAAACGTCTTCCTTAACTTCCTGTTCCTGTGCTGGGGTTAGGTTTTCTTCTCTGGTAATCTGCCTCATACCGTTCTCAACGAACCCTAGTAACCCAGATAAAATTAACTGCACTGCCTCTGTTAGAGACATTTCTCCGCCAACTTCTGCCTTAACGGATCCTCCTGTTTGTGTGAAATTAATTTTCTTCATGTTCTAGTTCCCTTTCTCTCTTTACAAATTCCTCTGCCCAAGGTTTCCATTCATAGCCTTCTAATATCTTTTTGTTAAGTTCTAGTACATGGCCATGAGGGTCATCAGGATGACAGTCCTGGATAGCTTTTAACACGCTACTCTTTTCCATAATTCTCCTCGACTTCAACTTTATCTGCTTTATTTTGTGTGATTGTTATACTTTTCATTTATCTAGCCTCTCAAACTTGACGTTATCCCATTTCTTATAAACGTCTATGTAGAGTTCATCTTTATCACCATTGTATGTAAGCTCATAATACATACCGTCGGGCACTGTAGTGCTCAATAGTGCC
>LFRM01368589.1_pt1 | contig 10272 bp, 11 predicted proteins | sample 618341 | NCBI WGS metagenome assembly LFRM01 (sample SAMN03654438, study PRJNA283298) | anaerobic digester metagenome | isolation source: pool of bioreactors CSTR01a, CSTR02a, and CSTR03a thermophilic anaerobic... | place: Denmark: Kgs. Lyngby | collected 2014-05-21 | reverse complement strand
AACTGCGTTGGATTTCATTTTGGATAGTTGGCTTGTACTGATGAGGTGTCGCGTATTGTCGTTTAATGGAACGTGGATTGTAATGAAGTCACTTTCTCTAAGTACTGTGTCAATATCTTGGGCGCGATTTACGCGACGTGAAATATTCCATGCTGTTTCAACTGAAACGAATGGGTCATATCCGATGACGTTCATTCCGAGACGGTATGCGTCGTTCGCAACCATTGATCCGATGGCTCCAAGTCCAACAATACCCAGTGTTTTTCCTTCGAGTTCGTTTCCTGCGAAGTTCTTTTTATGGTTTTCTGCTTCTTGTTCAGGGTTTGATGATTCAAGTTCTTGAATCCATTTCGCTCCTTGAAGAATCGGTCTTACTGAGAGTAAGAGACTGGCGAGGATTAATTCTTTTACTGCGTTGGCGTTGGCTCCGGGTGTATTGAAGACCACGATTCCTTTGCTGGTGCAATCATCTATTGGGATGTTGTTAGTTCCAGCACCTGCTCTTGCTACAGCAAGGAGGTTGTCGTTGAATTCAGTATTGAACAGTGAATGACTTCTGAGGAGAATACCATGGGGATTGTTTGTTTCATTGAGGTGGTATACCTTTTTATTAAAAAGTTCGAGTCCTTCTGATGCGATTGCATTGTATGTTTGGATATATTTCATTATTGGTTCTCTCCTTCGAATTGCATCATGAAATCTATCAGTGCATCGACACCTTCAAGTGGGAATGCATTGTACAGGCTTGCGCGCATGCCACCAATGAGGCGGTGACCTTTTAGGTTAAGAAGACCTTTGTCGGTTGCTTCTTTAACGAACTTCGCATCCAATGTCTCATTTGGGGATTTAAATGGGATGTTTGTGAGTGAGCGATCGCTTCCATGAACAGGACATGAATAGAAGTCACTGTGATCAATGAAGTCATAGAGTTTATTTGATTTTATTGTGTTGAGTTTAATCATTGCATCAACGCCACCCAGCTCTTGGAGCCAATCAAATACTAATCCAGCAATATAGATGCCGTATGTAGGTGGGGTATTGTAGAGCGAGTTGTTCTTAATCATTGTTTCGTATGAAAGCATGGGTGGTAGGTCTTTGACGTCTGAAATGAAATCATTTCTAATGATAACCATCGTAACTCCAGCAGCACCAATGTTCTTTTGTGCACCAGCATAAATAAGTGCTGTTTGTGAGACATCAATATCATAGGAAAGGATGTTGGACGATGCGTCTAGGATTAATGGGATATTAACCTTTGGCAGTGTCGTGAATGCTGTTCCTTCTAATGTGTTATTGGTTGTAAGGTGTAGATAAGCGTACTTTTCTAAATTGTCTGTTGAGAATTCAGGTATGTATGAATAGTTTTTATCTTTACTGGATGCGATGCAGTGAACCGTTCCATATCGGCTTGCTTCGTCCATGGCTTTTTGTGACCAGTTACCTGTGTCGACATAGGCGACATCTTTGCCTTGTGCATAGTTGAGGGCGAGCATATGGAATTGCATGCTTGCTCCGCCTTGAAGAAAGAGAATGCTGTGTGTATCGGGTATGTTCATCAGTTCTTTGACTTGCGCTTTTGCGTGTTCGAGTATTTCTTCAAAGATTGCTGAGCGGTGGCTCATTTCCATTACTGACATTCCAGATTGCTTATAGTTTAAAAGTTGATTTTGTGCTTTTTCGAGTACTGTTTTTGGGAGTACTGCGGGTCCTGCGGAAAAATTGTATACTTTTGTCATTCTATATTCCCCTTGCTTTCTATATGTAGTCATATTCTACCATAGGCGCACTATTTTGGGCACAAGAAAGCAAGCCAAAATTAATTGGCTTGCTTGTATGTCTTTTTACACACCCAAATTGGGGGATGATTGATAATCTTTATCGCTTCTTTTGAAAGAACAATTATAGTTCTAGATGCAAGGATGGATCGCTCATCGATTGTGTTATAGATAATGACCAGAGTGTTCAATGGAGGTATAAATACCTAAATGTCGTGAACTAATAAATCGTTTCTTAAAGTTTTCTCCCAGGGTCATCTTATGTGGTAATTTAGAAGCAGCTCGCCATTGTCTCAGCGTTTACTTTAGATGTGCTTAATACTCATGCACTCATGGACTTCTATTTTAGCTTCAAAGATCTGTGTTATCTGGACTTCAAGATATGAATTTACACATCGACGTGGCTATTGTTTTGTGTCGTGGTTCTTATCTCTTACTTACAGTATAAGCGCTTTCATTCGAAATTGAAAGGGATTTGCTAAAGATTTATATAATTATTTTAATCGTCTCTATCTGTGTCTGTAACCTAAATCAATGATTTCATGACATTTTAGGCTAATGAGTGGGTGAGGTGGTGTATAGTAATTTATATAAGGAGTGCGTATGAGACAAGATAATAATGAAGTATTTCGCCGTTTTTCACTAATGGCCCTCATCCTATTCAACATTGTATTCCTCTTTCTCATTGCGGGTTCAGTGTTGTTGGGGATATAAATAATAATATTTATTAAAAAAATTCCGATTTCATACGAGATCGGAATTTTCTTTTATCTATACTTCAATCTCTTCCCCAATATCAGGGACAAGACCATTTACTTGTGGCAACTTGTTAGTGAACTCATAAGGGTTCTGTTCGATTACCGGGAAGGTATCGTAGTGAATGGGGATGAACAAATCTGAGTCAATGATAGTCGCTGCTTTGACTGCATCATCAATGCCCATTGTAAAATTATCTCCAATAGGGATGAAGCACACGTTGGAGTGTGGTACTAAACTCATATCGCTGAACAGTGCAGTATCGCCGCAGTGATAGACAGTTGAAATATCATCACTGATCAGAACGCCTGCCGCTAGTCCCATGGGTTTACCTTCATAGGTTGAACTGTGGATTGCGGGAACAAACTTAACGCTGCCGAATGCTGTTTTGTAGCTGCCACCGATGTTCATACCGTGTGTACTGATGCCATGTGTTGCGAGCTCATCTGCGAGTTCTACCATTGCGATGACATTCGCATTATTGCGCTTAGCGATTTCTATTGTATCTCCTACATGATCCTTGTGTGCGTGTGTGAGGATAATAGTATCAACTTTAAGGGTTTTCAAATCGAGATCAGAAAAATCGTTCCCACTTACGAAAGGGTCGATAATAATCTTGTAATTACTAATCGTATTGATGCGGACACAGGAGTGTCCATGCCATGAAATTTTCATATTAATGCCTCCTATTTCTCTTATTATACTTTAAACTTGCATTTCTTTCATGTTTTATATATAATTGAGATAGTTAGGTGCGCCTAATATTAATCGGAGGGTTGCCTTATGTTGAGTGCAAACAGAGAAGACTATATTAAAAAGGTCTTCCAAATGAATGAAATTAAAGTTAAACTAACTAACAAAGAACTTGCATCGTCTTTGTCTGTTTCACCTGCATCGAGCAGTGAAATGGTCAAGAAATTAATTCAGTCCGAACATCTTGTAAAGGATAAGGACTATGGTTTTAAACTTACTGAAAAAGGGCGCGATGAAGCGTCTAAGTTAATTAGAAACCATCGGCTATGGGAAGTGTTCTTAGTAGAGAAGCTTGGTTTCTCCTGGTCTGAAGTTCATGAAGAAGCAGAACTATTAGAACACGTTACGTCTTCAGTACTTGGAGATCGTCTGAATGAATTTTTGAGTTACCCGAAGTATTGCCCACATGGATCTGTTATTTATGGAAACAAGGGTGATGGGGAAAATTTAATGCTTTTGAGTGATTTGAAGATCAATGAGTCGGGTGTTATTCGTAGGATTGAAGATAATCCGGATTTACTGAGATACCTAGAAGAACGCGGGGTTCGTTTGAACCAATCGTTTGTGGTTTCGAAGATTGAGCCGTTTGAGGGTCCGTTTCAACTGAAATTTAATAATGAAGAAATATTGTTAAGTTATAAAGCATTAAGCCAAATATGGATAGGAAAAGGTTAAAGATATGAAAAAATTACTATTATTAATTAGCACATTACTGCTACTCGCATCATGTTCACCCGCAAAAGAAGATGGTGGAATCATGAAAGTCACTGCCACAACGAATATTGTAGCGGACTTAGTATCTGAAATTGGGGGAGACCGCGTTGAGGTCACTGCAATGATGCATGCTGGAGTTGACCCACACATTTATAAAGCAAAGCCAAGTGATGTTACTGCAATACAGAACGCTGATGTGGTGGTATTCAACGGTGTTACATTAGAAGCAAAGCTTGCGGATGTATTGGAGGGGCTTGAGTCCATTAATAAAAAGGTTATTAATGTCGGATTGGGTATTAATCAAACGGATATCTTAATTAATGATGTTGAGCATGGTGTGGATCCTCACATCTGGTTTGATGTTTCAATATGGAAAGATGCAGCGAACTATGTCGCAAGTCGATTGAGTCAGTTTGAACCTGAGAGCAAGGACTACTTCAATGATAACTTGAAGGCGTATTTACTTGAACTCGATGTGCTGGATCAGTACATTTATGATCGTGTAGCGGAGATCCCTGAAAGTAAACGAGTCTTAGTGACGGCTCACGATGCATTTAATTACTTTGCGCACCGCTATGGTATGGAAGTAAAGGCGATTCAAGGAATTAGTACTCAGTCTGAAGCGGGGATTAGGGATATTAACGAGCTTGCGAACTTTATCGTTGAGAATGATATCAAGGCTGTGTATCCTGAATCCTCAGTGCCGATTAAAACAATTGAATCGCTTGTTGCCGCAATTGAAGACAAGGGCTATTCAGTTTCTTTGGGTAAAGAACTATATTCTGACTCATTGAAAGATAATGCGAATTACATCGAAACGTTCCGTGAGAATGTCGATAATATTGTGGATGCATTGAAATAAACTGGAAGGTGGATTTAATAATGAAAAATTATGCGATCAGTGTTGAAGACTTAACCATTGCCTATGATGTGAAACCTGTACTGTGGGACGTTGATGTTAGCTTTGAAACGGGGAAACTTACCGCAATTGTGGGTCCCAATGGGGCTGGTAAATCAACGTTAATCAAGGCAATCATGGGTTTAATCAAACCGATTTCGGGAAAGATTGAATTCGATAAGTCGATGAAAGACGCTAAGAAACAAATAGCATATGTTCCTCAAAGTGGGAGTGTTGACTGGGATTTCCCGGCAACAGTTGAAGATATCGTATTGATGGGTCGTTACGGCCACATCGGTTGGATTCGTCGACCAAAGGCTGCAGATAAGGAGATTGCGCGTGACATGCTTGAAAAAGTTGGGATGTCTCGTTATGCCGATCGCCAGATTGCGCAACTCTCCGGGGGACAGCAACAACGTGTCTTCTTGGCGCGTGCTCTAACTCAACAAGCTGAGATTTATATTCTTGATGAGCCTTTAAAAGGTGTGGATGTTCAAACGGAAGCCATTCTTGTGAGTCTATTAAAAGACTTAGCGAAAGAGGGTAAAACTGTGATCGTGGTTCACCATGATCTTACGAGTGTGAAGGATTACTTTGATAATCTTGTGCTTGTGAATGTTCGTGTTATTGCGAGTGGCAGTGTAGATGAAGTATTCACCCATGAATATCTTGAGGAGACTTACGGTTCTAAGGTGGTGGTATAATGCAAGGAAATTATACATTTACGATTGTGGCATTGGGTTCTGTTGCGTTGGGTGTTTTGACCGGTGTTACGGGAACATTTGCGGTCTTAAGAAAACAATCGTTACTGGGTGATAGTATCGCTCACTCTGCACTTGCGGGGATTGCGATTGCTTTTATGATCACCGGTACCAAGAATACAGAAGTTCTCTTACTTGGAGCTTTGGTTGTGGGTTTAATCGCAACCTTCTTCATTAATAACATTGCGAAGAATACGCGCATCAACTTTGAGAGTGCCATGGCAATGGTCATGTCCTCATTCTTTGGTTTAGGGTTTATGTTGTTGTCGCAAATTCAAAAGTTTGCGGACTCTGAACAAGCAGGTCTTGATCGATTCTTGTTTGGTCAAGCTGCTACGATATTGGAACGTGATGTGTATTTTGTATTGATTGTCACGGGAATTATTTTAGTTCTCATGGCTCTCTTATGGAAAGAAATTAAGATTTTCACCTTTGACCCAATCTATACGCATTCCATTGGTTTGAATACGGACTTCTTGAATATTTGTCTTTCGAGTTTTGTGGTTGCGGGTATTATCATGGGTATCCAAATGGTGGGTGTCGTTCTGATGAGTGCCTTAATCATTGCGCCTGCCGTTGCTGCGCGTCAGTGGACTAAATCTTTATTTGGGATGACATTCCTTGCGGCCGTAATTGGTGGTATTAGTGGTTTTGGTGGAACGTACATCAGTGCGAGTATTTCAAAATTTCCTACGGGTCCTGCTATTGTACTCATTGCGAGTATCTTTGTCTTAATTAGTATTACCTTTGCGCCAGGGCGCGGTATTGTGAGTAAACTGCGTCGTAAACATCAGTCCAAACAAAACTTTGAGGCTGATATGGCATTGATTAGTCTTTTAACTCATCACTTAGAAGATGCGAGTGCTCAGTTTACGCGTGATACATTCCAAGAGTCATGTATTATTGAACATCATCGTGAAGGGCGAGCATTTGATCGCTTGTTGAAAAACTTGATGTCTCGAAATATGCTTAACTTAGAGAATGGTGTTTACTGGGCATCTGATGATGCGCTTGAACAGTATCGTGAGAAAGGGGGTTACCAATTATGAATCCGTCCTTTGATATTGTATTAATTGCGATTGTGGTAGCCTTGTCGTGTTCTCTCTTAGGTGTCTTCTTAGTTCTTAAGAAGATGGCTATGATGAGTGATGCGATTACGCACACGATCTTACTTGGTATTGTGATAGCATTCTTTATTACTGAAGATATGAATTCACCATGGTTAATCTTTGGTGCCTCTTTAATGGGCGTTGTTACTGTGTACTTGATTGAAGCACTCCAGAGTACGAAACTCTTATCTGAAGAAGCTTCGATTGGTGTGATATTCCCCTTATTATTCAGTATCGCTATTATCTTAATTTCGCGTTATGCGGGATCGGTTCATATTGATACGGATGCGGTTCTCTTGGGTGAGTTATCGTTTGCGCCTTTTGATCGCATGATGTTTTTGGGTCTGAGTATCCCGCGGAGTTTATTCACGATGGGAATCATTTTAATCATCGATTTCCTATTTGTGGTCATCTTCTATAAGGAATTAAAGCTCTCGAGTTTTGACGCTTTATTATCAGCTACCTTAGGGTTCTCTCCTGTACTAATTCACTATGCCTTAATGAGTCTTATTTCAATTACGGCAGTGGGTGCCTTCTCAGCAGTTGGTTCCATTCTTGTGATTGCGTTTATGATTGGGCCTCCTTTGACTGCGTATCTTTTAACGCATGATCTTAAGAAGTTGATGTTCATCAGTTCTGGTTTCGCCATATTCAATGCGATTGCGGGATTCTTCTTAGCATTTGGGCTTAATGTCTCAATCTCGGGAAGTATGGCAGTCGTTACGGGATTATCATTCACGTTTGTTTATTTATTCTCTCCGAGAGAAGGGTTGATTTCAACGCAAATCATGCGTAGAAACCAACGAAAAGAATTTGCGGAAACAACAGTTCTCTTCCATTTATATTCACATGAAGATGATGAGGATGCACTGATTGAATCAGGTCTTGATACCATTGATGCTCATTTGAACTGGTCTCGTTCGAAGATTGAACGCGTCGTTAAGGATTTGAAAGCTAAAGACTTAGTTGAACTGAAAGATCGTCAGATTTTCTTAACTGAGAGGGGTCGTTCTCGCAGTATTGCGGAAGCGGATCGAATATTTGACCGCTAGCATATGATTTTCACTGTCTTTTTGGTAGAATAGTCTCAGGTGATAGCATGGATGTTAAGGTATTATTCTGGATTCAGTCATTAAGAATCCCTTTCTTAGATTACTTCTTTAAGTATTTCACAGTCTTGGGAAATCATGGTGAGATTTGGTTCGCCATGATTTTCATATTCGCGTGCTTCAAAAAGACGAGGCGTGCTGCATATCTTGCGTTCATAGCACTCGCAATTGAGTTATTGATTGTTTCGGTCATTATGAAGCCGATGATTATGCGTCCGCGCCCATTCATCACATATGATACTGTTGAGCTTCTCATCAAAGCTCCGGGTGGTTCATCATTTCCTTCGGGTCATGCGGCATCATCCATTGCGGTAGCGTTTGTGTTCTACTTTAATAAAGTAAAGTTTAGAAAAGTGATTATGGTCTTGGCAATGTTGATGGCGTTCTCAAGAGTGTATCTCTTTGTTCATTATCCATCGGATGTCTTGTTTGGTTTCTTCACGGGTGTCGCGATTGCGATGTTATTGAAGTTATATCAGGATCAGATTATTGAGAAGACGAAAGTTATTTATAGGAAAGTAATCAGGCAGTAGGTGTATCCTACTGCTTTTTTAATGCGATAAAAGAAAAGCACCACTCTGTAGAGTGGTGTTTGATTAAAAGTTTGTTGCGTAAGCGACAAATTCCTTAATGTGTTTTCTCCAGTAAACAAAGTCATGGTTTCCTGTTCCTTCGACATAGGTATGGTTGATTCCTAATGAATCGAGGTGTGTATGAAATGCGCGATTGGGTTCAATGAGGAAGTCCTCTGTTCCGCATGCGATATAAATTTCTGGAATTTGATCCTTGATTGTGGATGCGAGTTCGAATAAATCAATGTCGTCTTGACTGAATAAGCGATTATAATTGAATCCGTTAATGATTCCTCCGGTTTGTTTCAATAAATCTTCTGAAAGAACTGCGGGTGAGAATGCACCGACAACAGAGAACACATCGTTATAGTAAAGTCCGTTTCTAAGGGCACCGTAGCCTCCCATTGATAATCCAGCAATCCATGTATCTTCACGTTTTGTGGATAGATTAAACATACGACGGGTGACATCAACCAATTCTTTTCCAATCAATTCACCGAACTTCGCACCTCTGTCTTGGTTATCGATGTAGAAACTGTTGAGACCTGCAGGCATGATGACCGCAATATTATGTTGTCTGAAAAGTTCAATGATTTCTCCAAGGTAAAGCCAGTCATTCTCATTACCATGAAAACCGTTGAGTAAATAGAGTGTCTTCATTGGCTCTGCATTGATGTACTTATTTGCGGCGTGATCAATATGATCATGGGGTAAATAAACACGTACTGATAAAGAGTGTCCAATCGCTATGGACATATAATCGAGATGTAGTATTGCCATATAATACCTCCTGTGTGATTTAAGTATGATGTATTATTAGTGAATTTTCAAGTGAATATGCACTGAGTTTAATGTACGGTATCTTCTTCTGGTATCTTGTGTGTGATGTCTACAAGTTCTACAGTGATGTATGAGATTTGAAACAGTGTCATAGAGATTTTAAGCCACGTAAAGTTAGTTCCGCGATCGCGATCCTTTGCGAAAACAGGGATTGAGGGTTCCATCCAATTGGATGTTGTGACGACTGTATCTCTGTTTGATACTAGGGCTTCAATTTCATCCACTGAGATCGCTAGTATGAATGTAATTAGTAGTGTGATCGAAATTTTTATTAATGAGTGTTTTTTGACTGCTGGAGTTTTTGTCCCAAAGAATTTGAAGGCAATGGGAATAAAAGATACTACAAATGGGAAAAACACTAGAATGAGTATAGACGATAAACTAGATGCATTGATTGCATCTGTAATGAAAGGAACATACAATGTTCGTCTAATCAATATGAAGTAACTGAATATAATTACTAATAGTGAAATTGTGTAGAACGCCATATCTTTAAATATTTGGCTTAGGTCTTTTTCTTTTAACATTATGGTCGTCCTTCCTGCGTGTCTATGTTTTATATTGTTCTAATCAGTTTAGATGATTCAGTGTAATACCTGGAGGAAATTATTTCTATCGCTTATTACCTATAATTGTATCATAGGTAATAAGGGATACCTCTTCACAAAAAGAAAACTTCGCTTAAACTTTTTGGAGTGTTTCTTTCACTACTGAGTAATGGTAGTTCCATAGTCTTTTAATAATCGAAATAAAGTAACCAGGCAATTCAAAGCATTAATGTACAGAATTAATCATGAAAGAGGAATAATAGAACATCTCATTTGCAAAACAGCACTATTTAAACATGAAGTGTGGTATTTTTAGGTAAATGGAGGTAAAACATGGCATATATTGGACTTGAAAAATTTTACTACAGACATAATGATTTATATGAAGAGGAATACGATACTAGATTAAACTCATATTCTACTACAGTGTATGATTT
>LFRM01022851.1_pt1 | contig 10272 bp, 12 predicted proteins | sample 618341 | NCBI WGS metagenome assembly LFRM01 (sample SAMN03654438, study PRJNA283298) | anaerobic digester metagenome | isolation source: pool of bioreactors CSTR01a, CSTR02a, and CSTR03a thermophilic anaerobic... | place: Denmark: Kgs. Lyngby | collected 2014-05-21 | reverse complement strand
ATCTTCTTTGCCTGGCTGCAGTTCGGGGTCTGGGGCGCGATCGTGGTGATTACGGTCGTCGCGGTCCTGAACGCACTGGTAGAGAACCCGATCTTTGCGCATTTCGCAGCCAGACGCTTTGATATCCCTGCCCTTGTGGTCATCCTCTCGGTCATCTTCTGGGGATGGGCTCTCGGCGTCGCCGGGATGATCTTTGCCGTTCCGCTCACGCTCATCGTCCTGATGGTCGTCCAGTTCAGCGATGATTTGGCATGGATTAACACGATTCTCGGCGTCGATCACCTCTTTACGGGAAAAGGCGAGGATTCGACCGTGATCCGGAGGACGGAGGCGCCCCCGGCGAGATGAGAGGACGGCCCCGGCGCGCCGGAAGGTTGATACCTTTTTTGCACATCCCTCCCCCGGGGAACATGAATGTTGCATACTCGAAAGATTGTCCAGAAACTCTGGGACGCGCAGGGTTACGGTAACCTCGCCGTCTGGGAAGACGGAACGACCGCCGTCATCACCCCGGGAGAGAGCCCCAAAAAGGACGGGAAAGCGCCGCTTGCAATCTTTAAGCCCATTCCTCTCGTGGCAGGATTCTCAATGTTGGACTTTGCCCTCCACGACACAGGTCTGCTGGAGCACATCGAGGCAACAATCCGGGAAGCGGGAGGCGAGATTGAGCGGGATTAATCGAAAAAAGATAATTGGTTTAGAGAATTTATTCGGTCGTCTTTCCGTCGAAGTGCTCTTCATCAGCCATGGCATCGTCGCGGGTCTTGTGCACGACCTTATCCCGGTGCTCCGGCGGCGAGTAGATTGTGTAGAGCTTGAGGGCGGCAGTCTTTGAGGTGTTCACCACGTTGTGCTTCGCACCGTTCGGCACGATCACAGCGCTGCCGTCCTTGACAGGGTACTCTATATCGTTGATGATGACGACGCCTTCTCCTTCTTCGAACCGGAAGAACTGGTCGACGTCGTCGTGAACCTCCTCGCCGATCTCTTCGCCGGGCTTGAGGCTCATCAGCACGAGCTGGCTGAAGTTGCTCGTGTAGAGAACTCTGCGGAAGTCAGTATTCTTTACCGTCTCGGTCTCAATATCAATCATAAAGCCTTTCTTCATCACACAACCTCCCAGTAGTCGGTTACAAATCCAGAATATGGAGGCACCAGTATTTAACCATTAGGTCGTTTCAGGGCATGGCATTAGCCAAACAGCCGAAAGGGGCACTCAAAGCAAGTACCTGACGGCATCGACGTCCATTTACACCGGCATTGTCCGGTCACCACGCCTTGACCACAGGCGTGACGCTGAGATCGCCACCGTGGGATCGCTTCTCCGGGAAGGTGGGTTACAGGATAACGAGACTTCTGTGCCGGGTCACCTCTGTCGTCGCCCGGAACTTTGATGGGCAGGCGAATGGAGACTTTTAGGAGAGATACAGTTAGAGATCCCCATGATCCTTCCGCCCGAATTCTACGATCGAGACACTGTGACTGTTGCAAAAGACCTGCTGGGATGTCTGCTTGTGCATCAGGACGAGACAGGAACGACGATGGGCTGGATCGTCGAGGACGAGGCCTACCTCCAGGGCGACCCGGCGGCCCATTCATATCGGGGAGAGACGAAAAGGAACCGCGCCATGTTTGGCCCGCCGGGTCATGCCTACGTCTACCGGATTTACGGCCTGCACACCTGTTTCAATGTCGTGACCGGTCCGGAAGGGATAGGGGAGGCGGTCCTCATCCGGGCGCTCGAACCGGCAGTCGGGATCGATCTCATGCAGGCGCGGCGGGGGACCGACGACCCGCTCGCGCTCGCGAGCGGCCCCGGGAAACTGACGCAGGCGCTCAAGATCACCATGGATCTCGACGGGACCTCACTCATCGACGGCCCCCTGCAGGTCTGGTCGCCCGAGAGTCTGCCGGGCCGCCGGCCTGAGGGGATTGACGGGGAGATTGTTCAGACGACACGGATCGGGATCACAAAGGCGGCGGACCTCCCTCTCCGGTTCTACCTCAAGGGGAACCGGCATGTCTCGCGGCGTTGAGTCCCCCACCCGGCCCGCGGCGCCGGACCCGGCTCCCTTCGACCACTTCGCCCTGGAGCGTCACGGTATACTCGGAGACCGGGATCTCTTTGCCCGCACGTTTCAGGGCCTCGTCCACGACGTAGCGCACCCCGCCGCAGCAGGGCACCTCCATATGCATGACGGTGATAGACCGGATCGTGTGCCGCGAGAAGATCTCGGCAAGCTTCGTGACGTATCCGGCGACGTCCGCATCCAGTTTCGGGCAGAAGACGAGCACGATCTTCCCCCGCAGGAAGTCCCGGTGGAACTCCGGGTAGGCAAAGGGGACGCAGTCGCCGGAGACGAGGAGGTCTGCATCGTCGAAATAGCCGGCCGCAGGGTTGACGAGCGTTAACTGAATCGGCCACTGCCGCAAGGCAGACTCGATCCGTGCGGCACGCTCAGCCTCCGTGGCCTCCTTCGCGAGGATGCTCCGGGCAACTGTACCCGGACATGCCGCAGGTTCCGTCTCCGCGGCCTCTTTGCCGAGGAGGCTTTGGGCCACGGTACCAGGGCACGCCGCAGGTTCTGTCTCCGCAACCCTGTGCTCGGGGACGGGAATGTTATTCTCGTTTAAGTACTCGATCGCCTGCCGATAGAGCCCCTCCTCCCCGTGGCCGAGGAGGTGCTCCAGGTGCGCCTTGATGACGGCCTCCCCCTGCGGAACGATCCTTGCCATCACGGCCCTCTCATCATACGGCCCGGCCTCCCGCTCAACGACGCAGATTGCGCCTTCCGGGCACGTCCCGACGCAGGCGCCGAGCCCGTCGCAGAAGAGATCGCTCACGAGCCTTGCCTTCCCGTCGATGATCTGGAGCGCTCCTTCCGGACAGTCGGGTATGCAGAGACCGCACCCGGTGCACTTCTCCTCGTCGATCTCAATGATCTTTCTCTTCATCCGGGATCCCTCTCTATGAAAGATCATCTACCCGGTCCATGTCCAAAAACGTTTGCCGCTCCAGGCATCTGGAACCAGAAGAGCACTACGATGGACAGGAAAGCAGTTATTCCTGAAACAAGAGAGTTATAGACTGATGTCCACGTTGCCGCCCCGATACCCTGCACCCGCGTTCGACGTCTTCAACATCTACTTCGAGCGCCTCTACGACCCGACGATGCATGTCGTCATCTGCCTCGACGGCGAAGTCGACGAAGAAGCCATGAGGACGGCGACGATGAGGCTGATCGCCTCCGATCCGTACCTTCGGTCGAAGTTTGCGGAGGTAAACGACCGGCCGGCCTGGGAGGAGATCCCGAAAGGGCTCTGGGATGGAGCGTTCATCCTCGTTCCGTCCGGCGAGTGTGAAGACCAGCCACATCATGTGCCACCGCCACCGCTCGATGTCCGTTCGGGGCCGCAGGTGCGGGTCACTCTTTACCGAAGAGCGGGAGGGGATCTTTTAGCCGTCACCTGTCACCACGGCTTCTGCGACGCCGCTGGCGCACTTACGCTTGCACAGGAACTCCTTGCGGCCTACCGGGGCGTCATGGACGACTCCGACTTCCGGCCGGCTCCCCGCAATCCATACGAGCGGAGCACGGCAAGAATCCTTGATCTCTACTCCGATGAGGAGCAAAAACAGGCACTTAGCGAGGAGGAGCGTTTCGTCGACCGATGGCGCTTCCCGATCGAGCGCACCGGGCGGGGGGTGCCCAGGGTCGCCCGCCGGACGCTCGCCCCCGAGCGGCTTGGGAGCATAAAGGCGTTCGGGAGGGAGCACGGGGCCACGGTGAACGACGTCCTGATCGGTGCATTCTTCCTTGCGCTTGCGAAGATCCGGGGCGATCCCGCCGACAGAAATGAGCCCCGCTCGATCCTCACCTCGGCTGATCTCCGGAGGAGGTATCCCGGCCTCTACGAGGACTCCCTGCTCACGAACCTCTCCGTCGCCTACGAACTCACCCTCTCTCTTGGAGAGGGAGAGAGGCTTGAGGATATCATCGACCAGGTTACGGAAACGACGACCCGAAAAAAGGCCGGGAGCCTCGGCGTTGCCACCATCCTCTTTTACGAGGAGATCATGGCCGGCGGGATGCCGGCGGTCCTCGCGTTCTTTGACGAGATGATCGAGCGCTACTGGCAATCAGGCCTGAAAAACCCGGTCCTCTCGAACCTCGGGATATTCGATCCCGATGAATACTTCCCAATTCCCGGAAAGGACGGTGCAGATCTCGGGATCCGGGACATCCAGTATCTTCCCTGCGTCTGCTGGCCCTACGGGTTTCTGATGATCGCCTCCACCTTTCGCGATCATCTGACGCTTACGACGGCCTACGAGGAAGGACCCTACTCGACGGCTGTCGTGGAGCGGTTCCTTGAGTACGTGGACGGATACCTCCCCTAACCCGCAGAACCTGCAAGAGACCACATCTCATCAAGATCCGCCCATCAAAAACTGCTTAAAGGCCGATCCGGCCTACGGGAAGGGTGTCGCGGATGCGCTCGGCATTTCGCTCGACCGGGTCCAGTAGCAGCGGATCCCCTCTTTTTTACTCCTCGACGAAACAGAACGGGTCTTCTGCGGAAAGGTGCCCGCCTGCCGCATATGCCCGCACCCGGCAGCCTCCCCCGCAGAGGTCGCGATAGCCGCACCGGCCGCACTTCCCCGAGAGGTCCCGCGGTGTTGCCCGAAACCAGGAGAGGACCGGGTTCTCCGCGTCCTGCCAGAGGCGCGAGAACGGCCGATCCCGGATGTTGCCGACGAGGTATTCGGGCAACCGGGCGAACTGGCAGGGGTAGACGTTACCCCGTGGATCGATGTTTGCCACCCGCTTACCCGCGCTGCACCCGCCGTTCAGGGACCGGACGAGCGCCTCGGCCTCGCGGACGTCGGGCGACCCGTCCCGCTCCATGGCCCGGAGGAGGTGAATGCAGTCCTGCGGGGCATCGACGGTCAGGATCTCCAGCGACCCGGGATCGGTCTCCTGCGCCCTCCGGTAGAGGAGCGTGAGCGCCTCGTCAACCTCTTTTGGCCCCACCTGGAGCCGGTCGTAGGCCTCGCTTCCCCGCCCGCTCGGCACAAGCCAGTAGAGGCAGAACCGCGAGGCTCCGAGCGTCCCCGCAAGGTCGAGTAGGGCCTCGAGTTCCCCCATGTTCTCCCTCGTCAGGGTGACCCGGAGGCCGGTCCGGATGCCAGCCTCCCGGCACCGGGCAAACCCTTCAACAGCCCTTGCAAACGCACCCTCACACCCCCGAAACGTGTCGTGAGTCTCCGGCCCCGCGCCGTCGAGCGATATCCCGACGTAGCCGATCCCGGTTTCCTTGATCATCCGGGCGACATCGGAGGTGATCAGCGTGCCGTTCGTGCTGAGCGCGGTCCTGATCCCGCGTTCCGCCGCCGCACGCGCGAACTCCGGCAGGTCCTCGCGGAGGAGGGGTTCGCCGCCGGAGAAGAGGATGAGCGGGACGCCCGCCGCGGCGAGGTCGTCGATGAGCGCGAGGGCTTCGCCGGTCGAGAGTTCGTCGTCTGTCATCAAGTCCGGCCGGGACCGGCTGTAGCAGTGGGCGCAGGCGAGGTTGCACCGGTCGGTGAGGTTCCAGAAGACGACAGGCCGGTAGTCCTGCATGAACGCGAGGTACTTTCCCGGCACCTCTGAAAGAGGCCTGTCTCGGTGGTGCATAACGCTGCTGACCGTTCCCCGTCCGTGCATGCACTGTGTGATCCTGTTCATGGTAGACCGCCTCCGTTCTCGTTGATGCGCACGTTCGGCACCCTCTTGTACTCCTCGGTGCTGAAGAGCACGATATAATCGCTGCACCCCGCCGCCCGGGCCATCTCCTCGACCGCGGCGAGCACCCCCTCCCGGCTCCTCCCGTGGTGCACGGTATACAGGGTGTACTCCCACCTCCCCGGCACCGGCCGGCGCAGGTAGCAGTGGGAGATCCCGGGAGCGGACGCGAACCGGGAGAAGTCCTCCCCGTCCCACCCCCCGGGCGGGCGCCAGGCGACGAGGGCGTTTGCCGTGATCCCGAGGAGCCGCTGGTTGATCCGCGCCCGTATCTTCCGGATCGCCCCCTCTTCGCGGAGGCGTTGCGCCCGGTGGAGCACCTCCGCCTCCGGGATGCCGAGCCGTCGCCCGATCTCTGCAAACGGCTCGGTGACCAGAGGGAGCCCCTTCTCAAGTTCTGAAAGAAGGGCGAGATCAGTCGGATCCATACGACCCCTCCTCCGAGAGCGGGAACCGCACGTCGATCTTATAGGCCCGGACGGTGGGGAGGTTGAGCGTGTCCTCCTTTGGGATGCCGGTTCGGGAGAGGATCTCCGCGAGCACCGCGGAGAGCCGCTCCTCTGTCGGGGCGGAGAGGGTGAACCAGAGAGAGTAGGCGTGGTCACGCCGGAAGTTGTGCGAGACCTCCGGGTAGGTGCTGACGACCTCCGCCACCTCGCGCACCCGGTCCTCCGGGACGCGGAGGGCGACCAGGGTCGCGGCGGCAAGCCCGAACTTCCGCGATTCATAGACCGGCGAGACACTGCGGAGGACGCCCAAGGACTGAAGCCGCCGCATCCTTGCGACGACCTCATCCTCCGCAAGCCCGACTCTCTCCGCGATGACGGCCCACGGGCGCGAGACCAGGGGGAGGTCGCCCTGGAGGGCGTCGAGGATCGCAAGATCGGTCCGGTCGGGGCCCCCGGGCTCGTAGGGGCACCACGGGTCTTCGCGGGTGATCTCCCCGCAGGGGTCATCGGGCCGCATGAGTCCGTCGCACCACCGGGCCGGAACGAAATCAACCCCGCGGCAGGCCCGCGCCCGGCACCCGCCGCAGACCGTCTTGTAGCCGCACCGGCCGCACTTCCCGGCAAGCCGGTCCGGGTCGCGGAGGGCGAGAAAGAGTTCCGAATTATTCCAGATCTCAGAAAACGGCGTGGTGCGGAGGTTGCCCGCGCTCACCGGCAGATAGGGGCAGGGCGTCACCTCCCCGGTCGCGTAGATCCGGCAGTAACTGATGGCGGCCATGCAGCCCCGACTCCAGCCGCGATTCTCAATCCCGACTTCGTCGGCAATCCGGCGGAACTGGGGTGAGCACGTCGGCCGGATCCGGAGATTGCTCTCCCGGTACCGGAGGAGGAGAGCCCGGATCAGGTCCTCGTACTCGCGGGGGCTGCCCTGCCCGGGTCCGCGTCCCCTCCCGGTCTCCACCGGGAGGAAGACCTGGTAGTCGCGGACACCCAGGGATTCGCCGAGAGCGATGACCTCCTCGACGTCGGCGAGGACGGGGCGCATGACCGTCATGTTGATCCGGACGCCGAGCCCCGCGTCTCGGCAGTGCTTGATCGCCGCGACCGCCCGCTCCCATACGCCGGCAACGCCGCGAAACGCGTCGTGGGTATCCGGGTCGGCGGAGTCGATGCTGACCGCCACCGACCGGATTCCTGCGTCTCTGAGCCGCTTCGCCGTCGCCTTATCGAGGAGGTACCCGCTCGTGCCCATCGCCATCACGAGTCCCCGTTCAGTCCCGTAGCGGGCGATCTCGAAGATATCCTCCCGCATCAGGGGTTCTCCCCCGGAGAGGACGACGATGGGCCTTCCGGTGTTCGCGAGTTGATCGATGACCGAGAGCGCTTCGGCGGTCGAGAGGACACCTTCCGCTTCGTCAACGCCAGCGTCCGCGTAGCAGTGGGCGCACATCAGCGGACAACGGAGGGTGACGTTCCACGAGATCAGGGCCGGGCCCTTCGTGCGCTCCATGCACCCCATCTCAGTTGCTTTCGACATCAACCTTTGGACAACCGGGGGGCATATCAATCCCGGCGCCCGACCGGGGAGAGGGGACCGCTGGAGCAGAATCCGACCGAGGATCTGCATGCCGCTATCGAGCAGGTTCTGCGTACAGATTGAGCGGCAGAACAAGTGCCGCATTGCTTATTCCCCTTCCCCCCGTACACCAGAATATGGATCCGGTCATCGAGGCGATACGGCGGGAGTTTGCGGCGCACGCAGATCCTGAGACATGCGCAAAGAGTCAGCGCTTCTTCAAGGAGGGGGTCCGGTGCTACGGGATAAGGACGGCAACCGTGACCGCAATCGCAAAGAAGTACTGGAAAGAGGTAAAATCCCGCGAAAAACCGGAGATCTTCGCCCTCTGCGAGGAACTCTACCGGTCCGGGATGCTTGAAGAGGCGTTCGTCGTCTCCGAGTGGGCATCAAGGCTCGCGGACCGCTACGAGCCCGATGATATCGCCGTCTTCCGCCGCTGGATCGAGACCTACATCACGAACTGGGCCACCTGCGATGGCCTCTGCAACCACGCCGTCGGAGATTATATCGTGCGCTACCCGGAAGAGATCGAGGAACTGAAGCGCTGGACGCAGTCGGAGAACCGCTGGATGCGGCGGGCAGCGGCGGTCTCGCTCATCGTGCCCGCAAAGCACGGAGAATTCCTCGACGAGGCCCTCGCGATCGCCGATCTCCTCCTTACCAATACAGACGACATGGTCCAGAAGGGCTACGGCTGGCTCCTCAAGGAGGGGAGCAGAAAGCACACCGACGAGGTCTTCTCCTATGTCATGGCAAAGAAGCAGAAGATGTCCCGGACGGCGCTTCGGTACGCGATCGAACTGATGCCAAAGGAACTCCGGGCGGAAGCAATGAAGAAAGACTGGTAAATAGCGGGGAATAATGGGGCCTGTAGCCGTACAGGAGCCTGGGGAGGTTGCACAAAATAGAAGCATTATAATATAAGAACATGGAAGTATACTTCCACCTATGCTGAACGACGATTCGGCAACCGAGACTCCCCCGGATCCCCAGACCAGGCGGAGCGGAGCGACCTGCCCCGAAACGGGCACTGACCCGCACTCACGCATGCAGAACTTCCTCCTCTTCACCATTTACCAGGTGCTCAATGAGTTTGAGGACGGGATCGCTCTCATCGACGAGCAGAACCGAGTCAGGTGGGTAAACGCGAGCATGCGGCGGCTCTTTGACCTGAACGAGGCCGACGTCGCCGGGATGCCCGCCGGGGTATTTACGCACCGGTTCATCAACCCGCTGGTCGAGGATGCTGAGAAGGTTATAGCGACCGCCGGCACCCGTGAACTGCACCTCCGTAAGCCTAACGGCGAGGAATGCTGGCTTGAATACTCAAGCCGGCCGATGCAGATCTACCCGGTGCGCAACAATAGGCTTGAGATATACCGGAAGATCACGCGCTGGAAACTCACGGAGCGGTGCCTCGTCGAGAGCGAGANNGCAAACGAGGTCGCCTGCAGACGGCTCGGCTACTCCCGCGACGAACTGCTGGCCCGTTCGCCGCTCGATATTGTCCCCCCGGAGAGGCTCGGCGAGGTCCTTGCCATCTTAAAGCAGTTCCGCTTAAACGACCGGATCCTCTACGAAAGCGAGCACGTCGCGAAGGGCGGGAACCGGGTACCGGTCGAGATCAACTCGCTCCATTTCCCCCTGCAGGGGAAGACGACCGTCCTCTCGATCTCCCGCGATATCTCGGAGCGGAAAAAGATGGAGGAACTCCGGCGGAAGGTATTCTCCCGGATCGAGCAGAGCATCGAACAGTCTGCCGCCCTCAGCGACCAGATCCGCCAGCCCCTGCAGATGATCATGGGGCTCGCCGCGATGGAGGGATCAGCGAATTCGAGGGAGATCGCCCGGCAGGCCGCCGTCATCAATGCCCTCGTCGACCGACTTAGCCAGGGATGGATCGAGTCGGAGAAGGTCTGCAGCGTCCTCCGGCGGCACTACTAAAAAGGAGGGGAGCGATCCCTGTACGCCTAGAACCTGACGCGGGGGGCCTCGGCCTCCCGCATATTGTTCTCCATCGTCCAGAAGTATGCCTCGCCGTGTGCCACGCGGAAGACGGCAAGTTTCGGGTCGTCCGGGCCGGAGATACCGATCTGGAGAAGCCACGGCCGCTCCGCGACGAGTCGCTCTTTTAAGGCGGGATCGTCGATGAACTCGACCGAACCCGCCACTCGCATCATCCTTCCGGCGCCCTCCGGGTTGTAGAAACAGAGTTCGACCTTCGGGTTCTTCGTAAGCTGCTGCCAGACGGCCTTCGGTGTCCCGGTATGGTAATAGAACCCGGTCTCATCGGCAAACCACATGGCAAACGCCCGCACCCGGGGCTGGTCGCCGTCCGCTGTCGCGATGTAGGTCACGGGATTCTCGTTTGCGAACTTCACGCAATCGGAAAAGTCCATTCTTCTTCCTCCTACATCCATACAGGAGCGGAATAGAAAAGGGTTCCGGGATTGGTCAA
>LFRM01013026.1_pt1 | contig 10273 bp, 8 predicted proteins | sample 618341 | NCBI WGS metagenome assembly LFRM01 (sample SAMN03654438, study PRJNA283298) | anaerobic digester metagenome | isolation source: pool of bioreactors CSTR01a, CSTR02a, and CSTR03a thermophilic anaerobic... | place: Denmark: Kgs. Lyngby | collected 2014-05-21 | reverse complement strand
AATTCACCATGAAAACATTCTTCTATTTGTTTTGCTGCTGCATGAAGGTTGCGTGCCCGCGAATAATATCCCAATCCTTGCCATTGTTTTAGCACATCTTCTTCGGATGCTTCTGCCAGCGCTTTTATGTTTGGAAACCGACGGATGAATCGCACGAAATAATCGTAGCCTTGATTTACGCGGGTTTGCTGCAAAATAACTTCCGATATCCAAATGATATATGGGTCGTTTGTCTCCCTCCAAGGGAGCTCGCGTTTGTTTTTTTCATACCAGTGTTGTAGTGTATTGCTTATCGCGAAAAAGTTGGACTGCTCCATCATTTGTTATTTACGGGTTGAATCAATTTGAATTGATTTGATGCTTCCAATTAAACGTTTTGATTTTTTGGGAAGAATCCAAAAGATGTTGAAGTTTCGAACAAATATAGCAAATTAACCCCAATTTTATCTCGGTTCAACGAAGAAAACGTCAACCGGCATTGAATTTTTTATTTTTCGATTTAATGACCGCAATAGCGTTTTTGGAGTATAGAAAAAAGATGAATTCCAAAAAAAACGAAAATGATCGTGTTTTATTTTTGAGCTTGAAAAAAAAGCTATATATTTGCAATCCAAAAAATTACTATCGTTGTTTTTTATTTAACAAAAAAATTGTATTATGACCAAAGCAGATATCGTAAATGAAATTGCCAAGAATACCGGAATTGATAAAGCATCGGTTTTGGCAACAATTGAATCTTTCATGGATGTAGTGAAAGATTCGTTGGCTAATAATGAAAATGTGTATTTAAGAGGTTTTGGCAGCTTTATTGTGAAAAAAAGAGCACAAAAAACAGCCCGAAATATTTCCAAAAACACTACTATCATCATTCCCGAGCATTATATTCCGGCATTTAAACCGGCAAAAAGTTTTGTGGCTAAAGTAAAAGAGAATGTGAAGTAATAATACAAATATTTTTCAATCAAACATATACATAACAATTTAAAAAAAAGAAGATATGCCAAGCGGAAAAAAAAGAAAAAGGCATAAGATGGCTGTCCATAAAAGAAAAAAAAGACTTAGAAAAAACAGGCATAAGAAGAGGAAATAACCTGTTGGGTTTTTTCGGCACAGCATAAGAACAAACTTAAAAACTTTTTTGCAACGAGTTTGTTCTTTGTATATATTAAAGTAGGTTCTAGCGAGAACCAAATTCTTCTGAGACAGAAGTTTATGAAAAGAACATTTAAAATATTAAAATTGTGGTAAGCGAACTTGTTGTAGATGTTCAACCCAAAGAGATTACCATTGCGGTTCTTGAGAACAAGAAATTGGTAGAATTACAAAAAGAAAAACGCGATGAATCCTATGCGGTTGGCAACATCTATTTGGGGCGGGTTAAAAAAATGATGCCCGCTCTCAATGCTGCATTTGTGGATGTAGGATACAAAAAGGACGCTTTTCTTCACTATTTAGATCTAGGGGCAGAATTTAATTCGGTTTTATATTATCAGAAGTTAGTCGGAAATAAGAAAAAAACACCGCAGGTTCAAAAAATGAAACTGCAGCCTAATATCGACAAAAGTGGCAGTATAACCGACGTTTTGAAAGTGGGTCAAGAAATTCTTGTACAGATTGCCAAAGAACCCATTTCAACCAAAGGTCCACGATTGACCGCTGAAATTTCTTTTGCCGGTCGTTTTCTGGTACTGATTCCGTTTATTGACAGAGTTTCGGTGTCGCAAAAAATAAAATCACGCGAAGAGCGTGCCCGTTTACGACAACTTGTACAGAGTATAAAACCCAAAAATTTCGGTGTGATTATTCGTACCAATGCCGAAGGAAAACGTGTTGCCGAACTTGATGCCGAGCTCAAATTGTTGATGCAGAAGTGGGAAGATACGAGTAGCAAGTTGTCGAAAGCAAGAGCACCCGCACTCCTTTATGAGGAAACCTCGCGAACGGTTGCCTTGCTTCGCGATATTTTTGATCCCTCTTTCGAACACATCCATGTTAATGACAAAGACGTAGCCAAACAAATTGCCGATTATGTAGGTCTTATTGCGCCAAACAAGCGAGATATCGTCAAACTTTATACAGGTGCGTTGCCTATTATGGACAATTTTGGCGTTACGAAACAAATCAAACAACTTTTTGGGAAAACGGTCACATTCAAGAATGGCGCTTATCTGATTATCGAGCACACCGAAGCGTTGCATGTTATCGATGTAAATAGCGGAAACCGAAACAAATCGTCACTCGGACAGGAGGACCATGCATTTGCCGTAAACGTGGCTGCGGCCGAAGAAATTGCCCGTCAATTGCGTTTGCGTGATATGGGAGGAATTATTGTGATCGATTTCATCGATATGATCAAGGGTGAACATCGAAACGATTTGCTGGTTAAAATGCAAGATTTTATGGCTCAAGATAGAGCCAAACACAATATTTTGCCTCTAAGTAAATTCGGATTAATGCAAATTACCCGTCAACGTGTGCGCCCCGAAATAGAAGTTGCGACCAGTGAGGTTTGCCCCACTTGTTTTGGTAAAGGCAAGATCAAATCGTCTCTTTTGTTTACCGATACACTGGAAGGTAAAATCGATTATTTGGCCAATAAGCTCAAAGTGAAGAAATTTAGTCTGCATATTCATCCCTATGTGTCAGCATATGTAGAAAAGGGGCTATTTTCGTTGAAGCATCAATGGAAGAAAAAATACAATGTAAACTTAAAAATTATTCCGGATCAGAGTCTCGGATTTTTAGAATATGTATTTTACGATAAAGATGGAAACGAAATAGACCTCAAAGAAGAAGTTGAAATGAAATGATATTCCTTGTGGAATAAAGTGGAGAAATAGGCAAAAAACCGACATTGCATTTTGTAGTGCCGGTTTTTTGTGTTTTTAAGGGCAATCTAATGTTATACAGGATCCACATCATAGTTTACTACCACGTACCTGAATTCCCGTTTTTCTCGCATGCGCTGTTCTGTTTGGCGGATACATTTTCTTATGAACGAGGCTGATAGATTATTTTCCGTTTTAAGCAGAATTTCACGGATATGATACGATCGGATTTTGCTTATAACCGGTTTGTTCGGCCCAAGTAGTATATAGTCTTGAAGTAAGCTGCGCAACATGTCGGCAAAATAATGTGAAGCGGCTTCGGCTCTTTGTTCGTTTTTGTCTTTCAATTCAATTGAAATCAACCGGTAAAATGGAGGATATTTAAAAATTTTTCGTTCTGCCAATTGCATGTTATAAAACCCCTCATAGTCGTTTTCGACAATAAATCGGTAAATGGGCAGTTCGGGCTGCGTGGTTTGAATGATAACTGTTCCACGCTTGTTGCGCCTCCCGGCACGTCCACTTGCCTGCATCATGAGTTGAAATCCGCGTTCATGTGAACGGAAATCCGGATAATTCAACAAGCTATCGGCTGCGATAATTCCTACCACACTTACATTATCGAAGTCCAACCCTTTCGAAACCATTTGAGTACCTACCAATATCCGAATCTTTTTATTTTGAAAATCGGAAATAATTCGTTCGTATGCGTTTTTCCCGTGGGTGGTATCGGTGTCCATGCGGGCAACCTTTGTTCCGGGAAAAAGGCGCGACACTTCTTCTTCAACCTGTTCCGTTCCCTGTCCTATGAATTCCAAGCCTTTTTCGTGACATGCGGGACATTCTTCCGGCTTAGGATAAGCCCTATTGCAGTAGTGGCACACCAATTCGTTTCGGTATTTATGGTAGGTGAGCGTTACATCACAATGCCTACATTTGGGAGTCCATGCGCAAAGTTTACATTCTATTCTTGGGGCAAATCCTCTTCGGTTGCGAAAGAGAATAACCTGTTCTTCATTATCCAGTGCTTGTTGAATATGGTCGATAAGGTTGGGAGATAAGATGGATTTCATTTTCTTTTTTCGTCGCAGTTCCTTGGTGTTCTCGATAATGATTTTCGGCATAAGCACTTCTTCGAAACGTTTTGTTAGTGCAACAAGGCTGTATTTGCCTTTTTTTGCGTTGTAAAACGATTCAATAGCGGGAGTGGCGGACCCCAACAATGTTTTTGCCCCCATTAAATGGGCTAGCACGATTGCCGTGTCGCGGGCGTGATAACGTGGTGCAATTTGCTGTTGTTTGTAACTGCTTTCATGCTCTTCGTCCACAATGATCAGTCCCAATCGGCCAAAAGGCAGGAATAAGGAAGAACGTACGCCGATAATGATTTCGTACGGATTGTCCGATAGCATTTTATGCCAAATTTCAGTGCGTTCGTTATCATTTATTTTCGAATGATAAATACCCAATTTATTTCCGAATACGGCTTGTAGTCGTTGAGTGAGTTGGGTGGTAAGTGCAATTTCGGGCACAAGATAGAGGGTTTGTTTCCCTTCCTGAAGCATCTTTTCGATAAGATGAATGTAGATCTCGGTTTTTCCGCTCGATGTAACGCCATGAAGCAAACAGGTGTTTTTATCGGCAAAACCGTTGCATATCTCGTCGAATGCTTGTTGTTGATGTTCGCTTAAAGGGAACGGTTTTCGGGAAGCTTCTACTTCCGAAGCAATTCGACTCACTTCTTTGGAAAATTGGCGTAAAATGTTTTTTTCGATCAATCCGTTGAGAACGGCGGGAGAGGTTTTTGTTTCTTTGAGTATTTCTTCTCGACTTATATACGGCGTATTTTTTTGCGAAAGCAGAGAAATTATTTGTTCGTAAAGCGCTTTTTGTTTCTTTGCTCTGCCGATAAGTTCAGGAATGTTTTTTTGGTCTATTTCGGGATTAAGGGAAATGATTTTTTCGGTTTTTGGTTTGTATTTGCGCTCGATGGTTTCGTAGGTGGTGATAATTCCCTTCTCCGTTAGTCTATAAATGTGAGGGAAAACATTTTTTATTTTCAGGTTTTTTTCGAGTTCCGCTATTTTTGCTTCCCCTTTGTCTTGTAAATAGGTTGTTATTTTTTTCTCTGTTGGAGTAAGGGGGAAATCATTTTCTTCCGTGTTTTTCAATTCGACGCAAGTTTCGCTTTCCATTCTGAGTTTAGCGGGTGTTGCCGCTTTATACACATCTCCAAGCGACGATAAATAGTAAAAAGAAATCCATTCCCATAATTTCAGCTGGTATTCGTTTACGATCGGATGATGGTCTATGAGGGCATAAATTTCTTTTGTTTCTACCGTTTTCGGTTTTTTTTCATGAATTGCGGCAACCACAGCCGTGTAATATTTTCGTTTTCCGAAAGGCACAATTACCCGATATCCTTTCCCAATCTTATCGCGCATTTTCGTGGGAACGGCATAAGTAAACGTGTTGGATAATGGGAGAGGGAGTATTACATCGGCAAACATTTACGTTAGAGGTATATCGAGCCGGTAATCGACCAGCATGTTGTTTTTCCGTTCAGCGGGTCGCTCCAATCGGGCTTATCGGTTTTGTAATTATCGGTAAGTTTAAAGCCACAATTCACTCCTATCTGAAATATCCTCAGCACTTCAAATCCCAAGCCGAGATTGGCTCCGGCTTCAAAAGATTTGGCTTTGATATCTTTGGCCGCCTCGTCGAGATCGATTTTTTCTCCCGAAATCAGATAGGCTGCATAAGGTCCTGCTGTTGCATACATTTTCACCAGATGTAAGCCGATTCCAAATTTAGCTTTCAGATTTAAGGGGAGTTTAATATAATGGTTTGTGATTTTTTTCGAGATGTTTTCGTCTATCTTTGACACGGTCATTCGATTGTTGGAGTACAAAAGCGAAGCGTCAACACCCACATCGGCCACAAACAAAGGAAGCATGGTTTCCATTGAAGGTCCGATGCTGTAATTGGTCGTATTCTCCACTTTCAATACGTCGCTTTTGTAAGTCGGATTATTGAGTCCTATATTTCCTCTTACGCCAAATCTGATTTGCGAAAATGCCGGCAGGGCAAGTACAGACAAGATAATAATTGTGGTGTTAAAGACTAATTTTTTCATATTCATCCGGTTTTAGTCTGTAAGACATACTTTTCTTACAGGTGGTTTCGACGCAAAGGGCGAGGCTTATACACCGATAACGCTGTAAGGGATGCTTTTCTTACAGTTGGTTGGTTTTCTGAAATCAAACTTAATCAATTCATGCATATATAACAAAATAGAGCATCAAAAGGATGTTAACGTAGGCTATTGTTTATTATTTTAAAAAAGCATTTCGCTTCTTTCCGAAAGAAACAAAATGCTCTCCAATATGTTTTTTGATTGCGATTCGGTTTGTCAATCTTGGAATTTTGCCTTCAAAAATTCGCGGTTGAGGCGTGCAATGTTGGTGATTGAAATATTTTTAGGGCACTCTACTTCGCATGCGCCGGTATTTGTACAATTTCCGAATCCCAATTCGTCCATTTTGGCTACCATAGCTTTGGCTCGTCTAGCCGCTTCGGTTCGTCCTTGGGGGAGAAGCGCCAGGTGGCTTACTTTTGCCGCAACAAACAACATTGCCGATCCGTTTTTACATGCGGCAACACAAGCTCCACATCCTATGCATGCGGCTGCATCCATTGCGGCTTCTGCTTTGTCTTTGTTGACGGGAATGGTGTTGGCATCGGGAGATCCTCCCGTGTTGACGGAAATATATCCTCCTGCCTGAATGATTTTATCGAAGGCGGAGCGATCGACCATAAGGTCTTTGATAACAGGGAATCCGGACGATCGCCAAGGTTCAACGGTGATGGTATCCCCATCGTTGAATTTGCGCATATACAATTGGCAGGTGGTTATCTCCTCATCCGGACCATGTGGATGACCGTTTACGTAAAGACTGCACATTCCGCAAATTCCTTCCCGGCAATCGTGATCGTAAGCAATCGGCTCTTTGCCTTCGCCGATGAGTTTGTCGTTCAGCATATCGAGCATTTCCAGGAACGAGCTTCCTTGATACACATTGTTCAATTCATAGGTTTCAAAAGCACCTTTCTCTTTTGGTCCTTTCTGACGCCAAATTCTCAGTTTGATATTTATATTTTTATCCATAGAGCAATCGTTTTTGTTTTATGACTTGTAATTACGTTGTTGAGGAACCACGAATTGATAATTTAGAGGTTCTTTGTGCAGAATAGGCTCTTTGTCTTCGCCTTGATATTCCCAGCATGAAACGAAGGAAAATTCTTCGTCATTGCGAAGTGCTTCACCGTCCGGTGTTTGATATTCTTCACGGAAATGTCCACCACACGATTCTTCGCGATTAAGAGCATCAAGTGCTATCAGCTCGCCTATCTCAAAGAAATCGGCAAGTCGAAGCGCTTTTTCGAGTTCGGGATTCACGGTTTCTTCCGATCCCGGAATGCGAACATCTTTCCAAAATTCTTTTTGCAGTGCCTTGATTTCTTTACGTGCAAATTTCAATCCTTCCGCACTGCGCGACATGCCCACGTATTCCCACATGATATGCCCCAATTTTTTGTGGAAATAGTCAACCGAATGTTTCCCATTGATACGCATCAGTTTGGCAATACGTTCTTCGATGTTTTTTTCCGCTTCCTCGAATTCGGGGCGATCGGTATCGAATCGCGGTACCTGAATCTGATCGGCAAGGTAGTTTTGCATGGTATAGGGAAGGATAAAATATCCGTCGGCCAATCCCTGCATCAGTGCCGAAGCTCCCAAACGATTTGCTCCGTGATCGGAAAAATTGGCTTCTCCGATGGCAAATAGACCCGGAATGGAAGTCATTAGCTCATAGTCGACCCAAATTCCTCCCATCGTATAATGAATGGCCGGATAAATCATCATCGGAGTTTCGTACGGATCCTCATTCATGATTTTTTTATACATCTGAAAGAGATTGCCGTATTTTTCTTCGATAACGCTTTTTCCTAAGCGCTTGATGGCATCCGAAAAATCCAGATACACGGCATATCCCGTCGGGCCCACACCATAACCGGCATCGCATCGTTCTTTGGCTGCACGCGATGCAACGTCGCGAGGCACGAGATTGCCGTAGGCCGGGTAACGGCGCTCCAGATAGTAATCGCGATCTTCTTCTTTAATGTCGGTTGGTTTGAGTTTGCCTGCACGGATGGCTTCGGCATCTTCTTTTTTCTTCGGTACCCAAATTCGTCCATCGTTTCTGAGCGACTCCGACATAAGGGTGAGTTTCGATTGAAATTCGCCTTGAACGGGGATACATGTCGGATGAATTTGGGTCATACACGGATTGGCAAAATAAGCTCCCTTTTTGTAACATTGCCATGCTGCCGATCCGTTGCAAGACATGGCGTTTGTGGAAAGGAAATAGGCATTTCCGTAACCGCCTGTTGCAATGACTACGGCATGCGCCGCGTAACGTTCTATTTTTCCCGTAACGAGATTCCTGACAATAATTCCCCGAGCGCGACCGTCAATCACGATTAAATCGATCATTTCGCGACGGGTATACAGTTTTACCTGACCTTTATGGATGGCACGGCTCAATGCCGAATATGCGCCAACCAGCAATTGTTGTCCTGTTTGACCACGTGCATAAAAGGTTCGCGATACTTGTGCGCCTCCAAATGAACGGTTATCGAGCAATCCCCCGTATTCGCGTGCAAAGGGTACCCCTTGGGCAACGCATAGATCAATGATATCGTTGGAAATTTCGGCTAAGCGGTAAACATTGGCTTCGCGTGCGCGATAATCGCCTCCTTTGATGGTGTCGTAAAATAAACGGTAAACGGAGTCGCCATCATTCTGATAATTTTTTGCCGCATTTATTCCTCCTTGTGCTGCAATAGAGTGTGCACGACGGGGGGAATCCTGAATGCAGAAATTGAGGACGTTAAATCCGAGTTCGCCTAGCGATGCGGCTGCCGAAGCGCCTGCTAATCCTGTACCTACGACAATGATATCGAGATGTCTTTTATTGGCCGGATTCACCAATTTTTGGTGGTCTTTGTAATTTGTCCATTTTTCGGCAAGAGACCCTTCGGGTATTTTTGAATTTATTTGAGTCATATCTGAAAATTTTCGTTTGTAAATTTAAAGTGAAATTAAATGGGAACAGCCCTTTCAATAAGCGAAGTAAATGTAAATCGGGATGATTGAAAAGCCGATCAGAATAAGAGTTGCAAAAATATTCCCAATTACTTGTATGCGTTTCAACCACACCTTGTTGCTCCAACCGATAGTGTGTAGCGCACTCCAAAAACCATGAGTCAAATGAAACCACAATAGCACGAAAGCGGCAAGATAAACGAGCACAACCCAACTATTTTGGAAGAGTGGAATTATCAGTTCCGATCCTTTGCTGACGGCCGTAGGGTCGCCAATCAATTCCTTAAACTGCATATTGAACCATAATTGATACAAATGAAGGATCAAAAAAAGCAGGATGCAGAGGCCCAGGACAAACATGTTTTTGGAAGACCATTGGGTGGGAGTTTTGCTCGAAGACTCGTAACGTTCCTTGCCACGCGCTTTTCTGTTTTGCAAGGTGAGTATAATGGCATAAATGACATGTACGGCAAATCCTGCTGCCAACACAAGTGTTCCGATGACGGCATACCAATTGGCTCCTAAAAACTCGCAAATTTTGTCGTAGGCTTCCAATGAAAACACCAATGCCAAGTTCATCGACATGTGGAAAAGCAAAAAAAGAATCATAAATAAGCCGGAAATGCTCATGATGAATTTGCGGCCAATGGAAGATTTGATTAACCAACTCATAGTTTTTTAAATTATGTATTTGTATGTATTGTTTTTTTTGATTTTTATCGCACTGCAAAAGTAAACATTTTTAAGTATCTTGGAAAGGATTATTTGCAGAAATTTTTCTTTAAAGGCGGTCGTAAATTTGGGTATTTGCAAAAATAAACACAATTAACAATATTAACATTATTGATGTTAACGCGAGATAGGGCACAAGATTCTCGTTTCTTCAACTGAAGGAATACTGTTTTAATTGTTGATTTTCTGGGCATTATCCGCTAAAAAAAAGAGGCATGGGGCGCGGGAATCGTTTTCCGGGATGAGTGAAAATTTTTTTTATCCTCCGTCGGATTTTCCGACGTAAAGAAATATTTCGATTTGCCTTCGTCCCAATAGTATTCCTTAACAAACGAGCAGAATTTCCTGCCAAAACGGAGCGATTTTGAGTTAAAAAACCAAAAAATTCGCCCGTCGGATTTTCAGAAATGGGATAAAAAATTTTTTCCCCTCTATCGGGTTTTCCGACGGAGGAAATTGGTTAGTTATTGTTAACGCGCGTTTTCCGAAAAAGGATAATCATTTGTCCCCATTCTATCGGAAAATCCGATGGGATAATTCAAAA
>LFRM01077397.1_pt1 | contig 10276 bp, 10 predicted proteins | sample 618341 | NCBI WGS metagenome assembly LFRM01 (sample SAMN03654438, study PRJNA283298) | anaerobic digester metagenome | isolation source: pool of bioreactors CSTR01a, CSTR02a, and CSTR03a thermophilic anaerobic... | place: Denmark: Kgs. Lyngby | collected 2014-05-21 | reverse complement strand
AGATAATTTAATTAAAAGATAAATAGGATCAGCTTTGACTGTATCAATAAGGAGGATCTTTTTAAAATGGCTAAAGAGAAATTTGAAAGAAATAAGGAACACGTTAATGTTGGTACACTCGGTCACGTAGACCATGGTAAAACCACATTGACAGCTGCTATCACGAAAGTATTAGCAATTAAAGGTGAAGCAGATTTTACAGATTATGCAAACATCGATAAAGCTCCAGAAGAGAGAGAACGTGGTATTACCATTAATACATCACACGTTGAGTATACAACCGATAAACGTCACTATGCACACGTTGACTGCCCAGGCCATGCTGACTATATCAAAAACATGATTACTGGTGCTGCTCAAATGGACGGCGCTATCTTAGTCGTTTCAGCTGCTGATGGTCCAATGCCTCAAACACGTGAGCATATCTTATTAGCTCGTCAAGTTGGCGTTCCAGCTATCGTAGTATTTATGAATAAAACAGATCAAGTTGATGACGATGAATTGTTAGACTTAGTTGAAATGGAAATTCGCGATCTTTTAAGCGAATATGATTTTGATGGTGACAATGCTCCAGTTATTCGTGGTTCTGCTTTAGTAGCTTTAGAGAGCGAAAGCACAGACATAGATGCACCTGAATATCAACCTATCCTTGAATTAATGGATGCAGTTGACGAATATATTCCTACACCTGAACGTGCAACAGATTTACCATTTGCTATGCCAGTAGAGGACGTTTTCACAATTACAGGTCGTGGTACCGTTGCTACAGGTCGTATTGAACGTGGTACTGTTAAATTAAATGATGCTGTTGAAATCGTTGGTATGCAAGACGAACCAAGCACTTCTGTTATTACTGGTATTGAAATGTTCCATAAAATGATGGACTTCGGTGAAGCTGGCGATAATGTTGGTTGCTTATTACGTGGTATTCAACGCGATGAAGTTGAACGTGGACAAGTTATTGCAGCTCCAGGCACAGTTCATCCACATACAAAATTTGTTGGTCAAGTTTACGTTTTAACTAAAGATGAAGGTGGCCGTCATAAACCATTCTTCACTGGTTATCGTCCACAATTCTATTTCCGTACCACTGATGTTACAGGTATTGCTGAATTAGATGAAGGCGTTGAAATGTGCATGCCTGGTGATCATACTTCCATGACTGTTGAATTAATCACACCTATCGCTATCGAAAAAGGTTTGAAATTCGCTATTCGTGAAGGTGGTCGTACTGTTGGTTCAGGCACAGTTACAGATATTATTGAATAATATTTAAAAATTTTAAATTCATTTTAAAGAGGTTTCTCAAATAGAGATGCCTCTTTTTTTTATAAAAAATCTTAGCTTATTAATTGTTTCTAAAACTACTAAAAAAATACTCCTAAAAATTAAGAATAGAGCAAACTAACAAATATGTTAGGTGTGCTTGACAATCAGTATATTCTGAAATACGATATTCAAAGATTGAATGGATTAATCATATCATTAGTATTGAATGGAGACATATGGAATACAAAAATAATCAATTAACTTTATCCGAAATTAAAATAGGAAAATCTGCAATTATCGTCAAAGTTAATGCTGTAGGAGGTATGCGTAGACGCTTACAAGATCTTGGCTTTATTACAGGCAATAGCGTTGATGCATTAAGCATAGCAGCTTTAGGTGATCCAACGGCTTACCGTATTAATGGTACCGTTATTGCTTTAAGAAAAGAAGATGCAGATCAAATTTTAGTTGAGGAATTATAATATATGGAGAATACTACTTTTCACAAATCGACTTCAATCGATGAAAAATTAATTATTGAGAAAAAATCCCCTGATGATAAAGTTATCGCTTTAGCAGGCAATCCAAATGTCGGAAAATCAACCGTTTTTAATGCTTTAACAGGTATGAAACAACATACAGGCAATTGGCCTGGGAAAACAGTAGAAAATGCTCAAGGATATTTTGAATTCGAAGGCGATAATTATGTTTTGGTTGATGTACCTGGTAGTTATTCTTTGATAGCTAGATCCGCTGAAGAAGAGGTTGCTCGTGATTTTATTTGTTTTAGCAATCCGGATGCTGTTATCGTAGTCTGTGATGCGACAGGCTTGACAAGAAATCTCAATCTGGTATTACAAACCTTAGAAACGGGTAAAAAAGTTGTTGTTTGTATCAACTTATTTGATGAAGCTAGAAAACGAAAAATTGAGATTGACTTAAAAGCCTTGGAGAAAGAATTGGGTGTACCTGTTATTGGTACAGCGGCACGTTCGAATGAAGGCTTAGATGATTTACAAGCGGGTATTAAAAAAGCTCTATCCAACTCATTAGCTCCTTTTAAAATAGTTTATCCAGATTTTATTGAAAAAGGAATTGATATCTTAATGGAACCGGTTAAAGATTTAATTGGAGATTCATTAGATGCTCGTTGGACTTCAATTAAAATATTAGATGGGGATGAAAATTTACAAAACTCATTAAATGATTTTTTGGGTTTTGATCTTTTAAAACAAGCTTCTATTCAAAAAGCTCTAGATGAATATAATGAATATTTAAATGAGCAAAATAAAAAAATGGTGGAAGTTCAAGATGCGATTGTTGAAGTGGTTGTACAATATTCAGTTCTACTTTCGCAAAAAGTTATCTCAAGTTCAGAAGTCGATAGTGATAAAACGGATCGCAAATTAGATAAAATATTTACTAGCAAAATAACAGGACTACCAATTATGTTGTTTTTATTATTTTTGGTTTTCTGGATTACCATTACAGGTGCAAATTATCCTTCAACACTTTTAGCAAATCTTTTATTTGGTATAGAAGATAAATTAGCGGCTGGTGCTTTGGCTATTGGTATCCCAAATTTGATAGTCGATATGCTAATTCATGCTGTTTATAATGTTGTAGCTTGGGTAGTTAGTGTTATGTTGCCACCAATGGCTATATTTTTTCCGATGTTCACATTATTAGAAGATTTTGGCTATTTACCTAGGGTTGCTTTTAACCTGGATAAATATTTTAAAAGCTGTGATGCTTGTGGCAAACAAGCTTTAACAATGTGTATGGGTTATGGTTGTAATGCGGTTGGTGTTACCGGAACGAGGATCATTGATTCACCAAGAGAAAGATTGATTGCTATATTGACGAACAATTTTTCTCCTTGTAATGGTCGATTCCCCATTATGATTTCTATTATCAGTATTTTCTTTATCGGTAGCATCGCAGGATTGTCTCAAGTCATGAGTTCCACTTTAGGTGCTTTAATCTTAGTTTTAGTTATTTTATTTAGTATAGGCATGACTTTATTGGTTTCAAAAATTTTGTCTGCAACCATTCTTAAAGGTTATCCATCTTCTTTTACATTAGAATTGCCACCTTATCGTCGACCACAAGTTTTCAAAGTAATTGTTCGCAGTCTTTTTGACCGTACCATTAAAGTTTTAGGCAGAGCTATAATAGCAGCCGCACCAGTAGGTCTGATTCTTTGGCTACTAAATCATATTAATTATGGTGACACAACAGCTTTATATGCATTTACAGGATTTTTAGATCCCTTTGGAAAACTTTTGGGTTTAGATGGCGCAATCTTGACAGGTTTTATACTAGGTTTACCAGCCAATGAAATCGTGATGCCTATTATTATCATGATATATTCAGCACAAAATAGCGGCCTGATTGAATTACAAGGTGCAGCATTGGGACAATTATTGACAAATAATGATTGGACCTGGGTGACTGCAGTTAGTATGCTTTTGTTTACAGTCATGCATTGGCCATGTGCGACTACTATGTTGACTATAAAAAAAGAAACACAAAGTTGGAAATGGACGGCTATTTCTTTCTTGGTGCCAACGATATCTGGTATTATAATTTGCTTTATTTTCAATAACCTTGTTCATTTATTCATTTAGGCATTAAATAAATTTTTTCGGATAAAGTTAAATAAGCTATAGAAAATTATTAAAAAGATTCGTAGAATCTAAGAATCTATATTTTCAGTTAATCTGTAGTTAGAATTTCATGCGAATTTTGATACAATAGAAATGCTTAATTTAGAATGAAAAGAACTTAAAATTAGAAATCTAGAGTATAGATGGAGGCTAGATATGTATTATCCAAGAATAATAAATGATGACATTTACTATATTGGCGAAAGTGATCGACGCTTAAGTTTATTTGAAAATATGTTTGAATTACCAAAAGGTGTTGCTTATAACTCCTATATCATAATGGATGAAAAAACAGCTTTGCTCGATGGTATCGATGAATCTGTTTCAGAAAGATATTATGAGAATGTGCGTGCTGTTTTAAATGGACGAGATTTAGACTATTTAATTGTCAATCATGTAGAACCAGATCATTGTAGCAGTATTAATAATATTCTACGTGAATATCCGAATGCCATTATGGTGATAACTGATAAAGGTCTAAATATGATGCATCAATTCTATCATTTAGAATATGAAGATCGTGTCATGATAGTTGGTGAAGGTGATCAATTAAAATTAGGAAAACATCATTTGCAATTTGTAATGGCTCCTAATGTACATTGGCCAGAAGTGATGATGACTTATGATTTAACTGATGATATTTTATTTTCTGCTGATGCCTTTGGCGCCTTTGGTGCGATAGAGGGACATCTTTTTGTAGATCAAGTTAATTATGAAAGAGATTGGTTATCCGAGGCACGTCGCTATTATATTAATATAGTAGGACGTCAAGGTGCATCTGTATTACGAGTCTTTAAAAAGATTGGTGATTTAAATTTAAATATTAAAACAATTTGTCCATTACATGGTCTTGTTTTCCGCAAACCAGAAGATATTGCTATGATCATGGATGAATATACAAAATGGGCAAGTTATCAAGCAGAGGAGCAAGGTATTGTACTTGTTTGTGCATCGATGTATGGTAATTCACAAAATTTAAATGATGTACTAGCTGGTATGTTGGCTGATAGAGGCATACCAAATATTCGAGTATATGATATTTCTAAAACACCAGTTTCAGAGGTTATCTCTGATTTATTCCGTTTTTCACATGCTATCTTTACTTGTTTAACTTATAATACCGAATTATATCCAGGTATGGATGCTTTGATGCGTGAATTAACCATGCTTAATTATGCAAATCGCAAAATTGCCTACTTAGAAAGTCAAAGTTGGGGTGGTCGTGCTTTAAAGATTGCTCAAGATATATTTACTAAATCTAAAAACCTAGAAGAAGTAGCAGAGCCCTTCAAGATTAAAAGTTCTGCAGCTCCTGAACAATTACCAGATTTAGAAAAATTTGCAGATGAAATTGCTGCATCATTCAATGATAATTAAAATGTAAAATGCTCTTGATTAAAATCACGAGTATTCATAATTAAATTATTTTTTCAACTAGCACCGTATATTTTAAAAATTTACGGTGCTTTTTTTGGCGTTTTTTGGTTTTCAGGGTTTAATATACTTCACTAAACACCAAATCAGATATTTATCTTCTAACTTACACAGATTTTACATGATATTGCACTTGGTTTATATATTTTTCAATTATCATGTGGACATAATTAGAAGATGGAGAGAAAAATGAAGAGAATTAGAATAATGATAAGTTCGCTATTATTTTTATCATTGCTTATTGTGACCACAAGTTGTTCAAGTAAAACTTCTAACGATCAATTTGATGCATCAAGAATAATAAATGTTATATCACGTGAAGATGGCTCTGGTACACGAGGAGCTTTTATTGATCTTTTGGGTATAGAATTTAAGAAGAATAACGGTGCGACAAAAGATATGACAACGAAAGAAGCTATTATAGCTAAGCAAACTGACGTTATGATGATCAATATTGCGGGAGATAAATACGCAATTGGTTATATATCGTTGGGCTCATTAAATAATACAATAAAAGCTGTACCGATTAATGGGGTTATACCTTCGGCTGAAAATATCAAAAATGGCAATTATCTTATTACTCGCCCCTTTAATATTGCTACACAGGGTGAACCAGACGGGCTTGAAAAAGATTTTATTGATTTTATTTTATCGGCTGATGGCCAGAAGATTATTTCTCAAAGCTATATAAATATTGCAGACAATGCGATTCCGTATCAAGCTAATAAACCTTCAGGTAAAATTGTGGTGGCTGGCTCTTCATCGATTGCACCTATTATGGAAAAATTAAAAGAAGTTTACCTTCAGCAAAATCCGAATGCTGCCATTGAAATACAGCAAAGTGATTCTTCTGCCGGTATGAATGGGGTTATAGAAGGCACTTGCGATATTGGTATGGCCAGCCGCGAATTAAAAAACAGTGAACTTTCCGAGCTTACACCGATACGTATAGCTTTAGATGGGATTGTTATTATTGTGAACAATGACAACCCTATAATTACGCTTACTACTGAACAGGTGAGATCCATATTTACCGGTGAAATAGAAACATGGAGTGAAGTTCAATGAATAATCAGGTAAAAGAGAAATTAATGAATATTGTTTTTTTTATGGCAGCATTTACTTCTATACTTGCGGTTTCACTTATCTGTATCTTCCTTTTTGTAAATGGTTTTCCTGCATTTGCAAAAATAGGGACATTAAATTTTCTTCTTGGAACAGAATGGTCTCCATCTGATACACCTTCATTATTCGGGATACTTCCCATGATTGTAGGTAGCTTATATATCACGGCAGGTGCTATTTTAATCGGTGTCCCTATCGGTATATTAACGGCTGTTTATCTCTCACATGTCTGCCTGAAAAAATTATACAAAAAGATGAAATCGGGTGTGGAATTGCTTGCAGGTATTCCTTCCGTCATTTATGGATTTTTTGGTATGGTTACTATCGTACCTTTTACTGGGAATAGTATTCTTTCAGCCTGTATATTATTAGGAATTATGATACTTCCTACTATTATAGGATTAGCTGAAAGTGCACTTAAAGCAGTACCTGAACAATATTATGAGGGAGCATTAGCACTTGGTGCCGGGCATTATCGTTCCGTATTTTATGTGGTGTTTCCTGCTGCAAAATCAGGAATTATGGCATCTATTGTTTTAGGTATTGGGCGTGCTATTGGCGAAACAATGGCCGTGATCATGGTTGCAGGTAATCAAGCGAGAATGCCTGTATCACTCTTTAAAGGGGCACGAACTCTTACTGCTAACATTGTTATAGAAATGGGTTATGCTGCTGAATTGCACCGCGAAGCTTTAATTGCGACAGGGGTTGTACTACTTGTTTTTATTTTGATTATCAATTTGAGTTTTTCTGCTCTTAAAAGGGGAGAAAATTGATGAAGAAACAAAAAAAGTTTGAATTGTTAGCAAAAATTGCGATAAAGCTTGCTGCAGGAATTTCTATTGGTGTATTAGTTTTTTTAGTAGGATTTGTCTTAATAAAAGGAATTCCGTACATTAAACCATCGATGTTCTCTCTTACATATAATAGTGAAAATGTATCTCTCATGCCTGCATTGATAACGACGATTATAATGACATTATTTTCTTTGTTAATTGCTGTTCCACTTGGTGTTTTTTCTGCGATATATTTAACAGAATATGCCAAAAGAGAAAGTAAAGTGGTTATGTTAATAAGAGTTACCACAGAGACACTCTCTGGTATACCTTCCATAGTTTACGGCTTATTTGGTTTACTCTTTTTTGTAACTTTCTTGAGATGGGGATATTCTCTTTTAGCAGGAGTATGTACACTTTCTATTATGATTTTACCGCTTATTATGCGTTCTAGCGAGGAAGCGCTTAAGTCTGTACCTGATATCTACCGTGAGGGTGCCTTCGGTCTTGGAGCCGGAAAATTACGTACTGTTTTTAGAATTGTACTACCTTCTGCTATGCCTGGAATTTTGTCAGGAATTGTCTTAGCGATTGGCCGCATAGTAGGTGAAACGGCTGCTTTAATTTATACGTCCGGTACAGTAGCACAGATACCAACAAATCCGATGATGTCCTCACGGACACTATCCGTACATATGTACGCATTATCCAGCGAAGGTCTCCATATAAATGAAGGTTATGCGACAGCGGTTGTACTGCTATTTGTCATTATGATAATTAATATGGTATCTACAAAAATTGCAAGAAAAATTGGAGGTTCTGTATGAACTGTTTTTTGATAGATCATCTTAATTTATATTATGGTGCTTTTCATGCACTTAAGGAAATCAATTTGAATATAGAAAAAAATAAAATTACCGCTCTTATTGGACCATCAGGCTGCGGCAAATCAACCTTGTTAAAAACTTTAAATCGTATGAATGACTTAGTTGAAGGATGTAAAATCACAGGAAATATTAAGCTGTTTGATGATAATATTTATCAAAATATGGATATTAATATTCTAAGAAAAAGAGTCGGCATGGTATTTCAAAAACCAAATCCTTTCCCAATGAGTATTTATGATAATATTGCTTTTGGACCTCGAACTCATGGAATAAAAGGCAAATATGAACTTGATGAAATTGTAGAACAATCATTGAAAGATGCAGCTATATGGGATGAAGTAAAAGACCGACTTAAAAAATCAGCATTGGGTCTTTCAGGGGGACAACAACAAAGACTTTGTATTGCTCGTGCATTAGCGGTTGCACCAGAAGTGCTATTAATGGATGAACCAACAAGTGCGCTTGATCCTATTTCTACTGGAAAAATCGAAGAGCTAATATTATCTTTACAAAACAAATATAGTATCATTATTGTGACACATAATATGCAGCAAGCCACAAGAATTAGTGATACAACAGCCTTTTTTCTGATGGGAGAAGTGATTGAATACGGTGACACCGAATCCATATTTTCTATGCCGCATGACAAACGTACTGAGGACTATATAACAGGGAGGTTTGGCTAATGAGAAGCCGTTTTGATGAGCAATTAGCTACTTTACATAATAACTTAATTGAAATGGGTGCAATGGTTGAACAAGCTATAACAAAAGCAACAAGAGCCCTTTTAGAACAAAATGTTACACTTGCTGATGAAGTCAGAAGTGGCGACAATAGCATTGATGAAAAAGAAAAAGAAATTGAAAGCCTATGCTTGAAAATGTTACTCATTCAACATCCGGTTGCACGGGATTTAAGGAAAATTTCTACTGCTTTAAAGATGATAACAGATATGGAACGTATAGGAGATCAAGCAGCCGATATTTCTGAAATATGTGTTTACCTTGCTGGACAACAATATATTAAAGAGCTAGAGCATATACAACAAATGGCAAAAGCAACAATAAAAATGGTTACAAATAGTATTGATGCTTACGTTAAGAATAATTTATCACTGGCACAAGAAGTTATTAAATATGATGACATTGTCGATAATTTGTATGTAGAAATAAAGAAAGACTTAATTGATCTTGTTCATAAAGATGTTCAAAATGGGGAACAAGCGTTTGATCTCTTACAAGTAGCAAAGTATTATGAGCGCATAGGCGACCATGCGGTAAACATTGCTAAGTGGGTTATCTTTTCCATCTCTGGTCATCATAAATAAAATGGATAGTTAATTTAGGCTTCTAATAGAACGGTATTTAACATTCTTCATATAATAAAGAAATAAGGAGTATGAATGAATTTAACAAAAATTTATGTAGTCGAAGATGATGACAATATTCGTGAAATGGTTATGTATGCCCTAGAAGCAGCAGGTTTTGCAACACAAGGTTTTGCAGATGGTGACAAAGTACTGCCTTCACTTATAAAAGACATTCCTTCTCTTATTATACTAGATATTATGCTACCAGGATTAGATGGAATCAGTATCTTAAAAGAACTAAAACAGACAGATAAGTACAATCATATCCCAGTTATAATGCTAACGGCAAAAGGCAATGAGATTGACCGTATCAAAGGATTAGATTTAGGTGCAGATGACTATATTACGAAACCATTTTCCGTTATGGAAGTTGTATCTAGAGTAAAAGCGGTTTTACGACGTTGCCAAATTGCAAAAAAACCTCAAAATAAATTGCAAGTAGGAGACGTAATTTTAAATAATGAAAAGAGAATTGTCCGAATAGAGGATGAAGAAATAACGCTTACTTATAAAGAGTTCGAGCTTCTACGCTATTTGATGCTCAATGAAGGAATTGTTCTCAATCGAGATAGGCTTTTAAAAGAGGTATGGGGCTTTGACTATATTGGTGAGAGTCGAACAGTTGATATGCATATAAAATCATTGCGACAAAAACTGGGAACGGCCGGAGCTCTTATTACAACAATACGAAACGTTGGCTATAAAATGGGAGAATAGTATATGAAAAAACGTATCTATTTAAACATG
>LFRM01090650.1_pt1 | contig 10278 bp, 8 predicted proteins | sample 618341 | NCBI WGS metagenome assembly LFRM01 (sample SAMN03654438, study PRJNA283298) | anaerobic digester metagenome | isolation source: pool of bioreactors CSTR01a, CSTR02a, and CSTR03a thermophilic anaerobic... | place: Denmark: Kgs. Lyngby | collected 2014-05-21 | reverse complement strand
ACCTTTCCACCTGGTATTTATCGGCAGCCTCAATTACATTTTTAGTACCAAAGATATTGTTTTTCACCGCTTCTTCCGGATTATCCTCCATTAAAGGAACATGTTTATGGGCAGCAGCGTGAAATACCACCTCCGGCCGGAACTGAGCAAAAAGGTAATCCAGCTTATCCCGATCCCGGATACTGGCTATTATCGGTACCAAAGACAAATGGGGGTAGTTTTTCCTTAATTCCAGGTCCAGGAAATAAAGGTTGTTTTCATAGATATCCAACATTAATAATTTCTGGGGGTTAAACCTGGCCAGCTGTCGACATAGCTCAGAGCCAATGGAGCCACCGGCACCAGTAACCAAAACAACCTTACCCTCTACATAGGCAGCTATCCTGGCAGCATCTAACTGCACCTGCTCCCGCCGAAGCAAATCCTCCACCCTCACATCCCGGAGATGGCTTAAATTAACATCCCCATTGAGGATCTCATACATTCCAGGGACTAATTTTACTTTTACTCCTTCCTGTTTGCTTAGGTTATAGATGTCTTTAATATCTTTACCCTTAGCTGATGGGATGGCAATAATAACCTCTTCTACCCCATATTTTTTGATTACCTGCGGTATATCCTGCCTTCCTCCCAGGACCTTGATTCCATGGATCTCCAACTTTTGTTTCCGGGGATCATCATCAATTAAGCCAATAATTTTTTTCCTCAGCTCCGGGTGTTTCTTCATCTCCCTGATGATAATCTCCCCGGCATCACCAGCCCCCACTAAGAGTACACGAGTCTTTTCGCCATTAACCGGAGAATAGCCCAGGTATTCTTTCAGAATTCGTAAAGTAAACCTGGTACCACCAATAAGCAGTACATCCAGCATATAATTAATAATCAGGATACTGCGGGGCAAACGCGCCTGGATAAAAAACAGGACTACCAGAAAGACAAGATTAATTAAAGCAGAAGACTTTAGAATAGAAAAAAGCTCGGTTATACTGGCATACCGCCACACTTTATTATATAAGTCCGAAAAGAATAAGACTATAATTCCAGTAAAGGAAATAACAAAAAAATAGTTATGATTAAAATACGAAGGCCAGTCACCATCAAAGCGCAAAATAAAGCTACTAATTAATGCCAGGTTTAAAATAAAAAGATCCCAAAAAATTAACCTGGGTTTCCGGTATAAACTTGTCAGTATCTTCCCCATCGCAATTCCTCCACGAGATATGTAATATAGTACTATAGTACCATTATATTACTTTTCTACATAGATAACTTAATTCCTGCTTAAAGCCAGTTTTTTCTATCTTTTATCCTACTAATATAATTAAAAAAACCCTGAAGTACATGTAAAACCTTCAGGGAAATAATCATTCTATTTAGCTAAGTCTAACCTTTAACCTCCCAATTATTTCTTTAACTTCTTCTATACCTAATATATAACACAATATCCCATATATAACCACACCTGAACCAACTGCAACAAGTAAAGCTATTAAATTATATAACTTAGCTACACCTAATATACTATATAATTCACGATAAATTAAGTAGGCAGCTATACCCATTACTGCTGAAGCAAAACTCGATTTTACCCCATACTTTAAATATGACATAGTGCCTAATGAGCCTATCTTCTTTTTCAATCCATAAAGCATTAGCAATGTAGCAATAGTTGTAGCAATACTGGTAGCTAATGCCAAACCAGCATGTCCCATAAATTGAACTAATATGAGGTTTAAAACTATATTAAATACTACAGATATAGCTCCGTTTATCATAGGAGTTTTAGTATCCTGTAAAGAAAAATATACTCTATTAACTAAAAGTCTAAGAGCCATAGCAACTAAACCAATAGCATAAAATATTAGTGCTTTTGAAGTCATTATAGTAGCAGTAGAATCAAATTCTCCTCTTTGAAAGGCAACTTCTACAATAGGAGTAGATAATACAATTAGTCCTACTGCAGCAGGTATAGTAATAAGTAATATTAAATTAACTCCATAGCCCATAATCTTTTTTACATCATCTATGTTATTATTACTAAATTCCTTTGACAGTAGTGGAAATATTACTGTGGTAATGGCAGTTATAAATACACCTAATATTAGACCATTCAATCTATTTGCATAATTTAAAGCTGATATACTACCAGCTACTAATGATGAAGCCAATGTTTTATCAACTATTGCGTTTAAGTCATTTATGGCTACCCCAATAAATACAGGAATGCTAAGATAAAGGATTTTTTTTATGTACTTATCTTTTATATTAAATATAAATTTATACTTATATCCAGTTCTTTTTGCCTCAGGTATTTGTATAAGTATTTGAGAAAATACAGCAATCACAGAAGCAACCATCAGTCCTTTTATGCCAAATCTAGTTGATAAAAGCAAAAGAAAAAATATATATACAAAATTAAAAGGAAATCCTATAATTGCTGTAGACATATATCTTTGTTCACTTTGTAAGAATCCTAAAAAAACACCAATAATAGTGCTGAAAATAATCATAGGAAGTCCAATTCTCAATAATTGAATAGCAAGTTTATACTGCTCACCATAAAATCCTTTAGCTAATAGCTTTATTATTAATGGTGATGCTATCCAAGCTATACAGACTAAAATCAACGAAAGAAAAAAAACTATGTTGATTAAATTATTTGTATGGTTTAATTTTCCTTTTTTTCCTTCTGCAGTTTCTATTTCTGCTGCTACTGGTATAAAAGTAGTATTTATAGCGTTACTCATAAGTCCTGTTATTATACCAGTAGCAGACATAGCTATAAAATATGTATCTGTTTCCATTCCTGAACCAAACTTTGCTGCAATAAGCACTTCTCTAAGAAAACCTAGAAATTTACTTCCTAAGGTAAATATCATAATGATTATTGCTGATTTGGCAGCTTTTTTTGACGTGGACATGGATTTTTTATCCTTTCTAATTTTATTTGACGTTTACTATAATATATGTATTTTATATATATTTTAATTTATGTTAATTTTTTTAATTTCTCAAGTAAAGGTAAAACATCCTACTTTTACAGTAATGTAGTGTTTTATTAAAATTTTAAATATATCTACTTAATTCAACTTTTTTTAGTAAGACTATTAATTTTCTTTAAAATTATGAAAATAAAATTCATCCTATTTTTGAAAAATATTTTAATCTTGAAAAAGCAAAAAATAAAATTAACCCTTTTGTTTTTTATTGCTTTGCCTATTATTTTATTCTGAATTCCACCAAAATTAAAGTATTTTATATTTTGAATAATCATATTATCACTAATAATTTCATTTATTCTTATCATAATTTCGTCATTACTATAATTAGATTCTGGGTGAAAAAGATGCTCTAAACAAGCTATTATACTAGTAGCATATTTTGTTTCCACAATGCTTTTATTTTCTCCTAAATATGCATTATTCATTTTTAAAAAACGTCTTACTTGATCATACATAGTTTTTTTGTTATTATACAATTTCTCATTAAAGTTAGATGTAATAGAATCATAGTTATATTGTACATAATTATAAAGCAAATTTTCAATAATTGAAAATTTATTGCAATGATTAAAATAAGAAAGATTAAATATTAGATCTTCTCCCCACCCTATTTTACTATCAAAATAAATATTATTTTTCCTAATTATATCTGTAATATATAACTTATTCCAAATATAATTAATATAATAATCCTTAAATAACTTTCCAAACATATTCAAAAATGCATTTTTAGAAATATTATTATTTTTATAGGTATTACTATTTTTTATAATTAGTTTCCCTTTATCATCTTTATATACATTTCTATAGCCACATAATACTAAATCAATATTTTTTTTCATTTCGTTAACTAAAAGTTCTGTCATATTATATTCAATATAATCATCTGAATCAACAAATTGTATATATTTTCCATTTGCGTTATTTATGCCTTTGTTCCTAGCAACTGATGGCCCTAAATTATTTTGATGTATTACTTTTATTCTTTTATCGCTAGATGAATAAAAATCACATATTTCACTGCTTTTATCTGTAGAACCATCATTAACCAGAATAACTTCAATATTTTTATAGCTTTGTGTCAATATACTTTCAATACATCTATCAAGAAATTTCTCTGCATTATATACAGGTACAATAATACTAACTAAATCATTATTCATTATATATCACCTTTGTATAATAAAACAATTTTTACTGATTTTGGCTCAAATCCATTAAATTATAATCTATTTTACCAATTTATAATTTAAATCTTTCTTAATTCTAGTAGTTGATATTTCTGGTGTTCTTGGCAAATATACAACTTCACAATATTCTTTTAGAAAATCAAATTTTCCTTTCCAATCATCACCCATTACAAATATATCAACTTTATAATTTATAATATCTTTAATTTTTTGTTCCCAATTTTCTTCAGGTATTACTAAGTCAACATATCTAATTGATTCTAATAATATCTTTCTATCTTCATATGAGAAGTATGATTTTTTCCCTTTAATACTATTAAAATTATCAGTTGATAATCCTACAATTAGATAATCCCCCAATTGTTTAGCTCTACGAAGTAAATTAACATGTCCATAGTGCAATAAATCAAAAGTTCCATACGTTAGAACGCGCTTCATACTTTATCACTCCCAAAATCTATTTTAGTCCTGTTAAGTTATATGAAACTTGAGTTAGCCTCCTTCCTGGAATTATAATGATTTTAAAACCCTTAACAACACCCCCAGGAAAGGAGACTAAGAATTATAACTAAAGTATCCAAGATGTTTTTCTGATGACTGGAGTGTTCCCGTTAAATTAGACACATGAAAAAGCTTTTTTCTTTGCCTTCCTTAAATTTATAGGTTTTTTTATTATGCTGCAGTCTCCTGCTTACTAAATTTATTTATATATTCAATGGGAGACATATTTCCAGGTGATGAATGAAGTCTTCTACAGTTATAAAATGTTTCAATATACTCAACTATTAATTGTTTAGCTTCTTCCCGTGTTTTGAATTTTTTGCCATAAATGATATCCTTTTTTAGAGTAGAGAAAAAAGACTCCATGCAGGCATTATCATAGCAATTCCCCTTACGGCTCATACTCTGGCGGATTCTAAACTTACGTAACTCAGTTTGATAATCATAAGCAGCATACTGTGAACCTCTATCTGAATGAAATATTAAATCTTCGCAGGGTTGTTCTTTACCAACAGCTTGTCTTAAAGCAGATATTGTCAATTCTTTAGTAATTCTATTGCTAAAAGACCAGCCAACTATTTTTCGATGGAATAAGTCTTCAATACCAGCTAAATATAGCCAGCCTTCATACGTTGCTATATAAGTAATATCTCCAACCCATTTTTTATTGGGTGCATCGACAGAAAAATCCTGTTTCAATAGATTTGGAGCAACTGGGTAGTTGTGATTGGAATTAGTTGTAGCTTTATATTTTCTTTCTAAACGGCTGTAGATACCGTTTTCACGCATTAATCTAGCTACTCTATTTTTACCACATTTTATACCATCTTTTTTAAGCTGATCTGTAATTCTACGGATTCCATAAGTTTCAAAGGATTCTTGATGGATTCTTTTAATATTTCGTAAAATTAGCTGATCATCTTTTTGGCGCTTGCTTTCTGGCCTTTTAAGCCAGTCATAATATGAGCTCCTTGATACTTTTAATACCTGGCACATCTTCATAACGCCAAATTTGGAGCTATAATCTTTAATCCATCTTCTAACAGAAGTAGGGGTAACGCCTATGTCTTTTGCAACTTCGCTTACTTTCATACCCCTTTCTGTTACTAGTTTTATTATTTCTTTTTTGTATTCTGGTTCAAATTTTTTCTTACCCATTATTGGACACTTCCTTTCATGAATTTATTATATCAAACTTTTCGTGTGTCCAACAAATCGGGTATACTTCAAATATCCCTCTTACCCTAAATGTGGTAAAGCTTCTTTTTTGCATCATGAACATAAATACTATTATAATTTTAAATGCTGTGATAAATACTGTAATCATTCTTTTTTTGTACCTAAAAACATAGCCATTAAACCACCTTCTCATAAAATCTCTTTGCCTGGTAAGATTAACTTTTTAAGAAAATGAATTATTCACCCTATATCATCTTTTTAGCCTTGTATACTTACTTTTTGCATGGCTAGATTATCTATTCATTATAACATCTATTAACTGCAATACTCTTTCTGTTGAATTAGCATCCTGATATTTATGTACTAGATTCTTTATATCATTTCTTTCTTTTTTATAATAATTTTTGTTATCTAGACTTTTAAGTATTTCTTTTTGCAAATCATTCTGCTCCATACATTTCGGCCCTGGAGTCCAAAAATCATACGGCTCTAGAAGAAGACCTCTAAACTTCCTGTATTCTTCAATATCGACAGGTACAAATATTATAGGTCTATCTAGTAATAAAAAGTCAAAATATACAGACGAATAATCCGTTATCAATAAATCCACTGCATTTAATACCTTGTATAAATCTATTTTGTGTTTTTTAAGATTTTCTTCTTTTAAGAAAACTATATTTTTATTACTATGTCTAGAATATTGATTAATAAAAATTTTTTCTTCATTCGGATGCAACTTTAGTATAAAAAGCAAATTATTACTTTTTAAAAACGCGTTAAATTTATCTAAATCAAAATTACTAAATCCAAAAATGTTTTTGTTTCTATCATGCTCTTGAGAAGAGCCTTTTCTATACGTTGGCAAATACAATATCACTTTTTCTTTCTTATCTATCTTTCTATTAATTACTTTCGTTAAATTTTTTAAGCCACATTGATTGAATAGATAATCATTTCTCGGATAGCCAGTTATATAATACTTTTCTACAGTTAACCCCAAACAAGCATTCATTATTGTATTATAAAAATCTGATGTAGATATAAAATAATCATCTTGAATGAATCCTATTAAATCAGTTTTTCCTTTATTCATCAAACTCATTGCCTTTAACGGAATCCCATGCCAAAGATTCAACATAATATTGTCATTTCTTAATCTATAAAATCCATGTGTGCTTATTACTAAATGACTTTTTAGAACATAGATATACTTTTCTAACTTATTTTTTAAAATACTCATCTTCTCTTTCCATGATGAATTAATTTTTATTTTTCTAGTATCTTCATACAATACTTTTATTTTATATCCTATACTCTTTTCGGAAGTTAATTTTTCTATAATAGGTGTAGCATTAGATCCTGAATATCCTTTAAATAATATAGTGATTAAATTCTTATCTTTTTTTATAAAAATACTTAACACTTTTATTAAAAATAATAATTTTTTATCCATTATAGTAATCCCCTTTATTACCTAACTTATTAATTTACTAAAATTGCTTGTCATTTATAACATATCTTAAATATATTCATATCAACAAGTTTTTTTAGATGCATTTTATGTTCTCCTCTTAAGTAATTTTTTAAATTTAATTAATGGTATTTTGTAATAAATAAAATAGATAATATTTAATATAATAGCTGATAAAACACCTATAAATATACCATTATAAACTGAACCTCTTCCAATAATTACATACATACTTCCAAATATACTAATATAATTTAATTGTTTTAATAAACAATTGTTAATTATAATTCGATCTATAATTAAAGCAAAAATAGCCCAAAATATAGCTAATATAATACCAAACCAGTAAAAGTTTGCAAAAACATCTCCATATAATGTTGGATGGGTAGAAAACCTAGTATTGCTAAAATCCCCAAGCCAGGCGCTACCCATTGTTATTGCAAAATCTGGTGGTTTAAGTCCAAAAGAATATTTTGTAGGTATAAACATAAAAATTAACCTTAAATATGTATGTCCCTTATTAAAATTCAAGAAATTATTATCCTTATAAATAAAATATAAGAATACATTTCTTAATCCTAGTTCACCATCATTACTTAATAACATCTCAAATAGTCTTTGGTTAAATTGAGAAAATTCAAAAGCACTAATAAAGTTTCTTAAGTCCCCATAATGCCTAAATAATCTTAAAGCATAAACAATATAAATAATAAAGAAACCAAAGACTCCATATAATATAATTTGTTTAAATCTTAATTTACGATATTTGAGTAAATACATCAAAATTACTGAAGTAAATAATGGTAAGATCATTATTCGATTTCTACTTATAATTACATTTGATAAAATAATTCCAGCTACAATAAAACTTTTTACATACTGTTTTTTATAAAAAAAATATGTCAATAACCCTCCTGATGCAAAAATGATATATTTTGTAAAGTAACTTATGCTTTTTATATTGAATCCGATTTCATATATATCTATGGAATTTGAATAAAATGCTCCCCAAGATGTATTAAAGATTGATCCATACTCTCTTATAATTGAAATAATTGATACACTAAAAAAAAATATTAGAGTTTTAAAAATTCTGCCACTTTCCTTGTTCATCATATTTAATGTATTATTATTAATTCCTACTCTTATTGAATTTACAACATTATAATTTCTAAACATAATTTTTAATATAAATCTGGACAATAAATAAATTAAATTGAATAATATAACAAATATTGACGCATATATATAAACGTATTGTGGGTAGATAAAAGTTTCAGTTAATACTGCAACAAAATGAGGTATTCCAAACATTACTAAAAGTGTCGCCCATAATATAATAACTACTGAGCCATTTCTATATTCAATCATCACTATTAAAAATATTAATATAAATTGAATAAAAGCTAGAATTAAATTCATGTTCTCATTCCTTTATATTATCGATTTTTATTAAGACAAAATAGTTTTAAATAATTCTATTTCCTTATCAACAGTGTTTTTTGCAAAGTATTTCTTATTTTTTCCCTTGACTTTTATATTTTGTAATTTATTAAAAATAGGTTTAATATCTATATCTTTTTTATCATTATCTATGAAAGCAACATTTTCAAATTCTTTAAACACTTCTTTACATACATCTATATTAGAGGTTATCAATGGTATACCAAAAGTAGCCATCTCGCATGCCATTACACCCTGAGCATCAGCACGCGTAGGTAGTAATGCACACTTAGATTTATTAAGAAAATCTATAATTTCTTCATGTGATAAATGTTTATCTATCCATTCAATGTTTTGCGGTTTTTTGTTAAACTTATAAAAATCTCCTTTTCCAACTACGCAAAACTTGTATTGCGGATTGTTTTTTGCTATTCTTGTAACTATGTCAATTCCATATTTTGACCCATCTAAATTATTTCGTATAGTAATAAAATCATACTCCTTTTGTTTTTCTACTTTATAATTATTCCTTTCAAATTGTTCGCCAATACAATTGTATATAATATGCTTTCTATTCGAAATAATTTCAGGATCAAGTCCAACAAATTTAATAAACATGTCATACATCCAATTGCTGACAAAAACAAACTGGGATTTATATGCAATCTTCTCAAAATATTTTCTCCAGATTCTTAGTTTAACTATATCATATATATCCCTCATTATAGTAAAGAACCCAGAATTCTTTTTACAAAAACCATATGGCTCAGGATATATTTCTGATGTTTTCAAAACCTCATGACCATGAAAGAAAAAAAATATATTATCAAAATGCTTGCTATATTTTTTTAAAAATTTATAATGGTTTTTTAAATTAGGTGCATGAGATACAAGCAAATCATAATAATACCTTNNCATAATAATACCTTTTCACTAATTTTTTTTTGTACGTTTTTAATGTATAAACTTTCACACCATCAAGCAAATAATCATTTTTTGCTCTAAAAGATATTACTGACACATCAATTCCATTTTGAACATACCTTTTATTCCTAGTATGTATATAATGTAATGAAAGGGAACCATCTGGTTTTGAATAATTTTCTGCTAAAACTAATATTTTCAAATAAAACACCACCTATAAACATCTTAGAAGACATTCAATTTGTATAACACGCGGAAATATTAATAAATAACCAATATGCGAAAAAAGTAAAAAACGGAACAAAAAATTTAAATCGTTAATATCTATATTTTTTAGTCCCTTCCATATATATCTCTAGTATATACTTTTTCTTTAACATCTTCTAATTCTTCACACATTCTATTTGCCAATATTACATCTGAGATTTTCTTGAATTCATCTAAATCTCTTATCACTCTGGAATTAAAGAATAATTCTTGTTTTAACACAGGCTCATAAACTACTACTTTTATTCCTTTAGCCTTTATTCTTTTCATTACTCCCTGAATAGCAGATTGTCTAAAATTA
>LFRM01383517.1_pt1 | contig 10279 bp, 13 predicted proteins | sample 618341 | NCBI WGS metagenome assembly LFRM01 (sample SAMN03654438, study PRJNA283298) | anaerobic digester metagenome | isolation source: pool of bioreactors CSTR01a, CSTR02a, and CSTR03a thermophilic anaerobic... | place: Denmark: Kgs. Lyngby | collected 2014-05-21 | reverse complement strand
GATATGCTTCACGACCAGCCGGTCTTCTTAGTAACAATGAAATCGTACGATAAGCAACCGCATGTTTACTCAAATCATCATAAATAATCAGAACATCCTTACCCTGATCCATCCATTCCTCAGCAATCGCACACCCAGTATAAGGTGCAATATATTGAAGAGGTGCTTGTTGAGCAGCCGTCGCCGAAACAATTACTGTATACTTCATCGCATCATTTTGAATCAGACGCTCCTGAATCTGTGCCACAGTACTCGCTTTTTGACCAATCGCTACATAAACACAATAAACATCTTTACCCTTTTGGTTAATAATTGTATCAATAACAATCGCTGTCTTACCAGTCTGTCTATCACCAATAATTAACTCACGCTGACCCTTACCAATCGGAATCATTGAATCAATAATTTTAATCCCTGTATGAAGTGGTTCATGCACTGATTGACGAGTCATGACACCAGGAGCAACACGCTCAATTGGACGAAACTTCGAATATTCAATCTCATCTCCACCATCAATGACTTGTCCAAGTGAGTTAACAACTCGACCTAATAAGCCATCACCAACACCAACTTCAACAATACTATTGGTTCTTTCAACTTCATCACCCTCTTTAATCAGGCGATCATTTCCCATCAAAACAACCCCAACATGATCAGTCTCTAAGTTAAGAACCATCCCATAAACACCATGATTAAACTTCAGTAATTCACCAGCCATGACATTATCAAGTCCGTAAACTAACGCAATTCCATCACCGACTTGAATCACGCGACCTAAATCACTACTCTTATATTCATAGTTAAAATCTTTAATTTGTTCCTTTATAAGTGCACTTATTTCTTGTGGCTTAATGTCCATAACGCTTACCTCCCTGTAATAATGTCTTCTTCAGTGATTCATATTTAGACTTCATACTATTGTCTAAAACATCACCCTCTATTTCAATTACTAATCCTGATAATAAACTAGGATCAGCCTTAACTCTTAAATCAATTCTGCTCTTATATCTTTGAGATAATGCCTCACTTAACAAAGTCTTTTCCTCTTCATTAAGATCAACAGCACTCTTAACAGTCGCAATCTTTATATTCTCATCTTTATAATAAATCTCTTCAAACGAACGAAATATTTGTGGGAATATCTTAAAACGATGATTACGCACCAACAATTTCAAAAGACCAAGAACTTCTTGGTTGTTATGATTAAAACTTTTTTCCAATACTTGTATCTTTTCTTGTCTCTCAACATCACGAGCCTTAAAATAACTTAATACGTCGTGATCCTCAAAAACCTCCAACGCATTTTTTAAATCCTGATACACTTTAGCACTCGACTTATTATCAGACGATACCTGAAACAGTGCTAAACCATAACGATGAGCTAATTCACTCATTCTTGACTAATCTGAGCCAACATTTGAGAAATAGCATCTCTTTGGCTTTCTTCATCAATTTCTTTTTCCAACAAACGATGCGTTGCCGCTAAAGCAACCTCAACAATTTCATTCTGAACATCTTGAAGCATTGCCTTACGCTCACCATCGATTTGGCTTTGAGCCATTCCAATCTTATGATCAGCCTGAGCTTTTGCTTCTTTAACAATATCCGACTTAATTGTTTCAGCCTGTTTACGAGATTCATCAACCATTTGTTGACCTGTCTGTACCGCTTGTTGGTATGTTTCTTGAGCTTTTTGATGTTGTGCCTGAGCCATTTCACGCTCTTTTTTCGCGTCTTCTAAATCTTCTTGCATACGAACTTGTCGCTTATCAAGAAATTTGACAACAGGCGTATAAAGATATTTTTTAAATACAAGATAAAGAATCAAAGTGGCACCCCATTGGGTTAGTAATGTATAAATGTTGGGAAACAGTGCCCCATCAATATTAAAATCCAATTTGAATCAGCCTCTTTCTACACTTAGTAAACAAAAATCAATAAGAACGCAATTAATAGACCATAGATCGCACATGTTTCAGCAATCCCTGCCCCTAAGATAAGCATATTACGGATTTTACCCTCTGCTTCAGGATTTTTACCAACAGCTTCAACTGCTTTACCAGCAACATACCCTTGTCCAATCCCTGTCATCATCCCCGTCATAACAGCTAATCCTGCCCCAATCGCAATTAATCCTCTAGCATCCATTTTATAATTCTCCTTCTCTAGTTTTCTTCTGGATATTCAACACTCGTCAATATTGCAGTTAACGAGATAAATATAAACGCTTGTAAAAATGCACTAAATATATCAAAGTACGCGTGTAACACCGGCGCAACAATTATTCCCAATACATTAAGTTTAAGCCACGGTAAGAGTATTCCATTAAGGTAATTTAAGAAAGTATACAATAAACTCATAATAACTCCCCCACCAATTATGTTACCAAATAGACGCACACTCAGTGAAATAAGTGGCGCAATCTGACCGAAGATATTCGGAATAACAAATGGTACAATTGGTTCAAAGAAACCCTTAATATACCCACCAAATCCATTAGACTTAATAGAAGCTCTCTGAATAAAGAACCATGTAATAAGACCAAAACTTAAAGTAACAGAAAAGTTAGCAGTCGGTGGTGGAAGACCCAACAATCCCGACATATTTGATATAAAAATAAAAATAAAAATCGTAGAAATATAAGGTGCATAATTTTCACCACGCTTACCCATATTACCAAGAACTACATTTCTTAAAGTTGAAACAGCATCAACCGCAAGCCCTGCTATTCCTGAAGGTTTTTCATAAGGATCCAATTGTTTAACCTTATTACCTAAATAGACAAAAGCTAAACCCAAAACACCCGAAATAATTAAGATTGAAAAGACTTCAACCTGAATAGTCAAAATACCTCACCTCCAAATATATTCGAAAGAAGAACAAAAAACTTGAACCCAACAAATCCTAAACAACAGGCATATGGTGAAATAATCTGTGGAACTAAAAAACCAATCCCAACAGTTACAATTAAGACCACCAAAGAAGCTAGGTAATAAAGAAAAAATAAGCCCTTATTAAACGATTTCATCGTCAGAATAAAGTCAAAATAATTATTCTTTAAAGACAAGCTCATAAAGAATAGAACATTCCCTAATAACCAGCCCAAAGCCACCGAAAATCCCAAGAAAAGCGTCAAGATTGTAACAATCAAAACAAGCTTAATGTATTTTTCAAATGTAGGCTTTAAAAATTTTAATTTTGTCAATGCTCTCATTTTTTCCCTTCGATATACCTCATCATTTTACCATAAAGAATGACAATGCTCTAGGTGCAAAAGGACAAAGTTACAAGCAATCTTCATCACTTTTTACTAAAAACTTGTTTAATTACTTTAAACAGACTAATTTTATTCCCATAATATAATGATCCCCAATGATAAATTTGAATGGATAAATACGCAAAGAACACAACCGACACAATCAATAAGGCAATTGACAGAATTAAATCAGTACTACTCACTATCATCATTAAATAACGAGGAGGCATTGTCATAAAACTCGTTAAAGGAAAAATCGACGCAAAACGAATAACACCACCAAGTGCTCCCGTAAATGAAAATATGGGAATCGCCATGGAAACCATAATAATCATCAAGATTGGCATCGTTACATTTTGAACATCCTCAACCCGTGACACCATGCTTCCCACTGCCGCAAAGATAAACATATACAAAATGTATCCAGCTAAATAATAGAACACCATCAACCACACAACATCCGGTGATAGCGATGATTGTAAGAATGATAATAAGAACTCAGGATATGATTCCTTCGCTATAATAAAACCAATCACTCCCGCCAAAACAATAACACCCACCTGAGCAATCGTAACCAGTGATACAGCCGCAACTTTCCCGAGTATTAATTGAGTCGGTTTGGTCGACGTAATTAATAATTCCATTGTCCGATCATCTTTTTCACGAGCAACAGTTGTAGCCGTCATACTTCCATATAAAACCAAAATCATATACACCACAAATGTAGCAACATAAGTGATTGAATAGTTAGCCAGACTATCTCGGCCTAATATAGTCATTTCATTTTCAATCACAGTATTCTCAATCGCATCAATCGATTCTTTATTAATCCCCATTTGTTCATACTGAGTATTACGATAAACATCCTTTAAAACAGCATTAACAATACTCTCGTATTCAACAGTCATACTACGATTTAAATAAAGAGTTTCAACCTCAGTTAATGAATGGATGATGATTCCAACCTCTAACTCTTCAGCTTCTAAATCATCAACTAGTTCATCTCGACTCGCATAAACTTGATGATCATCTAATTCAAAAACACTTAAAATAATCTCTGCTTCTTTATCATTTAAATCAGTCACAATAAAACCACTCTCATTAAAACGATCACTCATTGAAATAGGCGCTAAAACACCCTCTGTTTCTGAAGTATTAAACATCATTGGCAATACTGTAATAATTAATACAATGATAGCCATCACAAAAGTAGAAATTAAAAAACTTTTCTTTTTAATTAAGTTTTTAAACTCAAATATAAATACTCTTAGAAACTTATTCATTAAACTCACCCACTATCTTGACAAATAAATCTTGAAGACTTGGTTCAAAATATCCATATTTACCAATCTCTATATTATTCTGTAATAAATACTCTAAAAACTGTCTATGTGTTTGTCCCCTAGTATTTAGCACTAAACCATTTCGATTTATTTCAGGACTAAAGTCACTCAACTTATGGACTAATTCATCGTTACTAAAATTATCTGCAGTGAGTAAGACTCGATTTTCACCATATTGACGCTTTAAACTAGCCAAGTCTTGGTTGACTAAAATATGACCATTTTCGATCAGTGTTACATCATCACACATTTCTTCAACATAGGACATTTGATGCGATGAAAAAATAACCAATTTATTGTCATTAACAAATTCTCGAATTACTTCTTTAAAAATCTCTGAGTTAATCGGGTCAAGACCACTAAATGGTTCATCTAAGATTAAAATCTCAGGATTATTTAAGAACGCTTGAGCTATCTGAATCTTTTGTTGATTCCCTTTAGATAATGTTTCCAAATTCTTCTTTTTGTAATCACTCAAATCAAAACGATCTATCCAATAATTTGATGATTCTACTGCATCTCGATGAGTGGCACCTCTTAATTTGGAAAAATAGACTAATTGATCAAGAATACTAATCTTTTGGTACATCCCTCTTTCTTCAGGTAAATAGCCAATATTAACTGAGTTCACATCAAACTCTTTCCCATTTAAATAGAAATGTCCAGAATCTTGTTTAAAAACATCCATTAAGCATCGGATGGTCGTTGTTTTCCCAGCTCCATTTCGTCCCAGAAATCCCATAGCTTTTCCTGATTCTACCTCAAAGCTAATTGCGTGTAGAATTTCTTTACCAGAAAAGCTTTTTACTATCTCGCGAACTTCTAACTTCATAGTCTCACCTCATTTATGAAAGCTTATCACAAAAATGTTAAATTTCCGTTAACTTTAATTCTTAAAACAAAAAGAGATTCTTAATAAATCTCCTTACTTTTGATTCAAAGCATTTGATACTGCAGCCTTGATTAAATTAGATGATTGGGTTGCCCCAGAAATAGCATCAACCGATAGCGAATTATTATTGATAATATCATCAATAATACCAATAGCATCCTCACCACGATTATGCTGATACTCAATTAATTCTACATCTGTAATTAAATGATCCTTGACACTCACATTAACTCTAGCTTTTAAAAGTAGCGTATGTGCTTCTCCAGTATATAAGCCATCTTCAATCTGCATAAAATCAACAGGCTCTATTCTTAGATTTTCAAGTTCTCTAAGTTCTAAAAAGAAGACTCCCATAACAACAACAAATAACACGGAAACAGTTCCAATTAATATTTTTCCCTGCCTATCAAACATACTTCGTTTCTCCTGACCATCCTATTTTATCCTAGTTCTTAGTAGAGATAAAGACCCAATTATAATAAATAATCCAAAAAGTACAATTAAATAATAATTAATGTCCAAAAGATTGACATCAAGCGTTTCAAACTTATTGAGTGCTTCTAAGCAACCATCACCATAATTAAATGTACACTCAAATACTTTATTAACATTAAAGACATGACTAAATAAATTATTCATCAGAAACCAAAGACCACCATACCCAGTCAAAGTCATAACCCAATCCATTCCATGTCGTAAGATACCTGTCAATAGTATTAGAACTATTGCTAAGAAGAAACTATAAATACCCATTTCAACCCAAAATAAGGTGTCTTGAAGCTCCAAAATTAGATGGAGTGTATTGATATTGGTATTAGCAACAATATAAGCTTGAACTAAAAAGAAACCAAAACTAACAAGGCTTAGTATCACTAGTAATTTTCTAAGTTTTTCCATTCTAATAAGGTTCCTTTCTGACAATAGAGATTATTTTTGTGTATAATTAACATAAGGAGGAACCCTTATGTCAGATATTAAACATGATAATGATTTATCTAAACACGAATTAGTTCAACCAACTGCTTCTGAAGGTGAAAACCAACTGAAAGCAACGAGTGATTTTGAGGATGTCAATCCAAGTGAAGACTTTGATTATGTCGACCCTTCACTTGATGATATTGAAGCACTAGAAAGAAAAGAAGTCAATCCAAGACTTAGAACTAAGGAAGAAGCTCTAAAAATGTATCTACAAGATGAGCTTGATAGAAAAAGTAAAGGGCAGAACTAAGCGCCCTTTTTTAACTGATCAATCATATCTTGCGTCATCGCATCTAAATCATAGAAATACAAGAAATTGAATTCTTCTTGAGCCCAGTGAATATCCATCTTCTCTGGCCATGAATCAGCAATTGCTTGTCGCAGAGGATCTATTTCATAAATCATTTCAAAGTCTGGAATGATTTTTTGTATGCTCTCTTCAAACTCCTTAGGTGTCACTGACATGGACGAAATGTTATATGCATTGCGATGAATTAAATCCTTTGAATCTGCTTCCATTAAATCGACAATCGCATTTAAAGCATCAGGCATATACATCATGTCTAATTTAGTATCTTCTTTAAGATAACAAATAGATTTTTTATCTTTTAATGCATCATAATAACAAGCCACCGCATAATCAGTTGTACCCCCTCCTGGTAGTGTTTTATGTGAAATTAAACCAGGAAAACGTACTGAGCGCGTATCGACTCCAAACTTATTAAAATAATAGTCCATTAATAATTCGCCAGTCACTTTCGTAATACCATACATTGTCGTTGGTCTTTGGACTGTTACTTGTGGCGTATCTATCATTGGTGAACTTGGACCAAAAGCACCAATTGAACTTGGTGAAAAATGTTGAGCTTTAATTTCTTTGGCAACTTCTAAACTATTTAATAAACCACCAATATTCAAATCAAATGCCAATACCGGATTTTGTTCAGCCTTATAAGATAATAAAGCAGCCAAGTGAATAATAGCATCTACCTCATACTTTTTAGCAACTTCTAAGAAGCGATCATAATTCATTACATCTAAAACTTCATAGATTCCCCTGGTCTTGGAGGTCTCAGAAATATCTGAAGCAATGACATTGTCTGTGCCATAACTCTCTCTTAGAAAACCAACCAGTTCACTTCCAATTTGACCATTTGCGCCAGTCACTAATATGCGATTCATTGAATAACTCCTAATTCACGCCCAACTTTAGTATAAATCTCAACAGCTTGATCTAATTGTTCTATCGTGTGAGCTGCGGTTGGCATATTGCGAATACGACCTGTCCCTAATGGAACTGTCGGAAATACAATTGACTTAGCATAGACACCTTCTTCATTTAAACGTTTAGAGAATGTTTGTGTTAAGTTCTCATCACCAATCATGACCGGTGTGATTGGAGTTTCTGAATGTCCAATATCAAATCCAGCCTCAGATAATTTCTCTTTCAGATAGGCTGATTTATCCCATAGAGCTGACATTAAATCTTCAGATTCACTCATCAGTTCTAGCGCCTTAATACAGGCCGCCGCATTACCAGGTGTTAATGAGGTTGAAAACAAGAATGGACGAGCTTTAACTTTTAGGTAATCGATAAGATTCTTTTTACCAGCAACATAACCCCCAACAACTCCAATTGCTTTTGATAATGTTCCCATTTGGAAATCAACTTTATCTTGTAAACCAAAGTGTTTTACAGTTCCTGCACCATTCCCCATAACTCCAGAGCCATGAGCATCATCAACATAGGTAATCAGATCATACTTTTCAGCAATTTCAACAATCTTATCAAGTATGCATAAATCACCATCCATTGAGAATACACCATCTGTAATAACCATGATTTTATTGTATAAACCAGATTCTTTGGCTTCTCTTGCGACTCTTTCTAAATCTTCCATGTCATTATGATTATAGGCAAATATCTTTGCTCTTGATAAACGGCATCCATCAATAATCGATGCATGGTTTAAAGCATCTGATAAAATAGCATCATTTCTATCCATAACAGCAGAGATGGCTCCCATATTACAATTAAATCCTGATTGAAAAACAATCGCTGCCTCAGTTCCTTTAAACTTAGCCAGTTTCTCTTCAAGTTCAATATGAATATCCATTGTTCCATTAATGGTTCGAACTGCTCCTGCGCCAACTCCATAATCCTTGTTTGCTTGATTCGCAGCTTCTATTAACTGGGGATGGTCTGCGAGTCCCAGATAATTATTTGATGATAAATTAATCAGAGATCTTTGATCAATTGTGATGATTGGACCATTAGGACCAGTAATTGGTTCGATTGTATTATATAGACCTTTTTCTTTAAGTTCTGATAATTGTTCATTTAAAAATCTCTCAAGTGTGTGACTAGACATATTTTCTCCTCTTCTTCTTAGATTATTATAACAAATACTAGCACAAAGAAAAAAGCTCAAACGAGCTTTTTATAGAAATGATAGGATCTCTAAACCTAGTTTCACTAATTCAACAAGTTTTGTCTTACTCTTTAATGTTTCTAAGCCTTGTTGAGTCGGTTTATATTGAGTAAATAAATCTGCATAAGTCTTATTTTTAAGTTTAACAATATTTCCTGACTGTTCTAAAACATAAAAATAATCTTCCAAACCAGCAATCTGATTACTTGAAATACTCTCACGCTTATTCAATGCACTTAGAATAGTTTGATAGATTTTTTCCTCAGTAAAAAACTTGGACCCTTTGATAACAAACGGTTTGAGGGCATGATCATCAATGACCCAATGACCATTCTGATTCTTATAAGCATTCTGAATTAATCCATCCTTTAAATAAGAATATACAGTATTTAGATGGACATTCCATTTGTTGGCAGCTTCTTTTGCATTCATATGTTTATTATGAATAAAAGATAAATCATAGTCAATTATAAAAGCTCTTATTATTCAAACAATCAATTTATTTAACAGAATACTTAATCTGCACCTTCATATGATATACTAATAGAGATTTTTCGAAAGGATGCTTATGGCTTATTTAATTTCATTTTCTTTTATTTTTATTGTTATCGGAATTGCTGCATTCATTAAAGATAAAGAACTCTCTCGTAAATTTATACATATTCTAGTTGGTAATTGGGTTTTTTTATTACCACTTTTCGATAGTTATTTACATGCATTAATTGTTCCCTTTTTATTTGTCATTATAAATACGCTCTCATATCGTTTTAATATTATTAAGGCCATGGAAAGAGAGGATGATTCCAAAGGGACTATTTACTATTCAGTGTCACTCTTTATCCTTGTCTTTTTATCCTATTTATTTAATCAACCCATGCTCACATATATTGGAGTATTAACGATGGCATATGGTGATGGCTTAGCCGCTTTATTAGGACCAAAGTATGGTAAAACCCTCTTATATCATAAGAAATCAGTCGTTGGGTCTTTGACGGTTGTTATTATCTCTTTTATTGTCACATTTTTATCACTGACTTATTTTAGTGAATTCAAACTTGTGACCATCCTAGTTACAACACTTTTAACAGCCCTTTTCTCTGGCTTTATTGAACTAGTCTCAGAGAATGGCTTGGATAATCTAACACTCCCTATAGGATCTGGTATTGTTGCGACACTAATCGGTTCTAATTTTAGTAGTGGCTTGATTATTTATTTAGTCTTTAGCATCCTATTAGTTACTTATGCTTATAAGAAAAAATCAATTACTTTAGATGGGATCGTTGTGGCATTAATCACAGCAATTATTTTATACACATTAGGAAAAGCTCCACTAGCTTATGCACTTCTGTTATTCTTTATCTTTGGAAGTGGCGTCAGT
>LFRM01281510.1_pt1 | contig 10279 bp, 6 predicted proteins | sample 618341 | NCBI WGS metagenome assembly LFRM01 (sample SAMN03654438, study PRJNA283298) | anaerobic digester metagenome | isolation source: pool of bioreactors CSTR01a, CSTR02a, and CSTR03a thermophilic anaerobic... | place: Denmark: Kgs. Lyngby | collected 2014-05-21 | reverse complement strand
ATGTGAAGGTTTAGGATTCAAGAAAGTGCAGATGGGGATGCTGAAACGAGTTCAGCATGACCAGCATGACGGTGTGACTGCAACATATTTGGTTTCCTTTTGCTATGGAGTTTCATCATATTAATAAAACAAATACCAATTTAAATATGTTCTTTTTTAAATGATCTAAAAACACGAATGGTAAAACCAGATCCTGTACTTATTTTCTGGTTCAACAATTCTTTATATAAGTCAAAATACACAAAAATGTAATCAGTCACGAAAAAATCTTTATCTTTGAAATTGCTTACAGTTAACAAAAAAGAGACAAAGTGCATTTTTCATCAATAAGGTTCAAAATATTCCTCTTTATATGGTTTGGTTTTATCCCTATGTTCTCCATTGCACAAAACGATATTACAGAAGAAGTGGAGATGCAAAAAAAAATTCTGGAGAAACAACCTAATAATAAAAGAGCATTAAAAGAGATTAGTTTTCTCAATCTGCATCTTGCTAATTACGACGAAGCAATTAGTTGGGCAGAACAACTGCGTGACTTGGGTCGCAAGACTCACGACGAAGAGTATGCGGTTCTTTATGCATACGTAGTGCTGGGGCAGGCATACATAATGAAGGGTGAAAAGAGTACAGCATATATGAAACTTGATAGCGCAAGGATAATTGCCGAGGCACATTCTAACGACTCGGTACTCTGCTCAATATATAATGGATTGGGACTATATACTGCAAATCTGGAAACAGACTACTACCGCTCCATAGATTATTTCTTTAAGGGTATAGAGACAGCCAAATTGGCAAATCATGAGCAATTGCACAATATTTTGCTAATTAATATTTCCGGAATATATTATCTGATGAATGATCCGGTGGGACTTACATATTCACTGGAAGCTTACGAGAGGGGACATGCAGCAAGTAATCCCTATCTGATTTATGCTGCAGCCACCAATACTACATATATGTATTACCTTATGGGGGATTACGAAAAAGCACTGCAGTATATAAAAGAGGCGGAGTTTTTGATGAAACATAACGACTTTTATGATCAGACTAACGTTTATGCTTTATACGGACACATACTTCTGGCACAAAACAAAGTAGACGAAGCTCTGGCATATTTTGAAAAAGCTTTGGATGAAAAGGATAAGGCTAACACCTCTTCGCTGATTTATACCCTCTATGGTTACGCACGTTCGTGGAAAGCAAAAAAAAAGACTGAAAGGGCTATTACCATCCTAAATGAAGCACTTCAATTAACACGTCTTTATAATAATCCAATTCACCGGGACAAGATACTTGGTGAGCTATCGGATTGCTACAGATCGATCGGAGATTTTGAAAATGCATTAGAGAGTAGGATTAGATATCAGACAGAGAGTGACAGCTTGTTTAATGCAGATAAGGAGCGTATGTTGAGTGATCTGCGTATGAAATATGACACTGAGCGACAACGGAACCTTATTAGAGAGGCAGAGCTGAGTATTTTAAAGAAGACTAAACAAACTCAGTTATTGATTGCGCTGTTATTGGGTGTGGTAATGATAATTTTGTTTTTGCTTATTTTTATTAGACATAGGAACAAGTTGTATACCACTATTGTATCTCAGTACCGTATAAGCATACGCCGTGAACAACATATAGAGAAGAAGCTACAGGAACTGAAGGATGACAGATACCCCACATCTGGTTTGACTGAAGAGAAGGGTGCCGATCTGTTTGCACAGTTGGAGATACTTATGCGAGAGGGAGAGTGTTACAGGGATAATCTGCTCATCCGAGAGAAGGTGGCAGAGGAGCTGGACAGTAATCGTACATATTTGTCGCAAATAATTAACCGCCAGACAGGACTTACTTTCACTCAATATGTAAATGAGTATCGCATTAATGATGCTGTAAGACAGCTTAGCGAAAGCACTAATGAACAATCTTTTAAATCCATTGCCCAAAGTGTTGGCTTTAGTTCAATGACCACTTTCTACAAAGCATTTCAGCAAGTAGTTGGGATGACACCCTCTCAATACAGGAACAAGATAAAATAACGTTTTTTTTCATCCATTAGCGACAATTGACGATACTGGATGCACTGATTTATCACTTATCAATTACTATGGTTTATATTTGCGTTTCATTTATTAACAGTTAAACTAATAGTTATGCACAAAAAGAATTATTTAGCTTTCAGCATTTCGCGTTGTAGCGGTTTATTGTTGTTTTTTGTAATTGCAATTTCTGTCCGTCCTGCTTACTCACAACAGGTGATTGTTAACAGATCTATAAGCGGGATAGTAGAAGATGAAAAGGGTGATCCCCTGCCGGGGGCTCATGTTAAAGAGGTAACTGTACGCGGCGGGCAGTCAGTTACATCAGTTGCCACCGATATTAACGGTCATTTTATCCTGACATTTGGAGACGACATTAAAGATATAGAGGTGTCATTTATCGGTTATGACTCAGAAATTGTGCAAATTTCCAGTAAAACAGACTATCGCGTAACACTGCAGCCTTCAGTAGAGCTTTTAAATGAGCTGGTGGTTACAGGTTATCAAACACTTTCACGTGAGCGTGTTACAGGCTCATTTGTGAAAGTTAACAGAAAGAAGCTGGAGCTTAAGAGCCCCAGTTCGATTAGCAACCTACTTGAAGGTGAGATTGCCGGTTATAACAGGGGATTAATCAGGGGTACCACTTCGATGAACGGGATGACTACACCATTATATGTAGTTGATGGTTTCCCTGTAGAAAATACAAGATATAGTTCTGTAGGTAGTCTGCAGGAATTTATGCCCGATTTGAATATAGAAGATATTGAAAATATCACCGTTTTGAAAGATGCGGCAGCTGCTTCTATCTATGGAGCGCGTGCAGCGAACGGAGTAATTGTAATCACTACTAAAAAAGCATCAAGGGGAGAAACAAGGATTTCGCTTTCAAGTAATCTAACTGTTACACCATATCGGTATTATACAGGCAATCTTGCAGATGCTGCTGTTATAGTAGATATAGAACGTGAATGGGCAGCAAATAACCCTAACCTTCACGGTGCTAATACAAAGAGCTATGCTGAGTCGATCTTATCGCGTGCAGTTTATCAGACCAATGGCATTAGAACAATTCTTCAAGGTTATGCAGGACTATTACCACAGCAGGATGTAGATGCCACACTTAATGATCTTGCATCAAGAGGTTTTCTTTATTATGATGATGTTGAGAAATATACCAAGAGAGATGCTGTGAGTCAGCAATATAATCTATCTCTTTCGAAGGGTATGGAGAAGAATCAGTTTAAAGCTTCTGTAACTTATAGAAACGACAGGTTATCAGACATATATTCTGGAAACGAATCGGTTGGGATTAACATTTTTAATCAAACAGATTTTGGTGATAAAATCAGTCTGGAGGTTGGAAGTTGGCTCAATTACAACTCCGGTAAAATGCAGAGCTATTCATCACTATCACCAGGATACAGCTATCTTCCATACAATTATTTGATGAACGGAGATGGTTCTCATTTTACTAGCGTGATAGCCGACAGAACAAGTGAGAGCTATCAGCAAACACTTAACCAGTACGGATTGTATAACATGGATATTACACCGTTGGATGAAATAGCTATGAATCAACTTAAGAGTAAAGATGTTTCGAACCGCACTTTTGCTCGCCTAACAGTGAAGTTTACACCATGGTTGAAATATTCTCCCCAATTTCAGTATGAACATGGTTCATACCGTACAGAGCAACTGCGTGATAAGAACTCCATTGAGGTACGGTCGAGAGTAAACAGCTTTGCTTCTTTAAACAGTCAAGGAAACGTGATTTACAATCTTCCTTACGGGCATATGTTTAATACTGTGAATCAGTACACAGGCTCTTATAATTTCAGGCAGCAGCTTGATTTTACTAAAACATTTGACGATTTGCATGAGGTGATAGCCATTGCAGGATCTGAAACTCGTCATTCAAAAATTGACTATACAGAGAATAATCTTTATAACTACGATCCGGATATGCTTTCATATACCGCTGTGAACGGTAATGCATTATCGTCTTTATCTACAATTATGGGTGGTAACAACTGGAGGAACAGCGATTTGACCACGAAAAGAGAAATTGTGAACCGGTTTGTTTCATTTTACGGAAATACAGGATACACATACGACGGTCGGTACACTGTTACTGGAAGTTTAAGGTGGGACAGGTCAAATCTGTGGGGTACAAACTCGAAATATCAGAATAAACCACTTTGGTCGGTTGGCGCCAGCTGGAACATCATTAGAGAGAATTTTTTTGATTTAAGCTGGGTGAACGCATTGAAAATAAGAACTTCTTATGGTATAGGTGGGAATATTGCCAAGGATGCAGCTCCATATATGACAGCTAATTATAATAATAATTACAATGTGGGTGGTTTGTACGGTTCTGTTTCTACGCGTCCTAATCCAGAACTCTCGTGGGAGAAAACCACCACTACTAATGTGGGAATAGATTTTGCACTATTAGGTAACCGTATGTATGGTAGTTTTGATTTCTACAACAAATATGGTACAGATCTGTTGGCTAACACAATGGGTATACCAACTGAAGGATTTGGATATTCCACATACAAAATAAACAATGGTGAGATGCGTAACCGCGGGTTAGAGCTGTCTCTTTCGGGTGACGTGATAAGGACACGCAACTTTAACTGGAATGCTTCTCTGATTCATGCGTATAACAATAATAAGGTTACTTATGTGAATGTTAAGGCTCCATTTTATGTATTACAACTGGATTATCCTGAAGCATATCCGATAATAGACAATCCTTACAATGCAATTTATGCTTATGGCTGGGCTGGATTAAACAATCAGGGTATCCCTCAGGTTTATGACGATGCCGGAGAAGCTACTACAGCCAACCCGTCAACTCTGGATGCCATACGTTATGCTGGATCTACCGTACCTAAACACAGTGGTTCTGTTGGCAGTAGCTTACGGTATAAACAGCTGGATTTCTCATTACTTTTTGTTTATGAACAGGGACATAAACAACGTAATACCTTTCTACCTATGCTAGGGAGTACATACTCTGGAGCTATGGGTGGATATATTACTTCAATTGGAGGAGCAATAAACAGTAGTATTGAGAATCGCTGGCGTTCACCGGGAGATGAAGCTAATACTGATATACCCGCTGCAGTGTTTGCGGAGAGCCCTAATTATCTTTATGACTCCGGAATGATATATACTTATGCTGACATTAATGTTCTTGATATGAGTAATATAAGGCTGGCAAATATATCACTGGCATATAGACTACCAACATCGCTGCTACAAAAGACGGTATTGCGGAGTGCCCGACTGCAGTTTAACGTGGAAAATGCTTACACATTTGCACGCAGCAAGGATGCCAAATATTTGATGGGTGGTTATGCTGCACCAAGCTTTATATGTGGACTTTACCTTGATTTTTAATCTCCAATAAAAATGAATTTTATGAATACAAAAAGTACAATCTTATCGCTTCTTATGGTTTTAGGCATTATGTTAATGCCGTCTTGTGAGGATTATTTGTCATTAGTGCCCAAAGGGCAGAAAACACCTGCGACACTCGAGGATTTTGCACTGATGCTAAAAGATGAATATGGAGCACAGCGGATAGATGCTTTACAGGCAATTATATTGATGAACGATTGTCATGTTTCAGCCTCTAACCTAAGTTATTATCCACTCTATAGAGCTAACTACAACTGGGATGAAACCGCAGACAGGATAGATCTCAACAAATTGGATGAACAACCATTTTATGTGGGTTACGGAGCTATTTCAGTTTTTAACCTGATTATTCAGAATGCTCCGGAGGCTACAGAGGCTACTGACGAAGAGCGCAGAAGTATTATAGCGCAGTCCAAAGTATTGCGCGCAATGTCTTACTTTAATATTGTGAATTATTATTCTGAAACCTATGTTGCATCTACTGCGACTGATAAGGGTGGTATTCCGCTTATAACCAGTGCTAATGTGAATGCAGCATACACTCAGCCGTCTGTGCAGGAGGTTTATGATTTTATTTTGCAGGATATGCAGGAGGCTTATGCTGATCTGCCCGAAAATGGGGAAACCATTCTTCATCCTGACAAATCAACAGCTGATGCCTTTTATGCAAGGCTTTATCTTCAGATGGGAAATTATGCAGAAGCATTGAAATATGCAGAGCGCGCGTTGAGAGCTAATAATATCTTATATGACTGGACAGAGTTTTATGAAATACATAAAGAGGTTATAGAGGATTCTGAAAATCATAATACAATGTTGCCATCACCAATGGGATTTAACTATGTAGAAAATTATAATTTTAGGCATGGCTCTAGTTCTAACCAGACAACTGAAAGAAGTGTGACTCTTGATCGCATGGAGTTTTTTGAAGAAGGTGATGCCCGTGCTGCAGTTCGTTGGAAACTTTATACCATAGGAGGTGAAAGTTACTACCGTAGCAGTATGACGGGATTTTACAATAATGGAGGGATTACTACTGTTGAAGTGCATTTGATTAAGGCGGAGTGCCTGGCTCGGACGGGTAAAGTAGAAGAAGCGATGGATATAGTAAATAATGTTCGCAAGACCCGCATTCTTCCTTCTAACTATAAGCTCTTGACAGCTGCTAATGAAGCCGAATCGGTTCCACTAATCATAAAACTTAAAGGAAATGAGTTGATCTTGACTCAGATCCCATTTATGGATGCCAGGAGACTCAATGCAGAAGGTAAGTATCAGGTAACACGCTCAAAGGTAGTTATGGGTAATACTATTACATTAACGCAGAACTCTCACCTTTGGACAATGCCTTTTCCTCAGGGAGCTGTGGATAATCCAGGCAACGGTACAATTATTCAGAATGTCTTAAAATAAAACATTAACATTCAATGAAAACAAATCAAATTTTAGCAATTTTTCTGCTCTTATTGTTCGTGACAGCCTGTAATACAGGTTCTGATACAGGGTATACGATTAAAGGTGATATCTCTGGCCTTCCCGAAGGAGCACATATTCAGTTGGTTTCGGTGAGTCATGATATGGAATCGCCACTAGCAGAAATATTGGTAATAGATGGAAAGTTTAAACTAGACGGTTCTGTGGAGCAACCTACAGCCGTAATTTTTAAAGTTAAAGATGGTTACGGTAGTAAATACATGATGCTGGAAAATGGTGTTACCAAAATTGAAGGTGAAATAACATCTTCCGTAACAGAGGGAAATTTGTATTATGATTTTTCTAATCTAACTGTGAGTGGTTCACCGGCAACCGATAAATATCTAGAATTAATGTCCGTTAGGTCGGAAATGGATAAAATGCATGCCGCCTATATAGCTGAACATAAGGATGTAATGGATGCTATGAATAAGGCTAGAGTAGAAAAAAACCAGCAAGCTATTGATTCAATTGAAGCTGGAGAAGCTTATTCTTCTATGGCAGAAGCTGACAAGATGTTTTTTACCACAATGGAAACCAGATATGAACAGATTATAATGGGTAATAAAGATAGTTACTGGGGACCATTGATGATGATTACACTGATGTCATATTTTAGTGATGATACAAAATTGTGGTATGAACAACTTACGCCTCAGGCGAAGGAGTCGTATTATGGACAGAAAGTATTTGAAGAACTATATCCTGCTGGAAGTTTGGGAACACAGGTTCCAGAATTCAATGTGACGGAAAGTGACGGAACAGAAACATCTTTTAGTGAACTTCGACAAGGTAAAAAATATATCCTGATTGATTTCTGGGCATCTTGGTGCAATCCATGCCTTAAGGAAATACCAAACTTGAAAGTGCTTTATAATAAATACGCCTCTCAGGGTTTTGAAATTGTAAGTATCTCGATTGATGAGAGGGAAAACGACTGGGTGAAGAGATCTGAAGAGGTGCAACTGCCCTGGCCAAGTTACCTTGATAGAAATGCTATTGCCGGGTTATATCAGGTGAGAGTTATTCCAACAACTTACCTAGTGGATGAAAACGGAGTTCTTGTTGCAGAGAATCCGCTAGGAGAGAATCTGGAAAGTAAACTTGCAGAACTTTTTGCAGCACCCTAACTAATTGTAGCAGAAATATCGTTCAGTTTTTCAATCCAATTTTAAAAATGCAATACCCGAGATGCAGATTACTGTTGAATTTGCAGAGTGGCGAGGGAACTATGCTGGTTGTTTTGCATAGCGAGTTGGTGAGCTTTGTTGATTTATATATAAAAGTATAAATAAAGTTATTACTGTCCGCTTAAAGTTAGAAAAGGGCATAGCTCACCTCTCAGGCATTTTAATAGGTGACTGAGAGGTGTTTTTTTTATTCCAAGCCCCTAATCAAAAAGTGATCGGTGGCCGACGCAGTCTCCTAAGAGCTATTAGTGATGCACGTGGTGGAAACCAAAGTAATCTCAATGGAAAACTCATTAAAGAATTGAAAATAGTTGTTCCTAATATTGAAACCCAACACAAAATCGTCTCTCAAATCGAAAAAGAACAAGAATTAGTCAATGCCAACAAACAGCTAATTGAGATATTTGAACAGAAGATAAAAGATAGGATTGCTAAAGTGTGGGGAGAGGATAAAGAGCAAGAGGAAACTTTGGAAATTGCTGCTGAGCCGGAAGGGGAGTATGTGAAGGTTTAGGATTCAAGAAAGTGCAGATGGGGATGCTGAAACGAGTTCAGCATGACCTTCGGGTTCAGCATGACGACATGACGTTGTTCAGCATGACGGCAACATCTTTTGGTTTCCTTTTGCTACAATAACCGATAAATATTATAACTTTGCATACAAAATATGTCCAATCTGTTGATAATTGTTTTTTTTTGATACAGAGTTGGCTATTACATAAAAACAAAACAATCATCTTTTATGGCAGACTTTTCCTTAAAAGGAATGGGAGTTGCTTTGGTTACTCCATTTAAAGCAGACAAGACAATAGATTTTGAAGCGCTTGAGCGATTATTAGACTTTCACTTGCAGTCGGACACCGATTTCTTGGTGGTATTGGGCACCACAGCCGAAACAGCAACGCTTACACTTGCCGAACGCAACGCAATAGTTCGTTTTGTGGTAGCCCACATTGCTGGCAGACTGCCCATTGTGGTGGGATTGGGTGGAAACAACACTATGGCACTTGTTGAGGAGCTCAACTCATTCAACTTTGAGGGAGTCCACAGCATTCTATCGGTTACACCCTATTATACCAAGCCTACACAAGAGGGTCTCTATCAGCACTTCAAAGCCCTTTCTGAAGCATCGCCTCTGCCCATAGTTTTGTACAATGTACCAAGCAGAACAAGTGTGAATATGAAGGCTGAAACTACTTTGCGTATTGCGCGCAACTGTGCAAACGTAATTGCTATAAAAGAGGCTCATCCAGATATTAAGCAGATTAAAGAAATTATAGCAGGTGCTCCAGAGGGATTTTCTGTATTATCGGGCGACGACCCTATAACAGTTGATCTTATAAAAGAGGGTGGGCAGGGAGTGATATCTGTTTTAGGTAATGCATTCCCAAAAATATTTGGAGATATTGTTAGGTCAGCACTGAATGGGGATTTTGAAAAAGCAGAAGATGCTTTTAGTAAAATGAGTAGCTGTTGCCATTTACTCTTTGTGAATGGTAATCCAGCAGGAGTTAAGTGCGCACTCTACTTGATGGGCTACCTCAAAAACGAGTTGCGTTTGCCTCTTGTGCCTGCATCTAAAGATACCGAGATGGCTTTGAAGCAAGAAATTGACAATTGTTTCAAATAGCTTTAGCCGCTTCTTTGTAAAGTGTTCAAAAACAGAATGCTCTATTGTAAACTTGCAATAGGCAGGTTAATCTCTTTTAAAACAAACAGATATACTATTTACTTTATCACATTTTGCGATAGGTATATTCTAAAGTATCAATTTATTTTGCTTACTTTTGCATTAGACTTTTAATCGCAAATAATACAAATTATGAAAAGACTTTTATTGTATTCAACTACTTTAGTTATGGCAACATCATTTGGTTCTACGCAGCAGACAACCCAACACAAAGACAAAGGAATAAAAATTGTAAACATGGACACTTCTGTAATTCCAGGAGATGATTTCTATATGTATGCAACTGGTGGCTGGCAAGAAGCCAATCCTATTCCAGATGAAAACTCACGTTATGGAACTTTTGATAAGTTACGCGAAAATAATCAAGAACAAGTGCAAGGTCTTATAGAAGAGCTTGGTGCTGAAGAACACGAGCAGGGTACTAATGCTCAAAAAGTAGGCGACTTGTATAGCAT
>LFRM01408730.1_pt1 | contig 10285 bp, 6 predicted proteins | sample 618341 | NCBI WGS metagenome assembly LFRM01 (sample SAMN03654438, study PRJNA283298) | anaerobic digester metagenome | isolation source: pool of bioreactors CSTR01a, CSTR02a, and CSTR03a thermophilic anaerobic... | place: Denmark: Kgs. Lyngby | collected 2014-05-21 | reverse complement strand
GTAATCGCTGCCTTTTGAGCTGATGGCTATGGTGACTGTGAATCCGAAGCAGTTTTTGATTATTTCCTGAAGATATGTACATTTCTTGTTTATAATTTCAGTCAGACCTTCTTCCGCATCTTCCAGCGGCAAGACTATGAAAGCTATCCCGACTGTGTCCAGTGTGACATGCAGCACTTCGAATTTGTCTGCGAATATTTCAATGAAGGTGTTTATGATCCCGAACTGATAAAGATGTCTGTCATACTGGCTGAGCTCATTGCCATCACTTTCCTCAGCATCGTTCTGTACCAGCAGCATGCGGTATTCACCCTGCTTCATTTCGAACAGTTCCAGCTTTTCCTTTATTTCCTCATGGTTCGTATTGATCTCATGGATTATGTCGTAGAGCAACTTCTCTCGAAGCACTGAAATGTTCTGGACAAACATCTGGCTTAGCTTATCCAGCTCAGCAGATCTCTGGTTCTGGAAGTTGAGTTCCTTTACAGCGCGGGAGATGGCAGACGTCAGTTCCTCTATCCTGGACGGCTTCAGCAGGAAGTCGATGACACCCAGCTTCAGTGCTTCATGGACAAAATCAAAATCTCTGTGACCTGTCAAAATGATTATCTTGCTGTCGGGCACATCCTCCTTGATCTGCTTGATCATTGAAAGGCCGTCCGTTTCAGGCATTTTGATGTCGGTGATTATGATGTCGGGCCTGTGCTCTCTGATAAGCTCCAGACCGTCCTGACCATCTTCAGCCTCTGCTATGACTTCACATCCGTAGTTTTTCCAGTTGATGATATTTCTCAAACCTTTGCGTATGATAGGTTCATCATCGACTATCAGAACCTTGTACATAGAAGCCCTCCCTATTGTCCAGGTTTACCTCACATGGTATCGTTACAGTGACCTTAGTGTATTCCCCGATCCTGCTTTCCATCTTCAGTCCGTAATTTTCTCCGTAGAATAGTTTGATCCTTCTGTTGACATTTTCTATACCGATACTTGTCCGTTTTTTACCGCCAAGGTTTTTGAAGTATGTATCATTGTCCATAGCAAGTCTTGCATTCAGTTCCTCCAACTCTTCCGGTCCCATGCCGGCACCGTTGTCTATGACTTCCACGCACACACGTCCCTGCTCGTCCCTGTATGCATTGAGATTGATGGTGCCCCTTCCCCTGTTCCTTTCAATGCCATGATATACGGCATTTTCTATAAGCGGTTGTATAAGCAGCCTGGGGATTTTTATATCATAAACATCGGATTGTATGTCCTTAATTAATTCGATTTTATCTCCGAATCTCCTTTTTTGCAGTGAGATATACTTGTCCGCATATCTGAATTCCTCTTCTATCGTTATCAGCCTGTCATCCCTGCCGATGCTGGCCTCCATGAGGTCAGACAGGTCTGATACGGTATCGCTTATTTCCGGCACATCATTCAACTGGGCCATCCAGTTGATGGCTTCCAGGGTGTTGAAAAGGAAGTGCGGATTTATCTGTGACTGCAGTGCTTTAAGCTCCGCTTCCTTTCTTGTAAGTTGTTCCCTGTAGACCCAGTTGACAAGGTGGTGGATCTCACTGGCCATTTCGTTGAATGCCCTCTGCAGGAAACCGAACTCATCTTCTCTGTCTATTTCCAGGCGTATGCCTTCACCCGACTGTACCTTTTTCATCCCGTTAACCAGGTTGTTGATGGGTTTCACGATATTTACTGCTATTATCAGCGTGACAAATGAAAGTACGATAACTGCCGCGATGCAAAGCATAATGATATTGTTCTTCAGAGTGTTGGCATCCTTGTACAGGACATCCAGTGACACATAAGATACGATCTTCCAACCAGTGATTTGCTGAGTTATGTATGATATGAACATTCCTGCTTTTTCATCGATCTTCTCACCCATATAGCCTTCTATACTTTCATTCAGCACGTCTGTCATCACAGACAGGTCATCGTAGTCACGGCTGGCTATCAGTTCCATATTCGGTGAAAGTATCATGATGTTTTCAAGATTGCCGGTCAGACCCTGGTATACCTGGTCGAGTATTTCCTTCTTGACATGCATGATCAGCAGACCCAGTTCCTCAAAGCTGTCCCTGTCATTGATCTGTCTGATCATGTAGATGTCCTGTGCTCTCTGACCGTCAGACATTATGTACAGACTGGGCTTCCCTTTCTCCTTCCTTGCCTGTCCCAGCATTTCCTCGTAAGGGAGTACGTTGCGGAAACCGGCCTCCCTCGTATTGTCATCCTGGTAAAATACCTTTCCGTCATTGGTGTAGATGCACAGCGACCTGATTTCGGGTCTGGAGATGACCACCATTTTAAGATGGCTGTTGACAGAGGACTGGGATTCGTAGATTTTGAGCGGATCTTCGATGCTGCTGTCGCTCATCAGTGCTTCATATATTTTTTCATCATAAAGCAGGTCCTGTGATATCTGTATCAGGTTATTGATATAATCGTCAAGACGGAGGCGGATCATGTGCAGGATATCCCTCGAATAGTCGGTGGAGTTTTCTTTTATGATGCTCTCGGAATTTTTGTAGCTTAAGAAACCGATCAGGACCAGGGGTATGAGTATCTGCGTTATCAACAGCATTACCAGCTTTGTCTTGATCGATATTTTTCCGAATATTTTCCATAAGCCTCTGCGAGTTTTCTTCACGTATATGACCCCCGAAAGTCAGTTTCTCACTGCAGGAAAACACGGTAAAGGCCCGATGTTATGTGTTCGGAACCGGACCACCTGCTCAGTAATCCAGGACGATGCCGTTTTCTATAGCCGCTTCCCACATTTCCTCCGCTGTTATTTTGCCTGACAGGAAATATGGAAATTGCTCTGCAATGTATTTCTCCCAGACAGTCCTGTCCACGAAGGAGTCCAGGGGACCTACCAGCGTATCGGCTTCTTCCAGCATGCGCATGCCTTTTATGGTCATGTCTATGTAGTCTATATCGTAGCCTTCCAGGCTCACATTGCTGATCATGCCCGTCCTGGAAGCAAACTGGGCAGCTGACTCAGGTGATGTCAGGAAACGCAGCAGCTTGATGGAAGCTTCTCTCCTTTCTTCATCTTCCCATGCTGCCGAACTCATGTGGAAAGTACCTCCCCCAAGTCCGTATACCATCGTGTTTTTTTTGCTTTCATATCCCTTTACATAAGGGAATGGTATTATGTCTACTGTATCGTCATCCGGGCCGAACTCTCCAATATACCAGGACCCCTGAACGATCATAGCCGCTTTCTTCTCTTTGAAAAGTACATTTCTCTCATTGTTGGACATGGTAAAGCACTCCCTGGGGAATGCTCCCATGTCGTACAACTCTTTTATCATATTGAGGGCGGTTATGTGGCTTTGCTTTATCCTCTGACCTTCGATGAACGGGATTTCGGTGTCGTGCTTCCCTCCGACTAAAGGCACCAGGTTCTGATAGAGGTAGGTGCCCTCAGCCTCTGTGTTGAAGGCGATGGGTACGATATTGTTTTTATTGAATATTATGACGGCTTCCTTTAGTTCATCATAGTTTTCAGGTATTTTCACGTCATATTTCTCAAACAGGTCCTTGTTTATAAACATGCACTCGAATATTATTTCAAAGGGCAGGCCGTAGATCCTTGCATTGTATGTGGTGTAGCTCCACATGTCCGGATTGAATTGTCTCTTCCATGCCAGATTATCCATGAGCAGGCCTGTCAGATCAGCTACCTTTCCGGCTTTCACCAGCTTCTTTATGTCGGAGCCGGGCCACAGGCCGAATACATCCGGGTCATTCCCTGACGCGAAATCTGTCTTGATCTTGGGCAGGAAATCCTCTCCGAACAATGACTCGTTGATAACGCTAATGTCGGGGTATCTGTTTTCGAACTGACTCAGGATCTGCTTCAGCATTTCTGCCTTGCTGTCGACACCGCCCCAGCTGCATATGAATCTCAGTGTAATCCTGGAGTTCCCCTGGGGGACGATCCTCCAGTCAGATTCGGGGTGGTCTGCCGATGTCCTCGTGCAGGCGCCGGTCATTACTGCCATGGACAACAGAAGCAGCAATGCTGTTATCGATCGTAACATCTTCATTATTGCAATACAGCTCCTTTTTACTGCAGTTCCTTTGACCCTTCGATCAGTGAATTGCTGACCAGGCGGATGCTGTCACCCTCGGCATCGACTGTGATGCTGTCACCGGGCTTTATATTCCCGATGAAGAACTGCTCTGTCAGCTCATCTTCAATATATTTCTGTATGGTCCTTCGAAGCGGCCTTGCTCCGTATTTGGGATCATAGCCTTTTTCCAGTATGAATTCCCGGGCTCTGTCGGTATAGCTTATGCTGATGCCTTTATGCTCTGCCTCGGAGCTCACTTCGTTAAGCATCAGGCCTATGATCTGCATAAGTTCGTCCTTGCTGAGCTCGGTAAATACGATGATCTCATCGAGCCTGTTCAGGAACTCAGGGCGGAAGGTTTCCTTCATCACATCCATTATCCTGCTCTCCAGATCTCTGTAGCCGTCCTTGTTGAAGCCGAGTCCGTAAGCCTTCAGGCTTGTTCCTGCATTTGATGTCATAATAATGATCGTGTTTTCAAAGTTCACGACACGGCCGTGGCTGTCTGTGAGTCGTCCATCATCCAGTATCTGCAGCAGCATGTTGAAAACGTCAGGATGCGCCTTTTCGATCTCATCCAGCAGTATGACTGAGAATGGCTTTCTTCTGACCTTTTCCGTGAGTTGTCCGGCATCGTCATAGCCTACATACCCAGGTGGTGATCCGATCAGCTTCGATACGGAATGTTTTTCCATAAATTCTGACATGTCAAGCCTGATAAGAGCGTCTTCCGTTTCAAAGAGCTCAACGGCCAAAGCTCGGACAAGCTCTGTCTTGCCCACCCCTGTCGGGCCGACGAATACAAAGGATGCGGGCTTCTTTCTCTTCCTGAACCCGGCTCTGTTCCTTCTGATTGCTCTTGCAACGCTGCTGACTGCCTGATTCTGACCTATTACTCTCCTGTGGAGTCTTTCTTCCAGGTTCATCAGCTTCTCAGCTTCCACCTCTGTCAGCTTCTGCACCGGGATTTTGGTCCAGGATTCTATTACATGAGCTACGTCTTCCACAGTCAGAATATGTTCCTTGTTTTTCTGCTCAAGTTCGTGTATCTTCTGGAGCAGTTTGCATTCACGCACTTTCAGATCCGCTGCCTTCTGATAATCCTCTATGGAGTCCGCTGAAACTGCATTTTCCTTCAGTTCCTGAACCTTCTTGAGTTCGCATTTGAGTTCCTCGAGTTCAACAAGGGCAACGTTTTTGAGATTTACCCTGGAACCCGCCTCATCTATGACATCTATGGCCTTGTCGGGCAGGAATCTGTCAGTTATATACCTTTCTGACAATCTGACAGCAGATTCTATGACTTCATCGGGTATCCTGACCTTGTGGAATTCTTCATAATAGCCCCGGATGCCCTTGAGTATCTCGATCGTATCAGCGACAGATGGCTCATCCACAAGCACGGGCTGGAACCTTCTTTCGAGTGCCGAATCCTTCTCTATATGCTTGCGGTATTCGTTGAGTGTGGTGGCTCCGATAATCTGGAGTTCACCTCTTGTAAGAGCGGGTTTGAGAATATTTGCAGCATTCATTGCCCCTTCGGCTTCTCCGGCTCCTACTATGTTATGCAGCTCGTCGATTACGAGGATGACATTGCCTAAAGCTTTGGCTTCCTCGATGATGCCTTTCATCCTGCTTTCAAACTGTCCTCTGAATTGGGTTCCGGCGACGATGGCTGTCATATCCAACAGGTACATTTCGGTGTTTAAAAGCTTTGCAGGCACCTGATGCTTTGCTATCCTTACAGCCAGTCCTTCCGCTATGGCTGTCTTGCCCACTCCGGGTTCGCCGATGAGCACCGGGTTGTTTTTCGTTCTCCTGTTGAGTATCTGCAATACACGGTCTATTTCCCTGTTTCTGCCTATGACCCGGTCGATCTTGTCATTTCGTGCCAGATCAGTCAGATTGGTACCGTACATCTCCAGATGCTTTTTCTTTTTAAGGCTCTTCTTTTCCTGGGTCTTCGTGCGGGCATTCCCTTTGGTGTCCTTCCCATCAGGAAGTGTCCTCGGCTCCGGAGCTTCATCGCTTTCATCGCTTCTGGGAAAAGCGCGGCTGAAAAAACTCAGCAGAGGATTGGACTTGCTGGCATCATTGGGTCCTTCGGCCCCGGTACTGTCTTCCGGTTCCATCTCTATGTTTTCAAAAAAGCTGCTCATTTGCTTGTTGATGTTGTCGATGTCATCATCAGTCATGCCCGTCTGCTCGATCAGCTCGTTGATGGGCTGGATCCCCTGTTTTTTTGCGCAGGACAGACAAAGACCTTCCTGTATATGTTTGCCGTTTATTATTTTTGTTATAAAAACTACTGCGTAGTTTTCCTTGCATATCGAACAAATTTTCATATTGTTCAACTCCCTTCGTGCTGTCATGCCACGATCCATATCGAGTTGCATTGCTTGTTCCGTGCCATGTTCAGGCTCCATCTGTTCTATAAGTATAACACAATTCGCCATTCACGGTCTACTTGAGCGAAACCTTTTTACACTGTTTTTGTTTTTGTAACCTATCGGAGCGCCCTGGAATATATTTATAGTAGCAACAGACTCAAGTTTATCGCGATTGCACAAGTACATGAGGAGGTGTTCTAAATGTCAGACAGAGGAGGTATATTAGGCGACTTCTTTAATGATGATTGCGCCATTCTGTTCTTTATTCTCGTATTCCTGTATTTGTTCGTAAGTCCTCGCAGATGTGGATTTGCAAACCCCAAATAGCTGGAGAAACATAGAATGCAGTTGTGGCCGTAAATACAAAGAAGGATCTCCATGCGATATACCCTTGAATAAAAGCTCGATGATTCGAGCTTTTATTCGGATTTTGTGAGCAGACAGGCGGTGCAGATCACAGCCTGGCTGATACTGTAAACATTCAGCCGATGTGATTTATTCAGACCCGATCATATGTCTGCCTTTATGTGCGAACAGGCTTCCCATTGATCGCTGTTACCGCGGCACCGTATTCGCTCTGCCTTCACGCGCACGCGCGAACAGGTCTTTGAGGAACTGCCCTGTGTATGAGCCATCAACTTCGGCTACCTCCTCCGGTGTTCCCTTTGCTATCACATAACCGCCCTTATTCCCGCCTTCCGGTCCAAGATCTATTATATGATCCGCTGTTTTGATGACGTCAAGGTTGTGTTCTATCACAACGACAGAGTTACCGGCATCTACCAGGCGGTGCAGTACATCTATCAGTCTGTGAACATCTGCCATGTGAAGGCCTGTAGTGGGCTCGTCAAGTATATACAGCGTCTTTCCGGTAGCCTTTCTCGATAATTCTGTGGAAAGCTTGACTCTCTGGGCTTCACCGCCGGACAGAGTCGTGGAGGGCTGTCCCAGTTTCAGATAACCAAGACCGACGTCATACAGTGTTTCAAGCTTTTTGTGTATCCGCGGTATGTTTTTGAAAAATTCCATCGCATCCTCTACTGTCATGTCCAGTACATCTGCAATATTCTTCCCTTTATATCTGACCTCGAGGGTCTCCCTGTTGTATCTTTTCCCTTTGCACACCTCACAGGGAACATATATGTCCGGCAGGAAATGCATCTCTATCTTGACGATGCCGTCACCTGAACATGCCTCACAGCGGCCGCCTTTAACATTGAAGCTGAACCGTCCCGCTTTGTAGCCTCTCATTTTTGCCTCGGTCACTCCGGCGAAAACTTCCCTGATCAGGTCAAAAACACCTGTATATGTTGCCGGATTGGATCTCGGGGTCCTTCCAATAGGCGACTGGTCAATATTAATGACCTTGTCAAGATGCTCCGTGCCTGAGATATAGTCGTGGTCGCCTGCCCTGGTCCTTGCTTTGTTCAGATCAGCGGCCAGCTTTTTATAGAGAATCTCGTTTATCAGCGAGCTTTTCCCCGAACCTGAAACACCAGTGACTGATGTGAATACTCCCAAAGGTATTTCAACATTGATATTTTTCAGATTGTTCTCGCGTGCTCCGATTATTTTGATCCATTTGTTGTTTGGCTTTCTTCTCTTTTCAGGGATAGCGATCTTCTTTTTCCCGCTGAGATAAAGTCCTGTCTGGGAATTCTCGCACTTCTTGATTTCTTCGACATCCCCTTCCGCTATCACATAGCCTCCATGGATGCCGGGGCCCGGTCCCATGTCGATTATGTGGTCAGCCGCATACATGGTCTCCTCGTCATGCTCCACCACTATCAGCGTATTTCCCAGGTCTCTGAGCTTGGCCAGCGTTTTGAGCAGTCTGCCATTGTCACGCTGATGAAGACCAATGCTTGGTTCATCCAGGATATACATGACTCCCATCAGCCCTGAGCCTATCTGAGTCGCAAGTCTGATCCTCTGGGCCTCTCCCCCTGACAGCGTATATGACGATCTGGCCAGGGTCAGATAATCCAGACCTACGTCCACAAGAAACCCGATCCTGGCTTTTATCTCCTTCAGGATCTGATATGCGATGAGCTGTTCTCTCTCTGACAGGGTCAGGTTGTCAAAGAACTCTCTTATTTCGTTGACAGGCTTGCTGGTCAGTTCGTAGATATTCAGCCCACCTACCGTGACGGCCAGGCATTCCTTTTTGAGTCTGGCCCCGTTACATTCAGGACAGGGATTGTTGCTCATGAATTCCTCATAATAACGCTTCATGCCTTCGGACTGCGTCTCTCTGTAGCGGCGTTCCATGCTGTTGATTACGCCTTCAAAGGCGGCAGTGAAGGATCCGCTGCCATACTCCCTGTCATATTCTATTTTGATTTTTTCCCCTTTTGTCCCGTAGAGGATGATGTCCAGTATATGCTCCGGCAGTTCGTTGACGGGGGTCGATATCTTGAATTTATAGTGCTTTGCAAGCGCATTGAGATACATCCTCGAGTAGCTGTCACCATTTTCGAAATTCCATCCGCCCACCCTTATCGCGCCTTCATCAAGGGCTTTTGTTCTGTCGGGGATGACCAGGTTCGGATCTATCTTCATCAATGTCCCGAGACCGTCACACGTCGGACAGGCACCGTAAGGGTTGTTGAATGAAAACATCCTCGGTGTCAGTTCCTCGATGCTAACACCACAGTCAGTGCAGGCGAAATTCTGGCTGAACATCAGTTCCTGTCCGCCTATCACGTCCACTACCAGGATGCCGCCGCTCAGATTGAGCACAGTTTCTATGGAATCAGTAAGCCTTTTGATTATGTCCGGTCTGACGATGAGCCTGTCCACCACTATTTCGATGGTATGTTTTATGTTCTTTTCGAGGACTATTTCTTCATTTATATCACGCACTTCGCCGTCTATCCGCATCCTGACATAGCCGTTTTTCCGGGCATTGTCGATGAGCTTCTGGTATTCGCCCTTCCTTCCCCTGACTACCGGTGCCAGCAACTGTATCCTCGTGCCCTCAGGCAGCTCCATGATGGCATCTGCCATCTGATCCACTGTCTGCTGGGATATCTCCCTGCCGCAGATATGGCAGTGCGGCACACCTATGCGTGCATACAGAAGCCTGAGGTAATCATATATCTCAGTCACTGTGCCTACTGTGGACCTGGGATTTCGGCTGGTCGTCTTCTGGTCTATCGAAATAGCAGGCGACAGCCCTTCTATATAATCGACGTCCGGCTTTTCCATCTGACCAAGGAATTGTCTCGCATATGCCGAAAGTGACTCGACATAGCGTCTCTGCCCCTCGGCATATATTGTGTCGAATGCCAGCGATGACTTGCCCGAGCCACTGAGGCCCGTGATAACTACGAGCTTGTCCCTTGGTATCGTTACATCTATGTTTTTCAGATTGTGTTCTCTTGCACCTTTGATGAAAATACTGCTTCTCTCCATGCTCTGCACCTTTTTCTGTATCTGTTTTCAATTCCTGTTCCGATCCTGCGTTCCCGGCGTCTGTGGCTGGCCCGTTTCTGTGGCTGGCCTGTTATCGAATAAGCACGATTCCAGTGATCTTTAAGCCAGGACTGGGCGACTGCCGCGCAGCCACAATCTCTCTGTAATACCGAAGCCGGGGCTGTTGGCCATCGCATAACCACTATGCCTGTGAGCCCGATGTCTGTGGCTTGTCGGCAATCATGCAACCACTATGCCTGTAATTCCAAAGCCGTGACCTGCCGGTTGTCGTACATCCACTATGCAAACCATGTATGCCGCTTCCGGATTCGTACTGGCATCGTGCTTTAAGCATTACCCTATACGCGGTCAGACAAACATATTATC
>LFRM01325043.1_pt1 | contig 10285 bp, 9 predicted proteins | sample 618341 | NCBI WGS metagenome assembly LFRM01 (sample SAMN03654438, study PRJNA283298) | anaerobic digester metagenome | isolation source: pool of bioreactors CSTR01a, CSTR02a, and CSTR03a thermophilic anaerobic... | place: Denmark: Kgs. Lyngby | collected 2014-05-21 | reverse complement strand
CGGATCTCTTCCGGAATCATATCACAGACTGTCAATACCTGCCCGGAAGCGTAATCATAACTTAGGAGATCTTCACAGGACAATGCTGTGAACCATAGTTTTCCGCCTGAATGAGCAAAGTGCATCAGTTTGTTGTTTGTACCCGTGTTGATCAAACGTTCCGAAAAAGGAAAATCAAAGGGAATGTCTTCGATAATTTGTTTGGTTATGTTGATGCGGAATAAACGTCCGGAAGCTGTGGTGCTGTATAGATTGCCGTCCAGTCCATGTATATAGCGCCAAGTGCCAAACTCAGTTGCCTGTCCAAAGTCTGTTACCTTTCGTGTTTTTAAATCAAAGCGATAAACATGACCCCGATGATATCCTGAAAAGTAAAAGGAGTCCGTTGACTTTTCATAAACGCCGCCATAAATTGATTCGTGTATAACAGGTATGCCCAAATCCTCTACATGTCTGCTGTCAGGATCGTAAATCAATAGATTTGAACCGGGAAATCCCTCCCATAAATGTGTATAATAAGCAAACGGCATCCAGCGAGGATGACCGGGTGCTGCAGCGGTCATGTGCGTAGCCAGTAGAATACGACTGCATCCTCCGGGCGCTAACGGTTCAAGAAATGATAGTGATGAATGGATTTTTGATGGACGAATCGCTCGCGAGTAGGTAATGATTTCATCTTCAAGCGCAAAGGAACGTATGCAGCAGTTTTCTTGCGGCAAATACTCATATAAGCGCAAATAACCGGATGTTAACCCTTCCGCGCAAACACTAAACCAGTGGCGCCCTTCAGGGCTGATGGCATAATCCCAGCTTGAATCGTGTTCAGGTTCATTGGCCTCTGCAACCTGCACCGTAGCCTGTGGAATTAATTTGAAAAAACGGTCAGATAATTCCGGAATACGTTCCAGATCTTTCAAAACCATATCAACATCGGCCATGAAAAACACCTCTCACTTTGTCCTATATAGACTTGCCAGATTAGTAAACGCAGCCAGGCTTCCGTAACTTACTCAAAGAGCTGAACGCATATTTTTCAGGTAGAGCGATAAATCAAATATAACACATTCTGATAAAACAACAGGTATCATATCTTTGTAAAACCTGTAGAATGAAAGCAGTGGACTGTCCAGCACGCCCACTGATCTATGTCCGGCAGTCAGGTTGACAGACCGGCGTCGAGAATACTGCGACGCCTGCATCGGACAGGAAACGCTATCGCTTGTTCAGAAAGGAAAGATTATGGATCTGCTTGAATCGTATCAGATGACCCTTAGCAACATCATGTCGCAAGTCATGGAGCAAGAAAGAGAGAACATCAACAACGCGGGAGAACTCTTGGCAGCGTGTTATGCAGAAGACCGTCTAATCCATGTTTTCGGTGCGGGCGGACACTCAGCGATCGGTGCGATGGAGGTCTTCTGGAGAGCCGGAGGTCTGACAAAAATCAACGCCATGTTTCCTGTCGGCACCAACATCATCACAGCGTACCCCACAACAGCAAAAGTCACGGGTCTGGCGCCATATATCTTAAACTACTATGCCGTTAAAGAAGGCGATCCGCTGGTGCTGATTAATTTCTATGGATTGAACATCATCGCTGTCGATGTGGCAATGGAAGCTAAAAAAAGAGGTGTCAAGTTGATCACCGTCAATTCACACAGCTTCGCGCATAAGGTTCCTGATGATTTTATCTGGCGTCATCCCTCTAAAAAGAACATTCATGATCTTGCTGATGTCGCGGTCGACAACCATGTGCCCTATCCGGATGCTGTCCTAAAAGTGGAAGGTATTGAAGAAACCATTACCCCCACAGCTACGATCGCCACCTGCTTTGTACTCAACTGCATCATGACCGTAACCATTCAAAAACTGGTTGAGATGGGCGTTATTCCGGAAATCTGGATCAGCAACAACATACCAGGCTGCGATGAACACAACAATCCTCTCATTGAAAAATACCGGGGCCGGATTCACCATCTTTACCCTGTTATTTAATGAACAGCTTTCCTATCCCGTTCTATGGTAACGTTGTGGTTCAACCTACAGCTTGCCCTGCAATGTTGACTGTCGCCACACAGGATCAAGCAACTGATGTGTAACCTGCTGCTCCACTTCATGATACAGGCGTATGCCACGTCTGGTCAGCTGATAGCCGCTGCCATCCTGCTTTCTTCTGATCCAGCCAAGCAACCTGGCCAGCAACAGAAGATCAGGCAGGCAACGATCCATTTCCTGACCGGTGCGTTTCTGGAAATCGCTTTTATCAAGATGAAGACGAAAAGCCTGCCAGAATAGCACATACAAACCATGCTGTCTGCTATTGAAAGCCAGACAGCGCTGCTGCGGCAACTGCCTTTTTTGCAGGTTCAGACAGTATTCTTTGACAGAAAAAGGGTTGATGCGAAGATGCGGGCCAGTCTGGGAAAGGGCCGAAACGCCAAACCCGATGAACGCCGGTCTGGTCACTGATGTATACGGTATGCTGTCAGGCTGGGCAAAGGTCCAGACAGAAGTTCTTTCCAGTCCCAGTTCCCGGGCGCAATCTGCCAAAACATCAAGCAATTGACGCTGCTGGCGCGGGCTTGCCGGCAGGCTCGTTGCATGTGTATAGGAAAAACGGATCAGGGGATACGTTGATATCTGGGTCGCCCCCAGCATCCTGGCCTGGAACATGTCCTGCCGCAGAGAAGCTACCGTCTGTCCGGCAATGCCAAAGATCAAATCCATATCGATCACCTGGAAGGAACAGGCACGCACCAAAGCCATCCTTTGGGCCATATCATCCGCAGATCTTCCCAGATTCTGCAGTACAGTTGCGTCAAACGACTGAACACCGACGCTGATCATGGTGATACCGGCTTGAACCAAGGCCTCAAGTGTCACTTCAGTGAGATCATCCGGGTGCAGTTCAATCGCGATGCCACCACGGATTGCAAAATACTGTCGCAGGTGATGGATCACCATGCCCAACTGACCGGCCAGCAAAGCCGGTGTACCGCCACCAAAATACAGATCCGTAACTTCTTTTTTCTGCCTGTCCAGGCCATACTGCTGCGCGACAAGATCGATCTCCTGAATGAGAGCGGTAATGTATGCGTTGGCCGTCGTCTCCTCATAAAGCGCTTTGCAGTAGGGACAGAACGAACAAAGCTGGCGACAGAACGGGATATGGCAATAAAGGCCGACCGGTTCTTCAGGCAAGGTGCTTTTCCGGGCAGCATTCCATTCTACTTCAGTGAATGGCGGTCCCCAATGTTTCAGCAGCCAGGGCAGGAAACGTGCAGCGGTCATATCAACAGCTCCATTTCAGCATATCCAGGAACATTACTACCATACACCCGCATCTCGCGTTCCCTGATGATCGCATGCTCTGACAGTTTACCTGTCAAAAGCGGTGACCACGGATCATGCGCCGCAATACGGCGCCGTGTTAAAGCTGGACTGAAATCAGCATAACAGTAGGCACATCCATAGGGGCATGTGTTGTACATGCCCAGGTCAATGCTCTCAACACAACCACATCCAGCCCGCTGGTTTCTGTCTTTCTTGAGCGCAGCAAAAGATTTACCTGTCCGTTTTTCGATCAGCGCTCTGTCAATGCAGCTGGCATGGTTGATCTTCTGCACAGAAAGGTCAATACCCTCGCAGCAGGTGGTTATTTTGATCCCATAGGCGTCGCCGATCGGGCTGATGGCTTCTGCCAAAGCGATCATCTGACAGGTTTCCAGCGGCTTGATATCAGCCTGCCGCATTTTCCCGGCGTTTTTGGGATAAGGGTCAACAAAACTGATGATGCACTGTCTGGTATACCCGGCAAACCGTGACGCCAGCCGGGTAAACTGCTCAATATGCCAGTCGATCGCATATGACGCGTTGATCAGGATGGGATCGTAGCGCCAGAGGACAAAATCCGGACCAACAAGCTCACTTAACGCCTGAAAGGTAACAACACGTTCATTCAGGTCAGGCAGACCGGGTTCTATGTCCCGGCCATAGGCATTCACCGTAAACTGGAAATAATAACGATAATCGCGCAGCTCATCCAGGCGCAGCAGCAGCGGTGCAGGATTTTTAGACCAGAACACGATGCATTCAACCACTTGCGGATCGAGTCTGATTCTGCTGACCTGCCGGGCATTCATGGGATTTGGCACCAGCACATAACCTTCGTGTATCCGGTTCAAAAACCATTCGCTGTAGAAAGCTGGAACATCTGTTCTGCGGCTGACACTCAGTATCATCTTGATCTCCTTGTGCGTATGGACCGCGCACTGCGTTTTTGTCACGGATTGGCAGGTTTTTCAAAGATTTCTGGCCAACCGGGCTCGTTGTGTTTGTTGACTTACCGCCCGGATGTCGTAAAATATAGAAAACCATGGGATGATCACGAAATCGTTTTTGAAAAACGAGCAGCATGCGCTTATTGTATTTATTCCCAATGCGCAGACCTTGCAAAAAAAGGATACGATGACCCCGCGAAAAAAACAACCACTTGTGCAAAACGAAGAGGCTGTCAGATCGACAAGATCCATCAAATCATCAGGGTATGGAGGGAAAACACGATGTCAAACAAGAAGCTGGCAATCCATGGGGGACCACAGTCTGTTGATCCTAACTTCACGTTTAAACGCTGGCCTGAGATTACCGCACTGGATGAAGAATATGTGCTGGCGTCTTTGCGTCAAAGCAATCATGCCTGGGGCCCCAACTGTGTCGCTCTGCAGGAAGAATTCGCCAAATGGAACGGCAACGCGTTCTGCGCAGCGACCAACAGCGGCACCGCGGCACTGCATATGGCCATGGTCGCCTGTGGTATCGGTCCAGGAGACGAAGTCATTACAACAACCACCTCCTGGACCTCAACCGCCACCAGCATTATGCACCACAATGCCATTCCCAAGTTTGCGGAAATAGACTGGGACACCATGCTGATTGATCCTGCCAAAATCGAAGAACGGATCACAGATCGAACCAAAGCCATCCTGGTTGTTCATTACTGGGGTCTGGCCTGCGACATGGATCCCATCATGGAAATAGCCAAAAAACACAAGCTCTACGTTATTGAAGATGCCTGCCAGGCGCATGGCGCCTTGTATCGCGGCAGGAAGGTCGGTACCATCGGCCATTGTGCCGCCTTCAGCCTGAACCAGAACAAGAATTTCTGCGCTGGCGAAGGCGGCCTTTTTGTCACCAATGATGAGGAGATGTACAAAAACGCCCGCGCCCTGATGACGTTCGGGGAAATGAAAGCCCCGGAAGAACAGCGTGATTTTCACAGTTATGCCATGGGATGGATGTACCGCATGAACGATCTGACAGCCGCTTTCGCCCGCTCACAGTTGCTGCGGCTGGCCGAGAATAATGAATGGGCCAGAAAAAACTGGCGACGTCTTCAGGATGGTCTCCAGGGCATAAAAGGTCTGAAAGCCCCGATCAGCAACGATAAACAGACCACCTGCGGCTATGCCTTCGTAATTCGCGTCGCTCCGGAAGAAGCAGGCTTGAAATGCACAACAGAGATCATGCGCGATGCCGTCGTTGAAGCGATAAAAGCTGAAGGCGTGCCGGTGGCCGGCTCTCGTTATGTCCTGCCCGCGCATACGGTCTTCCAGGCAAAGAATGGTTACGGCGGCGGTTGCCCCTGGACCTGCCACATGGTCAGCCATCCGGTGGATTATTCACTGGATCAGTACCCGGTCACCAATCGGAACAGAGATGCTTCCATCCAGATTGACCTGTACAGTCATCGGCCGCCGAACGGTGAAGAAGCCATCGACCAGATTGTTGCTGCCATTCGTAAGGTTTTCGATAATCTTGACGAACTCAAACTGGATTGAAAGGAGTCTCACCATGAAACTTTCCCTGATGAGCTATACCTTGGGCACGTTGGTCAGATCCGGTGAGATGTCGCTGGCTGATGTCCTGACCTTTACCAAAGATAATGGTTTTGCGGCCACTGAACTGTCCATGGCCAATTTTGACCTTGTGCCACCGCAGGGCATGAGCGGACTGCTGCGTGATCTGGAGCTGGACGTCTCATGCATCAATGGATCGGCAGATCTCGCTATCGCTGACGATGACGGATTCCAGAAAAGCGTTCAGGCCGGATGCCATATGGTCGATACCGCTGTGCAGGTCGGCTCACCCATGATCATGATTGTTGCCGCCAGCGTGGCAAGTGTTGCTGGCACCGCAGATAAAGCAAGGGCAGCCGCCCGCATCGCCCAGGGACTCAGGCAGATCGTCGCCTATGCCCGGGACAAAGGGATCATTGTCACGATCGAAGATTTTCCGCGTACCGAATTGCCTCTGTCCAGCATTCAGGAAATGAAGTTTCTTATGGAAGCAGTGCCCGGCTTGAAACTGACCTTCGATAACGGCAATTTCCTGCCTGGCGGCGACGACAATCTAGAGGCCTACCAGGCCTTATGGCCTTATGTTGCCAATGTCCACATCAAAGATTGGGCGTACGCGCCGGAAGGCGAAGGCCATCTGTGTGCCAATGGCCGGCGAATCAGGGGCGGTTTGCATGGTCAGGGCATCCTCGACCACGTCAAACTGTTTAAAGCGATGAAAGAAAAAAAGTACGATGGTTACCTGGCCTTCGAATATGAAGGCAGCATGAACCATGCGGAAGCAACGCGTATAGGTGTCAGCTACCTGAGGGGGGTTCTCGACGCCCTGGACTGAGCGTTTTTACAGGATGGAGGCAACGACATGCGTGAAATCGGCGTTGGTCTGGTAGGCTATGGTGCTATGGGGAAAGCCCACTCCTATGCCTACCTGACCTTACCGCTCTACTACCAGAACCTGCCCTTCAAAGTCAGGCTGGCCGGTGTCTGCAGCCGCCGCCTGGAACAGGCGCAAAAAGCACAAGACGATCTGGGTTATACCTTTGCCACAGATGATTATGAAACCCTGCTGGCTCGCCCTGATGTCGATGTCATAGACATCTGCACCCCCAACCATTTGCATTATGAAATGATCACCAAAGCCTGTGCGGCCGGCAAACATATCTACTGCGATAAACCACTAGCCAAGAACAGTGAAGAAGCCGAGGCTATTGTTGCCGCCATCGGGGATCGGCCATTGATCAACCAGGTGGCCTTCAATCTGCGGTTTCTGCCGGCCGTCATGCGGGCAAGGGAGCTCATTGATGAAGGGCGCATCGGCCGTGTCTTATCCTTCCGCGCTGTTTATCTTCATGCCGGCTCTGTTGATGCCGACAAGCCGATCGGCTGGAAACTGGACCAGACCATAAGCGGTGGCGGCGTTCTGGTGGACATGGGATCACATATCCTGGATCTCGTCCGCCACCTCATAGGTGAATACCGGCGCCTGGCAGCCCGTTCAAGAATTCTTTATCCTCAACGGCCAGATGCAGCGGGCAACCGTGTAGCGATCAGCAATGAAGACAGCATCTGCCTGATCGCTGAGATGGCTGATGGCAGTATCGGTACGCTTGAAGCCAGTAAAATAGCGACTGGAGCACAAGATGAGATGCGCTTTGAGATCCATGGCGACCGCGGCGCACTGCGTTTCAACCTGATGGACCCCAACTGGCTCTACTTCTATGACAACACCCTGCCTGAGCGTGCGTTTGGCGGAGAACGAGGGTTTACGCAGATAGAATGTGTACAGCGCTATGCCCCGCCCGGCGGTTCGTTCCCATCTGCCAAAACCAGCATAGCCTGGCTTCGCGGTCATGTGCACAGTCTGTACCATTTTCTGGATTGTGTGCATAGCGGCCGTCCGGCAGCGCCTTCATTCGCAGATGGCGCCATCATCCAGAAAATCATGGAACAGGCCTACCGGGCAGACCGCAGCCAGGCCTGGGTCGATCTATCCTGATCGATTCTCCGACTGCGGTCCGGATCAGTAAGAAGCAGATACGAACTTGGAGGATCAGTGCCTATGAATGCTTCTCGTGCCCGCCTTCAGGCCGCCCTTAGTCACCGGGAAAGCGATAAAGTTCCTTTTGACCTCGGCAGCACGAAAATGACCGGGATCAGCATGGTCGCGTACCGTGCTTACCTGCAGTACAAAAACATGACAGCGCTTGATCCCGAACCAAGCCTTTTCGACCCCATCCAGCAGCTGGCCCGACCAGCCGAACCCTTTCTGCAGTACCTGGAAACAGACATCCGGGGGCTTTTCCCGGCGCCGCCGGACACCTGGCAGGGATCGATTGTCATCCGTGAAAACAGCCAGTACCTGACCGATGAATGGGGTATCCAGTGGCGCAAACCAGACGCATACGGTCTTTATTTTGATCTCATGGCCTCACCTGCTGCTGATCGTGACCTGGATGAGCAGCTGATCCATGACTTCCCCTGGCCGGATCCGCAAAACCGGCAACGCACAGCTGCTTTGCACGGGCAGCTGGGCAGCATAAAAAAATCAGGTGATTTCGGCGTGACCTTGCATGGCATGATGGCCGGTATACTGGAAATGGCCTTGCGCCTGCGCGGCTTTGAAAACTTTTTCATCGATATGGTTGCTGAACCTCAGCAGGCCTCGCGGCTGCTCAATAAACTCACGGATATAAAAATAGCTTATTGGATGAAAGCATTGCCACTGCTCGAAGGATCTGTCGATGTCGCTATAGAAGTAGATGATCTGGGCACACAGGAAAGCCTCTTGGTCTCCCCTGAGCTGTATCGCACCCTGGTCAAGCCCTGTCATAAACGCCTGATCGCGGCCATCAAACAAAGCGCGCCCGGCATCAAGGTTTTCTTTCACTCCTGTGGCGCTGTTTATCCGCTTTTGCACGACCTTGTAGAAATTGGTGTCGATATTCTGAATCCTGTACAATTCTCCGCGGCCGGTATGGAACTGCCAAAACTGAAAAAAGAATTTGGCCAGGATATAACTTTTTGGGGCGGTGTGGTTGATACCCAGAAAACACTGCCCTATGGGAAACCTCAACAAATAAAAGATGAGGTCAAACGGCATATCGAGATCCTGGCGCCCGGCGGCGGTTATGTTATCAACACCGTACACAACATTCAGGGCGATGTCCCGCCACAAAACCTGGAGGCGTTGTTTGAAGCCATCCAGCTCTATCGCTGAGCCGCATAGAGGCTCAAATAATCTTAAAAGGTTATCTCTGTTACATGAACGACAGATAATGTGCTGTTGCCATGCCCTTCCGGTAACACATGAACTGGTTTGATCATCCTGTATTCACTAAACTGAAAAGAAGGAGGCGATTAAGATGAAAAAACTAGATGATACTTTTCAACTGCATAATGGTGTAAACATTCCTTGTGTTGGTTTTGGCACCTGGCAGATACCCAACGGGCCTGTCGCTTATCAGGCAGTGCTGGAAGCCTTGTCCGTTGGTTATCGTCATATTGACACGGCAGCCATCTATGGCAATGAGGAAAGCGTTGGCAAGGCTGTTCGGGAAAGCGGCCTGGCGAGAGAAGATATTTTTGTCACCAGCAAGCTGCGAAACACGGAGCATGGCTATGAAGCCACACTGGCGGCTTTTGACCGGTCCATGAAAAGGCTGGGCCTGGAATACCTTGATCTATACCTGATTCATACCCCAAACCCCAAACAGCACATGGATCGCTGGCAGGAAGTCAATTCCGGCTCATGGCAGGCTTTTGAAGAACTGTATCAGGCAGGGCGGATCCGTTCAATCGGCGTTAGTAATTTCCATACCGAACACCTGGACGCGCTTCTGGAAACAGCCCGCATCCTGCCAATGGTCAATCAGATCCGATTGTTCCCCGGCGTAACCCAGGATGAAACCGTCAAATACTGCAAAGAGCGGAACATATTGCTGCAGGCTTACAGCCCCTTAGGCACAGGCAAAGTGTTTGACCGGCCGGAAATAAAAACAATCGCAGAAAAATATGGCAAAACAGTCGCTCAGGTCTGTTTGCGCTGGAGTTTGCAGATGGGTTTCCTGCCCTTGCCGAAATCAGTAAGTCCCGACCGAATCAGGGAGAATACCGATTTTTTCGATTTCGAACTGTCTGCCGCTGATGTCGCAGCGCTCGCTGCCATACCCGCCTGACAAAGTCCGGGTCATGAAGCTTTTGCCGGCAATTTCCTGGTTTTACGGGTAAAGGCTGCGTAGATACGCCAGATTGCGACGAATCAGTTCTTTAAGTACATCTTCGTCGATGTCTGACAATTTATTGATGTAAACGCAGCTCTTACCCGACGTGTGCTTCCCGAGTTTCGCCAGTAACGCTTCGCGATCTTCAGGGCTCATTGTCAGATAAAGGCTGATTTTGGCTTTTCTGGGCGAAAAACCGGTGATCATGGC
>LFRM01029799.1_pt1 | contig 10289 bp, 6 predicted proteins | sample 618341 | NCBI WGS metagenome assembly LFRM01 (sample SAMN03654438, study PRJNA283298) | anaerobic digester metagenome | isolation source: pool of bioreactors CSTR01a, CSTR02a, and CSTR03a thermophilic anaerobic... | place: Denmark: Kgs. Lyngby | collected 2014-05-21 | reverse complement strand
TTAGAACCTTCTGGCAATTCATAAACACGCAACCAAAAGCATTTTCCTTTTTGAGTGAAAAACAACATGTAATTGTGCATTGTTGCAGGATACATAAACTCAACAAAATCTTCTTCTCTTGTTTCTGACCCACGGGCTCCTACTCCTCCTCTATTTTGAGTTCGGAATTCAGACAGAGGTGTACGTTTAATGTATCCAAGATGAGAAATTGTAATAATCATTTCGTCATCAGAATAGAAATCTTCTGGATTCAGCTCTTCGGAAGAAAGAATAATTTCAGAACGACGCTCATCACCAAATTTATCTTTCACTTCAATAAGCTCATCCTTTATAATTTGCATGCGTAGCTCTTCGCTATTCAATATTTCGTTTAAATGAGCTATCAATTTCTGCAATTCATCAAACTCTCCTCGCAGTTTATCTTGCTCAAGACCTGTAAGTTGACGCAAACGCATCTCTACAATTGCACGCGATTGAATATCAGTAAGACCAAATCGTTCAATTAGAGCTTGAATAGCTTCTGGTGGAGTTTTAGAGCCACGTATTAATGCAATAACTTCATCAATATTGTCAGAAGCAATTATTAATCCTTCAAGGATGTGTGCTCTATCTTCAGCTTTTTTAAGTTCAAATTCTGTTCTTCTTATCACCACATCATGACGATGTTCAACAAAATAAGTAATTAAATCTTTCAGATTAAGCATTCTTGGGCGACCATTAACCAACGCTATATTGTTAATACTGAACGATGCTTGCAGAGCTGTGAGTTTGTAAAGTGTATTTAGTACTACATTGGCATTAGCATCACGTTTGATGTCTACAACAATTCGCATTCCGTCACGGTCAGACTCGTCGTTGACATTGGATATACCTTCTATTCGTTTTTCAACAACTAAGTTAGCTATGTTTTTAATTAAGTCTGATTTGTTTACCAAATAGGGTATCTCGGAAATAACTATCTTATTTTGGTTTTTCTCTGTTTCTATCTCTGCTCTTCCGCGCATTACTATGCGACCTCTACCAGTATGAAATGCATCTTCAACACCTTTGTAACCATAGATGTATCCTCCAGTTGGAAAATCAGGAGCTTTTATGAACTCCATCAAACCATCGATGTCTATATCATTATTGTCTATGTAGGCAATAATACCATCTATTACTTCAGACAAATTATGAGGAGCCATATTAGTGGCCATACCTACTGCAATACCAGAAGCACCATTCATCAAAAGATTAGGAATACGTGTTGGTAATACTGAAGGTTCTTTTAGTGTATCATCAAAGTTAGGTTGAAAATCTACGGTATCTTTTTCAATATCACGTAGCATTTCCTCCGATAGTTTATTTAATCTAGCTTCGGTGTAACGCATAGCTGCGGGGCTATCGCCATCCACACTACCCATGTTACCTTGGCCATCTACAAGCATGTAGCGCATGCTCCAATGCTGTGCCAAACGAACCATTGCATGATACACAGAAGAGTCGCCATGAGGGTGATATTTACCTAAAACCTCACCTACAATTCTGGCAGATTTTTTATGTGGCTTGTCCGATGCATTATTCAACTCATGCATACCAAAAAGGATGCGTCTGTGTACAGGTTTAAACCCGTCTCTTACATCTGGTAAAGCACGTGAAACAATCACCGACATCGAATAATCGATGTAGGCTGATTTCATTTGATCCTCAATATTTATCTTAATGATTCTATCTTCTTTCTCAACCATACATTTATGCGTTATAATCTCGTTGTTTTCTTATTATTTGAAAACAGCTATCAGTTTGATATTAAGTTAATTAAATTCTGTTCGTTTTATATTTTAAAACTTTACTAAGGTACTGCTTTTGTTTGAATTTAACAAAGGATTTAGAGACGAATTCCTTACTGTATTAACAAAAAACAGTATTCTATCCAACAGCTCATTCTATTAGAACTACAACTGTTTAAATAAATCCATTAAAAGTGTATTTGCTAGCATATAATATCAATTATAGAAAAACAAAAAAGGAGCGAATTGATATCGCTCCTTTTATTGCATTTATGTTTTTTGTAAGCTATCTATCTTCCATGACAGCTTTTATATTTCTTCCCACTTCCGCATGGACATGGATCGTTTCTGCCTACTTTTTTCTCAACTCGCACTGGTTCAGGTCTTCGCTCACGAGTGTCAGTAGCAGCAGTTTTTGCAACATCTGATTTTCCCGAAGAGTCTTCTTTCTCAGTACGGTACTTGCTATAATCTGTTTTCTCTTCTATGTTAGCCTTTTTTACTTGTTCAGGTTCCCGAATAGGTATTTGTCCACGCATTAAAACAGATACTGATTTCGAATTGACATTCTCAATCATCACTTTAAACAAGTTGAATGATTCCAGTTTGTAAATCAGAAGAGGATCTTTCTGTTCGTAACTTGCATTTTGAACAGACTGACGCAAGTCGTCCATTTCTCGTAGATGCTCTTTCCAGTTCTCATCGATGGTGTGAAGAAGAATTGATTTTTCGAACGCTTTAACTAAAGCTTTCGATCCGCTCTCATAAGCCTCTTTTAAATTACAAGATATATTATATACCTTCTTGCCATCAGTAATGGGTATCAATATATTCTCATACATTGCGCCTTGATTTTCAAATACTTGTTTTATTACTGGCTGTGCAATTTCTGCTAACTTGTCTGACTTGCGTTTAAATGCTTTGATGGCTGCTTCAAATACTTTTTCACCTTGTTCTTGTGGTTTAATTTCTTTGAATTCTTCTTCAGAATAAGGCAAATCGAGTGCCATTACACGCAAAAGCTCAAGTTTCAACTCATCATAGTTGTTTTGGAATTGCTCTGTAATGTTTTCAGCAGTATCGTAAATCATGTTTACCACATCAATACCAATACGTTCACCCATCAAAGCATTGCGTCTGCGTTTGTATATTACCTCACGCTGAGAGTTCATCACATCGTCGTATTCAAGCAATCTCTTGCGAATACCAAAGTTATTCTCTTCAACTTTTTTCTGTGCTCTCTCAACCGATTTACTCAACATGTTGTGTTCCAGCACATCGCCTTCTTTGAAGCCCATTTTGTCCATGAGTCCTGCAATTCTTTCAGTAGCAAATAAGCGCATCAAATCATCCTCCAGCGATACATAGAATATTGACGATCCTGGATCACCTTGCCTACCTGCACGGCCACGCAGCTGTCTGTCCACACGTCGCGACTCGTGACGCTCAGTACCCACAATGGCCAAACCGCCAGCTTTTACTACTTCGGGAGATAGCTTAATGTCAGTACCACGACCAGCCATATTAGTAGCAATAGTTACCATACCAGCTTGTCCTGCACTCGCCACAATGTCGGCTTCACGTTGGTGAAGCTTAGCGTTCAGCACGTTGTGATTTATCTTTCTCAAATTAAGCATTCTGCTCAACAACTCAGAAACTTCTACCGAAGTTGTACCTACTAATACAGGACGTCCTGCTTCAATTAGTCTACCTATCTCATCAATAACAGCACTATATTTTTCTCGCTTAGTCTTATATATGCGGTCATTCATATCATTACGCACAATTGGTCTGTTGGTAGGAATTACCACCACGTCCAATTTATAGATGTCCCACAATTCTCCTGCTTCTGTTTCGGCTGTACCGGTCATACCAGCAAGTTTATTATACATCCTAAAGTAATTTTGTAGCGTTACTGTGGCAAAAGTTTGTGTTGCAGCTTCCACTTTCACACGTTCTTTTGCTTCAATAGCCTGATGCAAACCATCGGAATATCTTCTACCTTCCATTATACGGCCAGTTTGCTCGTCTACAATTTTGACTTTGTTGTCAATCACAACATATTCATCGTCTTTGTCAAATAATGTATATGCTTTCAAAAGCTGATTCACAGTATGTATTCTCTCGGATTTGATTGCATAACTTTGTAAAAGCTCGTCTTTTTTTGCAGCTTTCTCTTCATCGGTGAGTGACTGGTTTTCTAGATCTGAAAGTTGAGCACCAATATCTGGCAATACAAAGAATGTAGGGTCATCAGATTTTCCAGTCAACATATCTATACCTTTATCTGTAAGGTCTATGCTGTTGCTTTTTTCGTCAATCACAAAATACAACGGATCGGTCACAATGTGCATGTTGCGCATTTGCTCCGACATATAATTCTCTTCCGTTCTAATCATGGAAGCTTTCACACCCTGCTCACTTAAATATTTAATGATAGGTTTGTTTTTTGGCAAACCTTTAAAAGAGCGAAACAAAAGTAAGCTTCCTTCTTCCTGTTCTTTTTTGTCTTCAGACGCCATTTTCACTTTAGCCTCTGCCAATAATTTGGTCGACATATCGCGTTGTGCTTTCACAATAAGTTCTACACGGGGACGCAATATATCATACAATTGGTCGTCGCCTTTAGGTACAGGTCCCGATATAATTAATGGTGTACGTGCATCATCAATCAACACCGAGTCCACCTCGTCCACTATAGAAAAATTATGTTTGCGTTGCACCAAGTCGCGTGGCGAAATGGCCATGTTGTCTCTCAGATAATCGAAACCAAACTCATTATTTGTTCCAAAAGTTATATCAGCTTCATATGCCTTGCGTCTCTCATCAGAGTTAGGTTGGTGATTGTCAATGCAATCAACACTTAAGCCATGAAACATATACAATGGACCCATCCACTCAGAGTCACGTTTTGCTAAATAATCATTTACTGTCACCACGTGTACACCATTGTGAGTAAGTGCGTTAAGGAAAACTGGCAAAGTTGCTACAAGCGTTTTACCCTCACCAGTTGCCATCTCTGCAATGCGACCTTTGTGCAGCACTACACCACCAAATAGCTGAACATCGTAGTGAATCATATTCCATGTAATCTCTACCCCACCAGCAATCCATCTTTTTTTATAGATTGCTTTGTCGCCGTCTATTTCCACAAAATCTCGCTTTGCAGCCAAATCCTTATCAAACTGATTGGCTGTAACCACAGTCTCCTCATTTTCGGTAAAGCGACGAGCTGTATCTTTCATGATAGCAAACGCTTCGGGTAATACCTCTTCGAGTACGACTTCAAATTTATCGGAGATTTCTTTTTCAATTTTGTCAATCTCTGCCCAAATCACTTCGCGCTCTTCAAGCTCAATGTCTTCTATTCCTTCTTTAAGCTTGGTTATCTTCTCTTTTTCTTCCGAAACATAGTCGTGAATGCGTTTTTCCACCTCTTTAGCTCTGCTACGAAGCTCATCATTCGACAATTTTTCTATTTCGGGATATACCTCTTGGATTTGTTTCACATACGGATTCATCTCTTTCAAATCGCGCTGTTCTTTATTGCCAAAGAGTTTTGATATTATTTTACTAAATGCCATAATTTTTTATTAGTTACGCACTTGGTTGTCATGCGTCGTATATATATAATAAGTAATATTATTGTAAGATGTAAATTTAGAGTAATTCTTTCAAGACCAAACTATTAGATGCATTGGGAGCCCTAATGCGTAATCTGTGAGTTACGCTAGGAGCTATCTCTGATGCATCTATCACTCTTTCTACTTTTTGCGGTTTTAAGTTATTGCCAAAAAAGATAGCAGGAGCTGCCATTCCATTTCCTCTCACTCTTTCGTGATTGGTTGGATTTTTAGGTGTCACAATGCGCCAACCCGGTTGTAGTTCTATAAACAAATCGCCGGTGATGTCTCTGTGATATCCGTTTTTAAATATTTGTACAGCTTCGTTATATGCTCCGTGCAACATCTGATAGGATGTAACAACATCTTGCACACCCGAAAACTGAATTAGAAAATCGGCTGCACGTTCTTGAAACTCGCGGTAATCTATTTTCTTCTCTTCAATTAGTTTTCTATCAAAGTATATTTGCTCATTATAGTACTTCTTTATCCAATTTTCTCTGCCATATATGGCCATCAGGTACATATTCAATAACGCCTCGCATCTGTCGGGCTTAAAATCTCCACCCGGAAGACGTGCATCTTTTGGATAAACTTCCTGCTCGTCAAAATAACCCGTAGATACTACAAAGATCAATGCATTTTGTAAGCCAACAGCCTTATCTACAGCATCTATTATTTGTGCTATCTCCACATCTAGACGTTGATAGGTATCTTGTATTTCTATAGAGTAGTTTTTGTCGAGAGCGTTTTCAAAGTTACCTGCATAAAAGTTGAGAGCAAGAAAATCGGGATAGCTTCTTTGGCCCAATGCTGCACTTTCTATTGCTTTTAGCCCCATTGTTGTTACCTCTTGGTTGATAAAAGGAGTTTGTTTCAACAATTGAAAGCTATTCGTTTTGTTAGCAGATATATTGTGCTGAAAGTTGTAAATGTTTTGAGTGTAAGGAAAAGCATCGTATTGTGCTATAGGTAAATTAGGTTTCCACACCAAACTATTTACTCTGGTGTTTAGCGATAGATTGCTACGATTGTATTGGTCTACAAACGGATGGTGGGTGGTGTAAAATGTTGTTGTAGCCCATCGGCCAGAAAAGTCTTCAATCCAAAAGGCTCCACTTGCAGCATGTCCTCCTGAGGCTAATGAGGCAGAAGCATCAGGAGCAAATGCAAAAACATCTGACTTACCATTTGATGCAATTTTAAGTTCATCAGTTATAGTAGAAACTTTTAGGGGAAGGGGCGATAGTTTTTCTGAAGTAAAGTTGCCCATGAATTTACTGTCGGAAAAGGATGATATTTCTGAAAAGTCTTCTCCCGCAATCTTTTTATCATTTACAATGCCGTGATAAAAAGGGACAGTACCTGTATATATAGTAGCTATAGCCGATGCTTTGTCAGGCGTAGGAAAGTTGTAAACCATTTGATTATAAACAACTCCTTCGTTGAGCAATCTTTTAAAGCCTCTTTCTCCAAAGTTTTTCTTGAAGTGCTCTAAATAGTCTCCTCTCAATTGGTCAACTGTGATACCCACAACCAATTTTGGGATAACATTTTGCTGAGCATAAAAAGTAGTAACTGAAAAAAGAGCCAGTATCGATGATAAAAATCTAATCATTATGAATGTAAAGTGTGTAATTGTGTTTGCAGGAATATTAATCGAAGAAAACGTAGTATCTCAACTTCAATTTTCAACGTCTCCAGCCTGCTTGCATGTACCTTGCTGTTTTATATTGTCTATTTTTTAAGTATTCGTTCCTCTCAATGATAAAGTTGATACCTGAGCGCAACCATAAACTCATTACAAAAGGTATAGTTGCCAAGGGTAATTGTTGTGGTAAAAACCACCAACTTAGTAGGAACAAACATAACACTGCAAAGTTAGTAAAATGATAGTAATATACGAGTTTTTTCAAGGACTTTAGCCAAAATAAAACAACTGCGAATAAATGACCAATATGCAACCATGCCAAATTCCAATTGGGACTGGTGATGGGATGCTCTGAAAAGAAAACTAGAAAAGTAACAATTAAACCTGCTATTCCTGCTATCGAAAATAGAATTGTATCATAGATTAGGGCCGTTTTATTGTGATTGTAACGCAGTTGAAAAAATGAAATAAGAAGGGTCAATATTAGCAATACGAATGCTATTGGCAAAGGCTTTAGTATATTCCATTCGTTTCGCTCAACATCTTTATTATCAGCGTCAAGAAGTTTCACCGAAGATTTTATTAGAGGAGGGTTGTTTACGTCACTTTTATGTATTTTTGCATCCTCAAAAGCAACCATTAAGTAGTGAGGTAAAAACATTTTTTCTCTATCCGTTATAAACCTGTCGGCCCCGGATCCAAGAACTAAATCAATACCAAATTCCATCCATGCAAACTCGTGCACACACTCGTGAATGAGATCTCTAAAAGTTTGATTTGGCTTGCTTGATGGATAAACAACAGGCTTGCCTATAATATTTTCGACCATATCTCTAGGTCTTGTTGCACAGTTATCGAAAAGAAAATTGTAACGATACTGTCTATTTTCAGGCAAAGAGTTGATATATAAATCTTCCCACAATTGTTGTTTTTGATCAAGAGTTAGGTTTAGCTCCTGCTCCACAACCTCTAATCCCTTGAATGTATTCTCAGTAATAAAGTCTTGGTAGGATGTAACTCCCAAAACATAATCTGTTTCACCACGTATAAAATGGTATAAGAAATTTGGTTGTGAGGGATCGAAATAACCATAATTGAAACAAGCATCTACACCCGTAGAATCATCTTCTATTTTAAGTACCGAGTGTCCATAAAGAGCATATACCTGCCCAGTCCAAGGTGAAACTGTCATAAGACTAACCTTAGCGCTATCGCTTAATTGTGTCTGAGACATAAGCGAAACATACGATATAATAATCAGCAACAATGCTGTAGAGATAATTTTTTTCATCAAAAAGTAATCAACTTTATATTCCTAGTTATAAGCACGCAAATGTAATGATTTTATAAGAACTTATCAACTCCATTTCTGTAACATTTAACATAGTGAGTATTGATCTACATATTTAGATAGTAATCTTGTACCTCCTTGAGTCCTTTAATCTATTATCTATTAAATGTATAGCAAGTCTTAATTGTTTTTCGTATTTTTGTTATTCAACCCTTTAAAATAAATTACTATGTTTAAAAAAACAATCCTTATGATGCTAGCTATTACATTTTTGGCTCCTCTATGTGCACAAGACATTAAGCTAAATACACCTAACAAAGTTAGCGGCAAGCTACTTATGCAAGCATTGAGCGAGCGAAAATCGTCACGAGATTTTATTGACAAAGATCTTCCCATCGATGTCTTGTCAAATTTACTATGGGCAGCCAATGGTTTCAATCGTGAAGATAAAAGAACAGCTCCAACAGCCAATGACAAACAAGAATTAGAATTGTACGTAACCCTCAAAAGCGGTGTTTATTTATACGATGCCAAAAACTCTCTTTTGAAACTTATCAAAACTGGCGATCATAGAAAATCTGCAGGGAGTCAAGATTTTGTAGCCCTAGCATCTGCCAATATCATTTTTGTGGCCGATATGGAAAAAGCCTCTAGCCGAGAGTATGCCTACACCGATTGCGGTTTTGTTGCTCAAAATATTTATCTATTTGCTGCTTCCGAAGGATTGGGTGCTGTGGCGCGTGGATGGTATGATAAAGATGTCTTGGCTAAACTTTTGGACTTGCCTTTGCATAAAGAAGTATTGTTGACGCAGTCTGTGGGCTATGTTAAATGAAAATTTGAAGTTGAGAAAACTTCTCTCAACTTTATTATTCAATTTAAAAACTTTAATCAGTATTTACTAGGTTTACACCCTATATAGCCTCTACCTGCATATTCTCTAGAATATTTAGGACTAAAGTGATGTTTTAGTGATAGAATTCATTTCTTAGACATACAATCAGACAAATATGTCTTGAAAACCGAATCCACGGCTGTGGAAATGTTTTGAATCGCTAAAACAATGCTTTATGAGCATTATGTTGTGAATTTATGCCCTGAAACGGAAGAAGTTTACCCAGAATTCATAAATCAATTTATGTAGAAATAATTTTACTGCTTAAAGTGGGAATTTAAAGCAATAACGCCTCAAATTAATACAATAAAATGGAAACAACGTGTTTTCAAACATTTCCCCCGTCATGGATGTAAATTTCATACAATTAAAACATTTTGTTGACGTGCAAAATGTTTTAAATTGCATGTTTTTTCTTCTTTGATATTTATTTATTGTAAGCTTAATCACTCCATCCATAAATCTTAGAAAATCCTAATTCAGACAATATGGGACTTATACCATAGACTAAGAGTAAGCAAAAAAAACTGTTTGAAAAATAAATTTCAAACAGCTTTTCTTTTAAGTTTAAATCTTACCGATTTATTTCTTTTTACGATCGCCGTAGCGGTTCATAAATTTGTCAACACGTCCTGCTGTATCTACAAGCGTTTGCTTGCCAGTATAGAAAGGATGCGATGCGCTTGTAATCTCAAGTTTTACAAGTGGATATGTTACGCCATCTACTTCAATGGTTTCTCTTGCATTGACTGTGGAGCGAGAAATAAAAATTTCTTCGTTGGACATATCTTTGAAAACTACCGGACGGTAATCTGAAGGATGAATGTCTTTTTTCATATTTTTGGGTCTTTATAAAGATTATATTTGCTTGTACGAGCCTTTATTAATTTCAGTGTGCAAAGATACAACATTTTATGAAATCATGAAACTATTGCTTGAGAATTTTAGTTTTCAGAAACATATTTCGTAATTTGCACCCAAAAACAGACTAAATGAACATAGAAATTATTACTATTGGCGATGAATTGCTTATTGGGCAGGTAGTTGATACCAATTCGGC
>LFRM01141736.1_pt1 | contig 10292 bp, 4 predicted proteins | sample 618341 | NCBI WGS metagenome assembly LFRM01 (sample SAMN03654438, study PRJNA283298) | anaerobic digester metagenome | isolation source: pool of bioreactors CSTR01a, CSTR02a, and CSTR03a thermophilic anaerobic... | place: Denmark: Kgs. Lyngby | collected 2014-05-21 | reverse complement strand
CCATACCAAAACCTGGAGAAAAACACAAGTCCCATTTTGCGCATTTTAATGTCTACGCTAACGGGACAAACACATGCCCAAAAGCGCACGGTTAACATCTTTTTCGAGGTTGTGAGCTCTGGAACTTCGGTTTAATGGAGTTATTTCTCATATTACGCAGATAGACATATTTCCCTTCCAAAAAGAAAAGGCACCTATCCTAAAAGGATAGATGCCCTGTTGGTTCTCTACGATCGCGGTTTATTGAATTTGTCTGTCAAGAATCACTTGTTCAATCCTAAGAGTCCCGGGAGCGATCCGAGCACTCACCTGAAGTCTAAGGGCCACGGTTTGAATGTCCGCAGATACGGTACCCTTGATCGTATACTTGGTCCATGGGCCGTCGGCGGGCTCAGCGGAGACGACGGAAAAAGGCAGAACAGCCCAGGACACCGTGGACTCCGTTGTCTTGGCCAACAACTGAATGTATCTGTCTATATCGTCCGTTTGGGCATGAACAACGATCTCAAACGAGCGCAGGTGTAGCGCATCCCACTGCAAGAACTCATCCCGATCGCTCATTTTCACCTTGCCGCCGGTAGCCCGAAAGGCCGGATCATCCGCCTCGGCGGCGTAGACCCATCCGTCTGACTCAGCCGAAGTCAGCCTGTTGTCAAAGACCATCTCCGTGTCGAAAAAGCTGATCCGCTGAGGCGGTGTGAAGGTGTCTTTCATCAGTTCGCGATTGCGAACGGCGAAGGGAACCGAATGAGTGATCACCCTTCCGGCGGTATCAGTGAAGGAGACGGCGAGCTGATGTCTGCCGTCAGTCAACTTGTTCGTATCCAAAACGAAGGAGGGTATAGTCTCCAAGTCCTGCGCAGTGAACAATGGCTCGCTGTCTATCCCGATGTCAATGCGTGTAATCCGAGGAAGCTCAGTTCTGAGAGGGTCTTCGTAAAGCACCGGCAGGGGATCGATGGTCACCGGCCCCCGGACAGGGCTGGTCGTTTTCAGCGAAGGGATGTTGATGTGTCCGATCTGACGCGTACGGAGCCTTCCCTGCCACTCGGTTGTGTACAATGCCTCCTCAGGCAGAATGGCGAAATCATCGATCCAGTAGGTGTCCCCTGTCTTAGTGGCTGATGTGGATTCGATCCCCAACCTCTGAAGCATCCGGATGTCGGGGTTCTCATCCCAGATCAACCGAGCGTCCAACAACAGTGTGTGGAATTCACCGTCGGCAATCAATTGATAAGGAGCTCCGGCGGCTCGCCCGTCCCTCGTTGAGGCTAGCCACTTCCTTCGGGTTCCGCTGCTCAGGTTGCGAAAAGCCTCCACATACAATCCGATACAGACATCCGGCTCTATGCGATAACGCAAATAGATCCACGGATCCCGACTGATATCCCACTCGGCCGGTGCAATGCGGGCCGACATGGCGCCTCCGCCGGGATCAGACACCCGAAGCACTCCGTTGCCGCTCGCCGCATCGATATCGCGCGACCAGTCTGCCGGCATCGGCCTATACGTCTTCCAACGCCACCACCACTGCTCGTCATCTTCATCAAAGCTGGTGTGGATAAAAGGCTCCTCCGGTGCTCTGGGTTGCTCCACAACCACATATCCCGTGCCTCGATAGATCTCGCCCGTTTGGGTCGTTACTCTGACCCGAATGGGATAATCATAGGCTTCGCTGTAGCGATGCGTCACTTCACTTCCGTAGGCCATTGTGCCGTCGCCCAACTGCCAGCGGATCTCCGCCGGATCTTCAATGCCAGACAAGACTGCGGACAGGCAGACTTCTTCGCCGGGTCGTACGATGAAAGAAGAAGCGGTGACTTGGACCGCCGGTCTTGCCCCTGCACCGTGTTCATAGACGCCGATATCCGGTGCGGATCCGCTCCACGGGAAATCGACGGGTACGCCGTCGTCCCACTCCACATCCCGATCGAGGGTGAGCGTGTTGTTGACATGATCCACGGCCACGACCCGGGCCAACTGATCCGCCGAACCGACGGCGATGAGATCCCCGAGTTCACCTTCAATGCCGAACCCGTCATAAAAGTAGGCCGCATCTTCGACCGGAACGACACGCCCCTGGCCCGCGCCCACGGTGCGAGTTAAAAACCGCCCGGCGTCGATCAGCGGACTGTCGGCGCTCAAGGCATGGTTGTAGGTCTCGGGATGTACAAAACGGGGTGAGACGGCCTTGTTGTCAGCAAAAAAGACCGCCTGGTTCATCGTTGACATCCGGCTCCAGGCTTCACCTTGAACGGTGTCGACATCGACCTGATGGGCGCCGAACTCTATAATCCCTGGATCATCCGCCGCGCCGCCCGATAGAGCATTGCTGACAAAACTGACTTTGGCGATAGCCTCCCCCTCAGGTCCTTTCAGCGGTAGGCCCATCGACTGAAACTCCACCTGTCGGTGGATCCCGTATCCGTCATTGCGGGAGAAGACGTTGTTGACAAAGACGATATCCTCCGTCTGTGCCGATGAATCGCTGACGGCTATCCCGTAGTCGTAATTGTCGTCAAACACGTTGTTGTACAATCGGACGTGCTTAATCCACAGCGCTTCGAAGGGATAAAGATGAATGGCCCCTCCCCAATTGCGAAAAACGCGATTGAAGCGGAAGATGCCCCGATCGGCGACGAACTTGGCGTTGGTGCTGGCCGAACGCCCGCTATCCAGGGCATTGGTGATGATGTTGTGTTCGAAAAGAAGGTTCTTGGTACCGAAGAACTCAAAATTGCGTCCCCAGGCGGCATGGAATACATTGCCGCGAACGACCACATTGCTCGTCGAGCCTTCCGGATAAAACTGAAACGGGCTGTGCCCAGCGCGCGAAATGGAATTGCCTTCGAAAAGAATATAGGACGAATCGCCCACGCGAACCATGTTAGCTCCGATGTAGCCTCTGATGACACTGTCACGCACCTGGATGTGTTCGCTGTGCGTAATGTGAAACGGCATCCCGCCAGTGGCGTCTTCCATCAATACATCGTCAATCCGGATATGCTTGGCATGCTGGATGAGCGCCCAGCGTCCTAGAGACGACTGCGGTTTGATGTGCAGCCCATCGATGCGGATGTGTTCGACGTGCGACAGATGAAGAGCATACTCCGCTCCGTATCCGCCCATGATGCGGGCCGTGCGCCGCTGCAGAGCCCTAAAAGTGATAGGCTCCTCAGGGGTGCCGCTGCGTACGGGACGCAGCACACCCTGGTACTCCCCGGGAAGAAAGACGATGGTGTCACCGGCTATGGCCTGCTGCGAGACGTGGGCGAGCGTCTTCCAAGGTGCCTCCAGAGTACCGGGATTTTGATCATTCCCGGCCGGCGACACGTAAAAGGTACCGGGTCGACGATCGATCGGGCCGGATGCTATTTCAGCTCCCGTACGGACAAGCCGGACATCGTCAATCCATATCTTGCCGCCGGTGCCGTACTGAGTGAAGAACTGGATGAGCACACCGAATGTGGTGTGTACCTCCGGATGGCGGGGCCAATCAAATTGGACTTCGCCGTAGGTCCATTCCGGTGCCGGGGGAAAATCGGTGTACTGATTGTGCGTTTGCGCTCCCTGTCTGGACACCGGGTCTTCGTAACGCCGCCGCTCGATGCCGATCCTGAACTTGGGATCGCCTTCGGTCTTGTAGTAAAAAGAAAGAGTGTAGGCTGCGCCTTGTTCTCCCGCATCCCAGGCAAACCTCTGATTCCAGGCCTGGCGCACGCGGTCTAATCCCGTCACCCGGCGCGCCTCATCGACATCGATCAACAAGGACACATTTCCGCTTCTGGCGTCGGATGAAGTGGTAAGCGAAGATTCATAGCCCAACGGCTGATTTCCCGACCGCGGCACGTAGCGATTCCAACCTACCGGATCGCCTTCGACCAGCTCTTCAAATCCCGCATTGACTACCTCTATTACGTCCTTGTCCGCCGCCGAAGTCTCTACTCCGACTCCGGGCAACAGGATAAGACAAAGCACCAACGCGGCGAACGGCAAAAACCTCCTCACTGCCATCAACTCCTTTTTTTGCCTTTCCGGTCGTTCGCCTCGCATTGCGCAGGTGGGATCGCAACATACCGGCGATCCCACCGCTTGTTACATGGAATCACTTGCCCGCCGACAACAAAGCGTCGACACGGCCTTTGACCTCTTCAAAGGCTTGTCTGGCAGGCATCCTTCCCTGGATCACACTTGTCAGGGCGTTGCGGATCTCAACACGCGCGTCGACGTATCCGGGGACCTCAAAAGGCGGCACAAAAGTACGAGGAGGAAGCTCGAGCAAAGGCCCCATGACCTGCTGAGGCGTATAGCCGGACGGCAGATCCATCCTTCTGACCATGGTCTGCAAGCCGCGGAAGGTCTGCGGATAGACCCCGGAGGCGGCCAGCCGGCTTTCGGCTTCCCAATCCGCCCAGAACAACACGAATCGAATGGCCTCTTCCGGATGCGGAGTTCCCTTGATCGCCGCTACCGTGTGTCCCCAACCCAATGTGGTCTGCGGGCCGCGCCCCACTGGCCAGTAGACCATGGCCCAATCGAACGTCTCATGCGTCTTTTGAGCGATAAACCAATTCAGCGCGCTCTGCCACTCACCAGTGATCCCATAGCGGCCGGCGATGAAAGCCATCCGGCGATTGCCGGCGCCGAAGGTATTTGTCGTGGCTATCCGTTCGACGTTAATCAGATCGGCCACAAACTGCACTGCATCGGTATAGGCGGGAGTATGCACATCCGTGCGTCCCGTCGCCGGATCGACCAGATGGGCCCCGTGAGCCATAAAAAGTGGCTCTTCGATGTCGATGAAACCCGGATTCAAACCGAAGACATCCGGCTGACCGTCTCCGTCGGTATCGCGGGTTAGAACCCGGGCCGCTTGAGCCATCTCCTGAAGAGTCCAGTCCGGCTTGGGAAATGACAGACCGGCTCCCTCGAACATGGAGACGTTGATCATCATGTTAAAAAGCCAAAACCCCAAGGAATCCCGTATATCCGCCCGTTGCGGGTCACTGTCTGCTCCAGACCCGGCAGGTAGGCCTTCATGTCTATTCCGGCTTGCCGGACATATGAAGTGATGTCTATCGCCAGATCTTCCAGATACTGAGGTTGTGTCACTCCGTTGATGACACTGACATCAGGAGGGGCCCCGCCGGCGATCATGGTCAAAAGCTTTTGTCGCGGATCTCCTCCTATCTTAACTACCCTGATATCCGGATTCAGTTCATTGAAACGAGCGATGATGCTCTGCTCAACGGCATCGGACTCACCCGTATACCACGACATATACGAGATCTCGACCGGAGCACTCATCACAGAAAAGACGCTCCCAAGCAAAAGCAGGAGGGCTACAGTCAAAAGGATTCGTCGACATCTCGGCCTCGACAGCTTCGTCTCAGGAAATCGAACCGCCATGTTACGCTTCCCCCTCAATCATGAGTCGCTCACCGGCTCCCAGCGCCGCCCATACCTGGCGCAGCCGGTCGATCTCTTCATCGTCGAGTACATCGGAAGCAAAATGCAACGGACGCGGGGCGCTCATGGCCCACAATCCCAGAGTGTCGATCACCCGGGCGCTGCCCGGGACCACTCCCTCCATTCTTCCTTTGCCTAAAGCCGAGGCCACCTCCCCACCGCGCGATGTGATCCACCCTTTCGTGATGCGCTCGTCCAAGGCCATCGCCCAGGCACCGACATCATCGATTTCGGAGCGGCACATGACTTGTAAGACGTCATCCCGCGCCGACAATCCGTCCACCGCACACCGGACCAGCCGGACGTTGAACGCCGTCGCCGAACGGCCGATGAGCAGTTCGTTGTCGTTCAAACGCACGGCGTCCAAGACCACAACAACATGTCCCAGACGCAGCCATTCTTCGATCAAGTCCTCGTCCGCATGAGCTTGACTGTAGCCCGCCGGCTGATAGACCACCCCTACACCTGAGCGCTGATCGGCTTCAGGCTCTCGCAAGGTGGCGAAAAAACCGGGAATACCCAGCTCGTGCCGGTAACGGCCCAAGCTTACCGGCTCGCCCGGACCCCACCGCAAGGTCATCGGGCCGACCGCCAAAAGGCGTGCCAACCGATCCCGCAGGTCTTCTCTCTTACTCAACCAGTCGGAAAGAGCCGCCCCACCCTCAGGCAGACGGGGCAGCCGACGCTCCAGGCCCCTCACCCACGACTCCAGACTGTAGGGACCGCTGATTCGCTCTTCATCAGAGAGAACACGCAACTCCTCCGGAGGACGGTAGACGGCGCCGATCTCCAGGCTGCGACCTCCGCGGTGGTGCCGCGGCACGTCATAGAGCCTATCGAGTCTCAATCCGTGGCGTTGGATGAAGTCATGGAGAGCGGCCTCAGGAGCTTCCAGCAGGGCGCGAGCCCTTGGAGTGTCAATCCGCAAATGATCCGCAACCCAGCGCACGGCCTGGGGCGTTAAATGATACGGCCGATGCCCGCCTTCGCGGTCGATAATCAACCGGCAGCGGTCCTCGGCAGCGAACAGCGCATAGACCTTGCGGGCCGCTTCCACCATGCCTTTGGTGTTCAAAGGTACACAGATCTCATCCAAGGCCCCCACCATGACCAGATAGGCGCAATGGGGCGCTCCGAGGGCTATCAGTTCGGCCTGGTTCATATCCTGCATCAGCCCATGCAGGCGATAGCAACACCCGGTCGTCCCGTCAAACTCCCGATAATCCGCGGCCCAGGCTGAGTTCACACACGCGGCCAGACGATCATCCACCGCGGCCAGAAGCTGCGTCACCGTGCCTCCCAACGAACTGCCGGCACAGGCGATGCGCTCGGGATCAACGGCCTCATGGTGCCGCAACAGATCAATAGCCCGGGTCAGATCATAGACCACCTTGCCGATAAACGGCCTGCCCGCCAAGAGAGTCCGATCCAGATAGCGGTCCTGCCGATGGCCCCGCAGCCCCAGCAGACCGCTTTCGTGGCGCTCCTCCTCGCCGATCGGATCGGCCAGCACGACGGCGCAACCCAGTTTGGCATACAACTGACAGGCATACTGGTTGTACCAGCTGGATTTGCTGCCGCCGTGGCCGCAAGCCAAGACCATGGCCGGCACTCTCGTCTCGGGCATCGGCGACGGCCAATAGATCAGACAGGGGACCAACGACAACGGATCTGTCTCGCTTTCAAAGACGATCTTTTCGATGCGGTAACCGTCACCGTCGATGACATCTCGCACCTCATAGAGCACGGGCCGATCAAGCTCTTCGTCCGGAAAACCCAGGATCCGCCGCAAGCGCTCCCGCATCGCGGCCGATCTCTGTCGCCATTCGGCGGCGGTTGGAGTGCGCCGATCGATGGCATCCTTGGGTAAGTGACGCAACTCTTGCTGTAGAAAGCTCCTGTAGCCCTCTTCCACGAACCTACCACCTCACTCCGTCCGCAGCCCTTTCATGGACACCTCTCCCAGCTGTACCTCAACAGGCAGATCCTTCGTGAACGTGATCCGTAGCCAGTTAAACGCGGCATCCACCGAAAAAGTGCGGCGTAAGAAGATCTGTTGCCATCCTCCAGGTGAGACCTCGCCACGCCGGATCTCGCCGGACACATCCTCCCAATGGGTGCCATCCTCGGAGACCGACAACACCACTCCGTCCAGACGGTCCGCGGGCCGGGCATACAAGGTGATCTCACACTCCTGCAGCAGAGGCGTCGACCAGATCAAGTACTCATCCGTCGCCGCAGCGCGCGTTAAGCGTTGGTCGTCGCCGAAAAAGTCCTCGGGCCGATCTCCCACGTACTCCCAACCGTCGGACTTATCCGAGGTCCGCAAAACCTCCAGGGGGATGCCGAAAAAGGCCACGATAGGCGCTTTCAACTCATCCACTTGACTCCACCAGTTGCGGACCCGGAAACGAACCTTCCGCGTGACCAGCCCGTGGGAGCGATCAACGGCGATCACGGTCAACTCATGCGCTCCGTCCGTCAGAGTCAAGGTGTCCAGCACACACTCTCCTGCGGCTTGCGGATCGCTGCCGGTCCAAATCTCTTCCCCGTCGACGGCGACCGTGATCCTGAGCAACTCCTCGGGAGTCTCCGTGAAGATGCTGAGACCTAAGGGCACTTGCCCTAGCAAGAGAGCATTCTCCCGCCACTGCTCACCCAGGCTGACCCGCACGGGAATGGTCCAGGGACGCCACGGACCCAGATAATCATCGAAGGCCGGATCGTCGTATTCGGACTGCCAGCTCAAAGCGGGAACCGTCCGCCTTTGCACCCTGGCATCCAGCTGCTCGACGTGGCGCAACATGGTCGGAGTGGGTGCAAAGTCTTCGGGAAGTGCGGATACAACATAGGGCAGAGCATTGATCCAGAAGTGACAGGCGGCTACCCCTCCCTGGATAAAAGCCGTGGGACCGACCCAGTGACTCGGATCGTTGGCCACCAGGCGGACGGCGTACTGCCAGGCCTCGCCTTCAAAGGCCCGACGCAGATAGGAACGATACGGTTCGGGATTGTCGGCATGTCGAGCGGCGAAGGCCACCACCAACCAGGACGGATTGCTTGCTGTCGGCTTGGCCGGCAGCGTGGGCATCAGTGCATCAGCCATCTTGACCAGGGCTTGGCGCAGATCTTCATCCTGAGTCAAGTAGAAGTACTCAAGCAGAGCATGTGTGGCGCCGAAGACGTGGAAAAACATACTGGATGAATTGATGTCCTGGGGCGGGGCGATCTGACGCACCTGCGGCGAGAACGCCACCTGGGGCGATGCGGCAATGCCTTCCGGAACGATGAAGGTGTGCACATAGCGGCGCATGATCTCACCCAGTTCGGGATCGCCGCTCATCTCCCAGTTGGTCAACAGGCCGTACAGGCGCCCTGAGTGCCAGGCGTGGATGCCGACATCCGCTTTCAGGTAATAATCCCGAAGCAGCTTTTGGGCCACTTCCCGTGAACGCGGATCCCCGCTCAAGAAGTAATGGAAGCGGAATTCGGAATGAACCGTCTGTCGCTCTTCATGGTTGCCGTCGCTCCAGGGCTGCACGCCATGCCGCGTCCCCCTGCCGAACCATCTTCCTGAATGCCTGATGATCACATCCCGAGCGTGACGGGCCATGGCCTCGGCCATGAAGTAGTACTCCCTGTCTCCCGTCCGCAGATACTCACGCTGGAAAAACAGTCCCGGCAGTCCCTCGGTGTTGCCCCAGCCCCAACGACCGTTGTCAAAGGCCCAATGGTATTGGGGCGTATAATCGAGCGTTCTTTGTTGGCTGTCAAAGACAAAGGCCCGACGTTCAGCCTCGGGAAGAGCCAGCACATCTTTCAGGACATCCGGCAAAGCGATGGATCCGTATCCGCCATTAAAGTAGTGCTGTATGTCACCGTAGTACCACTTGCCGTACCAACCGAAGAGCCGCTGGTGATAGAGCCAAAACTGGGCCAAAAGATCCCGGTTACGAGTCACCTCAGGCAAAAAGTCGGGATCGGCCTGCGGCAAGATATGGCCATGCTCGCGGTACCAAGCCTCACCCATCCAGATCAGCGGCGGGCTGTGGAAATCGGCGGCCACGGCGCCCAGCTGCGGATCGTCAACGTTTTGATCATGGAAGACCCAGAGTATCTCTTGCGTCTTGGATACCCCCACAAACGGATCATGGCCGTAGTAGGATCTCTGCACCCAATCGTTGTACTGACCCGCGGACTCGCCCTGGGCACGGTGAGGCAGATCGGAGTAGCGACGCACATCCATCAACGGCACACTGGGCGGCCAAAAATAAGCGGTCAAGGTTCCGTCCCGGCGCGAGGCGACGAGTTCGTTCGGCGCTTCTTGCCACATGTCGCGCATGATCAAGGTCACGCCGCGCTCGCTGTCGGAGACGTCGATCCAGCCTGCTGAGCGGTGCAGATGCTCAATCTCGTCGAGTCTTCTCCCGTCGTGCCGCCAAATCGTGTACTCCATATGGCCGCTCTGGCACAATCCGCCCTCCAGCCAATCGTGCAACCGGACAACCTCTTCTTCTCCGCCCACTCTGAGTATCTGACGATCGGTGTCCAAAACGGTGGGCAGGCGGATGCCCATCTGGCGGACGAAGACCTCACGCGGATCCTGATGCAGATACTCCACCGTATGGGTCATGCGCACAAAGGCACGCCGGGCATACAACTCCAGGCGAATGATCACCCGAGCCGGCTCAATGCTTTGCGCTTGTCCTTCGAGACGAATTACCGCCCGATACGGACCCGACGACTCTACGGTCATGGAATCGATGACCACGGGCCCCGGATCCTCCCGCCCCACCGGGTGTGTGGTCTGAGTCACATACGGC
>LFRM01112226.1_pt1 | contig 10295 bp, 12 predicted proteins | sample 618341 | NCBI WGS metagenome assembly LFRM01 (sample SAMN03654438, study PRJNA283298) | anaerobic digester metagenome | isolation source: pool of bioreactors CSTR01a, CSTR02a, and CSTR03a thermophilic anaerobic... | place: Denmark: Kgs. Lyngby | collected 2014-05-21 | reverse complement strand
CATTCTTCGCCCCAGCAACAATCCAAACAAAGCATTGATGAGTGCGTTCAGAAGCATTCAGAAAACAGCTGTCAAAACTCAACAGAAACTTCGTCGAAGAGCGAATCCCGTCACAACAGTCGTATCAGGGATTACGCTTATCATCTTCGCAATTGGAATGTATCTTCGTCTAGAAGGTGCATCGGATGTATCTTCAGCACTCATGCTTGGGGCATACTACAAACCATTAATCGTAAAAGGTGGCGAGTACTTCAGACTTCTTACTGCGGGCTTTGTCCACGTTGATGTCTTTCATTTATTAATCAACATCATGGCTTTCAGAAACCTGGGTACCATGATTGAACCCGTACTGGGTAAGAAACGCTATCTCTTTGTATTGATTGCGGGAATCTTATTCGGTAATATGTTCGTATTCATTGTGGATGATGGTGCAGTAGGACTGGGAATCTCCGGGGGCTTATTTGCCTTACTGGGTGTCTTGCTTGTTTATCTCTTTGAAACACAAGCGATTCGTAATCCGCGCATTCGCAATCAAGTCATCTCAACACTGATTATGAACTTAATGATTTCAATGCTTCCAGGCGTGTCCATGATGGCGCACTTGGGAGGACTACAAGTCGGAATTTTCTTGGGAATTATATTCTCAAAACGAATCGACTGGGTAGACATCCGAAAGGGTGCTCAGTTTATGTTGATTATATTCAGTGCATTTCTCGTAATATTAATGGTAATGAATCAATACAGCGATCCCAATCTTCAATCACTCGCGCTTTATGCACAGACGTGGAAGCACTTTGGTTTTGATTGGTATGCAAAACGCATTGTAAGATTATTTTTCTAGGAGGCTTATATGGGAAAACGAACAGATGCTATTTCATGGGATGCTTATTTTATGGGACTGGCGCATTTATCTGCGCTTCGCTCTAAGGATCCATCCACTCAAGTGGGAGCAGTTATTGTGAATGAACATAAAAAAATTGTAGGTATTGGCTACAATGGTTTACCGATTGGTTTAAGTGATGATACGTTCGCTTGGTCGCGTGAGGGTGAATTCGTTGATACGAAATACGCTTATGTGGTCCATGCGGAATTGAATGCGATTTTAAACGCTACTCAATCACTCAGGGGCTGCAGTCTCTTTGTTTCCTTGTTTCCATGCAATGAGTGTGCGAAGGCGATTGCTCAAGCAGGCATCACAGAAGTGGTGTATGAGGATGACAAATATTCTGAAACTGAGGGTGATTTCGTATCTCGTAAAATTCTTGAAGCAGCGGGCGTGAGTTTTAGAAAACTCGACAACCCTGTATCGCTTACTCTAGAGCACGGCCAATAATTCGTTCGGTATTCACGAAGTGAACCTTTGCGACTTCGTAAAGAGCTTCAGATCCAAAGGCATCAACGAATTCGAGTGCGAAAGCATCAACCTTCGTTCCAGCTCCTTTGGGAAATGTCATACCGTAATGATCCGCCATTTTATCAAACACATCAAGAAATGCATCGCGTGCAATGATGGCGGCACATGCTACGGCTAAGAATTTATTCTCTGCCTTTGTTTCAAAGGTTAAGCCTCTAAAGACTTCGGGTTCGTGAGCTAAGTGCTTATAGTACCCAGGTGCTGCAAGGAATTGATCAATGATACATAAGTCAGGTATGGTGTACTTCTTACGAAGATTTACGAATGCTTGATTGTGAAGCTTGGCTTTAATCGCATTCATATTATTTGTGCGATGCACAGTGTTATATTTTTTATTATCAAGGATTAAAAGACTGTAGTCGAGGTGCTTGCGGAGTGTTGGAGCGATTGAGCGGATGACATCATCACTGAGTTGTTTCGTATCACGAATTGTTTCAAGGGGAAGGTATTGATAATCTTCTTCTCGAAGAATTGCTGCACAAACAACAACCGGTCCAAAGTAATCCCCAGTACCAACTTCATCGCTTCCTGCCATTGTTTTAGTGGAAGGAACTAATGAAGGTACCTTAGGTTTTGTATTCACATCACCATAAAAAGAGGCGTGAAATTCTGCGCCTTCGCCCGAAAATACCGCTTTACCACTTTTATACACAGTAATTGTGACATCGTCACCTTTGACTTGGAATAAAGTGTGTTGTATATCGGTTCGTTTGGAATAGGATCTATATTTGTATTCAAGATCTTTGATTTGTTTATCACTGAGTGTGATGCTGAGTATATTCATATCTATAATATAGACTATTTTGGGCTTAAATGAAAGTAAAGGAGAATTAATTATGTTCGAATTTCCAAGAGGTTTTATTACCTACACCAACTATTTCCTCGTTATCTGGTTGCTAGTAGCATTATACCGTGGGTATAAACGAGGGTTCTTATTGCAATTGGTTGATTTTGTCGGAACCATTGTCGCTTTATTCGGGGCATGGTTGTTTTCAGAACCCTTTGCGCGTGTCTTTTCTTTTATCAAGATAAAAGGGAATGGCTACGCATCCATCGATCAACTGGTTAACTTCCAAGTGAACCGCTTGCTCTGGGTTGTCCTATTATTTATTGGGATCCGTGTTGCTTTATTGGTTATTAGACCACTCGCAAGCTTCATTTCAAAAATGCCATTAATCAAACAAGTGAATTCAAGTATTGGTGGAGTAGTATCCATCGTTCTATATTTCGTTAAACTAGTCATTCTTGTCTTCTTCCTGTCTTTCCCGGTTGTGAAAAACGGAGCAGACATTGTTGATGGAAGTTTCCTTAAATATGTTTCAGATGCTAGTATTCCAGCATTCAACTTAATTCAAGAAACAGTTGATAAAAACGAAGCCATCCAAAGTATTCTCTCGAATAAATCATTAACACCGGAACAAACGGATGCGATGGTTGAATGGCTCTTATCACAAGGCTTCTCATCTGATGACATTCAGGAGTATTTGAATACCAATGAATAATTTAAGCCAACGATTAGAATTTGATTTGATCCTTGAACGCATAGCCCACTATGCGTCTTTTTCCTTAGGGAAGGACCTTGTATTAAACACAGTTCCAGTCTATTCAAAGCTCCAAGTGAGCCGCGACTTAGACCGCATGAGAGATGCCCTGAAGGCAACAATTATCAACGGTTCATTATCTTTTGGTGGAGTAAGTGACGTCAGTATGTTCTTATCACGCGCTAAAAAAGGAGCAACACTCGATGTCGATGAAATCATTGACGTAGGACGATTTGCTCAAGGAGTAGCGCGTCTTAAGAAACAATTTTTTGCCTTTGAGGGAGAATACCCTTATCTGAATGATCTATTTGAATCCTTAGTTGAAGAGGACCAATTGATTGCGCACATTGAACATTCTTTCGGAGAGCACGGCATCGTATTAGACCGCGCATCCAAGGAATTGACTGAAATACGCCAATCCATTCGCTCGCTCGAAAAAACGATAGATTCTAAAACACAAGAATTCTTAGTCAAGAATAAAGCGATGCTCAGTGAGAATGTCGTCTCACTTCAAAACGGTCGTCAAACATTTCTGATTAAGCCATCTGAAAAAAATAAAATGGATGGTGTCATCTATGGTACATCCGCAAGTGGACAATCCGTTTATTTTGAACCAAGCTTCTTAGCACGTTTCCAAAATGAGTTAAGCAGTCTTCACAACCAAGAGAGCTTAGAAATTGAGCGCATCTGTCAGATTACGTCTTCAATGATTGCGGAAGTATCCTTCCAACTTGAAGCTAACCTAGAAACAGCAGCACTAATCGATTCGATCTTTGCGAAAGCATCATGGGGACAAAAGAATGATGCGACCGTCGCAACACTCACAACGGATTCACTTCGTATCGTGAATGCACGACACCCCTTAATTGATCCTAAAACAGTGGTACCCAATACATATCAAATGATGCCACCGCATCGTATGATCCTTATTTCCGGTCCTAATACAGGAGGTAAGTCAGTATCACTTAAAACAATTGGTCTCTCAGTTATGATGACCTTAGCAGGCTGTCCTATTTGTTGTGAGAGCGCTGAAATCATGCTAGTTGACCAAATCTTTGTGGATATTGGAGACCAACAATCAATCGAAAAGAGTCTATCCAGTTTCTCGGCACACCTTGAAACAATGACTGAAGTAAGTGAGAAAGCAACAAATAAATCACTCGTACTTCTTGATGAGTTGGGTTCACAAACCGATCCTTTGGAAGGGGAAAGTCTTTCAATGGCAATCCTTGATCACTTTAGAAATGTGGGTTGCTGGGTTGTTGCGACAACACACTTCTCTCGACTCAAACAATACGGAACACAATATGATGATATTTTAGTATCATCCGTTGAATTTGACCTTCAAAAGTTAATGCCGACATACCGCTATCGAGAAAATGTCATGGGAGAGTCAAATGCCTTCGCGATTGCGAAACGATTGGGCCTTTCAGAACGAATCATTGATCAGGCCTTTAAATATAAACAAGAAAGTCAGTATGAAACAGAACATCTGATGGAAATATTGGAAGAGAAAATTGTCCTCCAAGAAAAGAAGATGGAAGAACTTGAATTAGAAAAAGAAACACTTAAAGAGGAATATGAATCTCTTGAACGTGCCAAAGAAGAAGCAGAGAAACAACTTGAACTGGATCGTTTGAAACTCTTAGAAGAAAACGATCAAATTTTAAATGCGCTTGTAAGTGAAGCAGAGACTAAACTTGAAACTCTTAATACAACGCATCGCCCTGACTTACGTCAATCTCTTGTGAAGGAAATAAAACAACTTCAAACTGAAGTTGTGGATGAGGCCATCAAAGTTGGCGACCGAGTGAAATTAAAATCGACGGGCCAAGTTGGTACGGTCGAATCAATCGAACGTAAAACAGCCTTTGTATCAATTGGTGGTTTAAAAGTAAGCATAAATCTATCAAAACTTGATAAACTCGCAACGGAACCGGTCGTGAAGAAACGCAGTAAAGTGCGTCGCTCTCACTCGGTATCCAGTGTATCGAGTATGAAACTTGAATTGAATGTGATTGGTAAGCGCGTTAATGAAGCACTGCCACTTGTGGATAAGTACATCGATGAGTGCGTTATTCATAAAGTAACGACGTGTAGAATTGTTCATGGACACGGAACAGGAACCTTGCGTAATGCGGTTCATGATGCCTTGCGAAGAAATAAACATGTTCGTTCCTTCGAACTCGCATCCCTTTCAGAAGGTGGTTCGGGAGCAACGGTAGTGAGCTTGAAATGAGTACCGTTGAGGAAAAACTAGCGCTTTTACCTTTAGAACCTGGATGTTACTTAATGAAGAACAAACAAGGTGAAATTATCTATGTTGGTAAGGCGAAACGATTAAAACAGCGGGTGAGCTCGTATTTTACGGGGGCTCATGACCACAAGACAACGCGCATGGTTGCGCAGATCGATGATTTTGATATCATCATCACGTCGACTGAGAAGGAATCTTTAATTCTAGAGATCAATCTCATTAAGGAACATCGTCCGCGTTTTAATATCTTGTTTATGGATGATAAATCCTATCCTTATTTAAGGTTACCCAGAGAAGGGGAACCGCTTGTTACAGTATCACGTGATCGCAAGCAGAATCCGAAGTTTCAATACTTTGGTCCATATCCTGATGCGACTGCAGCGCGTAACATGGCAAGCATTCTGAATGATTCAATGCCCGTAGGCTTTGAATACCTTCCGAATACACAGGCAATCTATTCTCAATTTAATCGAACGAAACCAGAATACACTGATGAGCAATTAGCGAGTTGGCGTACGAATGTGGTTAAAATATTAAATGGTAATGTAAAAGAGTTTAGAGATGCTTTAAATGAAAAGATGTTGGAAGCGAGCGCAAACACTCAGTTTGAATTAGCGCAACAATATAAAGATAAGCTTGGGGCGCTGGATTATATATCCGACCGCCAACAGGTACAATTCACGCTCAATGAGCACTTTGATATGTTTCATTATTCTTATTATCAAGGATTCATTGCGATTGTTGGATTGTTTGTTCGAGGGGGACGCTTACTGGAGCGGTCCATGGCTGTTGAGGCATGTTTGGAAGAACCGATGGATGCATTCGTATCCTTTATTGCTCAGTTCTATCAGAACCAACCGATTCCAAAACAGGTCTATATTCCTATGGAAGTGGAAACCGAAGGCTTGAGTGAACTATTAGAGACTTCAGTGCTTCATGCCCAAAGGGGTAAGAAGCGTTCACTTATGGATATTGCTCTTAAGAATGCTGAGAATCAATTGGAAGATCAGTTCTCTCTTCTTAGAGAAAGACAGGTCTTTAAAGATGAGGCATTGAAGGACTTATCTACCATCTTAGGGTTTGACGGTATGATTCATCGAATTGAAGTATTTGATAACTCTCATATTTCTGGTAATTTCGCGGTATCTGCTTGTGTTGTTTACGATGATGGTGAACCGAATAAGTCTTTATACCGTCGTTATCGATTGCATCAAGGCAATGATGATGTGGCCTCGATGACAGAAGTTTTATACCGTCGTTATTATCGAATGATTAAGGAAGATGGTATTTTCCCTGATTTAATTCTTGTGGATGGGGGAAAAGGGCAGTTGGGAGCCGCGATGGAAATCTTGCGTGATTTTGATCTTCAAATCCCAGTCTGTGGTTTAGTGAAGGATGATCGACATCGAACGCATGCTCTTCTTCTTGAGAGTGGGGAACAGATTGATGTGGATAAACACTCACCCCTCTTTTCTCTTTTAGTTCAAATGCAAGATGAAGTTCACCGTTATGTTATTGCGTATCATCGTGGTTTGCGTAAAAAGGCCATGACTAAATCAATTCTTGATGAAGTGAAGGGTCTTGGAAAAGTAAGACAGAAACTATTATACAAAGAGTTTGGCACCTTAAAGAAAATGACGGAAGCAAGTGTTGAAGAGCTTGCGAAAGTGATTCCTTTGGAAAGTGCTCAGGATTTATATGATTTACTACACATTGATTGGGAGGATAGTGCGCATGCTACAAATTAAAACGTTGGGGATTTATGATTCAGGGTTGGGTGGTTTTTCAATCTACCATGAATTGAAAACAACCTTCCCAGATTTGGACATGGTCTTGTTTGCGGATCAATTGAATGCTCCGTATGGCAATAAGTCAAAAGAAGAGATTCAAACAATTGCGTTTGAAGCAATGTTTCGTTTCCAACAAGCGGGTATTGATTCTGTGCTCATCGCATGCAATACAGTCTCTGCTGTGGCGCTTGATTTCTTGCGTGAATCCTTCCCAGACATGAATTTATGGGGAATCATTGATATTACTGTTTCACAAGTGCCTATTGGCGCAAGCGTGGGTATCGTTGCTACGCAGGCAACGGTAGATTCAGGTGCATATCAGAAAGTTCTCCAATCTAGTTTCACAATCCAAAAGGCCTTGGTTGATCTTGTAGGCTTGATTGAGAATCTTGAAGATATAGATACAATTAAACAGTACTTAGTTAATGACGATGTCTATAATCAAGATTACCTAATTCTTGGATGTACTCATTATCCACTTGTGTCCGATGTGTTTGAAACTGTATCACGTGCTATCATTCTTGATTCAAGACTCCCGATTCGCCAGTTTGTAGAGAAACTTTATTTACCAGGTGAGGGCAAAACATCCGTATTTACAAGTGGTGAACCAGCACATCTTACGAATCAAATAAAATCTTTATTTAATTATGATGAGGAGGTCTTAGAATGGAATTCATTGTTTTAAGTGATAATCACGGTAGTACGTTCGAGATGGAAGCCATTCTTAAAAAGTATCCTCATGCACTTGGATTCATCCACTGCGGTGATAATGAATTAAGTACATCTCAAATGAAACCATTTCATGCGGTTACGGGTAATAATGATCCCTATGGATTGTATCCCGAAGAGCTTGTGGTGAACTTGGGTGGAACACTTATCTATGTTACTCACGGTCATACTTTAAAATATGGGAATCGTGTTAAAGATTTAGTGGAGCGCGCAAAAAAACGTAATTGTACGTTTGCGTGTACGGGTCATACTCACGTCTATATGGACGAAGAGATTGATGGTGTGAGGGTGATTAATCCAGGTTCCTTATTTTATAATCGTGATGGTTCAAAGCCGAGTTATGCTCATGTGTCGATAGTAGATGGAAACATTAAAGTGACGCGACTCCTCGCAGAGGATCTATGAAAGCCGCAGACATAAAAGAGTTTGGTCTTAGTTTACCAAACTCTGAGTATGAATATAAAATGGAGTGGGATGTTGAGGTGGGGTTGATTGGGAGGAAGATATTCATGATGGTGAGTATTCTAAACGATCGTCCCATGATTTCATTAAAAGTGAAGCCGCATGATGGTGATGATTTAAGACTGGAATTTCCGGATCATATCATTGCCGGTTATCATATGAATAAGCGTCACTGGATTACAGTTTTTCATGAAGAGGGATTTGATGATGAACTCTTGAGAAAGTTGATTGTTGATTCGTATGAACTAGTCATCAAGACATTTCCTAAGAAAGTTCAATTAACGCTTAATCCTGACCTCTAAAACTTGCGTAGTAAGCATCGGATTTTTGTTCCGTTGAGATCACAACGAAATCATCGGATTCATAAACATAATATGTCATACCATCGGAGGCCTGTGTCTCCGTTTTTTTATTGCGCATGAACATTTCATGAATGTCGTGACGGTGGTAAAATTCACCGACCAAGTAGTCTCTGAAGTCATCTACTTTAATTTGTAGTGAAATCGTGAATTCTTCAGATTCATCAAAGTGATAATCCTCAACCGCAATCCAGGATTCACTGATGATGTGTTCGTGACTTGAATTCATCAGTGGTGAGCCGATAAAATAGTTAACCATCATGAATCCTAAAATCATTGAAAGAGCGAATGCGCCGTATTTTTGGATCTTTGTGAGTGATGTCTTTCCAATGAATGTATGGAGTAGTAGTCCAATGATTAAAATGGCTACGACGTGTAGACTGTTTATGGGTAAGATAATCACTACTGCCCAAACTACAAATATAAAGATACTTAGCGTAAGTGGGTCAATGATTATTGCTCGCCATCTGAAAGTCAGTGAATCGTCAATCTTGTTGTTCTTTAATTGCCATGATTTATAAATCTGATTGAATGCGAATACTGTGAAGAATAGAAAACTAACAATTGCCATTTGAAATGTATTATTTGTGAGGACTGGATAAAGTCCAATTGAGACCATGTTGTATGCCATGGTAGCGATCGTCACAAGATAGATTAGACTGCGTCTGAAGATCTTATTGGAAATGCGTTTTCTTTGGAGTTCATCAACGCTTGGATCGGTGAAGTAATCAATGGGTTCTTCACTTCTTAGTGTTGTGAAGAGCATGCTGGTGCTTACTACTTCAATATCAAAATCTTCGACAAAATCTTGATACTTCTTGTTTTGTGGTACTCCTGAAAGAAATCCTAGGGCTTCTTCTTTGAGTGTGATGTGATAGTAATATCTCGTGTCTTCATTGTATGAAAAGGTGATGTGGTATGAGCCGACTTTTTCTGCGTGCCAGCCTCGAGCTGATTGCTCATTAAGATAACGTTGGAGTTTATATTGGTCGTTTTCGTAAGTAATAATAAACTTAGTTCGTTTCATGGTAGCGTCCTTTCGCCTCTTGGGCTGTTTTGAGAACTTCATTGAGTCGTTTGATTTCTTGGTTAAAAACTTCTCGGCCTCGATCTGTAATTGTATAGGTTCGTTTTCGTCCCTCAACTGCAGTTTCTTTAATGAGGCCATCGGTCTCAAATTTCGATAGGATGGTGTACAGGGTTCCGGGTCCCATAGGTACTCTATTGTTACTGACATTGTTTATGTATTCAACAATTTCAGTTCCGAAGGTGTCTTTTTCGTAAAGTGCCATCAAAACATAGAATGTTGATTCGGTAAGTGCTGGGTAGTTTTCCATTGTTTTTCTCCTCATTATCGTTCGACGATATCATCATACGATATTACATAAAGTATTGTCAATACCCAACAAATTTAATTCTTCTGAAATACTTTCACGAATAGATTGAAATAACTGTTCTTATTTGGTATTATTGTCTAGCATGTCCATGTAGCTCAGGGGATAGAGCACGTGCCTTCTAAGCATGTGGTCGGGGGTTCGATTCCCTCCATGGACGCCATGAAACAATTAAACTCACTTAACTGTGAGTTTTTCTATGCTAAAACAATAAAATAATGCACGTGAATGGGGTTTTGTATCCAATATGTGATAACATTATAATAAAAGGTGGTGTTTGCTTTGAGTAAGAGAAATTTATTATATCTCACGGTTGCGGATGAGATAAAGGAAGACATCCTTCAGGGCG
>LFRM01188258.1_pt1 | contig 10299 bp, 8 predicted proteins | sample 618341 | NCBI WGS metagenome assembly LFRM01 (sample SAMN03654438, study PRJNA283298) | anaerobic digester metagenome | isolation source: pool of bioreactors CSTR01a, CSTR02a, and CSTR03a thermophilic anaerobic... | place: Denmark: Kgs. Lyngby | collected 2014-05-21 | reverse complement strand
ACACGCGGCTTAGAAATACTAGACGCGCTCGCGCTTCATCAAAACACAGTTAGCCGCCGCACACGCGGCTTAGAAATGTAAACACAATCGCCCACTTGCCGGAAATGCGTTAGCCGCCGCACACGCGGCTTAGAAAATATTTTGGGCGAGCACGCTCAATATCTAAGTGTTAGCCGCCGCACACGCGGCTTAGAAATTAATGATGCGTTAGCTGTCAGTCTGCCATTCGTTAGCCGCCGCACACGCGGCTTAGAAAAGCTAAAGAACTCATTAGAGAAGTGACCGTTAGTTAGCCGCCGCACACGCGGCTTAGAAAACCGATTGACGTTTAGAAAGTTTGCTGCTGGCGTTAGCCGCCGCACACGCGGCTTAGAAAAGACGGGCAAACAGTTGTTTGTCGTGAAACAGGTTAGCCGCCGCACACGCGGCTTAGAAACTAGTGTGCCAGTCTCTTTGACGCCATTTATAGTTAGCCGCCGCACACGCGGCTTAGAAATCTTTTTTCGCGCCTGATACAACTAGCGCGTTGTTAGCCGCCGCACACGCGGCTTAGAAAATCTTCGTAGGTTTTCTCTTCTTGACGTTCTTGTTAGCCGCCGCACACGCGGCTTAGAAAAATGGTTGGGGCGTTATGCTTTCTAAGCATTCGTTAGCCGCCGCACACGCGGCTTAGAAAAGTCAGAAGGATCGGGATTGTATGAGCTATCCGTTAGCCGCCGCACACGCGGCTTAGAAATGCAGGGCGCGCTTGGGCCGGTAAATGACCTGGTTAGCCGCCGCACACGCGGCTTAGAAAGGTGCCAGCGCTAAACCGCAGGCGGTCGCTGAGTTAGCCGCCGCACACGCGGCTTAGAAATTACAGATATCCAGCTGCTCACGCTTGGTTGCGTTAGCCGCCGCACACGCGGCTTAGAAACAGACAACCTGGCTCCGGCCAGCGGCCTGACTGGTTAGCCGCCGCACACGCGGCTTAGAAACCTAACAGTTGGCGCTGGAAGGGGTTTTTTAAGTTAGCCGCCGCACACGCGGCTTAGAAAGACTATGCATCTCCCACGCACAGCCCGGTGGCGTTAGCCGCCGCACACGCGGCTTAGAAAAGTGTGCTGCCGTCTATGCGATTCATACCGGCGTTAGCCGCCGCACACGCGGCTTAGAAACGATATGTGTGCTGCTCATCGAGTACGGCCGAGTTAGCCGCCGCACACGCGGCTTAGAAAGAGATGCCAGCTTTGACACCGTTTTTTTGTATGTTAGCCGCCGCACACGCGGCTTAGAAACCCCAGTTTAAATAACACTGCTGCATTGCTTCGTTAGCCGCCGCACACGCGGCTTAGAAATGCCGGCATGCGCAGCCGTGAGGCAACTGTACGTTAGCCGCCGCACACGCGGCTTAGAAAGTAGAGCTGGATACGCATATAGCTAATGATAAGTTAGCCGCCGCACACGCGGCTTAGAAATGCTAGCCGGTATAGCTATCACAGGAGCACATGTTAGCCGCCGCACACGCGGCTTAGAAAATTAGCTCATCATCACGGAAAGCGCTTTTGATGTTAGCCGCCGCACACGCGGCTTAGAAATCCGCTTCCCGTTGAATCCCTGCGAATCATGGGTTAGCCGCCGCACACGCGGCTTAGAAAAACCGCAAGCGCTCGCATGCTCCGTCCAGGCAGTTAGCCGCCGCACACGCGGCTTAGAAAATTGAGCGGGTTTTTTATTATGCACCAGATCAGTTAGCCGCCGCACACGCGGCTTAGAAAAGTCTGCATCCGCGCGTGCTGATGACGTTTAAGTTAGCCGCCGCACACGCGGCTTAGAAATGAACGGGCGACTATCCCTGAGCGAAATGACCGTTAGCCGCCGCACACGCGGCTTAGAAATCAGACATGGACGCAAGACCGGAGTTTTTATAGTTAGCCGCCGCACACGCGGCTTAGAAAACCTTCCCACGCTGTGCGTTGCTTGGGTATAGGTTAGCCGCCGCACACGCGGCTTAGAAATGAAGCTGTGCCGGTCGCTGGTTGCATCGCTAGTTAGCCGCCGCACACGCGGCTTAGAAATATATGTTTCTGTGTCAAGCTCGTGCTTGAGCGTTAGCCGCCGCACACGCGGCTTAGAAAATAGCCCACAATGCTTGCTTAAACGATGTACCGTTAGCCGCCGCACACGCGGCTTAGAAATCAAAGTGCTGCCCGTGGAAACCGAGTCTGTGGTTAGCCGCCGCACACGCGGCTTAGAAATTGCTGCGCACGCCCTCGATTTTGGCGGGAAGGTTAGCCGCCGCACACGCGGCTTAGAAAGCCAATTGTGAGAATATCAGCGCCAACACCTTGTTAGCCACCGCACACGCGGCTTAGAAAACCGCGCGCGCTGCTGGATACACACACCTAGTTAGCCGCCGCACACGCGGCTTAGAAACCATGATAGCAAGCGCGAGAACGAAAACAGCAGTTAGCCGCCGCACACGCGGCTTAGAAATTTGTTCCTCATTCCAGCGGCTGGGGCGTTATGTTAGCCGCCGCACACGCGGCTTAGAAATCAGCGTATTCCAGTTACACAAGCAGAATATCGTTAGCCGCCGCACACGCGGCTTAGAAATGGGAGCGTTGGAGAAATAAGGCTAATTCGAGGTTAGCCGCCGCACACGCGGCTTAGAAATAGTGCATCGAGAGCCGCTAACAAGTCGTTAGGTTAGCCGCCGCACACGCGGCTTAGAAACAAAGCGCCAGCTCGTTAGCCACGAACTCGCTGTTAGCCGCCGCACACGCGGCTTAGAAAAGCACCTCGCCGTTAGCCTCGCTGGAGTCGATGTTAGCCGCCGCACACGCGGCTTAGAAAACGGGTAATTTCAGCTTAGGCGATGGCTCTGCGTTAGCCGCCGCACACGCGGCTTAGAAAACAGCGGCCAGTAAGCTTTAAAGGCGCAACGGGTTAGCCGCCGCACACGCGGCTTAGAAAATATGCCCTGTTATGCTTTGCTATAAAGTGAAGTTAGCCGCCGCACACGCGGCTTAGAAATGCAATAAATAATACTTAGATAATACCTTTATGTTAGCCGCCGCACACGCGGCTTAGAAAAGTCTGTGCTGGGCTGTATTTGTTTGCATATCGTTAGCCGCCGCACACGCGGCTTAGAAATAGTGATTCTGGCGTATCCGATGCTTGCTTACGTTAGCCGCCGCACACGCGGCTTAGAAACTTTGAAGATGGTCAACTTACAGGCTCAACAGGTTAGCCGCCGCACACGCGGCTTAGAAATTCAGGTTGTCGCCGGTACCGGCTATGGCTTCGTTAGCCGCCGCACACGCGGCTTAGAAACGAACAGCTCAGCAGGCCGGACATCTACTGTGGTTAGCCGCCGCACACGCGGCTTAGAAAGTGAATTTCAACGCTGAGAACAGCGCCATCACGTTAGCCGCCGCACACGCGGCTTAGAAAACCCACTGCACTTCCTTGTAGTGGGATTTACCGTTAGCCGCCGCACACGCGGCTTAGAAATGCCGCCAGTGCTTCTTTGAATCCCTTGATTTGTTAGCCGCCGCACACGCGGCTTAGAAATGAATCGGCTGTGGCATTGGCTTTACAATTGAGTTAGCCGCCGCACACGCGGCTTAGAAACATTGAAAAGGCACGCGGGTTCCTTGACGAATCGTTAGCCGCCGCACACGCGGCTTAGAAAACAATGCTTTCGCGTTCGCTATCGCCTTGGTTGTTAGCCGCCGCACACGCGGCTTAGAAATACCCGACGAAGCTTGATTAAATCCCCGTTATGTTAGCCGCCGCACACGCGGCTTAGAAAATCAGCGGGGGCGGCACTCAATGACAGCGTGATTTTAGCCATATGCTGCCCAGTAGCAACAAGGCCGAGTTTATTTAGTTGGCAAAAGCTGGAAAGGTCAGGGGTAGAAAAGGTAAGATTATTCACGTTGGGGGGCTTAGTTTTGTTTGTGTGAGAACTTACATTTTCTAAGAACCCTGGCTCTTTTTCCAGCTGGTCAAATTTTTTCTACACCTTTAAATGCGAAGAGCCGACAAAGCTAAAGCTAGCGACAAAACTAAGTTAAACTACCAGCAGTGGGTGCAAGTTCGCACGCCAGCATTCAAGCAATGGTTTGGAGACTGGGAAGATGGCAGACAAGAAAACACAGCCGTTGGATGTGTTCGAGGGGTGCGTTCCAGACCCGAGCGCCGAAGTTGCCGAGGCCGCCAAAAGCACTGGACGAAGCGAAGTCATGGCAGGAGGTCGAAGTGTTTTACATGGCGCTACCTAGAGCCCTTGTTGACGAAGATACAGGAGAGCCAAGGGTTTTTCTACCACGGAACAAAAGACAGCCTCACTATCTTCGACCTAGATCACCAAAACAGAAAAAATCACGGTTGGTTAGGCACTGATATTTATACTGGAAGTGACAAACGCTTAGCAGGGTCATATGCAAGACTGAAAGAAGGGTCATGCGTACCGCAAGTTATGGAGTTTTATGCGAATGTTAGGGAAACGCTGAACAAACCCCAAGCCATCCGCAGTCCTTGGTAAAATAGCACCATCTCACCAGTGCCGAGTGCACAACCATGCAGATCACTTTCGCCGAAGCCGAGTTCGCCAGCAAAAAGAAACAAACCCGCTGTGATCACCTGTTGGTCGATCTGGAAAGTTTGGTGTCCTGATCCGTTCTGGAGTCAGTGACTGATTTACACTATCCAAAAACAGACGGCAAGCAAGGTCGCCCAGCCATGGGGCTTTCCAGGATGCTGCGCATGTATATCCTGCAGCAGGTGATAGGGTTATCTGATGAAAGCAATGAGGATGCGGTCTACGACAGCCCGGCAATTCAGCTGTTTCTTGGCATTGATCTTGGGCGTGATGCCGTGCCGGATGTAACCACCTTGTTGCGCTTCGTCGGCTGTTGGAAACTCACGGTCTGACCCAGCAAATATTTGCTGCAGTCAATTACCAGCTGGCAGCCCGAAAGCAAAAGCCGTGACCCAGAAATGCGTCACGCCAAATAGGGTAATCAGTATTACTTTGGCATGAAAGCTCACGCCGGTGTGGATGCCGCCAGTGGTCTGGTGCATGCACTGGTTACCATTGCGGCCAATGTTCACGACGTAACTCAGACACATGCCCTGCTGCATGGCGAGGAATAGGAGGTGTACGGTGACTCGGGTTATCAGGGTGCTGAGAAACGAAAAGAGAACAAGGATAGAGATGTGGAGTGGGTGATTGCGATGCGCCATGGCAAGCGCCGCAAGCTGCGCGAAGCGGTACAGAAGAAGGTCGGCTGGTAGATAAAATCGAGCAGCTAAAGAGCCTGATTCGCGCGAAGGTTGAACATCCGTTTTACTGGATCAAAGTGCACTTTGGTCACCGCAAGGTTCGCTACCGTGGTTTGGCAAGCTTGCTTGCCTTGGCGAACCTGTTTTTGCCGAGGCGATGTGTGGCATCGACGGGATAAATCCGTCTCAAAACCGGGTTGCTGCCCGGAAAAGCAGCAAAACGGGTCAAACCGTTCATAAATGAGTACTTTTATGGCTCTGAAGTTAAAAAACTCAAAACTGAGCTGTAATTTTGTATCAACCTGCTGTTCAGAGTTACTTTATTCAGCGGTTCCTTAAGCCTTTTGCTGTAGATGCTAAGCTACGTTTTGATACTGTGCTCAAGGTCATTCAGGTGCTTAATATAGAGCTGAAACTACAGCCTGCACATTGAGTAAATAGAGCTAAAATTCTTATTGATTGAGTCTGCACCTGCACAAAAGCAGACTCAGAGCTAGCATTTAATAACTCACGGCGGCGCTTGCTAAAATACTTTGGATTTAGCTTAAGTTCGGCGCAAAACTCGACTTGGGTTTGCCCACTTTGCTCAATGGCTTCGATAAGTTCCAAGCACTGTGCTGTATTGCGATATTAACGGCTCATAGAACACCTCGTTTATTAAAACGGGTAGGCTATGACATCAGAAAAGCGTTGGCTATGCGGGATTGTTGTTACGCTTACAGTTCTAGCCCGATACTCAATACGCAGCACCTTAGTCGGTGTGTGGCAGCATGCCTGAGTGCCAATGATCATGATGCTTTATCCGCCTTAGGTCATTAAAACTGATCCGCCCGACTGACAGTTTTTCAAATTCTTTCCCCCCCTCCAAAAAAAGCTACCGCAATTCAATACCAAAATTTGACAAGTATCATTAAATGTGAATACAAGCAAAACTAAATATTGGCTTTTAACTTCGTTCGTGCTTTTGTGCGCACGAAGGATTTTGATTTCGTAGGTGCGTGGATTGAACAGCGAATCCGAGATAGTTTGTTGTGTGAATTAGGGTTAATTGGCACGCCAAGTGCTTGTTAATAGGAACTGAAAACAAAAACAATTTTACAAGGCCGTAAAAAGCAGGGTGTACTATGAAAGTCAATTTACCCATTATAAATGAACAGGTTTCAATTAAAGCAGAGCAGCAGTTAATTTCAACCACAGATTTAAAGGGAATTATTACCTCGGTTAACGATGATTTTGTTGAGGTAAGTGGTTTTTCAAGGGATGAGTTAATCGGTAAAAATCATAATATAATTCGCCATCCAGATATGCCGCGCGCTGCTTTTAAGCAGATGTGGGATACCATTCAAGCAGGCCATTCATGGAAAGGAGTGGTTAAAAACCGTTGTAAGGATGGGCGTTACTACTGGGTGGATGCGTTTATTACGCCTATCTCGAAAAATGGACAGAAGGTGGGCTATCAGTCTGTGCGTGCGCTGCCAAGTCAATGCAATATTGAGCGAGCGCAAAAGTTGTATAAAAACCTAGATAAAAGTAATAAAAAATCAGCTTACCAGCAGCCTGTGTCTTACTTTGCACAGCTTTTCTTAAGTTGGTTCTTGCCACTGTGCGTTAGTGCAGGTTTGTTGGGTTATTTTTATGACTGGCAGGCTGTGGTTATTTTACTGGGCGGATTGGCTGTCAGTAGTTTGGCGTTTTCATTGGGGCTGAAGCCTTTGCTGCGTTTAAATGAGTATGCGAAGGGTACAACCTATAACCCTTTGATGCGTTATTTGTACACGGGCTATAAGCACGAAGTGGGCGATATTCAGTTTGCTATCCAAACACGCACCTCGGGTTTGCGGGCAGTGACGGCGCGTTTGCAATACACCGCTTCTATGCTGAATGAAGTGAAGAATAAAAGCGCAGCCAGTCTGGCAGGTTCTAATACCTTGATAACTAAGCTGAGTAAAACGGTGGATGCGATTTTTGTCGCCATGGAGCAGCTTTTGGCCAGCCAACTGCAACTTACCCAGGCGTCGGGCAATATGGCCGAGACGTCGAGCGAGTCGCAACGCTTAACGCTGTCAGGGCGCGATTATATTGAGCGTTTGCTAGGCTCGATTAATGAGCTGTCTGATGAGCTGCAGCACATAGAGAAAGAAGTGTCCGAGTCCACGACACGCGGACAGCGCATTGGTACGGTGCTGGAAGTTATTACTATGGTAGCTGAACAGACCAATCTTTTAGCGTTGAACGCTGCGATTGAGGCGGCGCGGGCAGGTGATGCAGGTCGTGGTTTTGCGGTGGTGGCAGATGAGGTGCGTAAGCTTGCTTACCGCACTCATGATTCCACTACTGAAATTCGGCAAATCATTTCTGAGCTGCAAGACAATACCAAGGCGTCGTTACATGCGATCGAGTTGGGTGTGGAGCGCTCCGAAGCTACGCGCAGTATGGCCAATGAGGTTGATCAAGAGCTGCGCGCTATTTTGGATCAGGTGCAGTCCATGAGCCGTTTGGCGTTAACCATTGATAGTGCGATCCAGACGCAAACGGCGTTGAGCACGCAGACCAGTGATCAAGTAGCGGACTTGCGCGAGGACAGCGCTGGCGTGATGCAGGTTAATCATCAGGTTAACGAGCACAGTGAGCAGGTTGAAAAGAATGTGGATGAGCTGTTGGATTTGGCTAACCATTTTTTGAAAATCACGGTTAATACGCGCCGCGCTAGTTAAGAGCTAAGCTCGCTCAATAGCGTCATAAAGGCGTTGGCCGCATTGGACAGGGTGCGCTCCTTGTGCACTATGTAACCCAAGTCGCGGCTGAGCTGGATGTCTGGCATATCCAGCTCGACCAATTCCTCATCCAGCATGGTGCGTGGCAGCACGCTCCAAGCTAAGCCAATCGACACCATCATTTTTATGGTTTCCATGTAGTTGGTATGCATGCTGATGTTGGGTGTGAGTCCTGCGTCCGCAAACAGGTTCAAGGCGATTTTGCTGGTAAAGGTTTGGCTGCCGGGAAAAACAGCCGGGTAATCACTGAGATCCTGTAAGCTAATTTGTTTTTTGTGGCTTAACGGATGTTCGGGTGCAACCACAAATACTAGGTCGTCATGCCAGACTTTAACGCTTTCTAGGTGTTCAACATGCTGTGGCGACAGGGTGATCAACGCCAGTTCACAACGTCCTTGCAGCACATCGTTGTACGCTACTTCTGAATCTAAAAAACGTATATCCAGCACGACCTCTGGGTGATCCTTGGTGAAGCGGCGCAAAATAGGCGGCAAGCGTCTTAAGCCGATGTGGTGACTGGTCGCCAAACTTAAACGCCCACTCACAGTGCCGCTAAGATTGCTCAAGGCACGCTTGCTGTCTTCCAGTTCATTGACAATACGGTAGGCGCGCGGCAGTAGCGTTTGTCCGGCCTGAGTCAGGGTGACTTCGCGGCCCATGCGGTCAAATAAGCGCACCCCCAGTTGTTCTTCTAGTGTAGCTAGGCGTTTGCTGACCGCTGGCTGGGTAATATGCAGCTGCTGACCCGCTAGGGAAAAGCTGCCCTGTTCGGCGATGGCGATAAAGGTGTGCAGGCTAGCGAGATCCATGGTGTTCTATTCCTGTTTGGAATTTATATTATAAAAAATAACCATTGGAGTTATAGCTTTAATCGACTTAGCATGCAATACATAAGAAAGTTTCGTTTAAGCTGCCGTTGCAGCAACCAATGAGGAAAGTCCCATGGCTGGAAAAACACTCTACGATAAACTCTGGGAAATGCATGAAGTGAAGCGCCGCGACGATGGCTCTTCGCTGATTTACATTGACCGTCATATTTTACACGAAGTGACCTCGCCGCAGGCGTTTGAAGGGTTGCGGTTGGCCAATCGTCAACCTTGGCGCATTGACGCCAACATTGCCACGCCAGATCACAACGTGCCGACCACTAAGGCGGAGCGTGCTGGCGGTATTGATGCCATTGCGGATGAAGTCTCGCGTATTCAGGTGCGGACTTTGGATGATAACTGCAACAGTTTCGGTATTTTGCAATTCCCGATGAATGATATTCGTCAGGGCATTGTCCACGTTATTGGTCCAGAGCAGGGCGCGACCTTGCCGGGCATGACCATTGTTTGTGGTGACTCCCACACCTCAACCCACGGTGCGTTTGGTGCTTTGGCGCACGGTATTGGTACTTCGGAAGTTGAACATGTGTTGGCGACGCAGTGCCTAGTGGCGAAGAAAATGAAGAACATGCAGGTGCGTGTTGAGGGAGAACTGCCCTTTGGTGTGACCGCTAAAGACATTGTGTTGGCGGTTATCGGCAAAATCGGCACCGCTGGCGGCAACGGCCACGCGCTTGAGTTTGCCGGCAGTGCGATTGAAGCCTTGTCGATGGAAGGGCGCATGACCCTGTGTAACATGTCCATTGAAGCCGGTGCTCGTGTCGGCATGGTGGCCGTGGATGAGAAAACCATCGAGTACGTTAAAGGCCGTCCTTTTTCGCCAAAAGGCGCGGACTGGGATGCAGCAGTGAAGGTGTGGCAGGATTTGGTGTCTGATGCCGATGCCCACTTTGACACTGTGATTGAAATGCGCGCCGAAGACATCAAACCGCAAGTGAGCTGGGGTACGTCACCTGAGATGGTGTTGCCTGTGGATGCCAATGTGCCTGATCCGGCGCAAGAGGCGGATCCAGTTAAAAAGGCTTCGATTGAGCGTGCGCTGAAGTACATGGGCTTAACCGCGAACCAAGCCATTACAGACATTAAACTGGATCGTGTTTTTATTGGTTCGTGCACCAACTCGCGTATTGAAGACTTGCGTGCGGCGGCAGAAGTCGCCAAAGGCCGTAAAGTCGCCAGCAGCGTGATTCAAGCGTTGGTGGTGCCAGGCTCTGGCTTGGTCAAACAGCAGGCCGAGCAAGAAGGTTTGGATAAGATTTTCTTGGACGCAGGCTTTGAATGGCGTGAGCCGGGCTGCTCCATGTGTCTGGCGATGAACCCCGACAAGCTGGGCAGCGGCGAGCATTGCGCTTCGACCTCTAACCGTA
>LFRM01028807.1_pt3 | contig 10301 bp, 10 predicted proteins | sample 618341 | NCBI WGS metagenome assembly LFRM01 (sample SAMN03654438, study PRJNA283298) | anaerobic digester metagenome | isolation source: pool of bioreactors CSTR01a, CSTR02a, and CSTR03a thermophilic anaerobic... | place: Denmark: Kgs. Lyngby | collected 2014-05-21 | reverse complement strand
GAAAGACCAAGGGGCGCTATTGCAATACCAGGCTACAGACCTGCAGGCGTACTAACTGCGGGAACAGCGCAAGAATATGTAAATATTAAAGGTTATAACATAGGAAAGAAAATCTTCATACTAGGAAGCGGAGACATAGGCCTCATAATGGCAAGGCGTCTTACTCTTGAAGGTGCTGAAGTAGTTGGCGTAGCAGAGATAATGCCATACTCAAACGGACTTCCACGAAACGTAAAACAGTGTTTAGACGACTACGATATTCCATTGTATTTAAATCATACGGTTACTTTTATAGACGGTCATGACAGAGTATCTAGCATCACCATATCTAAGGTTGATGATAATCTTATGCCTATTTCTGGTACCGAAAAGACTTTTGAGGTAGATACCTTGCTTTTATCAATTGGCCTCATTCCTGAAAACGATCTAAGCGAAATTGCTGGAATTAAATTAAGCCCTGCGACAAAAGGAGCTTTTGTAAACAACGAACTTGAAACCAGTGTTCCTGGGATATTTTCCTGCGGAAATGTACTGCATGTTCATGACCTAGTTGATTACGTAAGTAAGGAAGGTGAAAGCGCAGGTGAAAGTGCTGCTAACTTTGTACTCGGAAAATCAAATGATAAATCAGAATCAATAGATGTAGAATGCAGTAGTGACTTTGGTTATATACTGCCATCTAAAATTAACTTATCAGGTGATTCTCCTGTAGAATTTATGTACAGAATTAAGAAGCCTATGCGAGATGTTACTATCGGTATATATTCTGGTGATAATCTTATCAGAAAAACGAAAAAGAAGACTCTGCTTCCGAGTATAATGGAAAAAGTTTTAATCGAAAAAGCAAAGCTCGGTGAAAGCGATATAAGAATAGCAATAATTAAAGAGGAAAGTATATGAAAATAGAAATGCCATGCATTGTTTGTCCTAACAGCTGTAATTTAGAAGTTGAATATGAAGAAGAAAATGGTCAAAAGAAAATAGTTAGCGTGTCTGGACATTTATGTGACAGAGGTATAACGTATGCCACAGATGAAATAACTCATCCTATGCGAATGATTACTACAACAATAAAAATAACAGGCGCCCATATAGCAAGGCTTCCTGTTATTTTATCTGATGAAATTCCCAAGGAATTAATATTTAATGTTCTAACTGAAATTAAGAAGATAAAGGTAAAGACTCCTGTAAATGAAGGAGATATCTTACTTGAAAACATATTAGGAACTGGTGTTAATCTGCTAGCCTCTAGAAGCCTTCTCTAATTCTTTTCTTATCCAGGCTATTTCCTGTCCATACCCGTAAATATCCTCCTGGGGCGTTTCCAAAACGCATGGGAGGTTTTCTATTTCTTTTAAGGAAAGAAAATCGATTATTCCCTTAGCACCTATATTACCTTCACCAATCTTTGCATGCCTATCCTTCTTAGAGCCAAGCTCGTTTTTACTGTCATTTACATGAAGTGCCTTTAGTTTATCTATGCCAATAATCTTATCAAACTCTTCAATTATATGTCTTGGACTATTAACTATATCATAGCCTCCGTCAAATATATGACAAGTATCAAGGCATACGCCTACCTTATCCTTAAGAATAACTTTACTAATAATTTCATTAATCTCCTCAAATGTTTTGCCTATCTCAGAGCCCTTGCCAGACATGGTTTCTATAAGAACAACCGTCTTTTGATCTTCCCATAGCACTCTATTTAAAAATTCAGTAAGCAACATAATACCTAATTCAGTGCCTTGGCTAGTATGGCTTCCAGGATGAAAATTATAGTAATTTCCTGGTAGTAATTCTAACCTCTCAAGGTCTTCCCTAAATGCTATCTCTGCAAATTCTCTTACTGCAGGATTCTTAGAACATGGATTAACTGTGTATGGTGCATGTGAAACAAGAGGCCCAAAATTGTGCTCCTTTAAAATGGAATTAAGGCTACTGATATCATCTATGTTGACAGCCTTTGCTTTTCCACCTCTTGGATTTCTTGTAAAAAAGGCAAAGGTATTTGCACCTATTGATAATGCTTCTTTTCCCATTTTTTCATAGCCCCCTGCTGACGACAGGTGACATCCTAAATACATAATCTTCTCCTACTATCTTTTATAAAGCTGGTTTGGTATACTCGACAGTTTGGTAGGGTCATCCTCTTCCTCAACCTCGTATCCTTCTGCTCGTGCTTCCTTAACATGCTGCCTATAGGCTTCGTCTTTTTCCTCTTTTATTTTATTTGTTCTATGTATCTCTGCCATCACTTCTGCTCTCGCATCCCTTGTGTCTTCTAACTTTTCAGGGAACTTCATGTTTAAAGTTTTTTCCAAGAGTTTCACTGCAGCTTCTCTATATTTAATAGATAAAACACCCAGGGATGCTATTATATAATCACTATCAATTAGAATTTCTGCTGCTTCACTAGGGAATAGCAAAAGCCCAGTCTCATTGTGTTCTGCTATTTTTTTCATTATTTCCATTCTATGGGGAAGTCTTGTAAGCGCTCCACCTGTTCCTACTATGTATTTAACAGGCGTTAAATCCTTACCCTCTGCTACAGTCGATCTGCCTGAAGGTCCATAAATATATCTTATAGCGCCAGCATGTCTTTCCACTGACTTTATCACAGCTTCTTCAGTTAATCTTTCTACTAGCTTTATCTCATCTTCAGTTTTTGGAATGGCAACATAGCTTTTTAGGGTTTTAGCTAAATCTATTCCCATTTTTTTGCAGTCTTCAATAAGTTTTTCTTCGCCAATGGATTCAATTATTTTCGTTCTGTTTACATAAAGACCCAAATCACCTTCCACAGTTCTCTTTGCTTTAGGTTCTGGAGTTATTAATATCCTAGCTACCGCGTCTGATTCTTCGCACACAGAGTGAAGGTCAGTTGTTGCTCCTCCTACATCTAATACCATTACGTTCCCTAGACACTCGTTTAAAAGCTTAGTACACTGCATAACCGCGCCAGGTGTTGGTACAATATCTCCTGTCACTAAATCGGTAATGTGCTCCATACCAGGAGCATGGATTATATGGTCTTCAAAAGCATCCTGTATCACTTTTCTGCAGGGTTCTACATTTAAATCATCAATTCTAGGATACACATTTTCTACATTATATAATCTCTGGCCACTTTCGTCATCAAAAATTAACTTCATTTCATCTTGGTTTTCAATATTTCCCGCATAGATAACAGGCGTGTTTAAATTCATGCTTCTTATCATCTCGGCATTCTCTATTGCAACTTCTCTGTTTCCGTAGTCAACACCACCAGCAATTAATATTAGATTTGGTTTTATTTCCTGAATTTTCTTTATATCAGATCTTCTCAGTTTACCAGAAGTAACGTAGTGTATAATACCGCCTGCTCCGAGTGCAGCTTCTTTTGCCGCTTTTGCAGTCATATCATAAACAAGTCCGTGAACTGTCATTTTTAGACCTCCGGCCGCAGATGAGGTCGCTAGCATTTCATCATATTCTAAGCTATCTATGCCTTTGCTCTTGCATAAATCATCTATAGCACTTCTTAGCCCTATCCTGACGTCTCCTTCTAAAACAGTAGTCGCTGCTTGGCCCTGACCCCAAAATACTGGGCTATCCGTGTTTAAATCATTAAACGCATTGACAACTGTAGTAGTTGAACCTATTTCAGCAACTAATACATCTACTCTCATAATTCACTCCTTTGGTAATATTTATCTTTAACGGTTTATAACCTATTATATTCATTATTTATAGTATATGAGACGGGCTTTAGCCCGCCCCACATAAGTATACACAAACTTTCAGAATCTTCCTTAGTCAATTAAAGAAGGTTCTCCTCTTTTCTTTCTTTTTGCTTCTACTATGAAAGTAGCTACGTCGATACCATGAGAGTTTCTTCCGAAACCTGCATCGATACCTGTTTTGCATGCTTCTTTAGGTACAACCTGAGTTCCGCCTGCCATGATAATAACCTTGTCTCTTATTCCTTTTTCTATAGCTAAGTCATTAATTCTCTTCATATTCTTGTAGTGAACATTGTCATGAGAAATAATTGTTGAAGCCATTATAACGTCTGCATTTAGTTCTATTGCAGCATCTACAAGCTTTTCAACAGGTACTGAAGTACCAAGATAGTTAATCTTTATACCCCATTTTTCAATTCCTCCGTGCTTAATATTAATTATTTCACGAAGACCTACTGAGTGCTCATCGCTACCTACAGTACCGCAAACTACAGTACAAGGATTATTCTGAAATTCCTCATATAACTGGTCATCATTTAAGAACTTAGGTTCTGGAGGTATAACTAAATCAGATAACTCAATATCAAACGGCACTTTACCCTTAACTTCGACTCTAGTACCTTCAGCATCTTGCAATACTTCTGTACTTATAACTTCGGCATTTTCAAGACCCAATTGAGTAGCTATCTTAAGAGCAACTACTTCTGAAGTTCTCTTGTTTGCTGGTAGCATCATAGAAAGTAATATTGTACCGTCTCCACACCATTCAACTTCGGGTGTAATCTTGGTTCCAAGTCTGTATTTTTCAACTTCTGCTAATCTGTTTTCTACATTATCATCATCTAATTCATCAATATATACGATTTTAGATCTATCTTCAAATGTACATCCGCCGATTAATGCAGCAGGATCTTCTGGATTTGCACCATACTGCTCAACATTATTGTCACCAAAGTGCGCAGTTACAGGAGCCATATAGTCATCATCTCTTTCAAAGATGTAACCGTATCCGATTCCGCCTTCGATTTGTCTTGCTATTCCATCACCATTTCTTTCTGGATATTCCGCTGAGTCTACGAAGAAACCTTCTTGAACAGCTTGGAAGTATCCGCCAACTTCAACGATTTCTTCCATAAATAGTAATGCTTTTTCTTTAATTCTTCTAATGTTAGTAGCTAAAGGACCATCTGAATCCATATTTAACTGCACCATGTCATTTAAGCCGTCGAAACCAAGTAATGCTTGTTTAGCTGTGTCGCATGCTTCAATGTTATATATATGCCATGGAACGTTTCTTCCTTCATCAGGAGTAATTGTTGATTGTATATCTGCATTTGTCAGTCTTGATAAAAGCAGGTTCATTACGTGAGTAACTGTAGCTTCTCTTGTTGACGAATCGATATATTTTGTATTCATCTGAGCTCTCATCTTGTATCTGTTACAGATTTGTCTTAATGCTACTGCATAAGGTAAATCCATAAAGCAACAAGGTGCGGGAGTCGCTGTTGGAGGTACAGTAGATAAACTAATATTTTCAGGCAAAATTCCAGCTCTTTCAGATAATAATGAATTAATTGAGTGCTGCACAATAAGTTCTGGCATAACCTTCCACGCATCTCTTGCAGTTGCGTTAGCATTATGTGCTCCATCTATCTGAAGGATTTCTCCCCATTGCATAACTTTCTTAGATTCACAAGCGTCTACAATAGATCTTACACAGTTAATATCTCTATAAAGTATATTATACTGTGGATCTTGGTGAGCTCCGTTGATGCCTTCTTCAGCAAACATTACTGCTACGTCAGGACCTGCAACTCCTGAGATGTATGAGTGGTAGTTAATTGGACGACCTACTTCATCTTCAATAGCGTCAATTGCTTTTCTCTGAGCTCTAACTTGTTTTCTAGTAATTGGAACACCACCAATACCTTGTGGAGTTCCTTCCATAAGACCGTCAATGTGTGACTGTCCCATATGTCTTATTACCATTAAATGGTCCGCACCGTGCCAAGCACCCATTCTCATTCTTCTGATGTCATCTTCAAATCTACCAGAAGCGATTTCTGTCGTGATAGTTTCGATAGGTTGTGGATCGATTCCATCAAAGTACTTTGCAGGCGGAAGTGGAACTCCCTGCTTTAACGGTTCTGAACATTGTCTATATGTAAATGGTCCCATCTGAAGATTTTCAACCGGTTTTCTCCAAACCCATCCTCTTCTTCTTGGTTCATAATGTTCGAGGTCTTTTAGTATTTCATCAACATCTAATTTTTCATTTCTATTTAATACCATCTCAGCCATGTTACTTTACCTCCTTGAAAGATTTTGAAACTTCATCCCAGCCGTCGCCTTCAGAAAGTTTAATGCTAGCTTCTCTGATTGGAATGTTTCTAAGCTTGGATAGTTTGTATACGCAATGGCCAGCGCCTTTGCCCATTAAATTTCTATCCATGCAGCCTTCTACTATTTTCTGAGTATCTAAAGATGACACTCCCATTCTAAGTAGTACTGATCTTTCTATAGACGGTGTAGTATTCTTTCTGCCTAATTCAATAAGTGGAGCAACTACTACTTCAGTAGTTTCCCAAAACTTATTGTAAAGCTCTTCATCGGAAAGGTTAGCTATATGCTTCCTTCTTTCCTGATAATCGTCTTGTCTTTTCATCTTTTTCTCCTTATTACTTATATAATTTTACCAACTACAGGTATCCCCGTAGTTGGTATACCATAACTTATTATAAAGATTTCTTAATCTTTTCTACTTTGGCTTTTACTTCGTCAACAGTTAGTGCTGTTTCTTCAGCTAAGAACGCAATATCTGCATCAGTTGGATCTAAAGTATATGTAGTAAGAGACTTTTTAATCAATGAATTTTTCATATGATCAAGATCTAAATCTTTGATTTTAAAGTCCTTTGCAGATGCTGGAAGGATTACACTCTCTCCAGGTACTTCTTCTTCAGGATTACCAAACCTTACTTCAATACCATTTTCTCTAGCAAAGTCAAGCTGTGGTTGTACGTGCTTTCCTGCTCCTGTATATTCAGTTTCACTGATTACAAGAATCTGATCTTCAGGCATTTCCTGAGCTAAACAAAATGCTGCTGCTAAGGCAGTATTTCCTGCAGGTCCTCTTTCAAGTCCTTCAAAAGTCGCAAGAAGTTCTGTTATGCACATTGCTTCACCTTGAGTTACTGTGACATATCTATCTAGGTAACGAAGTGGTCTAGCTGCTGAGCGAGGTACATCAGATCTATCAGGCCATGTTGCAAACGGTACGCCGAATCCAGTGTGACCGGTTGTGCAAGATTTCTTGTTAAATTGAGTGTCAGATGCCATGTGTAGTCCGCTTAAGTCAATTGACGCTCCAACTACCGTAGTATCATTTGCTCCTGCCTTTCTAAGTCCTCTAGCAGTTCCTGTAGCCATCCCGCCTCCAGCATTAGTACAAACTACCATGTCTGGATCTTTTCCAAATCTCTCTCTACACTGCATTGCAATTTCATATCCTAATGTTTCAATACCTGCAATACCAAAAGGAGAATATAAAGAAGCATTAAAGTACTTTGTATCTTCTAATAGTGAAATTGCTTCATAGAATAATTCAGGTCCTACAGTAATCTGTACAACTTCAGCACCTAGCGCTTCACAAGCTCTAGCTTTTTCTATGATTTCAGGTTGTCCAACTTCTCTTGAGTCAAAGGCTTCCTGTAAAATTATACATTTTAATCCCTGCATAGCTGCTTGAGATGCAACTGCCGCACCATAGTTACCTGATGTAGCAGCTATAACGCCTTTGTAGCCATTCTTTTTAGCGAAAGCAACTGCACAAGCTGCTCTTCTTGCTTTAAATGAACCTGATGGATTTGCACACTCATCTTTTGCACATATAGTAGCGCCGTATCCAGGTTTAGCACATTTTCTTGCAAGCGCTGTTATATTTCTTAATTCGAAAAGTGGAGTGTTACCTACTCCAGTTAAGCTTTGAACTCTTTCAATTTCTTCCAAAGTGAAACCAGTAGATCTCATCATTTTTTCATAATCAAAAGCGATTGAACCGCTTTCAAATTCTGCGTAATCCATGCCTAAAGCGGCTTTCATTACTTCACCTTTACGTCCCATTACGGAAGCATAATCTTTTGCTAATGACATTATTTTTCACCTCCGAACAAAAATTCTTTGTATCTTCTATCTATTTCTATTAATTCAGGAACGAACTTTCCATAACTATGTGTGTAGTATGGATTAACCTCAGTTAATTCGCCCTGTTCAGTTCTTCCTACTGCAGTAACAACTGTAGCTTCGTCGCCAATTTTTGTATCTGCCTGCAAGAAACCCTTAGTCCACATTACTAGCGGAGTAGACTTTGTATCTTCAGGATCCTGTGGTGCTCTTTCACCAACTGGTAATAAGATTTTTTTGATCCTTACCCATTCGCCTTTTTTAACCATTTTTTGCCTCCTTATATCTATTTTACAATCTTCTTATCTTCTTTGATTCTATCTCTGTAGTCGCCTAATACGCAACAAGGAACAGGAAGTGAAAGCATAGTCTGTAAACCTGCATCTGCATTGATAACCTGAGGAATCATGTTAACAAGCATAGCTGTAGTTCCTAATCCACCTTCTACTTCTGGGCTGTTTGCCAAGTTGATATCAGGAGTTCCCTTGATGATCACATAGTCTCCTGTACTTATCCCAACTTGTTCTGGTTCGATCTGTTGTGGATGATCCATTTCAATTACGCATTCTCCATCTTTGTACGCCTGACCCACCATAGCAACACCAGCTAATGTTCCTGCTTTAGCTTCGCCGTAAGGAGCTACTCTATCTACATCTGTTACGATTGGTTCCATATCCTGTTCGAACTTTTCGATGTCCCAACCAAGTCCTTCAGCAATCATTCCAACTGATTCGTGGAATCCTACGTGACCTGCCATTTTTCCAGAAGCTTTCTTAGCATTGAAATCCTCAACTGAGATTCCAATTCCCTGTTCTTCCATTACAGTAGGTCCAAATGGAGAAAGCGAGTTAACTCTTCTAGATACGATGTGCTCTACGTCAGTCATAGCACCAGTCATTACTAATACTAATAAATCCATGATGTGTCCAGGGTTGATTCCTGTACCTAATACTGAAACTCCGTTAGCTTTAGCAATTTTATCTAATTCTGAAGCTAATTCAGGTTCTTGTGCAGCAGGATAAGCCATTTGCTCTGCTGAAGTAATTGCATTGATTCCCTGTTCCATTACAAACTTTAGTTTAGGGAATACTGCCTTTGTGTAAGAGTCTGTACATACTATTACGATATCAGCAACGCCAGGTTTGATTATCTCTTCAGCATTTCCAACGATAACTTCTGGATTGTCACCTTTTTCTACGCCTAGTACTTCGAACATAGATTTTCCAACTTTAGCTCCTATGTCGCCAACGCCTACAATGTCGATACCTTTTCTGTTTAATAATGTCTTAGCGATTCCGCTGCCCATCGCACCAAAGCCCCAAATAATTACTTTTACGTTTTTCATCTTTCATTCTCCTTTTGTTATTACTGATTATAATTTAATTTAAAATCTGCATTTTTACCGCACTTATATATTATGCAAGTCTTGTGCCAAGGCCCTGCCAGTATATTGTATACACAATAAGCCTCTTTTTTGTTCGCCTCCACAAATTTTAAGGCAACATCTGTATTATATCACATTCTACTTACAATTCAACTTCTCAGGAACGAATCAGATCAGATCTGTAGATTTTCAGCAATTAAAAAAGCAAAATAGTTTGCTATAATGTGCAAATTATTTTGCTTTTATTTATATTTTAGCACTTATCTTATACTTTTTCATCTTGTGCTGAAGCGTTTGCCTCTTTATAGACAGCTCTTCAGCAGATTTTGTAACATTTCCGCTGTGGTTTACTAATGCCTCTCTGATAAGTTCCTTTTCAATCTGGCTCAAGTATTCATCAAGCCCTCCTATGATTTCTGCTGAATTTATGTGACTGTATGTTTCCATTTCCGTAACTGGCATAGACAGCATGTGCTCATTTAACACCTTGTCGCCCTCAGATAAAGAGACCGCCTGCATTATTATGTTTTCAAGCTCCCTTACATTTCCAGGATAACTGTAATTCTCAAGCGTTTTAAGTGCTCTTTCAGATATCAGCATGGAAACATGTCCAAATCTATCGCAGTGTTTATCTATAAGCGCGTGGGTAAGTAGCTCTATATCATCTTTTCTTTTCCTCAGAGGAGGTATCAATAGGCTTACTATATTAAGCCTGTAGAAAAGGTCTTTTCTAAGAAGGCCTTCCTCTATTAAAGTTTTAGGAGATTCGTTGACGGTAGCTACTATCCTAACGTCAATTGGGATATCCTTTTCTCCTCCCACTCTTCTTATATACTCCTCCTGAAGAACTCTAAGCAGTTTGCTTTGCAGGTTATATGACATAGCACTTATCTCATCTAAAAGAAGGGTGCCACCATCGGCTTGTTCAAACAGTCCCGGCCTGTCAATTGCTCCTGTAAATCCACCCTTGCTGGTCCCAAAAAGAATTCCCTCTAAAAGAGATTCAGGAAG
>LFRM01355405.1_pt1 | contig 10302 bp, 8 predicted proteins | sample 618341 | NCBI WGS metagenome assembly LFRM01 (sample SAMN03654438, study PRJNA283298) | anaerobic digester metagenome | isolation source: pool of bioreactors CSTR01a, CSTR02a, and CSTR03a thermophilic anaerobic... | place: Denmark: Kgs. Lyngby | collected 2014-05-21 | reverse complement strand
TAACCTGCTCGATCGTTTCAACGCCCTCGGAAATCACTTGCATATCGATGCTTTGTGCAACGATCAACATTGATTTAATCACCGCTTGATTGAAGGTGCTGTGTGGTAGTTCATCGACAAATGAACGGTCGATTTTTAAACGCTGCACGGGTAAGTGCTTTAAAATAGCCGGTGATGAATAACCGGTACCAAAGTCGTCTATAGCAATACAGATACCCATGGCATTGAGCTTGAGGATAGTCTCTCTTGCTAGATTGAAATTGTCGATTGTGACACTTTCAGTAATTTCAATTTCTAGCCGGTCAGCGGGCAGTCCTATGCGCTTGAGGATGCCTTTGATTTGCTTGATGAAATTTTTATGCAGAAAAGAATAGCTGCAGGCATTGACTGAAATAGGGACATCCAATAGCTGTTCAGAAATGAGCGATAAGTTATCTCTACAAGCCCGCTCAATCACCCAGCAGGTGATGCTGTGCATCATGCCATGCTCTAGGATCAGCTCTATAAAATCATCTGGCATAATCAAACCGTTCTCACCGTCACGCCAGCGCAGTAGGGCTTCTACACCAATGGCGCGATAGGGCGGGCTTAATTCAAACTGTAGCTGATAGTGCAACTCAAATTGGTCGAGTTCGATGGCTTTGCGTAAGCGGTTGACGGTTTTGAAAACAGTCTCTAATTTTTCACGCTGCTCAAGTTCAAAAAACGCTACGCAGTTACCACCTGCCATTTTGGCTTTATACATAGCAATATCAGCGTCATTGATTAGCTGGTCACTGGTCTTGCTGTGCCCAGGGTACAGGCTAATGCCGATACTGGCGCGCACTCCGACTTCAATACCATCAATATTAAAAGGTTTCTTAATGCTGTTTAAGATATCGTGCGCTAAGGTATGTGGGGCATTGGATTTACGTGCTTGATTTGAGGCGACTAAAAACTCATCGCCACCAATGCGAGCGATTAAATCATCATCCTTTAATTGTTCTTTTATGCGCTGGGCGACGCTGGCTAAGATACGGTCACCGACATCATGATTATAGTGATCATTGATGTGTTTAAAACCGTCAAGATCAATAAAGAGCACAGCCAGTTGCAAGTGCTGCTCGCGGCATTCAGTCATTAGTTTTTCAATATTACTATGCAGATAGTTGCGATTCAGACAGCCAGTCAAACTATCGTGTGTAGCGATATAACTGATTTTTTCTAGCATCTGCTTATTGCTGCTGGTGTCGTGGCAAATACCAATATAGAGCTTTTGTTCGCCGACAGAGAGCTCGCCGACACTGAGGTGCATAGGGAATAGGCTGCCGTCTTTTTTTTTGCCAACCACTTCGCGGCTTTTGCCAATCATCTTGCGCTCGCCAGTTGTGGCATAGGCATTAAGATAACCGTCGTGTTTTTTAGCTTCTTGTTTTGGCATCAGTATCGAGACGTTGTGTCCGATCAATTCAGTGCGATTAAAACCGAATGTGCGCTCTGCTGCAGGATTGAGAGCATGAATAATACCGTACTGGTTGATAACAATCATCGCATCGACAGCAGCTTCGAATATAGCAGTAGAGAGCTCTCCAATAGCTAGCTCAGTACCGTGCTGCAGGTTTGTAGTTATCGTTGTTTTCATGGTGTTAATTCTTTCCTTAAGAGCTTAATCAAACCACCTGCTACCTATATGCCGCTTTTTTAGCTTATGTCCTGCTAATAGCAGTCATCATAACGTTTTTATGTTTTTTATAGTTGTATTTTTGGGCTATTGAAGTGTAATTTCACGCAGTTAGGCTAGGGTCATCTAGGTAATGATATCCGTGAACATGCGCTGTTGATTAAGTATCAGAGATGAAGTTGGCTTTTATGTTTTTTAGGTGCTGAGCTGGACGGCTTAGATTGAAACTATTGATGTTTAGTTTGATGATGCGAGGCTTGAGTGGAATACTAACAAAGATAGCAAGGCTGTGTGTCGCGAGAATTGAGACGGGTTCTTAAGGATGGAGCTGAGAGACAGTCTCCCATCTGTGGGCTGTTAACCAATAGATGGGGATATCACTGTGTGCTGATCTAGGAAGTGGTTGTGTCGTCACTTTTAATGGCTTTGCGAAAGCCTTTGATAGCCTCGCCAAGATCTCCACCGAGACCACGCAAGCGCTTGGAGCCAAATACCACTAAAACAATAACTGCGACAATCACTAATTGCCATGTACTGATTCCGCTAAACCCCATACTTGATACCTCTATCATTGAGCACTTGCCCTAGTAGCGCGTTATATCAACGGTCTATTGTGGCTGAAAGTAGTAGCTTGCAGATGGCTTAAACAGCTTAAAGGTCTTTAAACCATCTGCGCTTAGGTTTAGATTAATAACTTATTCAATAGCTTCGTAGGGTAAGCCCACGTAGTTTTCTGCAATGGTTGTGCGGCCGGCTTCTGAGCCCACAAAGTATTCCAATTCAGTTTTCTGAATGCGTTTGGTAAAGGCATCATTTTCTGGGAAATCATGCAGCATAGTGGTCATCCACCAAGAGAAGCGTTCTGCTTTCCAGATGCGACGTAAGCAAATTTCTGAATACTTCTCCAGTAAATCGGTGCGACCTTCTTGATACACTTTGCACAGAATACGGAACATGGTGTTGACATCGCTGGCCGCTAAGTTCAAGCCTTTAGCACCAGTGGGTGGCACGATATGAGCCGCATCACCCAGCAGGAACAGATTGCCATATTGCATTGGCTCAACTACAAAGCTGCGCAAGGGGGCGATACTTTTCTCGATGGATGGGCCTGTGACTAACTTAGCGGCTTGTTGGGTAGGAATACGTTTGCGTAACTCATTCCAGAAGCGTTCATCTGACCAGTCTTCGACTTTTTCGGTCAAAGGCACTTGTACATAGTAACGGGTACGAGTGGCAGAACGCATACTGCACAGAGCAAAGCCACGTTCGTGGTGAGCATAGATCAGCTCATCGTGCACGGGTGGCGTATCAGCCAGTAGGCCGAGCCAGCCAAAAGGATAGACGCGTTCAAACTCAGTCAGCACACCTTCTGGGATCGATTTGCGCGAAGCACCGTGAAAACCATCGCAACCGGCAATATAGTCGCAATCGACGCGGTGCTGCTTACCGTCTTTTTCATAGGTAATGTAAGGCGCATCAGTTTTGGCATCATGAATTTTAACATCACTAGCTTGGTAGATTGTTTGCGCAGTACTGGCATCACGTGCAGCCATCAGGTCACGGGTCACTTCAGTTTGACCGTAGACCATCACAGTTTTGCCGCCGGTCAGCTCTTTTAAATCAATATGCTCTAAACGACCGTCGATGGCCAGCTCAAAACCTTCATGCACCAAACCTTCTGCATCCATGCGCTCGCCGACACCCGCTTCACGGAGCAAATCAACCATGCCTTGCTCAAGTACACCGGCACGAATACGCCCGAGAACATACTCAGGTGTTTGACGTTCAATAATAATGTTGTCGATACCTGCTTTATGTAAAAGCTGGCCTAATAAAAGTCCGGAAGGACCTGCACCCACAATGGCAATTTTGGTTTTCATTTTCTCTCCATGATGTCTTTGCACCATATGTATTGATTCTTCAATTGTATTTTTCATCAATTGATAGCGAACAAACATGGACTATTGCGGGTTATAATTGGACTTTTCATAATAGAGTTAGATAAAGATGGCTGAAATACCAATTTTTAAGCTCTACGGCGAAAAATCAAACTGGTGGACGCCTGACTTATTGCATTATGAGACTATTGCTTCGCGCAGTAGTTTGCATGGCTGGGAGATACAACCTCATCGCCATAGCGATTTATACCAGCTGTTTTATGTGCAGCAGGGGCGAGCAGAACTCAATATTGAAGGCAAAGTGACGGTCTATAATGAGGGGGTCTTGCAGTGGGTAACGCCTTTGTGTGTGCATGGTTTTCGTTTTTCTAGCGATGTGCAGGGCTGCGTAGTAACCCTAGCCAGTCCGGTGATCTCTAGTTTTGAGAAAAAGATGAATACGCCGCTGGCGCTGAATGCCTTTGTGTTGGATTTGGACATTGCTCAAGACCGGAATTTTTTAGATTATTTGTTTGATTCTTTAGCGCATGAATATCAGCACGCTGAATCAGGAAGAGAGTTGGCGCTGGAATCTTGGGTGACTATTTTATTAACCTTATTGCAGCGTCGCAGTATGGAAAAAGATGACGGTACTGAATTTCGATCGAAAGGCCATATGTTTTTTGCGCGGTTTTCTCGTTTGGTTGAGCAGCATTATCATGAACAGTGGTCGACACAAAAATATGCGCAAGAGTTGGGCGTGTCTGTGGTCAGATTGAATACTATTTGTCATCAATTATGCCAACAAACGGCTTTGCAATATATTCATCAGCGTCTGCTCTTGGAAGCCAAGCGTAGTTTACTGTATACGATGATGACTATTGCGAGTATTTCTGATCGTTTAGGCTTTAGTGAACAGGCGTATTTTTCAAGGTTTTTTAAGCGATTAACAGGCTGTACGCCGAATGCATTTCGTCATGCAGGTATTAGTCAGTTAGATGAGTATAATAAAAAATGAGACTGATAAGTGTGGTGCTGCTTGGCAGAAGTCAACCTAGTACAGTTGAGTCAAGATTGAGCCGTTATGATTTAAACGGCTCAATCGTTGTGTTCTAATTAGAATGCTTTAGTGAGTTGCAATCTGAACATATCGCCTTCTGTGCTGTTTCTAGTTTTGTATTCATTCAGGTAGGCTGCGCTGACACCAAAGCCGAGGTTTCCCCAAAAATAGCCTGTCTCAACACCCAAGGCATGTTTTTGCTTTTTAGCGTTACCTTCACCTTGGTTATTATTTAACTGCCAGCCGTTATAGCCGATCAAGCCCAGCTCAATGCCGTTATCCAAACGTTTGGCAGCACCCCATTCCACTAAAAAGCTATCACCTTGGTCTAAGTCTTTTTTATCACCATTGATTTCATAGCGAGAAATGGCAGAGAACGACCAACTTTTTGGCGTATCGAAGTAATAGGTTCCACCTAGGGTGATCATCAGGCTTTTATAACCTAAACCTGCAGATGCGGGCTTTGAGCTGCTGGCGTTATCAAACCATAAACCTGAAGCGAAGACGCTATCCCATTGCTGACCGTGCCATGCAAGGATCACTGGGCCGATAAAAATATCGCCTAAATCGGTTTTTGACTCATCAATACCCGCTGCTTTAAAGTTTAATGAGGTGTGTTGCACTGGAATAATAGCTTCAAAACCGTAATCAGCACCGAGAAACTTTTTCTCAGTGATATGAATAAAACGGTTAGCTAGTGCTGTGACTTTACCGGTGTTGCTGCCTGGTACAGACTTGCCTTTATCGGTCGTGAGCTTATCAATATCGTAGTGCACTGCATAACCACGGTAGTAGGTGCCAGGCGGCGGCACAGATGCACCTTTTATGCCTTCAACTCCCGGAACGTAATGACCATTGACTGCCAGCGCTGGAGTGCTGGCTAAAGAGCCTAAAGCCAGTAAGGCTGTGGCGTAGATTGCTGCTTTAGTCTTGTTTTTTGCCATGCTGTAAGTCCTGCTTTTATAAGTTGTCATATGCGTTTCCTTATTGTTTTTTTGTTCGTGGTAGTCCTACTTCTTGTGCTCGAGCTATCACGTATGATCTACAGTAATCCCAGAGCCAGTGCCGGGAAAGCAATAAGTAGGGCGATCCTGACAATATCCGATAGAACAAAAGGAAAGACCCCTTTGTAGATTTGGCCGATTGGAACTTCGGGTGCCACACTTTTAATCACAAACACATTCATACCCACGGGTGGGGTCATTAAGCCCAGCTCTACCGTAACGACTGCGACGATGCCAAACCAGACCGGGTCAAAGCCTGCATCAAGAATCAGCGGCATCACCACAGGTACGGTCAGTAATAGCATCGCTAAACTGTCCATTACACAACCAAGGATAATAAACAGCACCAGTACAGCAAAGAGTACGGCGTAAGGGGACATCTGCCATTGGCCGACCAGTTCCACAAGAAAGAATGAAATGCGTGATACGGACAGGAAGTAACCAAAGATATCTGCACCTACAATCATAAAAAAGATCATAGCTGATAGAGCGAGTGCTTCTGAGATAGCTGAGGTTAAACCCTGCCAACGCATACCGCGCAGTACGGCGATAATTAAGGTGATAAAGGCACCAATCGCTGCAGCTTCTGTCGGGGTAAATAGCCCGCCATAGATACCGCCAATAATCAGTACAAACACCAGCGCAAAGGGCAGAAAGCCGCGCATATCCTTGATTTTTTGTGCCACACTTGTTGGGATACCAGGCTTAGCTAAGTGTGGGTAGAAGTAAACTAAGATCGCAATGGTAGCGCAGTAGAGTGCTAATCCGAGTAGACCAGGAATCAGCCCCGCAATAAACATATCGCCGACTGATTGCTCAGTGATCAGGGCATATAACAATAGGGCAATACTGGGTGGAATAATAATCCCCAGTGTTCCGCCGGCCGCTAAGGTGCCTGTGGCTAAGGAGTCGGCATAACCATGTTTACGCATTTCGGGTAAAGCAACGCGTGACATACTGGCCGCAGTCGCCACTGAAGAACCGGAAATCGCTGAGAATGCACCGCAGGCTGAGACTGCTGCAATGGCCATGCCGCCACGCCAGCCGCCAAACAGCGAGCGGGATGCGGTAAATAACTCTTGCGACATATTGGCTTTAGACGCCAGTACCCCCATCAGTAAAAACATCGGTATGGGGCTGAAACTGTAGTTGCTCAGAGTTTCAAAAGGGCCGGCTTCTAGTAGGGCAAAAGCTGGCTCAAAAGCAACAATTAAACCAAAACCAACTAAGCCGCTAAGGGCCATGGCCAGTGCCACAGGACAGCGCAACGCAATCATCACCAACATGCCGGCGATGCAAAGTAAACCTAAAATTGCCGGTGTCATAGCTGCATCTCCTGAGGTGTCTGCGAATCAGCAGTAGGTGCTTTATAGTGAAAAATAGTAGCGTAGCCTGTTAATAGGCCGCGGACAGCCAGCATCGACAAAGCAATTGCGCCAATATAGTAGATGCCCGATAGGGGGATTAATAAGTCTTGAGTTAACTCGCCGCTTTCAGCCGCCGAGATGCCGCCTTCAATAAAACGCCAGCATAGTGCACCACCGAGAAAGCCAAAGCAGATGGTGTAGGCGCCGGTAAAGAAGCGCAGGCGAGCTGCGTCCATTTGTTGAGTAAAGAGGTCGACAACAATTTGTCCTTTATCCACCGCGTGGGGAAAGGCAAATAACATGGCAAACAGTAAGCTGAAGTTGACCAGTTCGATGCCGCCGGTAAAGGTGAAGTCAATGCTGCCATCACTGAGTGAGAACAGTGTGCGTACAGCAACGTCAGTGACAATCAGCATCATCATAGTAAAAATAAAGACGCCACTGAGTCGGTACATCATCATGGCGATCGAGTCTGCAAGCCGGTTTAAAGTATCCATTTTATTATGTTCCTTGTGGATTTATAATCTGCAACTGGCGCTCAGTTCAAGAGCACGCTGGTACACAGCACGGCTAGGTAGGCGGCGCTGTTCAAGTTTGGCGAGATAGTCTTCTATGGCTTGCTCAAAAACGGGCTTCCAAGCGTTATGATCTGGTTCGCTAATCGTGTGGTTGGCAGCCTCCGCTTCAGCACGACCGGCTGTATCCAGGTCATCAAATACTTGCGCAAGTTGCTGTGACCATTCTATTCCAGAGTGCTGTTGCATAATTAACTTCAGATCATCAGGCATGCTTTCATAGAGTTTTTTGTTCATGGCCACGACAAACGACAGGGTGTAGAGATTGATTTCGTTATGGAAGTGGGCTTGCTCGTTGGTGCGAAAGACTTTCATTGCTTCCCAAGGAAAGGCTACGCCATCAAGAATGCCGCGCTGCAGAGCAGGGTAGGTTTCGGGTGCTGGCATTCCTACAGGCTGCGCACCTTGTGACTCTAGAAGCTGTGCTACCACCGTGGTTGGGCGGCGAATTTTCAAGCCGACCAAGTCTTTGGGGTGCCTAATTTCTTTTTCACGAGTATGCAAATACCCAGGACCATGGGTAAACAAAAACAGGACTTGAGTGTCGCGGTATTCGTCAGCGATCATCCCTTCATCATAAAGAGACTGCAGTACGCAAGAACCATGCGCAGCTGAGTTAGCCATACCGGGTAATTCCATAATTTGTGTTAAAGGAAAACGGTTGGCGTTATAGCCTTGCACTGTGGCGGTGACATCGGTGATGCGTTTTTTTACGCCATCATAACTTTTAGGAGCTTTGGTCAGCGTTTGTGCGGGATAAAAATCAACCTTAATACGTCCTTCTGAAGCTGACTCTAAGGCATCAGCCCAAGTTTCAAACCCTTTATGTACACCAGAGGTTGCTGGCCAAAAATGCGAAAAGCGTAGATTGTATTCGGCAGCATGGGCTGCGCCGGTACTTAATAAGACAGCTAACGATAAAGCTAATAGCTTATGCATGGGCTCACCTCTATTTTTATAGTTATCAGTATGTACGTGTTATGTATTGACGCTGTGAATAAGCGATACTGCTGTCTTATTCACACCCTGAATATAGAACAAGCAAGGAGGGAGTTATAATGAATACTCAGACCTTGCGTATATCGTTTTTGATATGTTATTAGGCTTGGGATTGAGTATGCAGATTAGTGTTGAATAAACATTAATAGGCCTGAAATCGTAAAAAACGCACAGATTGTGGTGAGCATTAAGGTGCTGGCAGTGAAGTTTCTATAGCCATATTGGCTGCCGAAAATAGGGTAGATACTCATCATGGGCATTGCTGCGAGTAGAATTGCAGCTAGCTGTAGCTGAGGATCGAAGGGTGGTAGTAGCCAAATAAGCAATACCACCATGACTGGGTGAGCGATCAGTTTTCCGAGCAAAATAGGAGTGATACCCCCAAGCTCGCCTTTGAGTGGACTACCCACTAAAGATGCGCCAATTACGAATAGGGCAATGGTAGCTGATGAGCGTCCAAGCATCTCTAAAGTGGTATTGATCGGATCAGGCAGTCTGATATTAAGCGCTGAAATAAGCATGCCAATGACAATAGCGATCAGTAATGGATTGCGTAGCATACGTTTGTGTAAGCGGATTAAAACGCGACCCAGAGACATATCCTTACTGCGCGAGGAGGTAAATTCCAGTAGCGCCATACACAGCGGAATAATAACCAGCGTTTCAACCAGCAGCGCCATAGAAAAAGCTTGTGCTGCTGTGCCACCAACCACTTGTAACAGCACCGGGAAACCAAAGTAAGGCGTGTTAGACATGGAAACGCCCATCGCTTTAAGTGAAGCCAGCACAGGCTCGTCTTTAAAGAGTTTGATACTGATTAGCAAGCCAAAACCCAGCATCAAGAGAGAACCGAGTCCATAGGCTAGAATAAAGCTGGTATCGATCACGTCTTCAACTTTCATTGAGCTGAGAGTGTGAATAATCAGTCCTGGCATAGCAAAATAAAGCACAAAGCGGCCGAGGCCAGGAATGGCCTCATGCGGTAAAATTCGCCAACGTACAGCAGCATACCCAATTGCAATCAGCAGGAAAATCGGAGTGGTAATGGATACTATAGCTAACATGCATGGCTCTTTGCTTAGCCTAATGCTAAACCTATGTGGTTAATAAATGTCGACTGTGTTGCTTTTGTATTGGCAGCAAGGTGTGCTCTATCTCATCATCTCAGTGGGCTTGGATAAAAATTAAAGGGCGTTCTTGCAGGCTGCCTGCAATATCTCGTCAAGCCACGCTTGGGTTGCGCCACCCGCTAGCAGGCGTTTTTGTAATTGAGCTAAATCCAGCTCAATACCGCTGTGTTCTTTGATTAAATCCAATAGATGGCGCTCGCCGCTTAAGGCTTGCAAGCAGGCATCTTTTACCAGTGCGCTGGCTTGATCGCGTGGCATGCTTTCAGCTAAAGCGAAGGTGGCGGCTTCTGCGTAAATCACACCGTTGTAGAGGCCTAGATTGCTTTGCATTTTTTCTGTGTTAACGATGATATGCGCCAGTGCATCGCTGCTGTGGTGTAAAGCAACGGCTGTGGCCATCAGCATCGTGGGTAAGACGAGCCATTCCAGCGTCCAGCCACTGCCGCTACGCTCATGTTCATGGAGCATTGCTTGATGCATTTGACCGATTTGGCCAGCATTGTGGCGGGCTAAAGTCACTAGTAGTTCAGCGCTGACCGGGTTGCATTTTTGCGGCATGGTGGATGAGCCACCACCATTGCTAAAGCTCAGTTCACCCACTTCAGTTTGACCCAGTAACAGCCAGTCTTG
>LFRM01146861.1_pt5 | contig 10305 bp, 11 predicted proteins | sample 618341 | NCBI WGS metagenome assembly LFRM01 (sample SAMN03654438, study PRJNA283298) | anaerobic digester metagenome | isolation source: pool of bioreactors CSTR01a, CSTR02a, and CSTR03a thermophilic anaerobic... | place: Denmark: Kgs. Lyngby | collected 2014-05-21 | reverse complement strand
ATCAACTGAACATCCAGACGCGTTGCTATGAAGACGAATGCAACTCTTCTGATGGCGGGGGCCATCACGATCCTCTTCATCCTCGCTCTCGCTGCGGGATGCACCACCCCGGCGCCGGGCGGAAACGAGACCCCGGCCGGAACGGCGACACCCGCTCCCGCCGGCGGGGCGAACGTGCTCCGGATAGCCACCACGACAAGCCTTGAGAACACCGGGCTGCTTGCGGAGCTCGAACGAGTTTACGAGAGCGAGACCGGAGTGGACCTTCAGTTCATCGCTCAGGGAACCGGACAGTCCATCGACTCGGGCAGGCGCGGCGATGTCGATCTCGTCCTCGTTCACTCCCCGGATCTCGAGCAGCAGTTCATCGACGAAGGCTACGGCATCAACCCGCGATGCATCGCCTACAACTACTTCATCATCGTCGGCCCGGCGTCCGACCCGGCCGGGATTGCGAACATGACCCCGGTGGAGGCCTTCCAGACGATCTACGCCGCCGGTACGAACGGGACGGCAGGCGTCGCCTTCGTCTCCCGCGGCGACAACTCCGGGACCCACAACCAGGAGAAGGCGCTCTGGGAGGAGGCGGGCTACGACTATGAGACCGAGATCGTTGACTCCGGAGCCTGGTACGTCGAGGCGGGCAAGGGCATGGGCGACACCCTGATCCTTGCAAACGAGCAGCAGGCCTACACGCTCTCTGATGAGGGGACCTACCTCTCATTTGCCGATCGCCTCGATCTCGTGCCGGTCATCGCCGAAGGGGCCGAACTTCTCAATCGCTACAGTGCGATTGCGGTCAATCCCGCAATGCATCCGGGTGTGAACGCGCAGGGTGCCGCGGACTTCATCAACTGGCTCACCACGAACGAGACTAAGCAGATGATCGGTGAGTTCGGTGCCGAGGAGTTCGGTAAACCGCTCTTTACGCCGCTTTATGCCCCAGAATGCACGGAGCCGCCGTTCAACTGCACCTGCGCGGAGCCGGTGCCCACCCCAACTTAAAGCAGGAAAGATAGGGGAGACGTGGATGAGGTGATTGGCAGGGCGACGGAGGGCAAGGGCGCATGGTGAATGGGAACCCTATCATCGAGGGGTTCATCGAGGCCGTCGAGCTCATCATCGCCCTCGACCCGCAGGTGGTGGAGATCACCATCCGATCGCTCTACATCTCCCTCACCGCCACCTTCTTTGCCGCGCTGATCGCCCTGCCTCTCGGCGCGCTCATCTACTTCTACGATTTCCGGGGCAAGCACGCGGTCATCTCCACGCTCCAGACGCTCTATGCCCTCCCGACGGTCATCGTGGGTCTGGTCGTGTTCCTCCTCCTCTCAAACGTCGGCCCCTTCGGGTTCCTTCGCCTCCTCTACACCCCCGGCGGCATGATCGCCGCCCAGACCGTCCTCATCATACCGCTCCTGATGGGACTGACAGTCACGGCGCTCTCGGGGATCGATCGGGACAAGCGCTACACGATCACCGCCCTTGGTGCGAGCAGGTTTCAGACGGTCCTGACCATCATCGCGGAGGCACGGTTCGCGGTCATGGCCGGCATCCTTCTCGGCTTCGGGAGAGCGATCGCCGAGGTGGGGACGGTGATGATCGTCGGCGGGAATATCCGGGGCGCCACCCGTGTCCTCACCACGGCGATCGCGCTCAACACATCGATGGCAAATTACTCCCTCTCGATTGCGCTCGGGATCATCCTCCTTGCGGTGGCGCTCGGCGTGAATATCGCCCTCTCTCTCGTACAACGGCGGTGATGCCATGACAATCATCGAAGCACACAATATCACGAAGTTCTACGGCGATCTGAGGGTTCTGTACGACGTCGACCTCTCGGTCGAGGAAGGAGAGATCGTAGGATTGATCGGCCCGAGCGGCTCGGGGAAGAGCACGCTCCTCCGGATTCTCGACCTCATCGAGCCGGCAAACGGAGGAGAACTCTCGATCTTTGGGATCGATGTGGCGAGGGAGCGCGGTCGCTGGCTCGATCTGCGCCGCCAGATGGGAATGCTCTTTCAAAGACCGGTCGTCTTCAATGCATCCGTCTACGATAATGTCGCGATGGGGCTGCGCTACCGCCGGGCCCCCGCCGACGAGGTCGATCGGCGGGTGAAGGAGGCCCTCGAGGCCGTCGGTCTCTCCCGCTGCATAAAGAGCCGTGCGACCGATCTCTCCGGTGGCGAGCAGCAGCGGGTGGCGCTCTCGAGGGTGCTCGTGACAGATCCCCGGATCCTCTTCCTGGACGAACCGACGGCGAACCTGGACCCGGGCTCGACCGCCACCATCGAAGCGATCGTGACGCAACTGAACCGCGAAGCCGGGACGACGGTCATCATGAGTACGCACGACCTTATGCAGGGGCAGCGGCTCGCCCACCGGATCGCCGTGATGATCGACGGCACGATCGCCCAGACAGGAAGTTCAAGCGAGATATTCCATGCGCCGAAGAACCGGCGGATTGCCCGGTTCGTGGGTGTTCAAAACATCATCCCGGGCCGGGTCGTCTCCCGGCGCGGGGGCCTCACCGTCGTGGAGGCGCGAGGAAAGGAGATCCTCTCGGCGACCCCGCCGCCCGCCGACGAAGTGGAGATGGTCATCCGCGGGGAAGACATCTCCCTGCACCGGAGAAAACCCGGCTACGAGGAGGCGGAGAACCTCTTCTCCGCCGCGATCGTCCGGATCGAGTCCACGGCGCCGTTCGTGAACGTTACGGTGAACTGCGGGTGCGATCTCTCCGCGCTCGTGACCGCGAGGAGGGCGGAGGCCCTTGAACTTCACGAAGGGATGGAGGTCTGGGTCTCTCTTCAGGCAAAGGCGGTTCATCTTATCCCGATGGAGGGGTCTTGAGTCAGATTCAAAGCGATACCGCCTGGTCCCTGCTCCTTCAGGGACTCCTGCGTTAATTATCGTACATTAACTCCATCCTGAATGAATACCTTTAACAATGGAGTTTTCAAAAGAATTTCTTCATGAAGATAACCCCTCCAAGCGCGTTTATCTCTCAAAACGCCGCTGCCGGGGTCCAATTCTCCGGCCGTATTGGGGCGACGGTGACCGACCCGGCGTCCGACACCAATATTCGGACCCCTGCACCAACGACGGCCAGCCTCCGATCGTGCCTGCAGGCAGCTACGGCAGCGTACCTCGCGCTTTCCAGTCGCTTGTTGCGAGCAAGGCCTGATCCTCACCTCATTTTCTGGTGAATCTCAACACTGCACCTATTTGGGCATTCAGCAGCATCACAACCATGAAGACCGAAACGCTCTCATCCGATCCTTTCCCGGCAGATAGGAAGACGGCCGTTACCCGGTGGAAAGAGCACCGTGGGTGGTACGTGGACTGGTGCACCGTATGGTTCTGCGTCCTTGGCGGTCTGATCGTCGGGATCACGGTGCTTGCGCTCGCGAACATAGCGATGACGGAACTCGCCGATCCGGCTCACCTCCTTGAGGTGGCACTATCGTCGGAAGTGATCCACTCGATCCTCCTCACGTTTGGTGCGGGAGCGAGCGCCGTCCTCCTCCTTATCCTCTTTGGGACCCCGCTCGCCTACGTCCTTGCGCGATCCCGTCCTTCCCGCTTAAAAGGGGTCGTCGAGAGCATCGTCGACATCCCCCTCATCCTGCCGCACACCGTGGCGGGCCTGCTTGTCTACCTCCTCTTCATGCGCCGGGGATGGCTCGGCGCGCCGCTCTCGGAGATCGGGCTCGCGTTTGAGGATGCATTGCCGGGAACGATCGTTGCGATGCTCTTTGTTTCTTCCCCGTTCTTCATCAATACCATGCGCGAGGGATTCGAGATGGTGCCGGTCCACATGGAGAACGTTGCCCGCACGCTCGGGGCGGACACATTCACAGCGTTTCGAACGGTCACCCTTCCTTTAAGCCTCCGGCACATGTACAGCGGAGCCGTTCTCGCCTGGGGAAGGGCCATTGGGGAGTTTGCCGGCGTCGTCATGATCGCCTACTACCCGTTCATCATATCGACGCTGATCTACTACTTCTTCACGACTGATGGAATCTACACGAGCAGGAGCATCGCATTTACGGTCATCCTGGTCAGTCTTGGGGTATTCTACCTTCTGCGGAGGATGACCCGGTACTTAGGGAGGTACGATGATAGAGTTTGACCGCGTCTCGCTCAATCTCGGCTCGTTCTCGCTTGACGACGTCAGCCTGACAATCGGTATGGGCGACTACTACTTCATCGTCGGGCCTTCGGGTGCAGGAAAGACAGTCCTCCTCGAAGTGATTGCCGGACTCCACCGGCCGGACAGCGGCCGCGTCCTCCTTCGAGGCACCGAGATCACCACCCTCCCTCCGGAGAAACGGGGGATCGCCCTCGTCTACCAGGACTACTCGCTCTTTCCGAACATGACGGTCGTGGACAACGTCTCATACGGCCTCCGGGTGCGGGGAATGCGAAAGAATGAGGCCCGTGCCGAGGTCGTCCCACTCCTCGAGCGGTTCGGGATCGGTCACCTCGCCGACCGCTACCCGGGATCCCTCTCCGGCGGCGAGCAGCAGCGGGTGGCGCTTGCACGGGCTATCGCGGTGAAACCGGATATCCTCCTCCTCGACGAACCGCTCTCGGCCCTCGACCCAATCACGCAGGAGAAGTTCATCGCCGATCTCAAGCGGCTCCACCGGGAGGACGGGCTCACCATCGTCCAGGTGAGCCACTCCCGGCGGGAAGCGCACCACCTCGCCACTCGTATGGCGGTGCTCATCGATGGAAAACTCGTGGACGAGGGGGAGGCGGGGGCCGTCCTGAACACTCCCCGCAGCCGCGAGGTCGCCAGGTTTGTCGGGATCGAGAACGTCCTGGATGGGATCGTGACCGAAAACGATGGAGGGCGAGCGATCGTGGATCTCGGGGGGTGGTCCTTCGAGGCGGTGACGGATGCCGCCACGGGCGAGGAGGTCACCCTCTGCATCCGGGCCGACGATCTCATCATCTCCGTCGGGCATGATCCGCGTACCAGCGCCCGGAACAGAGTGGCCGGCACGGTCGTCTCGGTCGTGGAGAACGGGCCAATTGCCGAGGTGCGGGTGGATGCGGGCGTCACGCTCACTGCGGTCCAGACCCGACGGTCGGTGCGGGACCTGGGCCTTGTCCCGGGAACGCCAGTCACCCTCTCCGTGATGGAGACGGGGGTCCACGTTATCCGTTCTTTTTCTTAAGCGAGAGGGAGGGGCCGACCAGGACGACTGTAGCGCCATTTGCCGCCACGATGGCAAGGCCTCCCTTTATCACTCCATAGGCGAACCAGAGAAGGGCATCTGTGGGGAAGATAACGAGCATCGCAAGCGAAAGTTCGGTGGTTGACTGCGTGCGCCAACCCGACAGATCTGCGGTGCAAACGCGGCTGTCATGAGCGAGCCGGGGCGACAAGACCGAGTGCGATTATGGTATCGTGGTTCAGCGGTCTCTCCCGCTGAACATGATAACCCCCGGTCTGGTCACGACCCGGACTGCCGGCTGCCTTCCCGCCACTTGAGAGCGTAGGCGAGAACCATCCCTATGATGAACGCAAACGTGAGGCCTATTATGAGGGTGAGGATCGCGATGACCGCCGTGACCAGGTAGGACTCCGTCTTGATGCTGTGTTTCCCTAGCTCTATCGCTACAAAGACGAGGAGCGCTCCAAAGATCCCGAGCGGGATGAGTGTCAGCACCTCCGGCGGGGCGAAGGCAAGGGCGAAGATGAGAATGAAGATTCCGGCGACGATATTCGCCCCGCCGGTCCTCGCGCCGAACCGGTACATGGCCGCAAGCCCCCCGGCGCCGTGGCACATCGGAAACCCGCCGAGCGGCGTCGAGACCAGGTTCATGACCCCGATCGTCCGGGAGAGCCGGTCGGGGTCCACACCCTTCTTTGGGAAGAGGTCGTAGGTGAGGAGGGATGTCGCGAGGATGGCGTTTGCAATCGTGAGGGGAATCTGAGGCAGCGCAAGGTCCCAGGTCGCGGCGATGAAGTCCGTCGGCATCGGAATGAGGAGGGCGGGAAGGGGCATCAGGCGGAACGGCGGCATCCCCTGCGTGGCGATCCCCATGGCAAGCCCAATGATCAGGACCAGGAGTGCGGAGATGTCGGGGATCCGGGTGCGCTGCGATACGATGAAGAAGGCAAGGATGATTGCTATCGCGACCGCCGCAACAAGGAGGTCGGGGAGGATATAGCCAAGCGATGTCTCCAGGAGGACGAGTGCAAGCCCCGCCTGGACGCCCCGGATGACGCTCTTTGGGATCCGGTCCCCGAGCCACGTCATCCCGCCGACGAGTCCGAGCACCAGGAAGAGCACGCCGACGACGAGGCCCGAAGCCACGATCTCGGCACCGCAGAGTCCTTCGGCGATGACGATGGCCCCGATCGCCTTCATCGGCTCGATGGGGATTGGGAGGCGGTAGTAGAACCCGGCGATGATGTACCAGGCGGCGAGGAAGAGGAAGAAGTGGCTGACGTTCACGTCCGGGCAGACGATGGCGACACCGAGCAGGATGGGGAAGATGGTGCCGAAGTCGCCAACGGCTCCGGCGATCTCCTCGAGGGTGATCCGGATGCCGCCTCCCCCTGTTCCGGTGCTCTCCGCCATTGTCCAGCTCTTGTTATGTCTTGTTTCCTTTTTGTATTTTGGATAGGCGACCGGGGTATGCCATATTATTTAACCAAATCACCAACCCCATAAAATTAATCCTGTTAATTTATTTTATTTAATTTGATCTGATCCATAAACGTTTATTTTGCTTCTCTGAGAGATTATTCTTATGAAAGCACACCTGCTTCTCATTACTGGACTGCTGATCGCAGCAACCGCCGCTTTCGCATGCGGATGTACCGGAACTACCGCCGATACACCGGCGGAGACCGACACAACAAAACCCGAGCTGCTCGTCTACTGCGGCGCGGGCATGCGCGAACCGATGGAAGAGATCGCGGCGACCTTCACGAACCGGACAGGCATCCCGATCAACTTCATCTTCGGCGGGTCGAACACCCTCCTTACCCAGATGGAACTGACGGGGATGGGCGACGTCTACATGCCGGGAGCAACCGCCTACTTCGATGCGGCCCGCGAGAAGGGGCTGGTCGAGGAGGAGCACCTGATCGTCTACCATGTCCCGGTCATCGCCGTCCCGAAGGGCAACCCCGCAGGCATCACCAGTCTTGAGGATATGGCAAAACCCGGGGTTCGGGTGGCGCTCGGCGACACCGCCACTGCCATCGGGGAACTGACCGACAAACTCCTGGCGAAGAACAACCTCCTTGATGACGTGAACAAGAACGTCGTGACCCGTTCCGGCACGGTAAACGAACTGCTGGTCTACATCTCCATGGGGCAGGCCGACGTTGGTATCATCTGGGAGGATCTCTACGTGCCGGAGAAGATGGACCTCATCTACATCCCGAACGCTGACAACCTGGTCAAGATCGTCCCCATCGGGGTGCTGACGTCTTCAGAGCATCCCACTGAAGCCGAACAGTTCACCGCATTCGTCATTTCCGACGAAGGCAAAGAGATCTTCACCCGGCACGGGTTCGTCACCTACCCAAGCGACACCTACGCGGATGTCAAACCCTGATAAAACCAGGAAAGGAGAGATGTCACATGGAAGTCACCTACCGGATCATCGGAACGATTCACTCGCCGTTCACTGACCAGGACACCACACCCATCCAGAGCATCTTCTCCGAAGCGGAGGGGACGATCGAGGTCTTCCCCGAGTATGCCGGGGGGCTTGAAGGGGTCGAGGGGTTCTCACACATCATCCTCCTCTACCACTTCCATCGGGCGAACGGCTTTAGCCTGCGCCAGCGCCCGTTCGTCGATGGCAGCAAAGAGCGGGGGATATTTGCCATACGCCACTTCAACCGCCCGAACCCGATCGGGATCTCCCTCGTCGAGGTCGTCTCCGTCGAGGGCAACACCGTCCGCGTCCGCGGGATCGACGTGCTGGACGGCACCCCGCTCCTCGACATCAAACCCTACGTCCGCCAGTTCGACCACCGCGACGAGGTCAGGAGCGGTTGGGTCGACGCACGGCATATCGAGGAGGTAAAGGTCAGGAGTTTCTCGCCAAAGGACCTCCGGGAACATGAGGAGTCTTCATGAACCTGAAAAAACCCTCTTTTTTTCGGGCGGCGACCATCACGGTCGCTCTCCTCATCGCCATCTTCATTCTGCTGGTCATCCTCGGGGTGGTGACCCACTCCCCGATGGGCGTCTTCATCGAGTCCCTCTTCTCTGAGGAGATCCAGTTCGCCGTCCGGCTCTCGATCATCACCTCCGTCATCTCCACACTCCTCTGCATTCTGGTCGCCGTGCCGGTAGCCTATGCGCTCGCACGCTACTCGTTCCCGGGCAAGACAGTGATGAACATGCTGATGGATATCCCGATGGCGCTCCCGCCGCTCGTGGCGGGCGTGGGGCTTCTGCTCTTCTTCGGAGTATCCCCGATAGGTAAATCGCTTGCTGCGGCAGGGCTCACCGTCGTCTTTACACCGCTCGGGATCATCGTAGCGCAGTTCTTCGTGAACCTGCCCTACATGCTTCGAGTGACCCGCGCGACGTTTCAGAGTGTCAACCCCCGCTACGAGTACGTGGCAAAGACCCTCGGCTGCACCGACGCGCAGGCCTTCTGGCGGGTCACCCTTCCCATGTCCTCAAACGGTCTCCTCGCCGGATCGGTGATCACCTGGTCAAAGGGAATCGGTGAATTCGGCGCCGCGCTGATGCTTGCCGGTGCAACGCGGATGAAGACCGAGACGCTCCCGCTCTCCCTCTTCCTGAACATGTCCATCGGAAAGCTCGAGTACGCCATCTCCGCAGCGACGATCCTCATCATGATCTCGATCGTCTCGCTATACGTCTTCGAGCGCTACGGCGGAGCCACGCACGTCTACTAGGAGGTACACATGCTTACCATCGATTCGGTATCCAAGAGCCTCGGGGAGTTTACGCTCTCGAACGTCTCGCTCTCGATCGGAGACGGCGAATACTTCATCGTCCTCGGCCCCACAGGTGCAGGGAAGACGATCCTTCTTGAGACAATCGCAGGGATCTACAGCCCCGATGCCGGCAGGATTCTTCTGAACGGCCGGGACATCACGGACGTTCCCGCACGGGACAGGAACATCGGCATGGTCTATCAGGACTACATGCTCTTCCCGCACCTGACCGTTGAAGAGAACATCGGCTTCGGGCTGAAGTCCCGCCGCGCCGACCCCGTATTCATCCGTGGAAAAGTGGAGGAGAGCGCCGAACTCTTAAACATCAGCCATCTGCTCCACCGCTACCCGGGCACGCTCTCGGGCGGCGAGCAGCAGCGTGCGGCGATCGCCCGGGCACTGGTGATGGAGCCCGAAGCGCTGCTGCTGGACGAGCCGCTCTCCGCACTGGACGTGAAGACGCGTGAGAGCCTGCGGGTGGAACTCGCCCGGATTCACGAGGCAACCGGGATGACGATCGTCCATATCACCCATAACTTCGAGGAGGTCTTCGACCTCGCCGACCGGGTGGCGATCATGCGCGGCGGCGAGGTGGTTCAGGTGGGAACTCCGGAGGAGATCTTCCGACGGCCGAACTCCGACTTCGTCGCGGGTTTTGTCGGGGTGGAGAACCTCTTTCGCGGGATGGGGTCGTCCACCGGGACGGTTGCGGTGGGGAATCTCCGGATACAGGTGGAGAACGCCATCAGTGGTCCCGTCTCCGTTGCCATCCGACCGGAAGATATCCTGCTGTCGAAGACCGCCCTGCCGGAGAACGAAAAGAATGTCTTTCTCGGTCGCATCGATTCGGTGCGGCCTAACGGGGGGCTGGTCAGGGTCTTTGTGAATACGGGGATCCCGTTCCAGGTGACGCTGACCCGGCAGGGGTTCGAAGAGGCCGGTATCGCCCCGGGCGATGCTGTTTACCTCGCCTTCCGGCCATCGTCAGCCCACGTCTACCCTTCCGGCGCTCCGGAAGAGGCCTGACCACCCCTCACATCGCCTGTCCGGGTGGGACACCCCTCTCATGGGCTGCGCGTTCCAGGGGAGACGCCGCAAGTTCCGTCCCGGGCTCTTCCTCCAGTTTCTTCTCGTCGAGGAGGTCCTCGGCCTTCAGCCGTTCGACGACCCGTTCCAGGTACTCCGAGACGATCCTGTCCCTCTCGTGGATCTGCCGTATCCAGACCCGCACCGTCAGCCTGATCCACTCCTCCTTGATCGACGAGACCTGCACCTTCGGCTCGAGGAATGCCTGGTCGGCGCGGGGGAGATCGGAGGAAAGGCGCCCGATGTAGGGCAGATCGAAGAGG
>LFRM01129155.1_pt1 | contig 10311 bp, 7 predicted proteins | sample 618341 | NCBI WGS metagenome assembly LFRM01 (sample SAMN03654438, study PRJNA283298) | anaerobic digester metagenome | isolation source: pool of bioreactors CSTR01a, CSTR02a, and CSTR03a thermophilic anaerobic... | place: Denmark: Kgs. Lyngby | collected 2014-05-21 | reverse complement strand
GTTGATATCCAGGACCAGCTGGGGTAGCTGATCCGGGTATTCTACGGAGAAGCTGATTTTACTTCTCTGGGCAACGGGCGTCATATGCTGCTTGATATATTCCACCAATTCGGCCACGTCCGTCCTTACCATTTGTAAAGTCATATTCCCCGACAATAGTTTGGAGAAATCCAATAGTTCCTCCACCATTCCAGACAAGCGCTCAGTTTCCTCCTCGATTATTTTCAGGCCATCCTTAAAGATCTCCCCATCCCTGTCCTTCGTATCGTTTAGAATAATAGCCCAGCCCTTGATGGAGGTCAGAGGGGTCCTAAGCTCGTGGGAAACCGAAGCCAGGAATTCATTCTTGATCCGTTCCTTCTTTATTATCTCATCTGCCATATAGTTTAGCGTTGCTGACAAGCGCCCAACTTCATCGTTGGACTTTTCTGTGCTTCTTACATTAAAGTCCCCTTTTGCCATTTCTTCGGCGACTTTGGTAACCTGCTTTATGGGACCAACCACGCCATTGGCCAGGACAAAGCTGATGATACCGGTTAAGGCAATTGTCAAGACCCCTATCAGGGAAAACACCTTGATTATATCCTTAATCTGCTCGTTTATTGGGGTCAGGGAGGTAATGAACCTAAGAACCCCGACAGTATCGTCTTGGGATTTCAGTGGCTGGGCCACTGCCATAACCATTTCCCCTGTGTGGGGCATCCTGCCGATCCATGTGCCTCGTCCTTCCAGCATGGCCTTCTTTACATCCGGGGTATCCAATTCATCCTCAAATACCATGCCAATGGAATCCATCAGTACCCTTCCCTTGTCATCGATAATTTGAACCTGGGCTGATGTAAACTTCCAGAATACGTCCACATTGTCCATAACATTATCCTGAAGGGAACTGTCGGAAAAATACTGGGCATAAAAGTTGACGGACATATTGACCTGATCCGTCAATATGTCCTCAACCCCCTTATAGTAGTACTGCTTTATAAACAGACTGACCATAAAGATAAATATTAGGATGCTGATTATGATTATGCTCATATAGCTGTAGATCAATCTTGTTCTTACGCTTTTCCTTCGTACCTTCACTTTTCTCTCCACCGATAACCGATTCCCCATACGGTTTCTATAAATTTAGGCCGGGAGGGGTTGTCCTCAATCCTCTTCCTAAGCCTTCGGATATTGACGTCCACTATCTTTAAATCCCCCATAAAATCCGAACCCCACAGGGTGTCTATTAATTCGTTTCTACTGAAAAGCTTTCCGGGATTCTCTATAAACAATTTCATCAACTGATATTCTTTAGGTGTTAGTTCCACTTCCATGTTGTTTTTATACACCTTTTGTGAGTAGGTGTCTATTTCAAAAGGCCAGTCGTATAATTTGCGGTCATCTTCCTGGCTGTCATTTTTACCAATCCGTCTAAGAAGGGCTTCCGCCCTTAAAACCAACTCCAGGGGATTGAAGGGCTTAACCACATAATCATCTGCCCCATGCTCCAGTCCCATTATCCTGTCCATATCCAAGTCCCTGGCGGTCAGCATAATTATACCCATATCCGGAAACTCGGTACGGAGGGTGGTACATACCTCAAACCCGTCTATACCCGGCAGCATAATATCCAGAACCACGATGTCGGGCACGTATTCCCGGGCCAACATGATACCCTCTTCACCGGTTTCAGCTTCAATTATTTCAAAGTTACTTCTTTCAAATCCAACCTTAATAAAGCTTCGAATTGAGCGTTCATCATCTACTATCAGTACTTTTCTCTTCACTTTATTAACTCCCAACCCCTTAGAATTAATATCAGTCGAAGGCTCCTTTGTCATAGTCTGTTTTCATATTTCTTTATATCTGCTTCCTCCATCCATTCCTCCAGGATAACAGTCCAGGCATCAGCCTTCTTTTCATAATCCAGGTATTCCTTGAGCTCATCGCGTTTTTCATCCAGGGTAAATATCTTTTGTGGATATCTCTCATAGAATTTTATGATATGGTAGCCGAAATCTGTGGCAACCAGACCGGATATTTCCCCTTCTTCCTTCAGGTTAAAGGCCGCCTCTTCAAATTCCGGCACAAAATCTCCATCCCGCCTTACTATATAGCCTACAGAGTTGTTCTCCATACCCGGATCTTCCCCATATTCTTCAATCAGCTTTTCAAAGTCTTCTCCAATTTGGGCCTTTTCCAGCACTTCCATAGCCCTTGGTTCGATTTCCTTCAGCTTTTCTTCCAAGTGCTCTTTTGCTTCTGTTTCCTTGCCATCAGCCATAAGCTGATCATATTTATCCAGATCCTCCTGGGATAACCCTATAAGCACATGTTTTACCCTAACCTCTTCCGGCCTGAAGAGCTCCACTTCTTCATAGTCTATGCCGGTGATGTCTGATTTCTGGCTCTCCAGCCTTTCGTTATAATACTCCTCAATCTCATCCTCGTTGGCCTCTACGTCCTCCAGCAAGGATTCTATAAACGCTTCTATAGTCATCTGGTGGGCTAATAAGTTTATAAATCCATCCTTGGTATGACCCATAGCAGCCAATTCGTCCTCTACATAGGCCCTGGCTTCAGCTGTATAGTCCTCTTTTTCCTGCTCCTGTCCCTCTTCTGATTCCTGATCTATTATCTCCATCTGAGCTGCCAGGTCGGCAATAATCCCTTCAAATTCCAAACGAGCTTCCTCTATAGTTTCTTCCGTAACCTCGAAACCCGCCTCCCTGGCTTTCTGATCTATCAGCTTTTCCATCACCAGCTGATCCAATAGTTCCGATTTCAGCTGAGCTATCATCTCCTGTTGCTCCGGATCCTCTTCATCTTCCTCAGTTATATAGTAGTTTTGCTTCATCTGATTATATAGAACGTTGAATTCACCTTTGGTGATCTTTTCCCCGTTGACCGTGCCAACTACAGTTTTATCCTTGAAATCATCATTTCCCGTTTTTGAAGAACATCCTATTAAAGTGGCCATTATCAGAACTAGCGCAAGGGCCAATATCCTCCTGTTTTTCATTCTATCAATTCCTTCCTTTTTATTCGTGCACCCTACGCAGCCCTATTTTTATGACTATATTCATAATCCTGAATTAACCTATTATGCTAGTAAGACATATAGTGGTAATGGCTATTGATCGCTTCGATTTGGAGAAAACCAAGGCTTATTTCATTTGAAAAGCCTATCGCTTCCAATCCGGCGTCCTGCCGGAAGGAAGCTGCTTTAAGCGTCCCTGCTTAAAGCTACGGCTTTTCTGCATTCCATAAACCAAGTTTTCTTAGCCAAATCGATGAAGTCATCCGCTTATCAATAGCTCATTACCTTTGATAGGCAATAAGTTAATGAATTATCACGACACATTAATCAATTTCGCTGCATATAGGATCTATAGGTATTGTATAAAGGCCATTTCCCGGCCTTTTTCTTACCCACACATATAGTTCAATTATATAGTAGGTATCAGCTAAATGTAAACCTTCATTATGGATAATATACTGGATAGAGTTCCATAAGCTGTAATGAAAAAGCAGTAGACTCCTGATCCAAATAGCCTACTGCTTTAGTTATCCATGTTACAATAAGACCTGTTAATTTAATCTTTCCTCAATTAACCTGGCCAGACCGACGGCATACTCTTCGATCTCCGCCTGATCCTTGCCCTCTATCATAACCCTGATCAGAGGTTCCGTTCCGGAAGGCCGGATGAGCACCCTGCCCCTGCCTTTAAACCTGTCCTCTATGGTCCTTATCTCCTTCTGAATCTCCGGATCCTTGTCGAACTCCCCTTTACGGGACTCATTTACTCTGGCATTTATCAATACCTGGGGATATTTCTCCATGGCGGAGGCCAATTGGGAGAGGGATTTTCTTTCCCGCTTCAAAATTGACAACAACTGAAGGGCCGTTAAGATACCATCCCCTGTAGTGTTGTAATCCAGGAAGATAATATGGCCGGACTGCTCTCCGCCCAGGTTGTATCCTTCCTCCAACATCTTCTCAAGTACGAATCTATCCCCGACATTGGTCTTTACAACCTTGCATCCCGCCTTTTTAAAGGCCTCATCAAAGCCCATATTGCTCATAACGGTGCCCACCACCGTATCCTTTTTGAGCAGGCCCCTCTTCTTCATATCCAGGCCGCAGATCACCAGTAACTGGTCACCATCTACCAGCTCCCCATTCTCATCTACCGCAATTAACCTGTCTGCATCTCCGTCAAAAGCCAGTCCCAAATCGGCACCGGTCTCTATTACATGATCCTGAAGCTTATCGGGATAGGTGGAACCGCATAGGTTGTTGATATTGATCCCATCGGGATCGTTGTATATGGTGTGGACCTCGGCTCCGAGTTCTGAGAAGATCTGCGGTGCGATCCTGTAGGATGAACCATTGGCGCAGTCCACCACCAGCTTCAGACCCTCTAAAGTGGTATCTATGGTTCCTTTTAAGAAACTCTCGTAATGTCTTGAGGCATTTTTTACCCTGACTATACGTCCGACGTTTATACCCGTTGGATAGGTAATGCTCTCTCCGCCATCCAATATTATGCTTTCGATCTTTTCTTCCAGTTCATCGGACAGCTTATATCCCTGATTGTTAAATATCTTTATTCCATTGTATTCCATAGAATTATGGGAGGCAGATATCACAATCCCTGCATCCGCCTTATAGTGTCTGGCAAGATAGGCCACAGCGGGAGTAGGCATTACCCCTACTACCCTGGCCTCTGAGCCTACGGAACATATACCGGCTATCAAAGCCGCCTCCAGCATATCTCCCGATAGCCTGGTATCCCTTCCAACCAATATTCTGGGCTTATATTGGGCCAGAGATAATACCCTGGCACTTGCCTGACCCAGTTTATAGACCAGTTCACAGTTTAGCTTCTCGTTTGCTAAACCCCTGACCCCGTCAGTTCCAAATAATCTTCCCATGATGTCACCTTCTTATTTATTAAGGCGTTCCAAAATGATACACTCTTGCAAGGTGCAGCCCTCAATGCCATAATTCATTTATGAAACGCCGATTATTCCTGTATATCTGTTTCGATTCCTAGCCGAAATTCTCCATAATATATCTTTGGGCTGAGAGTGTAGCTATGGCCCCATCGGAAGCCGCAGTTACCAGCTGCCATACCGGCTTATAACGCACATCGCCTGCGACGAATACTCCCGGTACGCTTGTATTCATTGATTCATCCCCAATAATAAAACCATCGGGGGTCATATCCAACTTGCCCTTTGCCAACTCACTGTTGGGCTTAATTCCAATGGCAACAAAGAATCCGTCAAGGTCCAGCCGGGTGGTCTGACCGGTCTTTACGTTCCTGACCTCGATTCCTTCCACCTGCTCTTCCCCTAATATGGATTCCACTACTGTATCCCAAAGGACCTCAATCTTTTCATGCTTTAGGACCCTGTCCTGGAGGATCTTAAGCCCCCTGAACTGATCCCTCCGATGGATCAGATAGACCTTGGAAGCATATTGGGCAAGGAAATAGGCATCTTCCAAGGCAGTATCCCCTCCCCCTACGACAGCCGTAACCCTATCCTTATAGAAGGTACCATCGCAGGTGGCACAGTAGGAAACACCCCTGCCCCTGAATAGATCTTCCTTGTTCAGGCCCAGTTCCTTGGGACTGGCCCCTGTGGCTAAGATGATAGTCCTGGTTTCGTAGACCTGTCCATCGGTGACTACTTTTTTAACGTCCCCATCTACTATAATCTCATTGACATCGTCGTAGAGAATTTCCAGTCCAAATTTCCGGGCGTGCTCCTCAAGTTTCATGGAGAAATCCGGACCACTGATGGGTTCCACAAACCCCGGATAATTTTCTATGCTGTATGTGGTAGCGGCCTGGCCTCCCGGAAACATCCTTTCGAATAATATGGTATCCATACCGGCCCGTTTGGCATACATGCCCGCCGTCAATCCTGCAATACCACCGCCTATTATGATAATATCCTTCATTTTATCCTACTCCTTTCGGCCTTCTTATTCTGCTCTTTTGGCCATGAAGAATAGATATGAATACATAGTATACATATTATTTACACCTTATCCAACCGAATTTTTGGATAATATCCATATTATACCCTAAATAATTATTTTTGTGAATAAAAAGGTTGTCACCTCCTGTAATGGGAGGTGACAACTCAATCAGTCCGTATCTATTTGATCTATTCACCAGAGTCTTTCGAAAAGCCCTGCCTTACTTCTTAATTTCTACTACAGGTTTTGTATTCCCATAAGTTAATTCCGGGAATTTTATGGGAGCAGCCCATTTAACCGCATTGGTTATTACCTTTTGTATTTCCGGTTGATGGTAGATTGGGAAGGTCTCATGGCCGGGTCGGAAGTAGAATACCTTGCCCTTGCCTCTATAGTAACAGCATCCGCTCCTGAAAACCTCTCCGCCTTCAAACCAGCTGATAAACACCAGATCATCAGGTTTTGGAATGCAAAAATGCTCGCCGTAGGTTTCTTCGCTGGGTATGATTATTTTCTCATCCAGACCGTCTACGATGGGATGGCTGGGATCGACCACCCAAAGGATCTCCTTGTCCCCGTCTTCGCGCCACCTTAACAATCCGGTATCAGTACCGCAGACTTTACTGAAGATTTTGGAGGCGTGGCCGGAATGCAGGACTATCAACCCCATCCCGTCCATGACTCTTTTATAAACCCTGTCTACGATCTCATCTTCTACCTGGTTATGGGCCATATGTCCCCACCAAATCAGAACATCGGTATCATTCAAGACCTCTTCAGTCAGGCCGTGCTCAGGCATCCTCAGAGTAGCGGTTTTTACATCCATGCCTGCTTCCTTTAGAAAATTACCTATGCAATTGTGGATACCTTCCGGATATATTTCACCAATCTCCGGTACTTCCACCTCATGCAGGTATTCGTTCCATACCGTTACCTTTATCTTACCCATTCAAAACACTCCTTTGTATTTTATAATGTTACCCATTCGCCCTTTTCAACAGATTCAAGAATACTGTCCAGCACATGTTGATTTCTCTGACCGTCAAATATTGTTGCAGCTAAGTCGTCACCCTTATCCTTGAGTATGTCGGCAAAGGATTGCATTTGGTCTGCCTTGAATTTATCCGGTATAGGCAGCTTGGTAAATACCCGGGCTTCACGGTTTACCTCACCCATACAGACTTCAATTTCATTGGTATTGGGAGTTGCGTCCAGGTGGTATACCATGGCTCCCTTGCTTCCGTATACCTCCATCCTCTGATAATTGCCCCTTCCATATGCAAAGCGGGTAATCTGGAAGTTTACGGATGTATTCCCGTCCATTTCGGCCATGTAGTTGCAGAAGTCATCAACATCCACCTTGCCTGTTTCGTCGCTTCCGGGTATCTTCCTCTCATGTACAAAGGTACCTGCATGACCTATTACCTTTTTATACTCCTTACCTGTTACAAAACGAACCAGGTCTATTCCATGGGAACCAAGATCGCCCAAGGCACCGGAGCCTGTTCTCTCCTTTATGTAACGCCATACAAGGGGAACATTGGCATCAGGAAGACCCCATGCCTGGAAATACTGCATACTTACATGATAAATATCGCCGATAAGTCCCCTGTCGATTATATCCTTCATATACCTGACAGCGGGTATAAAGCGGTAGGAGAAGCATACCATGCTCTTTAAGCCCTTTTCCCTGGTTATCTCAGCCAATTTGTCAGCCTCTTCCCTGGTCATGGTTATTGGCTTTTCCAGGGCATAGGGTTTACCTGCCATAGCCGCAGCATAGGCAATTTCAAAATGGCTGTCGTTGGGTGTGGATATATCCACAGCTTCAACATCCGGACAATTAATAAGGTCCTGATAGTTGGTAAAGCAGTGGGAATCGGGTATGTTATACTTTTCCTGCGCCTCTTTTAATGCTTTGGGATCAATGTCGCACAGGGCTACCAGCTTTAAATCCGGACTTCTTTCTATTCCGGGCAGATGTACACCCTTGGATATATTACCCAGGCCAACTGATCCGATACCAATACGCCTACTCTTTTGTTCCATGGACATAATAAATCACCCTTCCGCACAAAAATTTTATTAACAAGGTGTCTTTGTAACTAATCCTATCCCAAATCTCCATAAATAGCAACGGGTATGACCATATAAGCGAGTTGGATTACAGCTCCACATCACTACCCTGTCGTATAAACAGTGGGATTGTGTCTATAGGTGCAACAGCAGTTACGCATTGACCACCCTCATACACCTTACCGGTAGCTACTTCCCGCCAATGCTCGCCTTTTGGCAGGTAAACCACCTTTTCTGTAACACCAGGCTCATATACGGGTGATACAAGAATATCATCACCAAACATATAGGTGTCCTCATAATCGTATCCCGTTGTATCTTCAGGATAAGCAAAGAACAGTGGGCGTATTACGGGGGTACCCTTTTCATGAGCCTGTCTCATGGTGCGCTTAATGTATGGGAATAGCTTCTTGCGCATTAGAATATACTTCCTGCAGATCTCATAATTGTCCTCACCATAACTCCAAATCTCGTTATCAGCTCCTGAACCAAACTGTGGATCACCATTTTCAGCCTTATAACGCATACCTTCGCAGGGCCAGTGGGGTAGTCTTTCACCATGTAAGCGGAAAACAGGTAAAAAAGCACCTAGCTGGAACCAGCGAATAAACAACTCATGAAAATCGGGATCGTCAGTATAACCACCAATAAAGCCGCCAATGTCGCAGGTCCACCATGGGATACCGGAAACGGAGGCGGATAGACCGGCACAAATTTGCTCACGCAGTGTTCGCCAGGAAGAATAAACATCACCGGACCATAGCAGGGTGCCAAAACGTTGACTTCCGGCCCAGGCACACCTTACCAGATTAAGGACCTTATCCATACCGGCAGCGGTCATACCATCATAAAAAGCCTTGGAATAAAAGAAGGGGTATATATTGGCTACCTGAGCCCCTGAACCAATATGATAACGTACGTTTTCCATATCGTTGGAAGCTGTTTCAGGTTCTGCCTGATCCAACCAGAATAAATCGATACCCTTGTCGAAATAATTCTTCTTTACTGCCCGCCAGACTACCTCATTCGCTCCCGGATGTGTCGCATCGTAATAGGTAGTATATCCCATAAAGGTGCTGTACAGATTACCATGGTCTGCCTGTATCAGGCCGCCCATCTCAGCAAGTTCCGCATGATTCTCACTCTCTACGTCAACCGTAGGCCAGATTGAGACCATCAGCCTGGTTCCCATATCGTTAAGTTCCCTGATCATGGCATCAGGATCGGGCCAATGCTTTAGGTCGAACTTCCAATCCCCTTGCTTGGGCCAATGGAAAAAATCAACTACAATGACGTCAAGGGGAACGCCACGGCGTTTATATTCGCGGGCAACCGTCATCAGTTCCTCCTGGGTGCGATAACGGAGTTTGCTCTGCCAAAAACCCATCACATCGTCACGCATCATAGGGACACGACCCGTTACACCGGTATAGTTCTCCATAATATCCGCTGGAGTATCCCCGGCAGTGATCCAGTAATCCATCTGTTTAGTGGAATTTGCGACCCATTCTGTACGGTTCAAACCCAGGGTTACACGACCCAGGGCTGGGTTATTCCATAAAAATCCATAACCCCTGGTTGAGATCATGAAAGGAATAGAGGCCTGTGAATTACGCTGAGACAGTTCCAGGGTGAGACCCTTGCGGTTGAGATATTTCTCCTGGTATTGTCCCAAACCATAGAGCCTTTCATCGCTATAAGCTTCAAAATATGCTGTTACCTTCCAATCGCCACCTATAATCGGTTTAAACTCCCGGGCCTTATAATTGACAGGTACACAATACTGAGTTAAATCAATTCGGTTACGCCAGTACTCGCGATTCAGTTCCTTACCATTTTGATTATAATAGGCGATATAGCCGTGCCCATCGATAATAGCAGTGATTTTACCATTTCGGATGGAGACAGTATTGTTTTCTTTATCATGATTTAGTTCAACATCCCCATCTCCCCTCCTGGCCTCTGGCATTAGTGCCCAGTTTTCATCCAAAAATGATTCCGAGTATGTAACACGTATACGTAAGCTGTCCTTACCCCAAGGTTCAATGCGTATTTTCTCACGTCCTCGTTGATAGTACAAATAATCATTGCTGATATCTACTATAGACATATAAGCCCTCCTTAACAGTAAATAAGATAAATTAATCTACGCAGGTAAACCCCTTAAGCCCTTTTAATTAGTTTTATCCTCCTTTACCCGTTATTGCTAGCCAAGGGCTGTCCCCGCATTTTGTATATTTTATTCCGGCTTTGGT